>Ga0207684_10005997_pt1 | contig 11117 bp, 10 predicted proteins | sample KBSK5501metaG_FD_184342 | JGI IMG/M metagenome (GOLD analysis project Ga0207684, IMG submission 184342) | Corn, switchgrass and miscanthus rhizosphere microbial communities from Kellogg Biological Station, Michigan, USA - KBS K5-50-1 metaG... | ecosystem: Host-associated > Plants > Roots >... | reverse complement strand
TGCTCGCCATCGCGCTGATGAGCGTCTTCGGCACCGGCGTGGTGCTGGTGGCGGTGTCCCTCGCGGTGGTCTACACCCCGATCGTGGCCCGGGTGGTGCGGGCCGCGGTCCTCGCGGTCAAGGTGGAAGTCTACGTCGACGGCGCCCGCGCGCTCGGGGCGCCGGTGCCCCGCCTGGTGCTGCAGCACATCCTGCCGAACGCGGCGACTCCGATCCTGGTGCAGGCCTCGGTCTTGATGGCCATCGCGATCCTGGTCGAGGCGTCGCTGTCGTTCCTGGGAGTCGGCGTGCGCCCGCCCACCCCGTCGCTCGGTCTCATGCTGGCCGACGGGCGCGGGTTCATGGTGCAGGCGCCCTGGATGGTGATCTTCCCCGGCCTCGCGATCATGGCCGCCGTCCTCGGCTTCAACATGGTCGCCGACGGCCTGCGCGACTGGCTCGATCCTCACCAAGCCGCGGGCCGCTGATAAAGGCGCATCTGCTTCGTTGGCGCCCTCGGTCTGGGCGCTCAACGTACGGGGAGTACGCCTCGCGCCCGACCTTCGGGCGCCGCCTCGCAGCTGCACCTTTCTCAGCGCCCCGCGCCCTCTGTGGCCGGCGTGCGGTGCCGGCCAACCTAGAGGCGGCGGGCGCCTACCCAGCGGTGGCGAAACCAGTCATCGTCGAGGCGGGCGATCTTGACGCCGCCCGGCGTCGTCGCGTGGACGAAGCGGCCGTCGCCCAGGTAGATGCCGTTGTGGCGGAGGCGGTCGAAGAAGACGAGGTCGCCGGGGATCAGCTGCTCGCGGGATACCGGCGTGCCGAAGCGATACTGCTGGGCCGCGTTGTGCGGGATGCTGATCCCGACGCGGCCGTAGACGTAGGAGACGAGGCCCGAGCAGTCGAACCCGGACGGGCTCGAGCCGGACCAGACGTACGGCGCGCCTAGGTAGGCGGTGGCGATGCGTGCGATCGTCGCGCCCCTTCCGCCGGGAGGTGTCTCGACCGGCATCGGGTAGTCCCGCGGGTCCAGCACCGTCTTCGAGCACGCGGTGCCCGCGAGCAGGAGACCCAGCAGAGTGATCGCGCGCGAGAGCCTTTTCACGTCGGCCTCACGCTACCACGGCCGAGCGCGGTGGCCCAAGCTTGGCGCCGCCCGCGGGTGGAGTGCCCGCTCGGGGCCGGGCGTCCTGCCCGATGGGCCGGGAGCGGTGCCGACACGACGGCAACTTACGCTGCGCTGCGCGATGGCGCATCGATTGCTCTAGAGTCGCCGGCCGATCGGGCCGGTGGGCGGGGCCGGGACGCAATGCGGCGGGCGGCGAACGACAACGAGGTGGATGCGGATCATGACCTGGCGGACCTGGTGCGTGGTGGCGGTCGTGGCGGCGGCGCTCGGCCTGCCGCCGGTGGTGAGCGCCCAGACCGAGGTCGCCGCCACGCTCAGCGTGCTGGCCGGCCCGGTCGAGCGGATCCCGGCGGGGGCGGGTGTCGCGGAGCCCGGGGTCAGCGGCATGAACCTGGTCGACGGAGATCGGATCAAGACCGGCGTGGGCGGCATCGCGCTGATCACGTTCCTGAACGGCAGCACGGTCACCGTGATGCCGGGCTCCGAGGTCACCGTGAAGCAGACCTCCAGCGAGCGCGCCACGAGCGGGATGCGGCTCTTCATCCACGCGGGCCGGGTGTGGGCGCGGGTGGTGCAGGCGGCGGGCAGCCGTTCGGTGCTCACGCTCGAGTCCAACGACTACAGCGCGACCGCCCGCGACGGGCTCATCGGGGCCGAGCGCAGTGCGGAGGGCTTCGTCTGCTGGACGCGCCGCGGTCTGATGATCATCACCAATCGCAGTGGGCAGAGCGAGAGCGTGCTGATGGCCGGTCAGCGCGTGTGGGCGCGGCAAGGCTGGCCCCTCACCCCGGAGCCGTTCGTGGCCGGGGCGAGCACGCTCGAGATCGAGTCGTCCGGCCCGATCGTGCCCCTGCTGCGGATGCCGGACGGCGTCGTCGCGGTCGGCTTCCTGGCCGAGAGCGTCGAGGTCAACCAGGTGTTCGGGTCCCTCAGCGCGAGCCGGGGCAAACAGCGCTTCACCGTCGAGGTGCCGGCGGGCGCCGAGGGCGTCTACACGCTGATCCTCACCGGCGCCGGATCGGGCCCGTTCACCGCGCGCGTCTCCGCTCGCTACGCGGGGTTCCGGATCTACCGGCAGGAGCTGACCGGTGAGATCCGGCTCGGCGAGCGGCTCGTTACCCGGATCAACCAGCAGGTCAAGGGCGACGATCCGCGAACCGCGCGCGTGGTCGGGGGCAGCGTCGAGGGCCTGCGCGCCTGGGACGGCGACGAGCCGGCGGCGGTGGTCACGGCCCCGGGCTCTCGGCGAATCCCCGGCGTGAACTGATCGCGCCGCGAACGGACCGAGCGAGTCTTGGACAGGCGGCCCGATCGGGCGTTCAATGAGCCCGGGGGGCACGAGACCATGGCGACCGATCGGTTCGTGATCGTCGGCGCGTCGCTGGCGGGGGCCAGCGCGGCGGCCGCGCTGCGTGATGGCGGCTTCGAGGGCGAGCTGACGCTGATCGGGGAGGAGGCCCGGCGGCCCTACAGCCGGCCGGCTCTCTCGAAGGGCTATCTCCGCGGGCAGGAGCGCTTCGAGGATCAGCTCGTCAACCCGGCGGACTACTACGACAAGCACCGCATCACGCTCCGGCTCGGCGCGCGCGCGACCCGCGTGGATCCGGCTCGGCGGGAGGTCGAGCTGGGCGGCGGCGAGACGGTGCCCTACGACCGGCTGCTGGTGACCACCGGCGGTCGCAATCGCATGCTCCGCACGCCCGGCGCGGACCTCTCTGGCATCTTCCAGCTCCGCACGGTGGAGGACTGCGACCGCATCCGGGCGGCGGCGCGCTCCGGTGCCCGCGCGGTCGTGGTCGGCATGGGCTTCATCGGCTCCGAGGTGACCGCGTCCCTTCGCCAGATGGGCGTGACGGTGTCCGCGATCGAAGGGCATCCGGTTCCGCTCGCGCGCGTCCTGGGGCCGGAGGTGGGCGCGGTGCTGGCCGCCATCCATCGGGACCACGGGGTCGAGCTGGTGCTCGGCGACTCGGTCGCCGCGTTCGAGGGCACCGGGCGGGTCGAGCGGGTGCGCACCGCCAAGGGGCGAGTGCTCGACTGCGACCTCGTCGTCGCCGGCATCGGGATCGAGCCCAACCAGGAGCTACTGGCCGCGGCGGGCGCCCTCGTCGACAACGGCGTGCTCGTCGACCCACACTGCCGCACCTCGCTGCCGGAGGTGTACGCGGCGGGCGACGTGGCGAACCATCAGCACCCGCTCTTCGGCCGCCTTCGAGTGGAGCACTGGAACAACGGGCTCCAGCACGGCCGGGCCGCGGCCCGCGCGATGCTGGGTGGGAGCGAGCCCTACGATTACGTCCACTCGTTCTGGTCGGATCAGTACGAGCACCTGATCGAGTACGTGGGCTTCGCCGCGACGTGGGACCGTCTCGTGTTCCGGGGCAAGCCGGAGAGCCGGAAGTTCCTCGGCTTCTACCTGAAGGACGGCGTGCTGCGCGCGGCGGTCGGGCTCGACCGGGGCGGGGACCCCGAGGATCCGAAGTCCGAGAGCGAGCTCAAGGTCGTGGCCGGCCTGGTCCGGAGCCGCGCCCGCGTCGATCCGGCGGGCCTGGCCGACGAGGCGGTGGAGCTGTCGCGCCTGGCGCCGACCCCCGCCTGAGTCCCGGTCCGCTTGCCGCCTTGCGGTGGTAAACTCTCGACACCATGAGCTTCGACTACGGCAAGTACTTCGGCGAGATCAAGCTGACCCACGACCTCCTCTCGAAGAAGGAGGAGCGGACCTGGCTGCTCAAGCCGCCGCGGGACGGGGAGCGCCACGACGTGGTGCTCTACCTGGGCTGCAACGTGCTGCGGACCTCGCACCTGGTCGAGACGGTGGGCGCGGTGTTCGACCGCCTCGGGCTCGACTACGTGGCCGCGGGCGGGCCGACCTACTGCTGCGGCATCCAGCACCACCGGCGGGGGCAGGAGGCCTCGGGCGAGCGGTACGCCAACCACACCGTGGAGCTACTCCAGTCCATGGCCCCGCGCGAGGTCGTCATGTGGTGCCCCTCGTGCATCCAGTTCTACGACGAGGTGCTGAAGGCGGACCTGCCGTTCCCGAAGCGCCACACCGCCGAGTTCCTCGCCGACTGTCTCGACCGCGGGCTCTTCACGTTCACCCAGCGGGTCGAGGCCACCGTGGCGCTCCACTACCACTACGCGACCGAGGCCCGGGCGCGCGAGGGAAGGGCCGCCCGGCGGCTGCTCGAGGCGGTGCCCGGGATCACGGTGGTCGACTTCGAGCCGGATCCCCGCTGGGGGCGGACCTGCACCCCGGCGCTCCAGGAGCAGCTCGGACCCGAGGCTTGGCGGCAGATGGCGCTCGACGACATCGACCGGGCGCGGGCGGCGGGTGCCACGCACCTGGCCGGCATCTACCACGGCTGCCATCGCGACCAGTGCCGCTTCGAGCTCAAGCGCCCGATCGTGGTCGAGCACTACCTGACCCTCTTCGCCCGCGCGCTCGGGATCGAGTTCGAGGACACCTACAAGAAGTACATGCACATGGGTGACGCCGACCGGATCCTGGAAGACGCGAGTCCCTGTATGGCCGCCAACGGGGTCGATCCCGAGAAGGCGCGCGGGCTCGTCATCAAGACCTTCTCGGCATGAGTGCCGGTCCGACCCCCGAGGCCGCGACCCCGCGGATCCAGTTCGCCCCGGAGGACGACGTGGCGATCCGGTACATGGATCGCACCCGCGAGTACTACCAGGCGCTCGGCTTCAGCCCGTACCGCTGGGCCCACTTCACCGACGCGCCGTTCACGCCGCTGCGCGTCCCGCTCGCAAAGGCCCGCGTCGCGCTGATCACCACCGCCGCACCGTTCCAGCCGGAGGCGGGGGACCAGGGGCCGCGCGCGCCGTACAACGCGGCGGCGAAGTTCTACCAGGTCTACTCGGCTCCGGTCGACAGCAAGCCCGACCTCCGGATCTCGCACGTGGGCTACGACCGGGCGAATACGGTGCCCGAGGACCTCGACGCCTACTTCCCGCTGGCCCGGCTGCAGGAAGCGGCCGCGGCGGGACGGATCGGCGGCGTGGGTGCGCGCTTTCACGGGGCGCCGACCAACCGGAGCCACCGGGTGACCGTGGAGATCGACGCGCCCGAGCTGCTGCGGCGCTGCCGCGAGGACGGCGCCGACGTGGCGGTCCTGGTCCCGAGCTGACCCGTCTGCCACCAGACCGTGGGTCTGGCCGCCCGGCATCTCGAGGCGAACGGCATGTCGACCGTGATCATGGGCTGCGCCAAGGACATCGTGGAGCACTGCGGGGTCCCGCGCTTCGTGTGGAGCGACTTCCCGCTCGGCAACTCCGCGGGGCGGCCGTTCGACGTGGAGTCCCAGACGCGCACCCTCGAGCTCGCCCTGCGGCTACTCGAGACCGCTGCCGCCCCGCGGACCACGGTGGCGTCGCCGCTCCGCTGGACCGCGGACGCGGCGTGGAAGCACAAGTACCTCGACGTGGGGAAGCTCTCGCCGGAGGACATCGCGGAGCGGCGGAAGGAGTTCGAGGTGGTGAAGGCGGTGGCGAAGGCCAAGCGCGAGGGCACGTGAGCAAGCCCTTCGCGGGGGTCCGGATCCTGGACTTCACCCGCTATCTGGCCGGCCCCTACGGGACCTACCAGCTCGCCCTCCTGGGCGCCGACGTCGTCAAGATCGAGTCGCACGAAGGGGACGAGACCCGCATCTCGCCGGCCGATCCCAAGTGGGCGGAGAGGAAGATGGCCCCCTCGTTCCTCTCCATGAACGGCAACAAGCGGTCGATCACTCTGGACCTGCGACGGAAAGAGGCGATCGAGGTCGTCAGGCGCCTGGTGGTCGGGGCCGACGTGGTGTGGGAGAACTTCCGCGGCGGGGTGATGGATCGGCTCGGGCTCGGGTATGAGGCGCTGTCCGCGATCAACCCGCGGCTCATCTACTGCGGCGTCTCCGGCTTCGGCCGCACCGGGCCGGAGAAGGCCACCGCGGCCTTCGACGGCAAGCTCCAGGCGATGTCCGGGATCATGTCGATCACCGGCGAGCCGGCCTCCGGCCCCACCCGGGCCGGGTTCGCGCTCTGCGACACCATCGGTGGCATCACCGCGGCCCTGGCGGTGGCGAGCGCGCTCTACCAGCGGACCCACACCGGGCGCGGCCAGCTCGTGGACGTGGCGATGCTGGACGCGTCGCTGGCCTTCATCGCGGGGCCGGTGTCCGAGTACACGGTGGCCGGTGTCGAGCAGAAGCAGATCGGCAACGGCTCGGTGAGCCGCAAGCCCACCGCGAGCCGCTTCCGCTGCGGCGGTGGATACATCGTCCTGGCCGTCCTCACCGAGAAGCAGTTCATCGGCCTGATGAAGGCGCTCGGTCGCGCCGACGCGCTTGCCGACCCGCGCTTCAAGGACTGGGCGGCGCGCACCGCGAACGAGCCGGCCCTGCGCGAGATCATCGAGACCGCCATGGCCGGGGGCGATCCCCGCGGCTGGGAGGCTAGCCTCACCGCGGCCGACGTGCCGTGCGGCTCCATCTGGAAGGTCGACGAGATCGTCGGCCACCCGCAGCTCGAGCACCGGGACGTGCTCCAGACCATCGACTCCCGCTATGGGCCGATGCGTCTGGTGGGCGCGGGCTTCCGCCTGGAGCATGGGAGCCCCGGGATCGATCGCGAGCCGCCGACCCTCGGCGAGCACACCGAGGCGATCCTGACCGAAGCCGGGTACACCGCCGAGGAGATCGCGCAGCTCCGACGCGACGGCGTGGCCTGACCGCGGGCGCCCGATGAAGTCCGCGGTGACCGAGGGCCTCGTGAAGACGGATCGGCACACCACCGCCTTCCTCGAGGCGGGCGCTCCCGACGCTCCCCTGATCGTGTTCGTCCACGGGTGGCCCGAGCTGTCGCTCTCCTGGCGGCACCAGCTCCCGTGCTTCGCGGACCTCGGCTTCCGTGCGATCGCCCCCGACATGCGCGGCTACGGCCGCTCCAGCGTCTACCGCCGCCACGAGGACTATGCGCTCGAGCACGTGGTGGCCGACATGATCGAGCTGCTCGACGCGCTCGGCCGGGAGAAGGCGGTGTGGGTCGGCCACGACTGGGGTAGCCCGGTGGTGTGGAGCCTGGCCAGTCACCATCCCGAGCGCTGCTGGGGCGTGGCGAATCTCTGCGTGCCGTACCTCGCGGCGGGGTTCTCCCCGCGGAACCTCATCCCCCTGGTGGATCGCGCGGTCTATCCCGAGGCGCAGTACCCGGCGGGGCAGTGGGACTACATGCTCTTCTACGAGGAGAGCTTCGAGAAGGCGTGCGCCGCCTTCGACGCCGATCCCCGCAACACGGTCAAGGCCCTGTTCCGGAAGGGGAGCCCGAGCGGCAAGGGCAAGCCGTCGCGCACCGCGCAGATCCGCAAGGACGGCGGCTGGTTCGGCGGCACCGGCCGGGCGCCCGACGTGCCGATGGATGCCGACGTGGTGACCGCGGAGGAGCTCGACACGTACGCGGGCGGCCTCGCGCGCAACGGCTTCTTCGGCCCGGACTCCTGGTACATGAACGCCGAGCGCAACCTGGCCTACGCGGCGCGGGCGAAGGACGGCGGCCGGCTCGCCCTCCCGGTCCTGTTCCTGCACGGCGAGTACGACTACACGTGCGAGACCGTCGACTCCCGGCTTGCCGAGCCGATGCGGCGCGATTGCGGGAACCTCACCGAGGTCGTCGTGCCCTCGGGGCACTGGATGGCGCAGGAGAAGCCGCGCATCGTGAACGCGGCCCTGGCGAAGTGGATGGCGACCAAGCTTCCGGCGGCCTGGCCCGCTCCATGACCGAGAAGAGACCGGCGACCGCGTCACGTGGCATGGTGGTCAGCAATCACCCGCTCGGCTCCGCCGCGGGGGCGGAGATGCTCGCGGCGGGAGGCAACGCGGTGGACGCGGCCATCGGCGCGCTCTTCGCGCTGACGGTGGTGGAGCCGATGATGGTCGGCATCTTCGGCGCGGGCATGACCCACCTGCGGCTCGCCGACGGCCAGCACCTCGTCATCGACAACTACACCACCGCGCCCGCCGCTTCCCGTCCGGACATGTACCGCCCGGTCTCGAACACCTGGCCCGACTACCTGCGGGCCGAGGGCGACGTGAACATGGTCGGCCTCCTCTCGGTCGGCGTCCCGGGAACGCTCAAGGCCTGGTCGGAGGCGATCGTGCGCTTCGGGCGCCTCGACCTCGAGACGGTCATGCAGCCGGCGATTCGCCACGCCGAGCGCGGCTTCCGCGCCACGTCCTACCTGGTGGCGGCGGTGACCGAGACCGCGCCCGACCTGGCGCGCTTCCCCGAGACCGCGCGGACGTTCCTGCCCGGCGGGGTGCCCATCAAGGCGGGCGACCTGCTCACGATGCCGGAGTACGCGGCGACCCTGCGCCTCATCGCGGCGAAGGGCCCCGGCGTGCTCTACGGCGGCGACCTGGGCGCGACGGTGGCCGACTACATGCGCCGGGACGGCGGGATCATCACCCTGGACGACCTGGCGCGCTACGAGACGGTCGAGCGCGCGCCCGTGCGCGGGCGCTATCGCGGCTTCGAGGTCACGGGCGCCCCGCCGCCCACCGCGGGCGGGCTCCACCTGATCGAGATGCTCAACATCCTCGAGGGCTTCGATCCGCGCGCGCTCGGGTTCGGCACCGCGGAGTACTTCCACCTGATCGCCGAGGTGCTCAAGATCGGCTTCGCGGACCGCAACGCGTGCACCGGCGATCCCGCCTTCGTGGACATCCCGGTCGAGCGGCTCATCTCGAAGGAGCACGCTGCCGCGCGGCGTGCGCAGATCCGGCCCGACCGGGCGGGGGAGTACGGCGCGGTGGCCGGCGTGGCCGCCGGCTCCGCCCACACCACGCACGTCACAACCGCGGACGCGGAGGGTAACGTGGTGGCGATGACCCAGACCATCAACAGCTTGTTCGGGTCGAAGGCCACCGTGCCCGGGACCGGCGTCCTCCTGAACAACACGATGGCGCTCTTCGACCCGCACCCCGGCACGCCCGCCTCGGTCGCCCCCGGCAAGCGGGTGACCAGCAGCATGGCGCCCACCATCGTGCTGCGCGACGGCAAGCCCGCGTGGGCGCTCGGCCTGCCCGGCGGCGTGCGCATCTTCACCTCCGTGCTCCAGGCGGTGGTCAACCTGATCGACCACCGCATGACGCTGCAGGAGGCGGTGGAGGCGCCGCGGATCTGGAGCCAGGGCCAGGAGCTCGAGATGGAGCAGGATATCCCGGCCGCGGTGCGGGACGCGGTCGCCGCGCGCGGCCACCGCGTGGTGCCGGTCGGCGGCGTCGCGGGCGGGATGAACGCGGTGGCCTTCGCGGCGGACGGCACGCTGGAGGGCGCGGCGTGCTGGCGCGCCGACGGCACCCCCATCGGCGTGAGCGGCGGTCTGGCGCGGCCCGGGAGCCGCTTTCGACCCGAGGTGAGCCGGCGCTAGCCCTTCGCGCCCGCCGCGGCGCGGTCCATCAGGTCCTTCGCGCCGGCCTGGATCCACGGGAAGAAGCTGGTCATGATGCACCGCACGCCGAGCCGGGTGTAGCGCTCGACGTTGCCGGAGTTGACCAGGGTGCCCGCCTTGCGCCCCGACTGGACGATCTTGGTGATCGCGCCGTCCACCGTCTTCTGCACCTCCGGCAGGTCGAGCTTGCCGATGTGGCCCATGGAGGTCGCGAGGTCGTTGGGGGCCACGAAGAAGACGTCGATGTGGTCCGTCTTCAGAATGTCGTCGAGGTTATTCACCGCCACGATGTCCTCGATCAGCACGATCAGCAGGCTCTGGTCGTTGGCGGTCTTGAGGTAGTCGGCCACCGCGAAGCCCTGGCGGCTCGTGAACATCCCGCGCTTGCCGAGCGGCGCGAACTTGGCCGCCTCGACCGCGGCCTGCGCCTCCGCGCGCGTGTTGACGTGCGGCACCACGATGCCCTGGGCCCCGCGGTCGAGCGTGCGATAGATCGTCGCGTAGTCGTTGTCCATCACCCGCACCACGCTGGTCACGCTCCAGAGGTCGCAGGCCCGGGTCAGGTTCCCCAGGTCGGCGTAGTCGACGCCGCCGTGCTCGCCCTCGAGCCAGATGCCGTCGGCCCCCAGCGGCCCGAGCTGGTCGATCAGGTCCGGGTCGTTGGTGCCGGCCAGGATGGTGGCCACCTGGCCGGCGGCGAGGCGCTGCTTCATGCGGTTGGGGCGAATGTTCATCGGGGTGTCCTCTCTCCGGTCAGGGCGGGGGCAGCGCGTCGCCGAGCATCCGGCCGAAGACTACCATCTCCGGGCTCGTCTTCCGATAGGTGTTGAGCGCGGCCAGCACCGCGGGGACGTCGTCCGCCGGCGGTCGTGGCGGCGACGCGGGAACCGGCGGCAGCGTGGCGAAGAGCGCCGGAATCTCCGCGTCCACCGCGGCCAGCAGCCGCCCGAAGGCCTCGCGGGCCGCGCCGGGCCCGGCCGTGGCCCCGGCGATCTTGCTCCCGCCGGTCGTTCCGTGATCGAGCAGTGGGTGCAGCACGGTCGCCACGTGGGCGAGGAAGCCCGGCCACCCCGCGAGCATCCGGTAGAGGCCCGGGACGAACGGCTCTCCGCCCACCGTGGTGCCGAGGGAGGCGAGCACCGCCCGCTGCGGCGCCGGCAGCGCGGCCGGATCGACGAGCGGGGGCAGCGGCCCGAGCGGCGCGGGCCGGGTGAAGGCCTCCTCGGTGCCGGCCCCGCCCGCCGGGCGCTCCCCGCGCAGCAAGCCGCGCAAGAGGCCGGAGAGCATGAGATTGATCGGGCTCACGCGGACGAAGCTGGCACAGGCCGCCCGGATCGCCGCCTCCCCGGCCGCGTCGACGCCCCAGACCCGCAAGGCGTCGCGCGACATCGGGGCCAGGCGCGGGACCTCGAGGCCGTCGGCCGCGTGCCGGGCCGCGGTCTGGGCCTGCCCGCTCGTGAAGGCCGGGGCCAGGCAGGCCCAGGTCCACTCGAGCCAGCCCGGACGCGTGGCGAGGTGGCGCTGCAGCGAGGAGACGTACGGGACGGCCCAGAGCCGCCGGATCTC
>Ga0207684_10005990_pt1 | contig 11123 bp, 8 predicted proteins | sample KBSK5501metaG_FD_184342 | JGI IMG/M metagenome (GOLD analysis project Ga0207684, IMG submission 184342) | Corn, switchgrass and miscanthus rhizosphere microbial communities from Kellogg Biological Station, Michigan, USA - KBS K5-50-1 metaG... | ecosystem: Host-associated > Plants > Roots >... | reverse complement strand
CGCGTGCGACCATTGTGCTCGCGACTGTCAAAGAAACCGCTCAATTGCCCATCAAAGATGAACCATAGCCCTTTACAAGAGCAGAGCAGGGCGCTCTTTCTCACATCGGGCCTGACACGACGTTGCTGCCATGTCAAACATGATCTCAAGCAATCCCTCGACCTTCTTCGGCGTCCGCATGAGGAAGGAAAAGGAGCAGCAGAGCATCACTCAACCAGGAGTCTCTTCTCTCATTGATCCTCTCTTCGCTGTGTCGAGGAGGAGACAAGTTCTCATGACACCGATGGCGCTCTCAACATGCGGCGCGGAGGGGTGTGGAAAGGCAGAACAAGTATGAGCCGGAATCTTGTACGGACGATCCGTTTACCACAAGCTGTCGCTCTTTATGTTGCAGCCGTGATTGGCGCTGGGGTCCTCATTCTCCCCGGTCTTGCGGCGACAAAGGCAGGTCCTGCCTCTGTTCTGGCCTGGTCTTTCGATTGCCTGCTGGGCATTCCCCTGGCACTGACGTTCGCGGCCTTGGCCAGTCGCTATCCCGATGCAGGTGGAGTCGCGACGTTCACGTCCAAAGCCTTTGGCCCAGGGTCAGGAGCAGCGGTCGGCTGGTTCTACTTTCTCGCATCGGCGACGGGGCATATCATTGTTCCTCTCACGGGAGCGTACTATATCGCTGATGCACTCAGGTTAGGCAGAGGTGAGACCTTTGTGGTGGCGGCAGCGATTCTTCTCCTGGCTGCTGTTGCCAACGTTCGTGGGCTACGAGTGAGCGGCACGCTTGCTCTCGTGCTCAGTGCGGGCATAGCACTCTTACTCTTGGCGGCTACCTTGATAGCGATTCCGCGTATGCATGGGAGCAAGTGGATCCCTTTTGCCCCGCATGGCTTCGGGATGGTTGGGCAAACAGCCGTGCTCATTTTCTTCGCGTTCTTTGGTTGGGAGGCGATCGCCCAACTTTCTGCGGAGTTCCAGCATCCCGAACGCGATCTGCTACGCAGCACGTTGTGGGGTGTTGGTCTGGTGACACTGCTCTATCTTGGAGTAGCTGTTGCAACCATAGGGACTGGTACCTATGGAACGCCTGCGGTCGATTCTGTGGCGGTTGCCCGCCTCCTGAGCGACTCACTAGGAACGGGTGTAGGAGGGATCGCGGCAGTGATGGCGTTCATCATCGCGTTGGGGACGACCAATGCCTTTATGGCAGCGACCTCTCGCCTTGGCTATGCTCTTGCTCGCGACGGTGCCTTTCCAGCCTGGTTAGAACCCTTGAATAGACAAGGAGTTCCTACAAGAGTCATCTTGCTCGTGAGCGCCTATGCGCTGGGAGGGTTTGCTCTCGCCTATGTGGTCGGGTGGAGGGCTGAGACCCTCTTGTTCATCCCCAATTCGCTTGGCATTGCCACCTTCATCGTGGGCACCGCAGCGGGAGTACGGTTACTGAAGGGAAAGGGACGCTGGTTGGCCGCGGTGAGCTTCCTCCTGTGCATCGCCGTCTTCGTGTTTGCAGGTGCCTCAGTCTTCCTCCCCATGGTGGTTGCTCTTGCTGCTTTCGCCTATCGCCGCCTCCGCAAAGGTGAGAAGCAGAGGGAGGAAACGTCTGATACCAAATCCGGCTAAACACTGATCGGAAGACCCTGTAGCATGTGCCACGCCCTCACCGCTCGGGATGGGGTGATGAGGGCGTGGCACAAAAGAGAGCGGGTTGGCCGATCACGATTACCCCGCTCTTTACTTAAGAGAGATTTGTTACTTCTCCACGAACGCCACCAGCCGACAGAAAGCCGCCTCTCCCATGTTGAACTTAAAGGGGAAGCAGCCGATCCACAGGCGCATGTCGAGCACCTCGTCGATCATGCCGCCGGCATTCTCAACATGGAAGACCCCGTGCGGGAATAACTGGTAGTGCATAAGCTGCAGATCATCCTCGGGCCAGATCTCCTCAAGCGGCCTGCCCAGCTTCTTAGCGCACTTGGCTGCCAGGTCGGAACGCACGATGCGCAGCACCGTATTCATGGGATGATCCATCGAACTGGCATCGATAGCAAACCAGGAAATCTGGCGCTTCAACGTCCAATCGACGAACTCATGCGTGGGTCCGGGGTGCATATTGAAATAACGGATCTCGTTTGGCTCGCATTTGCCGTACCAGTTGCTTTGATAGTGTTTGTGGTAGCCGGTATGCACCACCACGATATCGCCCGGTTCGATGCGTATGCCCGTCTTGCGCTCCCACTCCTCGAAATGCTGCGAGGTATAAATCTCATAATCGCCAATGCCCATCGCTTCCAGGTCTACCACCACCCCCGGCCCTACCAGCTTGTCCAGCGGAATACTGCCAATGTCCTGCCCATTGGTGATAAAGTGCAGCGGCGCATCCAGGTGCGTCCCAACATGCAGCGTGGACGAGATGAACTGTCCCCCCACTTTTTCAAAGGCCGGGCGTTTGATCCACTTGACGGTAGGCCCTTCATACGTGGCAAAAGAGGGGGTATTCACATCCCAGTTCTGCGACAGGTCAATCACACGCATGTTGCTAAGATCGATTGGTTTCATGGCTTCTTCTCCTTACTTTCCTTGATTTTCTACTGCATCCAAAATAATCTGGTCGATCAACTGCTCGACCGGTGCGCGGTCATCGGTAAAATAGACGGTGCGCGAGTGCTCCTCGCGTATATTGCCATAGACGATGGTGGCCTGCGCGACGCTCTGCAACAACGGGTTGGTCAGATGGTTGGCATTGATCTGAAAGTTGGCGAGCGAGGTCGGCGCATTGGTGCCAATTACCAGGCTGTTGGTGAAGCGTTCCGTATCTATGATATAGACGTTAGGGAACACCGAGTGCATCGTCTGCGCCAGTGCCTCAACCAGCCGGTAATCATTGCTCGTGCGCCCTGCATTGAGTGCTACCACCCCTGTGGGAGTGAGATGGTCGCGCACCGTCTGGAAGAATTCCTGCGTGGTGAATTGGAACGGCACATACGGTTGCTGGTAGGTGTCAACACCGATCACATCATATTTCTGCGAGGTGGTCTGCAAGTAATAGCGGCCATCCTGTACGATTACATGCAGGTTGGGTTCGGTCATGTGAAAATACTGCCGCCCCAGCTCTACGACTGTGCCGTCGATCTCAACGCCGTCAATAGGAATAGGTCCATAGGTTGCCGTAAATTCGCGTGCCGCAGTGCCCGCCCCCAGTCCAATCAGGGCGACCTTGCGTACCTGGTCCTGCGTGAATGGGGGATTGTTGAAATACGGCGCAACCAAAAAATCATCCCAGTAACCCTGTGTCAGAATATTGTGGGGATTGTAAACGGAATGGATGCCGACGCCTTCGTTCATGATCAACTGCAACTCGTCACCCACCTGCACCACCTGGAGATAGTTGTAGGCCGACTCGCGTTCAGTAATCAGCACACCTCCGCCGTTGCTGCCATCCGCTGCCTTGATTGGCCCTCGCATCGTCAGGACCGACAGTGCCATCGGTATCAACAGTAAAATCGAGAGCAAACGCTTGTCCACGCGCCCATTGCGTGGCCGAGGGCCATTGTCAACTCGCGTACCTACCAGCCCGGCAATCGAAACCAGCAGCAGGGCTACGGCAAAGGTAAAGAAGGTGCGATAAGTACCGATATTAGGAATGAGCAAAAGCACGGGCAAAAAGGTTCCCACGATACTGCCGGCGGTAGAGATGGCGTAGAGTTGCCCGGAGGTCCTCCCTGACTTACCCACCTGCTCGATACGCAGACGAATGGCGAATGGCGAGACGCAGCCCAGCAGGATCATCGGAATGGCAAAGAGCAGGATCACCGAGACCAGCGAACCGTAGAAGACACCGATAGAATACGTTGCAAAAGCACTCTGCGACCAGAGCAAGATCGGCCTCGAAAGAAACGGGATCACGCTGATCAGAAATGCTGCGATGATCGTCAATGTATAGAGTACACCTGGGCGTGGACTGCGGTCTGCCAGTCGCCCTCCGACATAGTATCCAACGGTGAGATAGAGCAGGATCAAGCCGATCAGATTAGCCCAGACGAAGAGCGAGCTTCCAAAATAAGGGGCCAGCAAACGCGACGCCGAAAGCTCCACAGCCAGCGAGCACGAGCCCGCCACAAAAACGACCAGGATGAGCAACCAGCCTTGCAAGCCGCGGCCGGTCGTGGAGGCGACAGCACCCTCCTCGGGCTTCGTCTCACGCGGGCTGGGGGTAGTGGTAGACATAGAAAAACTCTCTTTCTACACCGGCGGAAAATATATTGTTGTCGAGGCCGGGGTACGCCCGGCCAGGAGTGTACGCGCGTAATTGATTCATGACCAAATGTAACATGAAGTATAGCATGAAGATGCTTCGCAGTGCCAGAGAAAACAGATAAAAGCCTAAGCTGCTCCTTTGACACATAGAGGATAATGGATAGCAACATATGAAGCTAGCGCCTCACTCTACCATTCACACCATAGCTTACGGGTAAGTGTCTCAGGCGCTACTCTCTCACTAAAAACAGAATGGAGCATACTTAGCATGAAAATCTTGCTGACCGGGGCATTTGGCAATATGGGGATGAGTACGCTCCAGGAGTTACTGTCCCAGGGACACCAGGTACGCTGCTTTGTATCACAGCGCAAAGTCCATCAACGCACTGCCAGGCGCTTCGCGGGCAAAATCGAACTCTTTCAGGGTGATATCCGGCGACCGGAAAACCTGTTAAAAGCCGTGCAGGATCAGGATACTATTATTCACCTGGCCTATATGATTCCACCACCCAGCGAGGATCAGCCCGAACTTGCCCGTTCAATCAACGTTGACGGGACGCGCAATCTGCTGGAGGCTGCCTGCAGCCTGCCCCGGCCGCCCAGGTTTTTCTTCGCTTCAAGCTTCGATGTCTTTGGGCCTACACAGGATCAGCCGCCGCCGCGCAGGGTGACCGACCCGATACAGGCCACCGATCACTACAGCGCCCATAAAATTGCCTGTGAAGAGATGATCAAAGCATCAGGGCTGGAATGGGCTATCTTTCGTTTTACCGACGTTCCTCCCCTGGCTCTCCGCAGTCCACACCCCATTATGTTCAGAATACCTCTCACAACACGCTTCGAGGTCGTCCATACCTATGATGCGGGACTGGCGGTTGCCAATGGCATGCGCTCCGACGAGATATGGGGTAGGATTCTGCTCATCGGCGGCGGCCCCAGTTGCCAGATGCTATACGGGGACTACCTTAGACGCATGCTGGAGATGATGGGTATCGGCATGCTGCCCGAAAGTGCCTTCGGTAGCGAGCCGTATTGCACCGACTGGCTGGATACCGAGGAAAGCCAGCGCCTGCTCAACTACCAGCGTTATTCGTTTGATGATATCATACAACACTTGACGCGCATTATTGGCTACAAGCGGCTGCTCACCGCGCTGGTGCGCCCTGCCGCTCGCTGGTGGATTCTGCGCATGTCTCCCTTTTACAAGGGCTGAGCACCAATGGCCCTTATGTCACCCTGGTTTCTTCGTCTTTGGTCGCCCAGGCGGAGCAATACCAGCCTCGATCTCGGCTTTATACCTCTCAATAGCATCGGTTGTGCTGTACCAGCGCCCTCTACGCTTAACCGCTTCAATCCGCCCCTGCCGAACGAGCCATCCTAAATAATCGACTGAATAGCCCGAAGGCCGGGCTAATGCTGAAAGTGGCTGATAGGATTCATCTGGTAGAGCTGCACACGCTTCCAAGTAGAGGTCAAATCCAGCCTCGACTGCCTGCCCAATGAGATTCGCCAGTGGACTGTAATTTCCAGTATTAGCTGTATCGAGTGCTTGGATATAGCGCACACGCCAATCGCGTAAAAGAAGTGCTGGAGGATAGCCCTCACGCATGAGCATGAGGTTGAGCAAGAGACGACCAACCCGCCCATTTCCATCAGTAAATGGATGAACCGCCTCAAAGCCATGATGGGCGATAGCGGCGCGAAGAACAGGTTCGTACTCTTTGCCTGCACCATCAATCCATTCAACCCATTCTTTCATTAGCGATGCCATCTGAGATGCTGGAGGCGGAGTCATATTTGCTCCACGAATGTAGACAGGAACTGTTCGAAACTGCCCTTTCGCCTCGATAATCTTATCCATAACTAAGCTATGGAGTGTCAAGACGGTTTCACGGGTGATAGGCGCACGTTTCTCAACGAAGGCTGTCATGTAACTGTAGGCTTCAGCATGGTTGGCGGCTTCCAGGTACTCGCGTAACGAGTGGCCGTGTATGGTCATGCCGTATTCAATGACCATTTGTGTCTCCCGCAGGCTCAACGTGTTGCCTTCGATAGCATTACTATGGTAGGTGAGGAAGATGCGCAAATCATCGTTCAGGCGACGCACTGTATCTGATGGCAAGGGACGATATTGGTCAAGCTCGGCTTTCTTACGCGCCAGTCGCCTCGCTAAGCGCGGGTCTAGACGCGGTTTGTTGAGATCAGGTGTACGAGCCATGCCCCTGGCAGTCCTTTCATAATCACCACGATTTATATAATTTATATCAAATCGTGGTGATTATCAAGACCTAACAGGAGACGCTTCAAGCCTCCATGCTTATTTCTTGCCGCGCCTCCGTGTCCCACCGAGAGCCCACAGCAGCAGCGCGGCCCCTGCCAGCATGTTCATCGCTGCTTTTTGACCCTTTGAGAACTGCCGCGTAAGCAGCGAGAAGTAGATCACCACCGTCTGCAGCGCCGTCTTGAAATCAAGTGTGCTGAGCAGGGCATCGGCCAGACCGAACGGGAGCAACGATGGCAGCGCACCACGCGCGTACTCAACCATCCACACGTGATCGGGATAGTGCATGCCGGCGCTCTGCCCTTTGCCTAAAAAGACATGGTCCCCCGGAGTGTAGACATCGCGGGTAAACTGCCCCTCCTGATAGTACCATGCTTCTCCATCGAGCACCGTATCGTAGAATTCGACCAGGTGCCGGCCGGTATGCCCTTCGCTCCCAATGGGGGTACCCCAGATCATCACATACTCCCTGGTCGAAGCGTGCAGCAATTTCATCTGCAGCATCACGCCGCCAGCGTTGTTGAAAATCCAGGGCTTAGAATCATCAATCGTGCCGGGATAGCGTTCCGATAGCTCCGCGATGACATGTGCAAACATCTGCTCAAGGGGCTGCCCAAGATGTTTACGGCTGATCTCATGAATGACCTGGGGATCGAAAACATAGCTGCTCATGCAGATCCTTCTCCTTCACTTGATGATGTATTCCTCCCCGCGGGAAGCGGCTTAAGAAGAACTATTGGAAATACACGCGAGGTAGACTTCTGATAGTCGGCAAACTGAGGACGAATTTTCAGCAGCATCTGCCAGAGCCGTTCCCGTCCCTCCGGGCTGACCGTCTCCGCAATGACTTCCCGCTGTATCCGTCCATATTGAATACGAACGGCGGGAGTCGCCTGCAAGTTCAGATACCAGGCAGGGAGCTGGGGAGAGCCGTTGTTGGACGCGCACACAACCAGGTTATCTCCGTCGCGGAAATATAACAGCGTATGGGTGCGTCTCTTCCCGGTCTTGCGCCCAATCGTGTGAAGCAGAAGCATCGAATAGCTCAACTGCTTTTCTCCCAGCCGACCGCCGGTGGACCAATAGAGAAACTGAGTGACCTTATCAGCAGCCAACATTACTGCATTGGGGACGTGCCAACTCATCCTACCACTCCTAATCTTGCCAAAACCTGTTCCTGCCTGTCGAGTGCCTGCTGCCTAAGCAAGGCGAACGCCTCTCGCCCCATCTTCTGCTCCAACGTCTGGAGGAAAAGCACCAGCGAGCCGGCAGTCCTGTCCTGAACCGATTGACGTGCTTGCAGTGCAGGGAAGAGCAGCCCTATTGCCTCGACCAGCTGTCCCTGCTCGTAAAATAGCATCCCCATATTTGTGAGGATTAGTCCCTCGTTCGCGCGTTCCTGCAAGCTTTGCGCCAGTTTCAATGATTGCTGGTAGTAATACATCGCCTGCTCGTAGTCTTTCTGATCTTGATAGAGCAGGCCCAGGTTATGCAGCGCCACACTCTGTAAGTACGCATCAGATAGGTGGCTGTGCAATACCTGCTCGAAATTGGCGCGGGCTTGCTGTGTCTGACCCATCATACGCAGCACCTCCCCCTGGTTCGTAAGCGTGACAGCCTCTCCATACTGATCACCAATCTCGCGCTGCGTTCCCAATGCCTGCTCAAAATAGAAACGGCTCTGCTGGGAATCGCCCAGGCGACCGTAGAGCATGCCCAGGTAACTTAAAATTTGCCCTTCGTCATAGCGTATCACGACCCCCAGCGGTGGCACCATCGCCGTATACAGCCTGATCAATGTATTCCATGCGCCCCATTTTATCATACTCTCGTGCAGTTCCTCGAAAGTGAGCAGATCATAAGCCTGCTGCCAGTGCCAGCCGAGGCACAGGTGATGTACCATAGCCAGCAAAGGCTCAACATCCTGGGGACCGCTGCGCTGCCGGCGAGGAGGACAACGCTCTTGCGCCAGGCGTGAATAATAGATTGTTACCCGCATGTGACCCGCTGCCAGGGCGATCTCTCGCCCCTCTGGATTACCTCGCACCGGGTCTGGCCCGGTTGTTACGCCCAGGTCGCCGCTAGAATGCCCTTCGTTCCCATCGAGATAGTGTTCCACTGTATACTGGCGTATCAGTGGATGCAGCAGATAGCCCGGCTCACCATTTTCATAAGGGGCTTGTTTCACGAGTGAAAGCCTCGTTAAGGCGGCGAGTTCGCGTATAAAGGGTGCCACATCGACCGCAGAATAGCCTTCGCCCGTGGTAGCGATAATCGCAGCTTCCACCGGCACCGGTTCGCTAAAAAGGCAGAGCGAACGCAGGAGGGTGCGCTGACTAGGATTGAGGAAGTTATATACCGCGTCGACCAGGTTCAGCGTAACTTCTCCCCCCCACAGCGGTGCGTAGTCAGGTGAATTGAGTAAATAGCCCAGTGAAAATCCACCCAGAGCATACATTGTACTGAACAACACCAGTCCATAGACATGCCCGGCGCAGCGCTGCCAGATAAGCGAAAGTTCCGGCGGTGCGCCCTGAACGCCTCGTTGCTGTAGCAGTGCCACGCCCTCGGGAAGACTTATGCGCGAAACCAGGTATGAGCGTACGCGCGCATGCTCATCCTTTTGTGTGGCATATGGCGAGTTCCGGCAAGTTAACAGCACCCGGCTGGCTCCTAGATCGCTTTGCAGCATATCGAGGAATAATGGGATCGCACCCCGCCCAACCAATCCCTGAGAAGTCTCAGCATCGAGTAACTCCTCGAATTGATCCAGCACCACAAACGCACTTTCCTGCGGGCGGCACAACGCCTGCCTCAACAACTCAACCTGTTGCTCCGCCCTGCGCATAAAAAAATCAGGAAAACGCCCGTATATCGTAGGGGCGGGGCTTGCCCCGTCCCTGCTACCTGCCCCCGCCCCGCCACTCTCCACGTCGATACTCCCAACGATAGCGGCAATCACCTCGGGTAACGTGGCATTTGGCCCCAGGCTCAACCATGCAAAGTGTCGAATGGAGGCCTGTCCAGTCTGTGCTACAGCCTCTAAGCGCCGGTACACGAGCGCTGCGAGCATCGATTTGCCCGCCCCGGCTTCACCTGTGAGCACCAGTGTGCTGGTTTGAGCAGCACTGAGCATGCGCAAAGCTGCGCTCACCTCGTCGGCGCGCGGCAGCACGCCGGGAGGATCAGTCATAGGAGGCTCCATAGTCTGTATACTCAGCCTGAAAACGCGTGATTGTTGCTGCATGCACTTCGTTCTGTTCTTGTTTTCATCCATCTCTGGTCAGAGCAAGTATACCATAGTGCTTCATTAGCCAGACAGTTAAGCGCCCTATGTAAAGACCTGGTAGCCTGAATATACTAATATAGTTCCAATCATCCTCCAGCCTGCATGCTGGAGCGATAGGTGACCTCGGCCTCTCCGGCCAGGAGCGCGTGATACGCCAGTTCGGAGGCCCGCGCTCCCTCGGCCTGCAGCCAGGTCAGGGCGCGCTGGTGCAAGACCTGCCGCCGCGCCGCGCCCAGTTCGGTGTAGACCACGTCTCGCATCAGCTCATGCGTGAAGCGATAGCTGCCCGCGTGGCCTGCTCCTGGTTCTTCTGCTTCCTCTTCGCGCAGGATGCCACTCTTGTCGGCCTCCTCCAGGGCCTCGACGCCTGCCTGCACTCCCAGATCGGCCACCTGCCACAGCAGCCGCGCGCTCGCTGAGGGCCCTAGCACGGCGCTCGCCATCACCACCCGGCGCGCTGGCTGGGACAGCTTCGCCAGGCGTACCTGGATCATCGCCCGCACCGAGAGCGGCAACAGTTCGCGCCGGGACTGCACCTGGGCGAAGGCCGCTGCTATCTCCTCAGCCGGCTCCAGCCTGAAGACTCCATCCGCCCCCAGCCGTGGCACCAGCCACTCCCGCTCGCGCAAGAGCTTGAGCGTCTCCAGCAGGTACAACGGATGCCCTCCTGTCTGCGCAAACAGGAAGTCGCCCAGCGCCACTAGTGGCCTCTCCGGCTCCTGCGCTGGCACGGCTCGCGAGGAACAGGTAGGGTTGTGCTCCTGCCCGGCGAGGGCTTCGATGAGCTGGAGGGTCTGCGCCCGGCTGAGCGGCTGCAACGGCACCTGGCTAAGCGGCAGGTCGCGGCCCAGGTCGGCAAGCTGCGACTTCGGCTCCAGCCCCTCACAGCGCAGCGTCCCCAGCAGTAGCACGCGGTTGTCATGCCGGATCCAGTCCCGTGCAAGGTAGCGCAGCAGGTCCAGGGAGGCCTCATCCACCCACTGCAGGTCATCCAACAACAGCACCAGCGGTGCGCGCTCGGCCAGGGCATCCAGCAGGCGCGCCACCGCTTCGAAGAGACGGACCTTGGCGGTCAGCTCATCCTCGGTGGGAGCCGGCAGATCGGGATAGCGCACCCGCAGCTCCGGCAGCAGGCGCGAAAGCTCGGCCAGCCACAGGTCCTCCAGCAGATCCTCCGGCGCGTTCTCCTCCTCCAGCCGCTTCCGCAGGGCCTCCACCAGCGGCTGATAGGGTAGTCGTCCCCCCAGCTCGAAGGCGTGCCCGCTCAGCACCTCGGCTCCCTGCGCCCGCGCCCAGGCCACAAAC
>Ga0207684_10005989_pt1 | contig 11124 bp, 7 predicted proteins | sample KBSK5501metaG_FD_184342 | JGI IMG/M metagenome (GOLD analysis project Ga0207684, IMG submission 184342) | Corn, switchgrass and miscanthus rhizosphere microbial communities from Kellogg Biological Station, Michigan, USA - KBS K5-50-1 metaG... | ecosystem: Host-associated > Plants > Roots >... | reverse complement strand
CCAGGAAGGAAAGCATGCTGGCGATCATGCTCCATCCGATGTTGGCCTCGGCGATGGTGGTTTCGGCGGGTTGGAGTTTGCGCACCGGCAGGTCCGGGTTGAGCGCCGCCATGGTGGTGCGGATACGATCGACGAGCGTGGACGGCGCGATACCCGCGGTGCGCACGGCGACTTCGCTTCCGGGCCGGGGTTCCTGGGCCATGGGCTGGTAGAGCTGGTAGCTGACCGTGATCCGATCGGGGTAGACCGATTGGATGTCGCCGACGACGCCCACGATCTCTCCCCATTCGACGGTCTTGCCCCCGGCCTGGGCGATGCGCCGACCGAGAGGACTCTGGCCAGCAAAGAGACCACGGGCCATGGCTTCGTTGATGATGAAGACCTTTGGGGACGTGAGGGTGTCGCCTACGTTGAAGGCGCGTCCGCTGAGCAGGCGGGTGCCGACGGTTTCGAAATAGTGTGGACTGATGCCGTTGATGACGGCGGCGGGCTCATGGCCGGGTTGGGGAGCCTCGCGACCTGTGACCAGGTATTTGCGGGTCTCGGCCAGACCGAAGAAGGGCACCGAGTAGGAGATGCTGGCGGAGGCGACGCCGGGCAGCGCTTCGAGACGTTCCAAGGCGAGCCGCTGGAAGTCCGTGATTTCCTTGCTGCCCGGGTAGGTGGCGGTCGGGAGGAGCATGGTGCCGGTGACGAGGTGGTCGGACTGCCAACCGTATCGGCGGTTGCTCAATTCGTGGAGTCCGCGCACGAAGAGGGCGGCGCCTGCGAGCAAGACCATGGCGAGGGCGAATTGGCCGACGATCAGGACGTGGCGGAAGCGTTGATGCCCGCGATCTCCGATGGTGCCGCGCGCTCCGCTCTTGAGAGTGCTGTTCAGATCGAGCCGGAGCGCGAAGAGCGCGGGGGCCATGCCGAAGGCGAGGGCGGTGAAGAGACAGGCGCCGAACGCCCAGCTGAGCACGCGCCCGTCGAGGGTGAGGAGCACGAGGCCCTCGGTACTGTCCCCGACGGTGCGAGCAGCCACCCAGTCGGAGAACCACATGGCGACCTGAGTGGCGCAGATCCCGCCGGCGAAGGCCAGCAGCAGGGACTCGACGAAGAGAGGGCGCAGCAGTCGGGTGCGCGAGGCGCCGAGGGCGGAGCGCACGGCGAATTCGCGGGCTCGGGCCATCGTGCGGGCGAGCAGGAGGTTCGCCAGGTTGGAGCAGGCAATGAGCAGCACGAAGCCGCTGAGACCGATCAACACGATGAGAATGCCCGGGCCGGCTGCCTCCTCGGGTCTCACGCTCAGGTCGATCGGCATGGTGCGCCAGGCGCTTTCGGCGTTGGCGGCGGGGAAGTCAGCAGCGAGGCGGCGACCGAATTTGGCGATGAAGCCGTCGGCCTGCGCGCGGGTGAGGGTGCGGGAGCGACGCCCGACGAGGCGGAGCCAGGTGGAGTTGCGGTCGCGGATTTCCTTTTCCGTGAGACCGATTGGGCGGAAGAGGTCGAACGGACCCAAATGGCGCCAGTCGCTGAAGGTGGCGGGCAGCACGCCGACGATCTCGTGGGCTTCGCCGTCGATTCGAACGGTGCGGCCGATGATGTGGGCGTCACCCCCGAAGCGATTCTGCCAGTATCGGTGACTGATGATGAGGACGCGGTGGTTGCCCAGGATTTCTTCGTCGGGACGAAAGCTGCGGCCGAGCTCCGGTTTGGTGCCGAGGGTGGAAAAGAGATTGGCGGAGATGCGGAGGCCGCGGGCCATCTCCGCGGGTTCGCCGGGCGCGGAGAGGCTCATGTCCGCACTGCCGTAGGCGGCGATCTCGCCGTAGCCGTTCATCTCGGACGTCAGATCACGGTAGTCGGCCGGTGAGACGCCGCCGCGAGGATTCTGGGGCGTGGCGCGGTAGATGCGGTCGAGGTGATCGCCGTCGGCATAGGGCAGCGGTCGCAGCAGTACGTGATTGAGCAGGCTGAACGCCGACGTGTTCGCACCGATGCCGAGTCCGAGCGTGATGACGGCAATGAGGACGAAGCCGGCCGAGCGACGCAGCGACCTGATCGCGAAGCGGAGGTCGCCGAGGATCCCGGTGATTTTGTCGATCAGCATGTCGTAGCGCCTATTCTGCCCGCAGGGCTTCGGTGGGGCTGATCCTCGAGGCGTATCTCGCGGGGATGTAGCCGGCGATCTGGGCGATCGCGATGAGCAGGACGGTGGCGCCGATCAAGACGGGAGCACTGCTCATCCGCATGCCGGGGAAGCCCGCCGCCAGAGCGCGGGAGACCCCGAAGGCGCCCAGCAGGCCGAGGGCGGAGCCGACGAGCGCGAGCTTCGCTCCCGAAGTGAGCACGAGGCGGATGATGTCTCCGGCCTCGGCGCCCAGCGCGAGGCGAATGCCGAATTCGCCGGTGCGTTGGGCCACGGTGCGGGCGATGACGCCGTAGACGCCCAGCGAGGCCAGGCCGAGCCCGAGCACAGCCAGCGAGGAGAGGATGCTGCTGAGGACGCCCTCCTGGTAGTTGGCCCGGGTGATCCTGGCTTCCGCGGATTCGAGCCGCCGCACCGGCAGGTCCGCGTCGAGCGACATGATCGTGGCCCGGATACCGTCGACGACGGCCGACGGCGCCCCACCCGCGGTGCGTACCGCGATTTCGTTGAAGCGCCGGGGCTCCTGGATCACGGGCTGGTAGACCTGGTAGGTCGCCGCGATCCGATCGGCGAAGATGGACTCGACGTCGCCGACGACGCCGACGATCTCTCCCCATTCGACGCTCTTGCCACCGGCCTGAGCGATGCGCCGACCGAGAGGACTCTCGCCACCAAAGAGACCACGGGCCATGGCCTGGTTGATGATGAAGACCTTCGGGGAAGTGACGGTGTCGCCTTCATTGAAGGGGCGTCCGCTGAGCAGGCGAGTGCCGACGGTCTCGAAATAGTGGGGGCTGACGCCGTTTATGGCGGCGGCCGGCTCATGGCCGGGTTGGGGAGTCTCGCGACCTTCGACCAGGTACTTGCGAGTCTCCGAGAGACCGAAGAAGGGCATCGAGTACGAGACGCTGGCGGAGGCGACGCCGGGCAGCGCTTCGAGACGTTCCAGGGCGAGACGCTGGAACTCCGTCATCTTCTTGTCGTCCGCGTAGGTGGTGGTCGGCAGGACCACGGTGCCGGTGACGAGGTGGTCGGATTGCCAACCGTGTCGGCGGTTGTTGATCTCGTGGAGGCCGCGCACGAAGAGGGCGGCGCCTGCGAGCAGGACCATCGCGAGGGCGAACTGGCCGACGATGAGGACGTGGCGGAAGCGTCGATGGCCGCGATCGCCCGTCGTGCCGCGCCCCCCGCTCTTGAGCGTGCTGTTCGGGTCGAGCCGGAGGGCGAAGTGCGCCGGGGCCACGCCGAAGGCGAGGGCGGTGAAGAGACAGGCGCCAAACGCCCAGCCGAGGACGTGCCAGTCGAGGCTGAACGCGACGCCGACGCCATTGTAGTTGTCCGCGGCGCTGGCAACCGCGAACCAGTCGAAGGTCCACAGGGCGACGAAAACGGCACAGATGCCGCCGGCCAGGGCCAGCAGCAGCGACTCGAGGAACAGGGGGCGCAGCATCTGGGAGCGAGAGGCACCGAGGGCGGAGCGCACGGCGAACTCGCGAGCGCGGGCCATCGTGCGGGCGAGGAGGAGGTTGGCCAGGTTGGAGCAGGCGATGAGGACCACGAAGCCGCTGAGACCGATCAGCATGCCGATGATGACCCGGGCGTCCTTCGGTAGAAAGCTGTCGTCGATCGCGATGGTGCGCCAAGCGCTTTCGGCGTTGGCGGCGGGAAAGTCACGAGCGAGACGACGACCGAAGTTGGCGATGAACGCTTCGGCCTGCGCGCGGCTGAGGGTGGCGGAGCGACGCCCGACGAGGCGGAGCCGGGTGGAGTTGCGGTCGCGGACTTCCCTTTCGTCGAGGCCGAGGGGCCGGAACACGTCGACCCAGCTCAGATGGCGCCAGTCGCTGAAGCTGGCGGGCAGCACGCCGACGATCTCGTGGGGCTCGCCGTCGACGCGGACCGTGCGACCGATGATGTGGGCGTCACCCCCGAACCGATTCTGCCAGTAGCGGTCACTGATGACGAGGACGCGGTGGTTGCCGAAGATCTCCTCGTCGGGACGGAAGCTGCGGCCGAGCTCCGGTCGGGTGCCGAGCGTGGAAAAGAGATTGGCGGAGACGCGGAGGCCGTCGGCCATCTCGGCCGGTTTGTCGGGCTCGGACAGGCTCATGTCCGAACTCGCGTAGGCGGCAATCTCGCCGTAGCCGCTCATCTCGGACTTCAGATCGAGGTAGTCGGCCGGCGAGACACCGCCGCGAGAATCTTGGCGAGTGGCGCGATAGATGCGGTCCAAAAGGTCGCGGTCGGCATAGGGCGCCGGGCGCAGCATGTATCCATTGAGGATGCTGAACATCGACGTGTTGGCGCCGATGCCGAGCCCGAGCGTGACGATGGCAATGAGGGTGAATCCGGGAGAGCGGCGCAGCGATTTGATGGCGAAGCGGACGTCACCGAGAATGCCGGAAAGCTTGTTCATGGCGTTTCAGCTCGCTTGCTTCAATGCAGACATCGCGCCAGGCTCTGCCGCTGGCCACATCGCGCTGCAGGGCAAGGTTTTGTGCCCAGCCTTGGGCTCTCCGGGACAGCAGCCGTCTGTCCGCTGCTGACACCCAACCGTCCCACAATCGGTCAGGTCTCAGAGCATCTGGGCAAGGATCACTTGGGCAGCCACGGGCTGTTCAGAGGAGCCGGAAGCGTACGGGGTGACCGGACAGAGAGAAAGGGCGCGCGCGATTCTCGCAAGGCTCACGAATATCTCAGGGAGCAAGTACGTATCGGTCGTGGATTTCGCGATTGTGCACATTGGGCTTGGCGAAAAAGCGAAGGCGCTCGAATGGCTCGATCGAGGCATCGAGGAGCACGGGAGCGAAATGATGTTGATCAAGACGGACCCAAGATTCGACTTGGTGCGCTCCGAGCCGCGATTTAAGCGGTTGCTTCAAGTCATGAACTTCCCTAACTGACCAGCAAGGCTTCCTTGGTTAGGCGATTCGTCAGAGGCTGCTAGAGAGGGACTCAACGGCCGATCCGCCGAAGGTACACGAATCGGCCCGCAGCGATGCGTACCACAGCGTGGCGGACCGCTGGCCGGAGGCGATCGATGTGGCACTGCTTGCTCGCTACGCAAGAGCGTTCGCGAGCCGGAGCGCTGGAGCTCGCGCGGCCGAGCGTGTGAGCGGGCGCCGTTTACTGCTATCATTTCGCTAGCGGAATGAGGTAGAGGACCATGGCACAAGTTCTCGTTCGTGATCTCAAGGCGGACGTCGTCGCTCGGCTCAAGGCCCGGGCCAAGCGGCACGGCCGGTCGTTGCAGACTGAACTCAAGGAGATCCTGGAGACAGCCTCACGGCACAGCGCCGTCGAAGCCCGCGCCGTCGCGGCTCGGATTCGCCGGCAGCTCGCCGGCCGCGCACACAGCGACAGCGTGGAGCTTCTGGCCGAGGACCGGGCGCGTTGAGCCTTTTCGTCGTGGACGCGAGCGTGGTCGCCAAGTGGTTCGTGCCTGAGCGCCATTCAGAGGATGCCGCACGCCTCCTGGCCGACCAGCACGAACTCGCATCGCCCGACCTGATGTGGGCCGAGATCGGTAACGTGCTGTGGAAGAAGTCTCGCGCCGGACAGGTCACCGGACAGGAGGCGACACGAATCATACGGGCGCTGGATGATTTTCCGGTTACGGTGTTTCCGTCGCGGCTGGTGCTCGAGGGCGCCCTCGAAATCGCGCTGGGCACCGGTCGCAGCGTCTACGACAGTGTGTACCTGGCTCTGGCCATCGCCTTGGACTGTCGCCTTGTCACTGCCGACGAGCGCTTCGCCAACGCACTCGCGGATGGCCCGCTGGGCAGGCACGTACTGTGGGTGGGGATGCCGGGGCGGCTCAATTGAAGCGCACGGGCAAGGCCAAGGCCGGCAGACGAACCAGGAACCGGAACCTGGACCTGCCAGGGTGTACCAGCTCAAGGTCACACTCATGGTCTTCCACGATTTCGGACACGTCCTCGCGGGCTACGATACGAAGCCCGAGAGCGAGATCCAGCAGGGCGCGTTCCAGGGCGGGTTCGTCCGGGAAGACGGCTTCGCGTTCTTGATGTTTGCCGTCATCCAGTTCCATCTCGGTGTGAAGGTGACGCCGGTGACCGACGGATTCACGGGCCTGTTCGACGTCCCGAAGGCTCTCCGCGCCGCGCAGCGGGGGGCCGCCTGCAAGGTGGACCTGAGCGACCACTGGGACCCGTTCGCCGTGGCCGACGCGCCGGTCGAGCAGCTCCGCGCCGAGTACGGAATCCCGCGCTCTAGCGCGCTCGGTCCCCGCGGGCTCCCTCGAGAAAGGGAGCCCGCGGGGAGGCAGGGAAGTTCAGGCCTTCGTCGCGAACTGCTTCATGAACTCGTCCTGCCGCTGCTTGATCTCCTGCGGGGTGAGGTCTTCCTTGTGGGTCGCGATGCTCCAGGTGTACCCGTACGGATCGGTGAACGTGCCGGAACGGTCGCCCCAGAACTGATCCATCATCTCGCCGTGCGGCGTTACTTTTCCGCCCGCGGCCACGGCGCGCTTGAACAGCGCGTCGCAATCGTCCACGTACAGCCAGAGCGACGCCGGCGATCCGCCAAACGCCTTCGGCCCCTTCCCGCCCATCATCGCGTCCATTAGCATGATGGGCGAATCGCCAATGCGAATCTCCGCGTGCATGATCTTCCCGTCCGGGCCGACCGTGCGCGCGCTCTCCTCCGCGCCGAGCGCCTTCCTGTACCAGTCGATCGCCTGCGCCGCGTTGTCGAGGGTGAGAAACGGGGTAACCGTATGATGCCCTTTGGGTACAGCGTTGGTCGCTTTGGCCATGTGCACCTCCCGATATCAACTCAAGACCCAAAAAAGACGCAAGGAACGTGCCAGCAAGCGCTCCACGCGAACCACACACGGCGCCCTGATCGACGAGATGAACTTCTTCGTCAACCCGGTGGCAATCGGGAGTGGGCTGCGGGTATTCAAAGGGAAGGCTACGCACCTCAAGGCCCGCCTCCCGGCGAGCTGGGAGTACCCGCTGAACACGAGCGCGTCCGGCATGACTCGTCCGGCACGACTCGTCCGGCATCTTGACGTGGGTCGCGGTCCGGGCGTAGCCTCTGCGCACATATCCAAGGGGACAATGCCGTGTATCCAGTGCCGCGGGCGGTAGCGCCCGGCGCTCCTGCAGGCTGGCACGTCGCCCGTTCCGTCGACAACATAGGAAATTCCCACCGTTTATCGCTGGAGGTTCCGATGTCCCGAGAAGCACGTAGATGGACGGTCCTGCTGCCGTGTCTGTTGTTGGCTGCATTGGTCGTGATCTTTGCCTTCCCCCAAAGAGGCAGCGCACAGGTCCTCTATGGATCGATCCTCGGCGATGTCAAAGACGCCACGGGCGCTTCCATCCGGGGCGCCACGGTCGTCGCCGTCAACAAGAATACCGGCTTGGCGCGCCAGGGAATTACCGACGGGACGGGTCGTTTCAACTTCCCCGACCTGCCCGCGGGTGTCTACAACCTCAAAGCCAGCCAGCAGGGCTTCAAGACCTTCGAGCGGACCGAGGTCACGGTAAACATCAACAGCGTCACTCGGGTTGACGTCACTCTCGCGATCGGCTCCATGGGCGACAGCGTCACCGTCAGTGCCGAGCCGCCGAAGCTGCAGACGGAGACCGCCGAGGTCCACGTAAACTTGATGGGCGCGGAGCTGACGAACCTGCCGGTGCCGCTGGGTCGGAACTATCAGCAGGTGTACCGGATGCTGCCCGGCTTTGCGCCCCCCAGCAACTCGCACTCGATCCCCACCAACCCGGCGCGGTCACTCGAGTTCACGGTCAACGGGACGAGCGACGATCAGAACAACACCCGCATCGACGGCGTCAGCACCGCCCACATCCAGCTCCCGCACGTGGTCTCCTACATCCCGACGCTCGAGTCGATCCAGGAGGTCAACGTCGTCACCAACAGCATGGACGCCGAGCAGGGCCTCGCCGGCGGGGCGGCCGTCAACGTGCAGACCCGGAGTGGATCCAACGTCATCCACGGATCGGCCTTCGAGCATCACACGGACCAGCACCTGAAGGCGTGGCCGGATAGGTTTGGCGACGTAGCGCTGAACACCGGCGACAGGCCGCAGGCGAGCTACGACCAGTTCGGGGGCACCATCGGAGGTCCCATCAAGAAGAACAAGGCCTTCTTCTTCGTCAGCTACGAGTCCACGCGAGACCACCGGACCGTCGACAGGACCGTGACCGTGCCGACGGTGGCGATGCTGAAAGGCGACCTCTCCCGGTCTCCAACGCCCATCTACGACCCTCTGTCGGGCAAGCCCGACGGCTCGGGCCGGACGCAATTCAGGGTGCTGCCGGGCGACCCGAACTACGCCCTCTGCAACACGGCCACGAACCCGAGCTGCCTCAACATCATCCCCGCGGCGCGGATGGACCCGATCGCGATGAAGATCGCGAGCTTCATCCCGGCCAACAACATCGACCGCGATCGAAGCAACTATTTCGTCTCCGGTCCGTTCGCGTTCGACCGCCACCAGGTCGATTCGAGGTTCGACTACAACGTGAACTCCAAGCTGACGCTGGCCGGGACGTTCGGAATGCTGCACTATCGGACCAACGTGCCGACGGTGTTCGGGGACGCGGCGGTAGGCCGACCCATCGGCGGCAGCAGCAACCCCGGGCACGGCCACGGCAATACCTACCGCCTCACGGTCATGGGGACCTACATCTTCAGCCCCGACTTCCTGATGGACGCACACTACGGGTGGGCGCGGCAAGGCACCGCCTCGGAGCAGCCCGACCTCGGCAAGAACATTGGTCTGGACGTGCTGGGAATTCCCGGAACGAACGGCCTGCGCCGATTCGAGAGCGGCTGGCCGACCTTCGAATTCGGGCCAGATTCCGGGGACTTCGCTAGAGTGGGGCTCAACGAGAACTTCATGCCCTACTTCCGCCACGACCCCCAGTCGCAATACGTCGTGAACTTCAACCTGATCAAGAGGAAGCACAACATCCGCTTCGGCGCCGACTTCTACCAGATGGCGCTGAACCAGGCGCAGGCCGAGTTCATCACCGGCGGCTTTGGCGCGCAGGGAGGATTCGGGTTCGATCGAGGCATCACTCTGCGCTGCGAAGCTGTCGATCCCGTGACCGGGACCTGCGAGAAGACCTCCTCCGGCTCGAGGTACAACAGCATCGCGGGCTTCCTGATCGGCCAGGCCAGCCGCTCCGGCCGAACACTCCAGGTGCCGGACGAGTACCACGTGCGGGCTCGGCTGTTCAGCGTCTATGCTCGCGACCGCTGGGCCCCGACCGACAAACTCACCATCGATTACGGCCTTCGCTGGGAGTACTTCCCGGTTCCCACCCGTCCCGATCGCGGCATCGAGCGCTTCGACGTGGACACCGGAAAGGTGTTGCTCTGCGGCGTGGGATCGGTCCCCAAGGACTGCGGCTTCGACACGGGCAAGAGCGGCTTCGCCCCTCGTCTCGGGCTCGCGTACCGCCTCGGCGAGAAGTCCGTTCTCCGCGCGGGCTACGGCCTGACGCGAGATCCCTACGAAGCCATGGAGCTGATTCGAGCCAATTACCCGATCCTGATCCAGGTCAAGCGCGAATCACCCGACGGTCTGACCCCCGCGGGCCCGCTGTCTCGAGGGATACCGGCGCTGCAGGTTCCCGCGCAGGGCAACGGTATCCTGGATATACCAAGCGACTACGCGTGGGGAGGGTACCCGAAGAAGCTGGACCGGGGATACATCCAGTCCTGGAATCTCACCTACCAGCGGGAGCTTCCGTGGAGCTTCACCGGCCAGATCGGCTACGTGGCCACCCGCTCGATCCGCCAGCTCGGCTTCGTCGACATCAACGCCGGGCAGGTCATCGGCGCCGGCGATGAGGGCAAGCCGCTGCTGGCCCGGTACGGCCGGACCGCTTCCACCGTGTTCTTGCAGCCCGTCGGCACCGGCCGGTACGACTCGTTGCAGGTGCAGCTCCAGCGGCGCTTCACGGCCGGCCTCAGCCTGAACGTGAGCTACACCTGGGCCAAGGCCATCAGCCCCAACGAGAACAGCTCGTTCACGCCGAACGTCCAGGCCCTGGCCTACATGAGCCGCAACCGCGCGCTCACCAGCACGGACCGCACCCACAACCTGGGGATCACCAACGTGTGGGAGATCCCGCTCGGGAAGGGCCGCCGCTGGCTGAACGGCGGCGGTGTGCTCTCGGCCATCCTCGGCGGCTGGCAGGTGAACAACATGATCAGCATCATGAGCGGAGTCCCGTTCACCGTCCTTGCCGACGGCACTTCGCTGAACCTGCCCGGGAGCACCCAGACCGCGGACCAGGTGAAACCCGTGCAGAAGCTCGGCGGGGTGGGGAGAGGAACGCCGTACTACGATCCGGCCGCGTTCGCCGACATCACCGCGGCGCGGTTCGGCAACACCGGCTACAACATGCTGCGCGGGCCGGGTCTGTTCAACTGGGACTTCGGGCTGACGCGCGAGTTCACGTTGCGCAAGGAGGTGAAGCTGCAGCTCCGCCTGGAGGCGTTCAACTTCACCAACACGCCCCATCTCGACCTGCCGGACAACAACATCGGCGATGGGGAGGACTTCATGACGATCACCAGCGTGACGAACCTCGCCCGCGAGGGGATCGATGAGCGGCAGTTCCGGGTGGGCCTTCGCGTCGTCTTTTAGGCGAATGCGGCGCGCTACGCTCCGCGTGGATCGTCATTAAGCATCTGGCGGCGGAATGAATCCGCCGCCAGATGGCAAAGGAAACGCTCCGCTTCGCGCGCCGGACGCTGGCGCCGGAGGAGATTCTTCACCGGGCGGTCAGCTGAGCCCCCCGAGCGCGGGCCTCGTCAGAGCACCTCGCGGCGCAGCTCGGGGAAAACCTTCGCCACCTTGCCGAGCAAGTAGTCGCCTTTTAGACGGATGCGGCGCGCTACGCTCCGCGTGGATCGTCATTAAGCATCTGGCGGCGGAATGAATCCGCCGCCAGATGGCAAAGGAAACGCTCCGCTTCGCGCGC
>Ga0207684_10005988_pt1 | contig 11124 bp, 9 predicted proteins | sample KBSK5501metaG_FD_184342 | JGI IMG/M metagenome (GOLD analysis project Ga0207684, IMG submission 184342) | Corn, switchgrass and miscanthus rhizosphere microbial communities from Kellogg Biological Station, Michigan, USA - KBS K5-50-1 metaG... | ecosystem: Host-associated > Plants > Roots >... | reverse complement strand
ATACGAGATCAGACCCCTCACCACCGTCGTCGAGTGGCTGACCTCTTTCCTCATGTGTCCCGGCGACTGGGAGAGGCCGGAGCTGGTGCGCGCCTACTGGAGATTCCTGGACAGGACCGCTCCCGATCAGCCCGGCCCCGGCCCGGTCTATCGGTACCTCGTGGTGGCGCGTAACTGATGTTCGAGCTGAAGCGGCGACGATCGATCGAGCTGGCCGGCGTGGAGGTGCGCGTCGCTCTGCCGGAGCGGACCGCACAGCGCATCGGTTCGTCCGTCCTGTATCGGTACGCGCTTCGTCCGGCCGCCAGGCAGACGTTCCACGCCCTGCGCTGGGTTGCCGGCGGGCGCCGACGCGCTCCCGCGGCGGCGATCTCCTACATCCCCTCGACGCCACCGTCCCCTGAGGATGTCAGCCGCGAATCGCTGGCGCTGATCCAGCAGGTGGCCCCGTTCGACTGGAACCAATCGATCCACGTGGGCCACGGGGTGATCACGCCGGGACGGATCAACCACTACAAGCACCTAGCTGAGTACGGCCTGCCCGAATCCCTCGAGGGCATGCGCTGCCTCGATGCCGCCCCCGGGGAAGGCTTCTGGGCTCTCGAGATGGTCCGCCGCGGCGCGGCCGAGGTGGTGGCGCTCGACCTCGCCGGACCCGATCGGCGAAGCGACAGGACGAAGTTCGAGACAGCCGAAAGGCTGCTCGGCTGCTCGGTGCGCCGCGCGCCCGCCGACCTCTACGACCTGCCGTCCGCGGACCTCGGCAAGTTCGACGTGATCGTGCTCAGCGACCACCTGCACCGCATGCGCGATCCGCAACGAGTCCTCGAAGGCCTTTATGCGATATGCCGCGGCCACCTCGTGCTGGCGGCCCTTTTCGAGCCGGTGCTCGAGCGCTACGGCGAGGTCTGCCTGAGCGATTTCGTTGCACGCGGACCTCAGCCCGCGAGCTGGTGGATGCCCAACGCCCACACCCTGCGGACCATGATGTGGGTGGCCGGGTTCCTGCCGGTCCAGGAGGCGGCTCGGTTCGGCGGCGACAACGGGCACACCGTCGTCATCCACGGCATGGTTTCCGAGCAGAACGCCTGGAGCGTCTTCGTCAAGGGCGTCGGTGATGCCATCGAGGGAGGCGGCGCCGACCACGACGGCGAACCCGCGCAGGCTCAACCTCTAGCTCAACGGTCTCCGCACAAGACGTTCACGGTCGGCAAGACAGAAGTGGTGGTCGAGGCGCGCGGCCGGCGGGCGGGACGGTTGGCGCGCTCGGCAGCCTACAGGCGTCTGCTGCGCCCCGCCCTCAATCTCATGAGCTCTTCACAGAACGGCCATGGGGCCACCGCGAGCTCGAACGGGCATGCCGCGGCGTTGGATCGGCCCGCGGATGAAAAGCTTGAGCTCGCCCGAGACGCGAAAGTCCTCGCCCGCGAGGTCGCGGCGATCTCCTGGTATCACACCATCGACCTGGGGCACGGCGTCGTCACGCCGGGGTTCGTCGACCACCGCTCACAGCTTTCGATGTACCGGCTGCCCGAGCGGCTCGACGGGCAGCGCTGCCTCGACGTCGCCACCTTCGACGGCTACTGGGCGTTCGAGATGGAGCGCCGAGGCGCGCGCGAGGTGGTCGCCACCGACATCGCCGACGGGATGGACTGCGACCTCCCGGCCCGAATGCGCGAAGAGGCGGCGAAGAACCCTCAGCCGGCTCCGATGGGCGCCGGCTTTCGGATCGCCCGCAACGCGCTGAGTTCCAAGGTCGAACACCGTATTTGCAACGTCTACGACCTGTCGCCAAGCCGGGTCGGGACGTTCGATTTCGTGTTCTTCGGCGACCTGCTCCTGCATCTTCGGGATCCGCAGGCGGCGCTGACCGCGATCGCCTCGGTCTGCCACGGCGATGTGCAAGTGGCCGAGGTCTATGACCAGGCGCTGGAGGACTTCGGCGATCGCTCCGTGAGCCGGTACTCGCCGTGGCTGCCCAGCTTCACGTGGTGGTTGCCGAGCACGAACACCCTGCGCGCGATGCTCGCCGTCGCGGGCTTCACCGACGTCCATGAGCTGGACCGAGTCGTCCTGAAGACGCGCGACGGCCAGGCGGCAAAGGTCATCTACCGGGCCAAAGGTCCGGCACAGCCGGTACCCACCAAGCCCAACCGCGCACAGAAGGAGGTCGGATAGAAGTGCCGACGACACGCCCCCGCAAGCTGAACCTCGGCGGCCTCGAGGTTTCTCTGACGCTGGATCGAACTTCCGCGGAGCACATGAAATCCGTGCCGGGCCTGAACCGCCTGATCGGCCGCGCCCCGCTTCGGGAGCTGAACGGTGACGAGCCGGTGATCAACGCCAAGAAGGTGACCGACCTCTACTGGTATCACGCCATCGACCTCGGGAACGGCGTGATCACCCCCGGGTTCGTCGACCACCGCCCGCAGATCGATTTCTACGGCCTGCCCGAATCGCTCACCGGCATGCGATGCCTCGACGTGGCTACCTTCGACGGCTTCTGGGCTTTCGAGATGGAGCGCCGCGGCGCGGCGGAGGTCGTCGGCATCGACCTCCACAGCCGCGCGGACTCCGACTTTCCGCAGAACTGGCGCAAGGAATTCCTGTCGGTGGTGCCCAACCACATCAAGGGCGAGGGCTTCACCTTCGCCAAGCGCGCGCTGAGCTCGAAGGTGCGCCGCCGGATCCTGAGCGTGTACGAGATGTCGCCCGAGAAGATCGGGACGTTCGACTTCGTTTTCATGAGCGACCTGCTTCTCCACCTTCGCGATCCGTTCCGCGCCCTGGAGAACCTGTGGACGGTGACGAAACCTGGAGGCACCGCGATCATCGCCGACGCGTACGACGTCGAGCTCGAGGCAAGCGGCCAGGGCCTCGCGAGCCGCTTCCAGGTGGTCCTCGACGACTACAGCGGCTGCCACTGGTGGTCGAACAGCGTCTCGGCACTGAACGGGATGATCCACGGCGCGCGGTTCGAAGACGTCGAGGAGATCGCGCGATTCATCCTGCCGACCAACGGCGGCGCGCCGGTGCCAAAGGTTGTTTTCCGGGCTCGCCGGAAGGCGTGAGTCTCGACGTTGAAGATCGCTTTCCCGTACACCGGCTACTGGCCCTACGTCCGTCGAGGCGTGGAGAGATGCACCCACGACCTTGCGACCTATCTGGCGAGCCGCGGCCACCAGGTGCACGTGATCACCTCCACTCCCGGACGTCCAAGGGTCGCGTGGGACGGCGACGTCAAGGTCACATACGTCTCCCAGCTGAACCATCCCCTGATGTACCGCTACACGCCCATGCTCAGGGTGGACGCGTTCAGCCTGAAGGCGACGCGGATCGTTCTTCGCGAGAAGCCGGATGTCGCCCACCTGTGGGCTTACTCGGGCATCCGCTGGGCCTCGCTCCTGAGGCGATACGCGCACTTCCGCTACCTGTTCCACGTCTCGGTCTACTGGCAGATGAGCCTGGGCCGCTGGTGGTTCCCCGAGCTGAAGGGCGCCAACCGGGTGATGGCGTTGAACAGCGACGCCGCGGAGAAGGTCACCGCCGAGTTCAAGGTCCCGTGCGGCGTGCTCCCGCCGCCGGTCGATCTCCGTGTGTTCCGGCCGACGGTCCCACGTGACCCGTCCCATCCCAAGGTCTTCTTTCCTGTCGACCTCGCCGATCGCCGGAAGGGAGGCTCACTGCTCCTGCGGGCGTGGAACCGGGTCCACCGGGAGTGCCCGACCGCAACTCTGGTCCTGGGCGGTTCGCTCGGCGTGGCCGGCTGGCTGCAGGATCAGCGGGGGAGCTCCGCGTTGAGCCACCTTGGCCTCGTCAAAGACCCCGCAGCTCGAGCGGCCATCGACCTGCGTGGGCCTGGCACCCTCGACTCGCTGCCCGACTGGTATTCGCAGGCGTCCGTCACCGTGCTGCCGTCGATCGACGAGGCCTTCGGCATGGTGCTGACCGAGTCGCTGGCGTGCGGCACCCCGGTCGTCGCCAGCGCGCACTGCGGGCCGGGCGAGATCATCGGGGACCCGAGCATCGGTACCACCGTCGACCTGCGTGACGATTCCGACCTGGTCAGCTCGAAGCGCGCGGACGAGCTGGCGACCGCGATCCTGCGCACGATCGACCTGGCGCGCGCGCCCGGTTCGCGGGAGCGGTGCAGAGACTGGGCGAGCGCGTGGAGCCTGGACAAGGTGGGCCTGCGCTACGAGCGGCTTCTCGAGGAGATCGTCTCCGAGTCCAGGCCGGAGCCGGCGCCAATGCGAGTCGCGGAGCCGAAGGAGCTCGAGGTCCAGGTCGCGAGCGAGGCGCGTCGATGAGCATCCAGGTCGCAGGCGAAAAGAGGGAGTGCGTCTCGATCGATGACCTCCTCGACCGGATAGCGGTGACCGACCGCGTGTATCACGACCTCAAGCACACCCAGCCCCTGGCAGAGGCGCTCGTTGAGAGGGCGATGCAATTTGCGCCTGGAAGCCGCGTCCTCGTGATCGCGCCGAACGTGACCTTGCCCGCCGTGCTGCTCGAGTTGGAGTACGACGTCACGCTCTGGCACGTGCAGGAGGGGATCCTCACAGCGGACCTCCTGCCCCTGGCCGAGAGCGTCGGCCGGCTGGACGACCTTGTTGCCCAGCAAGCCGAAACCCCGTGCTTTGACCTCATCATCCTGCCGTTCGTCCTAGAGGCCACTTCGGACCACCCGCTGACCGTACTGACGAGGCTCAGGCAATGGGTCACTCCCGGCGGCCGGATCCTCGTCGCCTACCGGCGCCCCGGTGGCATCAGCCTGAGGCTTCGCGGCCTCGCCGGCCAGAGCACGATCCCGGATGTCCTCCAGGACGCTCCCGCTCCATCATTCAGCTGGCCGGTCCTACCTCAGCGCCGTGTCTTCGGATCCGACGAGCTGAAGGGTTGGTCGCAGCGCGCGGGGCTGCGGCTCGAAGCCGAGACCGCCGTCGTCGACAGGCGTGCCGCGCTGTCCATCAACGCCCTGGGCATGGGCGAGTGGCTGGGAGCGCAAGCCACACATGCCATCCGCCGCGCGTTTCCTCCCCTGCGAGATTGCGCAATCGCGGAGCTCGCGCCGATGCCCAAGGAAGCGTGGCGGTTGCGCCGCGACAACGAAAACGAGCTGCACCTGGACCGCCCGTTGGTCAGCGTTCTGGTCACACGCAACGAACAGGGCCGGCTGGACAGCCTGCTCGAGCGGCTCGCCACGCAGTCGTACCCGGCCGATTCCTTCGAGGTCCTCGTCCCCAAGGGCGACGGCGCGAGTCGCCCCGTGGCGGCCGGAAAGCTTCCGTTTCGCGTCCTCTACGTCCAGTGCGCCGATCTCGGTGGACCGGTCGCGGCCAACGCGTTGATGAAGGCCGCGGCAGGCGACATCGTCGCCTTGACCGACGACCTGGCTTTTCCGCCGCGGGGATGGCTCGACATCGGGGTCGAAGGCGTGAGCGGGATCGACGTCGCCGTCACCGGCCGGCTGACCGCCCACGGTCTCAGCGCGCTTCCCTTCATCGCGCTGCCGGGAGCCCGGCCGATCCCCAAAGACCAGGACTGGTTTCCGGCCAGCAATACCTTTTATATACGCGAGGTCGCGCTGGAGGCGGGCGGCTTCGACGAGTCGGGCTGCGCTGGCTCCAGGTACCCGCTTGGATGGGAGAACAGCCTTCCCGACCGCCTGCGCGCAGCGGGTTACTCGGTTCGCTTCGAACCTCTCATCCAGCTCGAGCGCCGGTTTCCGTTTCCGGCCCCGGACGGTCGCCGCTCCTGGATGAGCCACGAGTTCCACCAGGCCTTCGAGCTCCCGGGCCTGATCTCCAGGAAGCCAATGCTTCGCCGCAACCTGCTGTGGCGCCGGCTCTTCGCGGCCCGCCGCACCATGCAATTCGACCTGCTGCTGGCGGGCCTGACCCTGGCGGCCGTCTTCCGCCAGCCGTTCTGGCTCGCCCTTGGACTCCTGTGGCTTTTCGCCATCCGTCGCTACGTGCCCTACTGGCCGCTCTCGGAGCTGCGCACCGGGATTCGAAACCTACGCGGAATCGTGTTCCGCCACCTCATCTGGACCACCGGCCTTGTGGCCGGGTCGGTGTGGTCGCGGAGGCTGGTGCTTTGAAAGCTTCGTCGAGTGCGTACGCGGTGGAGGTCGAGGGCCTCACCAAGCGGTTCAAGCGGCCGCGTACGTGGAGCCACATGCTGCGCAACCCTCCCCTGAAGGTGGCCCTTTCCGGCATCGACCTCCAGGTGCACAGGGGCGAGATCTTCGGCCTGCTGGGCCCTAACGGCGCGGGCAAGACGACGCTCATCAAGATCCTGTGCGGGCTCGTCCTGCCCGACCGCGGCCGAGCCCTTGTCAACGGAATCGATGTCGGCCGCAACAGCCTGGATGTTCGCCGGTCGGTGGGTGTGGTGTATGGGGACGAGCGGAGTTTCTTCATGAGGCTCTCGGTGCGCGAGAACCTTCGGTTCTATTCGCGGCTCTACCGGATGCAGCCTCGGGTCGCGGCGCGCCGCATCGATGAGCTGCTCGGACTCGTCGACCTCGAAGACGCGGCGGACCTACGCATGCACTACCTCTCCTCGGGGATGAAGCAGCGGGCGGCGATCGCGCGCGGCTTGATCCATGACCCAGAGGTCTTGTTCATGGACGAACCGACTCGCAGCCTCGATCCTCTCGGGGCCGAGGACCTGCACGTGCTGATCCGCGATCGTGTCGCGGCCGGCGGGCGCACGGTGATGCTGGCCACCCACCTCATGAACGAGGCGGAGGCCCTCTGCAACCGCATCACTCTCATCGACCGCGGCCACACGGTGCACACGGGCACCGTCGAGGATTTCCGGGCCCTGATCCGGCAGGAGGTCGTGTACCGGCTCGTCTTCACGGGCGGCCGGCCGGGCTGGGAACGTGGGCTGCATGCGCTGCCCGGCGTGGTGAAGGCGACCATCGACAGCGAGGAGGACGCCGCCCATTCCATCGAGCTGGTGCTCGACCGCCGCACGACCGCGCTTCCGACGGCGATCCGGTACCTGGTCGAGCAGTCCGGGGACATCCTCAGCTGCAACAGGGAAGAGATGCGTCTCGAGGAAATCTTCCGGGCGGTGGTCCGGCAGCGCCGGGCGACGCTGGTCGAGGCGGCGCAATGATCAACCTCCTGCTGGCGTTTCTCCGCCGCGACTGGATGCGCCGCGCCAGCTACCGCTTGCTCGTGGTCTGGCAGCTGGTCGGAATGGTGGGTTTCCTGACCGTTCTCTACATCAGCGGCGGCGCGCTTGCGGCCACGGCCCGCTCGCACGGCCTCGGGGACGACTACATCGCATTCATCCTCGCCGGTCTTGCCTTCACCGACCTCTTCCTGACTTCGATGCAGGCTTTCTCCGGGACGGTCCGCGAGGCTCAGCTGCAGGGGACCCTGGAGCCGATGCTTCTGGCGCCGGTCCGGGTGCCAGAGCTGGTCGCCGGCTCGATCCTGTTCCCGTTCGCACAGAGCCTATTCCGCACCATGATCGCGATCTCGGTGGCGTTCTTCGCCTTCGGCCTCTTCCACCACGCCAATCCGCTGAGCGCGCTCCTCGTCCTGATCCCCGGGATCATCACGTTCGCCGCGATCGGTGTGCTCTCTTCCTCATTCGTCCTCGCCTTCAAGCAGGGCGATCCCGTCATCGGCATGTTCGCCTTCGTGAGCTCGATCGTGGGAGGCTCCGTCTTCCCGCCTTCACTGCTGCCCGGCTGGGTGCGGTCCGTCGGCTGGCTGCTGCCCTTGACGAATGCGCTTGCCGGCATGCGCATGGCTCTTGCGGGCGCCACGCCACTGCAGGTGCTGCCGCAGATCGGCGCCATGTGGGTCACGACGCTCGTGGTGTTGCCGATCGCGGGGTTCGCTTTCCGCGCCGCCCTGATTCACGCGAAACGGGAGGGATCCCTTGTCCAGTACTGAGGTCGCTTCCGTGATCGCCCCAGCGCTGCGGCAGGATGGCGGCGAACAGACGCCGCCGAAAAGCCTTCCGTTCATCTCCGTGATCGTGCCCACGTACAACCGGGCCCGCGTGCTGCCGTACCTGTTCCAGGCGCTGGCGCACCAGTTCTATCCGGCCGACCGCATGGAGCTCATCGTGGTCGACAACTCCTCGAGCGACAACACGGAGGACGTCGTCAAACGCTGGGCCGAGGTCTTGCCGTTCGAGGTCCGCTTCTACCGCAAGGACAACAAAGGCCCGGCGGCGTCGCGCAACTACGGCGCTGCCAGAGCGCACGGCGAGATCGTCGCGTTCACGGACAGCGATTGCCTACCCGTGCCCGGCTGGCTCCGCGGCGCGGCACGCGAGTTCGGCGAGGGTGCGGGCATCGTGTGCGGGCCGTTCATCCCCGTGCATCGAGAGGGCGAAGGAGTGCTGATCGCGCAGCAGCCGGCGATCACTTACGACCGCGGGTGCTACCCGACGGCGAACCTGATGATCAGGAAGGCGGACTTCGACAGCGTTTCGGGCTTCGACGAGCGCTTTGGTCTGTACCCCTGGGGTGAGCTGATCGCCGGCGAGGACGCCGACCTGGCCTGGCGCGTGCGCCGCCGGGGTGCCGGCGTGGCCTTTGCCGGGGACGTCCTTGTCGGCCACCTGTCCACGCCGATGTCTCTGTGGCGCCTTCTGCTCCGGCCGGTCGTGGTGCAGATCATCCCGGCCCTGCTTCCGAAGATCCCCGAGCTGCGCGAGACCTACCTCTGGAAGCGCTACTTCAACGGGGAGGCACACCTCCTCTTTCACATCGCGTGGATCGGCCTCGCGCTCGCGGCGTTGACGCAGTTCTGGCCTCTTGCCCTGAGCGTCGTTCCCTGGACCTGGTACTACCTGCGCAACGTTCTCGTGCCCGGCATCGCTCATGAAGGGCTGCGGCGAGGGTTCGCACGAACCGCCCTCTTCGTCTACCTGCAGGTGGCATGCAGCGTGGTCCTGGTCTTCGCCAGCGTCCGCTACAGGAGGGTCGTTCTTTGAGCGCCATCGCGCAGGCCGCCGTGCTGGAACGGACGCCGCTTCGGGCGAGCACACCGGACCTGCCGTTCGTCTCCGTGGTCGTCCCGACCTACCAGCGGGCGGCGATCCTGCCCTACCTGTTCGAGGCGCTTGCGCACCAGGTCTATCCCGCGAAGCGGATGGAGCTGATCGTCGTCGACAACTCGTCCTCCGACGACACAGAAGCTGTGGTCGACCGCTGGCGCGATGCCCTCCCGTTCGGGCTGACCTTCGTGCGCAAGGAAAACCGAGGGCCTGCATCGTCGCGGAACCGCGGCGCCGCGCTCGCGCGAGGTGACGTGCTCGCGTTCACGGACAGCGATTGCATTCCGCGGCCCAACTGGCTGCGCGCCGCGGTGCGCAGATTCCAGGAGGGCGCGGGTCTTGTCTGCGGCCCGATCGTTCCGCTTCAGCGCGCGGGGGCGCCTGGTTTGCTCGCCGCGCAGCTTCCCGTGGTCACCCGCGACGACGGGCTCTATCCCACGGCGAACCTCCTGGTGCGCCGCAGCGCCTTCGAAGCCGCGGGCGGTTTCGATGAGCGTCTCGGCCTTTTGCCCTGGGGAGAGCTCGTTGCGGGTGAGGACTGCGACCTTGCCTGGCGCGTGCGGCGAACCGGTGCCTCGGCGGCCTTCACGCCCGAAGCCGAGGTGGGTCATCTCGCGACCAGGGTGCAGCCCTGGCGGCTGCTGCTGCGCCCGTTCCGGGTCCAGGTCATGCCCTGGCTGACCCGCAAGGTGCCCGAGATTCGCGAGACGTACCTCTGGAATCGCTATTTCCTATCGGCTTCGCGCGTCCTCTATTACCTCGCGCTCGCCGGCGTGATCGCGGCGGCGACAACGCTGAGCTGGCCCTGGCTGCTCGCGGCGGTTCCCTGGGTGATCCGCGCCTCTCGCGGGACCACGACCTCGCTGCTGCGCCGCGGACAGGTACCGAAGGCGCTGGCGTGGCTCGGCATGGTCGCGTGGTTCGACACGGTGACGACGGTGGGCCTCGCCATCGGCTCAGTGCGGAGCAGGGCGGTGGTCCTGTAGATGGGCGACGCACTCATCGCCGAGGTGAGGACCGCCGGCCGTGCGCGGTCGCCGCGGGTCTCGGTGATCGTGCCCACCTATGGGCACGAGCGCTGGCTCGGCGCGACCGCCCGCGCCGTGCTCGACCAGGACCTGCCTGGCGAAATTCAGCTCATCGTCTGCGACGACGCCTCACCCGACGCCACGGCCGCCGTCATGGAGTCCGTCCTGGCGGAGACCGAGTCGAGCGTCCGCGCGGGTCCGCGCTCTGTCACCTACTTGCGGCTGAGCCGGAACTCCGGTCCGGCGACAGCGAGGAACGCGGGACTCGACCACGCCACGGGCGAGTTCATCGCATTCACGGACAGCGACTGCACGCCCTCGCGTGGCTGGCTTCGGACGGCGCTCGACGCGTTCGCGGCCGGCACCGGCATCGTCCAGGGCCGGACCTACGCGTCCGAGACGCGCGTCCCTCTATTCGAGCACCACATCGACATCGGCTCCCTCGACGGGACATTCGCCACCGCCAACGTGGTGTACCGGCGGGAAGCCCTTGCGGGCGCGCGCTTCGACCCGCGCTTCTGGTCACCCAGCTGGACTATGGAGGACACCGAGCTCGCCTGGCGCGTGCTCGAGACAGGTTGGTCGGCGCGCTACGCGGAGGAGGCTGTGGTCCTGCACCGGGTCATCCGCTTGACCCCGCGCGCATGGATCGCATGGCCGATTCGCTTTCGCGTGTTCCCTCGGCTGGTGTCCCGCCACCCCGGCTTCAAACGCCACCTCCTGATGGGTGTTTGGATGAGGCCGCTGCACCTGTGGTTCGACCTGGCGGTAGCGGGCACTCTGTTCGCACTCTGGTGGCCGCCTGCCCTGGTCCTGGTGCTGCCCTATGTTCTGGAATTCGCACGCACGCGCGGGATTCGCGGACGATTCCCGCCGGCCAAGATCGCCGCCCACCTCGCGTGGGACGCGGTCTCGTTCGTGACCCTTGCCGCATTCAGCCTGCGCTACCGCGTTGCGGTGCTCTGAAGGAGGTTGACCATGGAGTTGAGCGCGTTCCTGCGCACGTATCGCCGCCACTGGTTCATACCCGCTGCGCTTCTCGTCGTGGCGGTTCTCGGCG
>Ga0207684_10005987_pt1 | contig 11126 bp, 9 predicted proteins | sample KBSK5501metaG_FD_184342 | JGI IMG/M metagenome (GOLD analysis project Ga0207684, IMG submission 184342) | Corn, switchgrass and miscanthus rhizosphere microbial communities from Kellogg Biological Station, Michigan, USA - KBS K5-50-1 metaG... | ecosystem: Host-associated > Plants > Roots >... | reverse complement strand
GCAAGACCATCGCGCTCGCCAACAAGGAGACGCTGGTGATGGCGGGACATCTGGTGATGCCCGAGGCGCGGCGCCGCGGGGTCGAGATTCGCCCGGTAGACAGCGAGCACAGCGCGCTCTGGCAGTGCCTGCATGGCGAGCGCGCCGCCGAGGTGCGCCGCCTCATCATCACCGCCTCTGGGGGACCCTTCCGCCAGACGCCGCTGGCAGACATGGCAGATGTCACAGTGGAGCAGGCACTCGCGCATCCAACCTGGAAGATGGGGCCGAAGATCACGATCGACTCGGCAACCCTGATGAACAAGGGGCTGGAGGTCATCGAGGCGCACTGGCTCTTCGACATACCATACGAGCGGATCGCGGTGGTCGTCCACCCACAGAGCGTCATTCACTCGATGGTCGAGTTTGAAGACGACTCGATCAAGATGCAGGCGAGCCTGCCCAGCATGCACCTGCCGATCCAGCACGCGCTGAGCTTTCCCGCGCGGCTGGCGCGTACCGGCACGGCGCTCACGCGCGAGCTACGCTGGCCAGAGGTGGCGCGGCTGGACTTCGAGGAGGTGGACCTGGCGCGCTTCCCCTGCCTGCGCCTGGCCTACGAGGCTGGCAAGCGCGGCGGCACGGCACCCTCGGTGCTGGTTGGCGCGGATGAGCAGGCGGTGGCGTTGTTCCTGCGTGGAGAGCTGAAGCTGCATGAGATTGCTGAGACACTTGAAACGGTGCTCGCGCGTCATCGTATAGTAGACGATCCCGATCTCGCCACCGTGCTCGAAGTGTCGGAGTGGGCGCAGGACGAGGTGCTGCGGCTGCGCGGCTTGCCGCCGCGCGCGCGCGCCGTCTCGGCGGCGCCTTCGGGAGCGGTCGCCGGCGCCTGAGCCGGAACGGACACGGTGCGAGCCGAGAAGGTGAAAATATGTCGTTGTTTTGGTTGGTGGCAATCCCGATCTTCGCGCTGATGGTGCTGGTCCACGAGTTCGGCCACTTCATTACCGCGAAGTGGGCCGGCATCCGCGTAGACGAATTCGGTATCGGCTTCCCGCCGCGGCTCTTCGGCATCAAGCGTGGCGAGACACTTTACTCGATCAACTTGCTGCCCATTGGGGGCTTCGTACGCATGCCGGGCGAAAACGGCGAGACCACCGACGAGCGCGGCAACCCCGATCCGCGCAGCTTCGGCGCGAAGCCGGCGAGCAAGCGCGCAATCGTGCTGCTGGCCGGCGTGACGATGAATCTGCTGCTCGCCATCGTGCTGTTCACTGCGGCGGAGGCGGTTGGCCAGGTCGTCGCATCATCGTATGTGATCGTCGAGCCGAATAGCCCGGCGCAGGTAGCCGGCATCCGCGACGGCGACCATATTGTGGCCATCTCCGGGCATACGGTCAAGACATTCGACGACCTGGTGAACGCGACGACCAACACCATCACCGCCGCGAACCATACGGCGCAGACGGTGCCGATCGTGGTGCTGGTGCAGCACAGCGGCACGACGGAGCCCGTCGCGGTGACGGTGCAGGCGAAGGTGCAGGGGCAGGCGCATCTCGGCGTCCGCTCGGACCCCGCCAAAGCGATTCATGTTACCCATCCGATCTGGGAGGCGCCGGCGCGCGGCCTCGGCGACATTCCCTACGTGATCGGCGCGACCGTGGACGGCATCCGCCAGATCGTGCGTGGTGTGATACCGCTCAACCAGGCGGTACAAGGGCCGGTAGGCATCGTGGCGACGACGGGGCAGTTCGCGGCCAATACCGCCACCATCGGCTGGTATCCGCTGATCTTCCTGGCGGGCTACCTGAGCTTGAACCTGGCCATCGTGAATGCGCTGCCGATTCCCGCGCTCGACGGCGGGCGCCTGCTGTTCGTGCTCATCGAAGTGGTGCGGCGCGGCAAGCGGCTGAGTCCGGAGCGTGAGGCGCTGGTCAACCTCATCGGGATGGGCGCGCTGCTCTTCCTGATCCTGATCGTCACCATCAACGATATCAGCAACCTGGCAGCAGGCCATTAGGGACCTCACCCCCAACCCCTCTCCAGCGCGGAGAGGGGGAGCCGGAGGCGGTTACGGCGCACTATGGGAGGGCGCGGGAGTGGGGCTGCGAGGCTGTGAGGTGCGCGTACCCGAGCCTGCGCCACACCGCACACAAGTGCGTGCGCGTCTCCGGCGGCTACGCTATCATCTGACGGGGCAGGTTGGCACCAGCGGGCGCGAGCCGCACCTGCCAACGCGAGTGCAGCATGACCGACAACTGACGATATGACGCCAGAGAACAGCGATAGACAAGACTTTGGAGCGGCGAATGCGCAGAAAGACCCGGCAGATTCAGGTCGGTAACGTGCGGATCGGTGGCGACGCGCCGATCGCCGTGCAATCGATGACCACGATGTACACCCGCGACGTAGAGGCCACCGTCGCGCAGATTCGACGCCTCGAAGACGTCGGCTGCGAGCTGGTGCGCGTGGCCGTGCCCGAAGAGATCGACGCGCAGGCGCTCGGCGCCGTCAAGCAGCAGATCTCCATCCCCCTGATCGCCGACATCCACTACAACGGCAAGCTTGCCCTCATGGCGATCGAGCAGGGCGTGGACGGCGTGCGCATCAACCCCGGCAACCTCCAGCACGGGCGCGAGGCGTTCACCGCCATCGTTGAGGCGGCCAAGCGCGCCGGCATCGCCATGCGCATCGGCGTCAACTCCGGCTCGCTCGACGCGCTCGACAGGCGCGGTGAGCAGATGCGCAAAGTCTCGGTCAAGCTGCTCGACGACGGCACCTTCGTCAAAAGCGATCCCGCCGAGGAGCGGCGCAAAGAGCGCGAGGAGCTGGTCGGGCGCATGGTGGAGAAGGCCCTCGAATACTGCAGTTGGGCCGACGACTTGGGCTACACGAACTACAAGGTCTCACTCAAGAGCTCCAACGTGCTCACCGCCGTCGAGGCCTACCAGCGCTTCTCCGCCGCCAGCGACGTGCCGCTGCACCTGGGCATCACCGAGGCCGGCACGCTCGTCACCGGCTCCGTTAAGTCTTCGGTCGGCTTCGCGCTGCTGCTGGCCGGCGGCATCGGCGACACCATCCGCGTCTCGCTCACCGCCGAGCCGGAGGAAGAGATTCCCGTCGCCTACGAGATCCTGCGCTCGCTGGAGCTGCGCTCGCGCGGTGTCACCTTCGTCTCGTGCCCCTCGTGCGGCCGCGTCGAGATCGACGTGCTCAAGATTGCCAATGAGGTCGAGAAGCGGCTTGCCAAGGTGCAGACGCCTATCCAGGTCGCCGTCATGGGCTGCATGGTCAACGGCCCGGGCGAATCCATGGACGCCGACGTGGGCCTCTCCGGCGGACGCGGCAAGGGCGCGATCTACCGCAAAGGCCGGCTCATTCGCACCGTGCGCGAAGAAGATTTCCTCGAAGAGACGCTCAAAGAAGTCGCGAGCCTACTGCCCGAGCGCGAGGCCGCGCTGGTGTATCCCGGCGATGGGCAACTGGGCGCGGTCAGCGCGGGGCGCACGCGCAAATCGGGCATCCACGGCGAACCGGAGAGCGAGAGCGCTACCGGCAGCAAGCGGGGCAAGCCGCTGCCGATGGCGCGCTAACACCTCATCCGGAATCTCTCACCCCAAAGGGAATGGGGTGAGCGGACGCGGCGTGGCGAGCATTCCCCAGCTTGAAACCCATCAGCTTGGGTGGTTGTCAAAGCCCGCGGCAGCCTGGGTGCCAGTGGTGCCCGCGCCGATCGTCGGCGTGCACGAAGGGCACGAAGGTGTGACGGCGGCACGCGTCGCCTGAAATGGCCTGCAATGCAAACGCAGGCGCAGCGAAGCCCCCAACAGGGCGCCAGGAGAGACATCATAACATCGGCGCGCTTTCCTATCACCGTCACGGAAAACTACGTCGAGGCCAACGGCATCAACATCTGGTACGCGGAAGCCGGCCAGGGAATCCCGCTCCTCCTGCTCCACGGGGGCATCGTCTCCAACGGCCCGCTATGGGCGGATAGCGCCTACGGCTGGGGCGGTCATTTGGGCCGGTTCGCCGAACATTTCCGCGTCATCGCCCCCGATACGCGCGGTCATGGCCGCACGCTCAATCCGTCGGGTGTCCTCAGCTACCCAGTCTTCGCCGAAGATGTGGTCGCGCTGACTCGCGCGCTACAGCTGGAAAAGCCGTTCCTCTGCGGCTTTAGCGACGGTGGGATCACCGCCTCAGTGGTCGGCATCATGGCCCCCGACCTACCGCGCGCGATCGTGAACCTGGCCGGATTAGATATGTTCGACCCCGATCCCGATTCCTCCTCGCGCGTCATGAACCGCACCTGGCTCGGCGGCGACCCGCACGCGACCAAGGCGAAGAGCACGCGGCCGGATCTCCCCCCAGCGATGGACCAGAAAGTCATCGCCGATTTCGAGCCGACGCAGGGGACGGGCTACATCACGGCCTACTTCGACCAGCTGTTCGACCTGTGGACAGTGCCCATGGAGTACACGACGGACGATCTGGCGAAGACCACCGCGCCAACGTTGATACTTGTCGGCGACCGCGAAACGTCACTCGGCGTGGAGGAGGCGGTCACGGTATATCGCACGTTGCCACACGGCGAACTGGGAGTGATTCCCAATGCCGACCATGGAATCTCGTCGCTGGCGGGCACAATGGCGCTCGACTTTCTCCTGCGTCAGCGAGCCGCTGTGAGTGAATGATTGGGCGCGAGCTCGTCGGTTCCTGCGGCGGCGCTCATTGCCGCTCGCATGTGCATACGCTGCCTGTTGGGGTCAATGCGCCTACCCCGCGGCAGCCGCTTGGATCTCGCGTGCCACTGCCGCCACGCATTCCCGCCACAGTTGCGCCCCCAGCGCTGCGCTGGCATGGGTGGGATCCCCAATCACTCCTGTCATTGAGTAGCGGGCAAAGTCGAGCTGTGGATCATTCCAGTCGGGCTCCTGACTCTGCGGATCGACGATCCGATCCAGGCGCACCGCTTCGGGCCGCAAGTAGAGCATAATCGAGGTAGTGAAACTGTCCGCATGCCCTCCAGCTACCTGCGCATCGGCCATGCGACACCAAATGGCATGGTAGGGTAGTGCGGGGAGGACGGCGCGGGCGTGACCCTGTTGCTGCGCGTTGAAGCGCTCGACCAGTGCGTGCAGGTCGTGCCCGCCGCAGCCGCGCCAGATCAGAATACGCTGGAACCCTTGGGTCGCCAGCGACCCCAGGACGGTTTCCAGGACCGCCGCGTGCACCGTCACCGGCAGATCAATATAGCCCGCGCCGAACGACCGATGTTCCGGAGTCGGACCAAAGGGCAGCGCGGGCAGCACCAGGGACTCGACCCCATACCGCCGTGCCGCTTCGTCAAAGGCCGCCAACAGGATGGTTTCGGCGAACCAGGTGTCATGGTCGACGGGGAGGTGAGGACCTTGCTGCTCGGTGCAGCCGGTCGGCACCAGGGCGAGGCCGCCCGCTGTAGCCCAGTCGTGAATTTCTTGGTAGGTCAGCGCACCGTACCGCATACTCCTCCGCTCCTGCTGGTTCAGCGCCTAATGGTCGCACGTGTCGCGCCTGGTCCACACAGTGTAGGCAGGAGGTGGCCGACGAGAGGTGCAGATATCTCAACGTGTGGCCTCCACGCCAGCACGCATCGACCTGGTCCCCCAGATGACGGCGCTGCGCCCGCTCTATCCGGGTGCTGGTCCGCAGCTGGCCAACTTATTGCGCGGGGCAGGGCTCCGCGACGTGAAAGCGCGCACGGTCACTGTGCGGGTGGGACGCCGCAGGACCCGCAGCGGCCGGCTGATGCTGACGGATTACTTGAGCCTGCTCGAACGGATGACGCCCGTCATGGCGCAGCTGGGCCTGGCGTCTCAGGAGCAGTGGGAGGCATGGCTCGCGCAGGCATGGCAGGAGAAGAACACCAGCTCGACACGTGTGGACCTGACTGCCGCATATGGCCGGCGCTAGCCTGAGCGGCGACTCAGGCGCTCTTGGAGCGCACCCGGCCGAGGCATGTCATCGTCCCGCAGAGTACCAAAAAACGCTCTCATGGCGAGAAACCTCCTGGCGCCTGGCACGGTTGACGGTGTGCTTTCGCGTACCTGGGCTGGCCAGGAGGTTCCCCCGTGTCTCAAGTGGACGTCTGTTACGCGGCGGAGGACGCGACCTTCCAGAGGTAGCCGTCCGGGTCACTGAAGTACCCGAAGTAGCCCCACTGTGTGGCGGCAGCTGCCTTCACGACGCCGCCACCGGCCGCCACGGCCTTGCCCATGACCTCGTCCACCGCCGCGCGCGACGGAACGATGTAGTGGAACGAGACCCCACGGAAGCCGGATCCCTCAGAGGAGACGCCGGCATCCTGGGCCGCCGCCTCTCGCTCGTAGAGGGCCAGCGACGACGAGCCCTCGCCCAGATTGAACTTCACGAATTGAGGATAGTCCTGATCGATCGTGCAGCCCAAGCCGTCCCCGTAGAATGTCTTGGAGCGAGCCAGGTCCTCGACACCGATCATGATGGCGCTCACCTGCAGCGGCATAGTTGTCTCCCTTCTCCGTTGCATTGTTGCGTGAAACTCTCGTATCTGGATGACGAAACGCAGCAGCAACGTGTGACCGGCTCACGAGATTTGAAGTAACCCACATTAGTATGTAGGAGATGACGTGTAGTCACCAGTACACAGTCGCGTGCGTCATAGTCAATGGAGCCCTTTGACGACTATGCTGTCATTGGATCGATGTGGTGAGGCGGACGCATGTCCTCCGGTCACGAGCCCCAGAGTGGTCCGGCGTATGCCACAGTACCGAAGGCTCGCGCTATACACTCTTAACATGCGCACGGTGCGTGCGGCTGTCCGAGCGAGTCCAAGCGATGCCGAACCAGAGTTCGAGCGTGATGTGGGATGTGGACACGTATGGAACACAAGCAGCAGGCAGGATTGCCAAGCAGACGGACAGACCATGACCATAGAGGCAGCGGAAGGCGCTGGGTCGGCGCGCTGTATGTGCTGATCATAGCGGTGGTGCTGTTGAGCGGCTGTGCACCGGGCACGCAGCCCAGCGTGCGGTCCGCCGCCCAGCAGAATAAGGCCAAGCTCGACGCCGAGCTGCGCAAAGCGCAGACCACCTCCGGCATCCCAAAGTCGGTGCTGCACCCCATCGAGACGCAGGAAAGCGCGCTGGCGGCGAGCGTGACGAACGGCTCGGACAAGAATGGACAGGCGGCGGCGAAGGGTTACGCCATCCTGTACGATCAGGTGGTCGCGCTGGAGCGAATGACGCCCGACCAAGCCAAAGCCAAAGCATCGTCTGATTTGCAAACGCTCACGCAGGCGCTCAAAGCGGTGCAGGATCAGGGTTTCACCGAGGCGGCGACCTTCCAGCCGCGCGTGCAGCGGGCGCAGCAGCAGATTGCCACCGCGACGACCACTAACGCCTACTTCACCGCTGACGCCTACATCCTCGACCAGAGCGCCGCCGTCACGCAGATCCTCCCGGTCTACCAGCAGATGCAGGCGCTCGAAGCCCTGGTGAAGTCACGGGCCGCCGCCTTCGGGTCGAGCGTGCAGCCGCTCCAATGCGCCGTCGGGGATGACACGTCGTTCTGGCGATCCGCTGCGGATATCAACCCGAGCTCGTATGTATCCATTGGCGGCGCCCAAAAGTATGTCTTCCAGTCGTGGCCCCAGCAGAACCTCGCCGCCTTCCGCGCCGCGCAGGATGCCGCCGCCTTCAGCGCACTCGCTTCGATGCTGCAAGCCCAAACGTTGCAGCTCACCGCAGATGCGGCCGCGCTGCTGCCCCAACAGACGTTCGCGGCGGTGCAGCAGTTCGAGGCCGACGTGAGTACCTACCAGAGCAATGGCGGCACCGACGGCTCCTACGCCCAGCGGGCTGCACAGGATGCTCAATGGCTCACGTCTGTGAGTACCTACTCCGACTACTCGAAGTTGCTGAATACCGTGCAAGCGCACGACCAGGCCCTGCAGCTGCCGCTGGTCAAGGTGCAGGCGAACCACGATATGCAGACCCTGACGAATCTCGTCTTGCAGGCCAATGCCAAGACTACCTTGAACCCCGCCGACGGCATCAAATATCCCGACGCGTACGAATACATTGGCATCCATTACTCGAACGGCCACAACTGGGCCGGCGATCCCATCGACCGGTACGACACCGAGCATTACCTCGGCGGAACCGGCATCGGCGACGCCCGTGCGCGCCTTGCCAACGCGCAGACGCCCGACGATTATCAGGCGGTGGACCAAGAGCTCCAGATGTTCATCACGAACATCCAGGCGATGCTGACGAACCTGGCCCAGATGCCCACAGGTGACCAGGCCCGCAAAGCGTGGTCGATGCAAGTGCACCAGACGGATCTCGACCTGATGAACTATTACGGCGTTGGGCAAACGAAGGTCGTCGTCGTTTCGCTGCGTGAGCAGAAGGCACGCCTCTACTCGAATGGCAAGCTGGTTGTTGGCAGCGACGGGCTCCCGTACGCGTTCGACGTGACGACTGGCAATCCGGACCTTCCGTCGGTGCCCGGCGCCCACTGTGTTACGACGAAGATGGAGAATTACAACGACATCTCGCCCTTCCCGAAAGGGTCGCCCTACTACTACAACCCGACGCACATCAACTTCGGCATGGTGTATTCCGACTACGGCTTCATCATCCACGACGCCTGGTGGCGCGACGACACCTCGATGGGTTACCTGACGAATCTGCCGCATTACGACCCGCTCGCCTTCAACAGCGGCTCACACGGTTGCATCAACTTCCACCTGCTGGACCATGCGACCGGCCGGCACGATATGGAGATGGTCTATACCTTCGCGGGGTATGGAACGCCGGTGATCGTGTACTAGGCTGTCTCTGTACTCTTGGCTGGGAGCCGGGCGAGAAGTGCCGCGGTGTCGCTAGCCTCCGCTGCCCTCGGCCCGCCACACCGCCTGATACTGCCCTAACCGGGGATTTCGTGGATTGTGGATGCGTTGGGCCATCAGTGGAAGCGCGTGGTGGAATGGATCGGGTCATACGATTTCCGTCACGATTGTTAGAGGTCTCTGTGTTGGAAGGCGACTTTACGCCCACCGCTCAGAATGAGACGATCATGTACCGGTCGGCTTTCCCTGTGAATGGCCACCAGCGGTTTTGCTTGCGGATGAGGCGCGCTCCAAGCCGCCTATGCTACGCACTGGTATGATAGACTCGCGGCACGTGCAGGCTGACGCTTTGCCAGTCCTCCTGATTCTGCCTGTGCTGCCGGATGGAAGGGACACACCACGTCGGGTGTGATTCTGAGCTCGGTGATTGAGATTGGCGTGCTGCTCTGGCTGCTCGCTGGCATCGCCTCGCTCTGGGTCTGGGGCGGCGCCAGGCGCGGCGCGCTCGGACACCTCATGGCTGGCGCGGTGCTGCTGGTGGGCGGGGCGATCTTCGTGTATGTCCCGCGCATCAACGCCTTCGCGCGCATGGACAACTCTTACCTGGGCAACGCCTGGATCGGCTCCATCCTCATGCTCGTCGGCATTCTCCTGCTAATCGGCTCACTCGCCGGCTATGGTGTCCCGGCCTGGCTGACGGCGCTGCTCTGTCTGGCGAGCCTCCTGTTGAATGTCTACAGCGGGTACTTATTGGCGCGCATGCCATCTGTCGGGGATACTTTACACCAGCTGAGTCCCAGTCTCATCTCGCCAGATAGCAGATACCTGCTCTCTTCCGCGCTCATGCTGGGTGGTGTGCTGCTCTATGTCGCGCCGCGTGGCGATTTGGCCGAAGCCCTCATCGCCATCGCGCTCATCTCAGCAGAGGTTACGCTTGCCTGGCAGCTCTCCGGCGGGGATCTGCACGCATTTACCCCGGTCGCGAGCATCAACGAGCCATTCTACAAGCCACCTGTGCTCGACTTTGGCCAGCTACTGGTCTGCCTCCTTGTCGCGAGCATCCTCTTCTTCGCCGGGCGCTTCATCCAGGGGCGCCTGCGTGGCCAGCAGCCTCGCGCCGTCGGGCAGGTCGCGTCATCTAGCTGAAGCGCGACAGCGCATTCGCCAGGTTCCGAGGCGGAATCGGTATCAGAGGGTATTTGGAAAGGGGATCAAGGAGTCCTGGCCGCCAAGCGAGCGAGCATCAGGCGGCTCATGGCAGTATACACCATGGCCGTGCTCGTCGCCGGCAAATACTCGTCATCCTTGCTCATCCGGCGATAGCAACTGAGCCACGCAAATGTCCGCTCCACGATCCAGCGCCACTGCAGCAGTTGGAAGCCGGTCGGTTTCTCGGGCGACTCCTGGCCCGGGAAGACCCAGACCTTGGCCACCCCCGTCCACCAGTGCTTGACCACCTCGACGCTCCACCCCAGGGTCTCCTTGACCCAGGCGACGAAGCGGCCCCGGTAGCCGACATCCACCCATAGGTGGCGCAGCCGTGGGAAGCGCTCGCGCAGGTCGGGGACCGCCTCGAGCAGGAGCCTGCCACCGTCCCGGTCGGCGACGTCCGCGGCATGCGCCAACGCCTTGAGCACGAGGCCCTGGGTGTCGACGAGCAGGTGGCGCTTGCGCCCCTTCACTTGCTTGCCGCCGTCGTAGCCGATGGTCGGCGGCTTGCGCGGCGGCCCCCCTTTCCGTCGTCTTCACCGACTGACTGTCGATGATCGCGGCGCTGGGGGTGGTGGCGCGGCCAAGCGTGCGCCGGAGGCGCTCGCGGAGGCGGGCATGCAGGGCCTCCAGCGTCCCGTCGCGACGCCAGGTGCGGAAGTAGTAATAGACCGTCTGCCAGGGGGGCAGATCGTGCGGCAGCTGGCGCCAGGTGCAGCCGCCGCGCACCACGTAGAAGATGGCATTGGCGATCTCGCGTCGCTCCCAGCGCGCCGGTCGGCCGCCGTCCTTGACGGCGGGGACCAACGGCTCGAGCAGCGTCCATTCCTTCTCGCTGAGATCGGTGGGGTAGGGCCTGCGCTTGCGCTCGGGAAGGGTCATGTGCTATCCCTGCTGCGGTGCCCCTGGCCGGCTTCACTGCCTGCTTCTCAAGAGCACCCATACCCCTAGTATGCCCTTTCCAAACACCCTTATACGGTAAACTGAGGTGAGCAAGTGAACTACTTGCTGGAAGAAGAGGGGCAGGGAAAGGCTCTTAACACCCCACGGCTCGACCGTTTCT
>Ga0207684_10005981_pt1 | contig 11132 bp, 15 predicted proteins | sample KBSK5501metaG_FD_184342 | JGI IMG/M metagenome (GOLD analysis project Ga0207684, IMG submission 184342) | Corn, switchgrass and miscanthus rhizosphere microbial communities from Kellogg Biological Station, Michigan, USA - KBS K5-50-1 metaG... | ecosystem: Host-associated > Plants > Roots >... | reverse complement strand
CTTTCCCCGTGGCGAAGTCAACGCCTTCCATCTCGTAGAGGATCCGGCCCGGCTTGACGACCGCGACCCATCCCTCCGGAGCGCCCTTGCCCTTGCCCATGCGGGTCTCCGCGGGTTTCTTGGTGTACGGCTTGTCGGGGAAGATACGGATCCAGATCTTGCCGCCGCGCTTGACCGCGCGCGTCATCGCGATACGGCCCGCCTCGATCTGACGCGCGGTGATCCAGCCCGGCTCCAACACCTGCAGGCCGATGTCTCCGAATGCCAGCGTGCCGCCTCGGTACGCCTTACCGCGCATCCGTCCGCGCTGCTGCTTTCGGTACTTGACCTTCGATGGCATTAACATGAGTTCAATCCCAAATCCAAAATCAAAAATCCAAAATCTAGAATCTCAGGCCGCCGCCTTCCTTCTGTTCTTCGCCTTGTGCTGCTCGCCGCGGTAGATCCAGACCTTGACCCCGATTTTCCCGTACGTCGTGTTCGCCTCAGCGAAGCCGTAGTCGATGTCGGCCTTCAACGTGTGCAACGGGAGCCGTCCTTCCTGGTACCACTCGGAGCGCGCGATCTCGGCACCATTCAGCCGGCCCGCGCAACGAATCTTGATCCCCTGCGCGCCGAACCGGAACGCCGATTCGATCCCCTTCTTCATCGCGCGCCGAAACGCGACGCGGCGCTCCAGCTGCAACGCGATCGATTCGGCGACGAGCTGGGCGTCGGTCTCCGGACGCTGGATCTCGATGATGTTGATGTGCACCTCGGTGGCGGTCCGCTTCTGGAGCTCGTCGCGGAGCTTGTCGACCTCCGCGCCCCTCTTTCCGATGATGATGCCCGGGCGTGACGTCTGGATGTTCACCTTCAGCTTTCCGGCGAAGCGTTCGATGTCGATCTCGGAGACGCCGGCGTGCGACAGACGCCCCTTCAGCTCGCGGCGGAGCTGCAAGTCTTCGTGCAGGAACTTCTGGTAGTCCTTCTGCGAGAACCAGCGCGAGTGCCAGGTCCGGTTGAAGCCGAGGCGAAATCCGTACGGGTGAACCTTCTGTCCCATGGGGCTCCTTATGCTTCGTCCGAAAGCTCGATCGTCAGATGGCTCTTGCGATGCAGCACGCGGTAGGCGCGCCCCATCGGCGCGGGACGCACCCGCCGCTCCTGCGGTCCTTTGTCCACGGTGATCTTGCGGATCATCAACTCGTCCACGTCGATCTGAGCTTCCTTCTGCTCTGCGTTGGCGACCGCCGAGCGGAGAGTCTTCAGGACGTCGTGCGCGGCGGCCTTCTTCGTGTGGCGCAGGATCGCGACGGCGTCGTTGACCTTTCGCCCGCGGACCAGGTCGGCCACGAGCCGGATCTTCTGGGCCGAGCCCTTCATATAGCGGAGTCTCGCAGAGGCTTTCATGCGATTAGCTCTTCGGCGCCGCGGGTGCCGCAGTCCCGGCGGGCGCGGCGCCCGGCGCCGTCGGCGGCACACCCGCCAACTTGGCGCCGACCTCTGCGGCCTTCTTTCCGCCGTGCCCCTTGAAGATCCGCGTCGGCGCGAACTCGCCGAGCTTGTGGCCGACCATGTTCTCCGCGACGTAGACCGGAATGAACTTGCGTCCGTTGTGGACCGCGATCGTGTGGCCGACCATGTCGGGCACGATCGTCGAACGGCGGGACCAGGTCTTGACGACCTTCTTCTCCCGCGTCGTGTTGAGCGCGGAGACCTTCTTCATGAGGTGGCCGTCCACGAACGGGCCCTTCTTGATGGAACGCGACATCGTTATGCCTTCGACTTGCGGCGGCGGACGATGAATCCGTCCGTCCGCTTGTTGTTGCGGGTCTTCATGCCCTTGGTCTTCCAGCCCCACGGAGACGTCGGGTGGCGTCCGCCGGAGGTCTTGCCTTCCCCGCCGCCCATCGGATGATCGACGGGGTTCATCGAAACGCCCCGGTTGTGCGGGCGCCACCCGAGCCACCGGTTGCGGCCCGCCTTTCCGACCGCGACGTTCTCGTGCTCGAGATTGCCGACCTGACCGATGGTCGCGTAGCACTCGATGTGGATCTCCCGGACCTCTCCGGACGGGAGCCGCACTTGCGCGTAGCTGCCCTCCTTCGCCATCAGCTGAGCCGCCGCGCCCGCCGAGCGAACGAGCTGGCCACCTTTGCCTCGGGTCAGCTCGATGTTGTGGATCGTGGTTCCGAGGGGGATCCCCCGCAGCGGCAGCGCGTTTCCGGGCAGGATGTCGGCCGTCGGGCCGGACACGACCCGCGCGCCCACCTGCAGCCCGTTGGGAGCCAGGATGTAGCGCTTCTCACCGTCGGCGTAGTGGAGCAGAGCGATCCGCGCCGTGCGGTTAGGGTCGTACTCGATCGACGCGACGCGCGCCGGGATGTCCTGTTTGTCGCGGCGGAAATCGATGATCCGATAGAGGCGTTTGTGGCCTCCGCCCATGAAACGGCTGGTCTGCCGCCCCTGGTTGTTGCGCCCGCCCGTGCTCCTCAGGCCGACCGTGAGGCGCTTCTCCGGCCGCGTCGCGGTGATCTCCTGGAAGTCCGGCATCGTCTGGAACCGGCGCCCCGGAGAGGTGGGTTTGAATTTCTTGACTGGCATCACACGCCCTCGAAAAACTCGATCTTCTGGTCCGGAGCGAGCCGGACGTAGGCCTTCTTCCACGCCTTGCGCTGACCCAGAAACCGGCCCATACGCTTCCACTTCCCCTGGCGGTTGGCGAGGCGCACGTCGACGACCTTCACGCCGAAGAGCGTCTCGATGGCCCGCCGGACCTCGATCTTGTTGGCGGACTTGGCCACCTCGAAGCAGACGGTGTTGGAGGCTTCCTTCATCCGCGTCGCCTTCTCGGTGATCAAGGGGCGGCGGATCAGCTCCTGCGGCAACATCATTCGCCTCCCAGGTTGCGGACGACCCGCGAGAAGGCGCTCTTCGAGAGGACGACCGTTGGATGCGCGAGCACGTCGTAGGCGTTGACGGCGAGCGGATCGACGAGCTTCCACGTGTCGACGTTGCGTGATGCGCGCGCGAAGTTCTCGTTGTCCCTCGAGTCCACGAACAGCGTCTTCCCTTCGATTCCGAGGACGCCGACGGCCGCCTTCAGGTCCCGCGTCTTGTGGCTCTCGAGCTCCATCCTGTCCACGACGACCAACCGCTCCTCGGCCGCCCGGCGGGAGAGAACCGCTTTCAGCGCGTTCTTCTTCTGTCCGACCGATACGTCCTGCGCGTACGAGCGGGGCACCGGGCCGTGCGCGGTCCCGCCGTGCCGGTGGATGGGGGGACGGCTTCCTCCCTGTCTCGCGCGCCCGGTTCCCTTCTGTCGGAACGGCTTCTTGCCCGAGCCGGAGACCTCCGAGCGCACTTTGGTCTTGTGTGTTCCGGCCCTCCGTCCCGCCAGGTACGCCTTGACCACTTCCCAGACGAGGTGCTTGCGATAGGGATACTCGAAGACCTCGGCCGGGAGCGCCAACTCTCCGACCTGCTCCTTCCTCCAGTTCCAGACGGGTATCTTCGCCATCGTCGTCACGCCTTCTTCCCGAAGCTCGAGCGCACGATCTTGACGATCGAGTGCCGCGCCCCCGGAACCGGGCCGCTCAAGTAGAGAAGGTTCTTGTCGGCCTCGACCCGTACGACGATCACGTTCTTCGCGGTCGACTGCCGCCCGCCCAGCCGTCCCGACGAACGCGTGCCCGGATAGACCCGCGACGGAAACGCCGAAGGGCCGATCGAGCCGGGCGCGCGATGAAACATGGAGCCGTGCGTCGCGGCGCCTCCGCGAAAGCCGTGCCGGCCGACGACGCCCATGAATCCCTTACCCTTCGAGGTTCCGATGACGTCCACGTGGTCCTGTTCCTTGAACGCGTCGCAAAGGACCTTGTCGCCCGGCTTCAAGGCGTCGTCCGCGTCGGCCTTGACCTCCATCAGCGTCCGCATCGGCGCCACGCTGGCCTTCTCGAATCGGCCGCGCGCGGCCTTGTTGGCGCGGCGGTCGGGACGCGAACCCACCAGCCCGATTTGCAGGGCGTCGTAACCGTCCTTGTCCACCGTCTTCTTCTGAACGACGAGACAGGGGCCGGCCTGCACGACCGTAACGGGCACGACCGTGCCGTCGGGCGTGAAGATCTGGGTCATCCCCACTTTCTTGCCGATGATGCCGTGAACTGCCATGCCTCGCCCGTTGGTCCTGGCCTACTTCCCGAACGCCTTGATCTCGACGTCGACGCCGACCGGAAGCTCCAGCTTCATCAGGGCGTCGACCGTCTGCGACGTCGGCTCCAGGATGTCCAGCAGGCGCTTGTGCGTCCGCATTTCGAACTGCTCTCGCGACTTCTTATCGACGTGCGGCGAGCGGTTGACCGTGAACCGCGCCACCGCGGTCGGCAGAGGGATCGGCCCGGCGACCTTGGCCCCCGTTCGACGGGCGGTGTCGACGATCTCGCTCGCCGACTGATCGAGGATCCGGTAGTCGAACGCCTTCAGCCTGATCCGAATTTTGTCGTTCTTTGGCATTCTTAGCGCCCGCTCGACGCGGGCGGAAGGGAGTAAGCGGCCGCTTCCCACCAGCCCATGGCTCTAAAGCAATTCATCTCTCGTCGCCTCACTCCCACGTCCCGCGTCCCCTACTCCAATATTTCGACAATCGTGCCGGCGCCGACGGTTCGTCCGCCCTCCCGAATCGCGAAGCGCAGCCCCTTCTCCATGGCGATCGGGGTGATCAGGTTGACCTCCAGGTTCACGTTGTCGCCCGGCATCACCATCTCCACACCCTTGGGCAGCTGCGCCGTGCCCGTCACATCCGTCGTCCGAAAGAAGAACTGCGGCCGATAACCGTTGAAAAACGGCGTGTGCCGCCCACCCTCCTCCTTCGTCAGAATGTAGGCCTGCGCCGTAAACTTCAGATGCGGCGTGATCGACCCCGGCTTGGCGCACACCTGCCCGCGCTCCACGTCCTTCCTCTCCGTCCCACGCAACAGCAACCCCACGTTGTCCCCAGCCTGCCCCTGATCCAAGAGCTTGCGGAACATCTCCACCCCGGTCACCACCTTCTTCTGCGTCGGACGAATCCCCACAATCTCCACTTCCTCACCAACCTTGATCACCCCGCGCTCCACCCTGCCCGTCACCACCGTCCCACGTCCCGAAATCGAGAACACATCCTCGATCGGCATCAAAAAATCCTTGTCAATCGCCCGCTCCGGCACCGGAATGTAGGAATCCACCGCATCCATCAAATCCAATATGCACTTGGCATCCGGACTCTTCGGATCCCCAGCCTCCCCTGCCTTCAACGCCGAACCCTTCACAATCGGAATCTTCTCCCCAGGAAAACCATATGAGCTCAAAAGCTCCCGAACCTCCAACTCCACCAACTCCAATAACTCCGGATCGTCCACCATGTCCGTCTTGTTCAAAAACACCACGATGAACGGCACCCCCACCTGACGCGCCAACAGAATGTGCTCCCGCGTCTGCGGCATCGGCCCGTCCGCCGCCGATACCACCAATATCGCCCCGTCCATCTGCGCCGCTCCCGTGATCATGTTCTTCACGTAGTCCGCATGACCAGGACAGTCCACGTGCGCGTAATGCCGCTTGTCCGTCGAATACTCCACGTGCGCCGTGTTGATCGTGATCCCACGCGCCTTCTCCTCCGGCGCGTTGTCGATCTGCTCGTACGCCTTCGCCTGCGCTAACCCCTTCTTCGACAAAATCAACGTGATCGCCGCCGTCAACGTCGTCTTCCCGTGATCCACGTGCCCAATCGTCCCAATGTTCACGTGCGGCTTCGATCGGTCAAACTTCTCTTTCGCCATACTCGCTCCGCGAGTCGGAAGGCGGGAGGCGGAAGGCGGGAGGCGTTCTCCCGAGCCCGATCACCTCCCCGTATTCTGACTCTCGCTCTGTCTCCTCCTCGTTGTCCTACCGCCTACCGCCTGCCGCCTACCGGCTGCGGTTTACTCAATGGAGCCCACGACCAGGATTGAACTGGTGACCTCGTCCTTACCAAGGACGTGCTCTACCGACTGAGCTACGTGGGCGCTGGCGCCGTCAGGCGTCAGGCGTAAAGCGTGAGGCGAACCTCTGTCGATCATCCTCGTCATCGTTGTTCCTCGCCTTACGCCTTACCCCTCACGCCTCACACTCGATGGAGCGGGAGACGGGATTCGAACCCGCGACCAACAGCTTGGAAGGCTGTGACTCTACCCCTGAGTTACTCCCGCATATTTCGAAGGCGGTAGACGGAAGGCGGGAGACGAACTCCCGACTGCGCCATCACCGCTCCGATTGTTTCCGTCTTTCCGCCTACCGCCTGCCGTCTCCCTAGGAATCTGGTGGGCAGGGAAGGATTCGAACCTCCGTAGCGCGAAGCGCGGCAGATTTACAGTCTGCTGCCATTAACCACTCGGCCACCTGCCCGAGCTCATGCGAATCGAAACCGAAACACCCACCCCACCCGCGGGTCTGCCTCCGTCTGGAGCCGGCGATGGGACTCGAACCCGTAACCTTCCGATTACAAATCGGATGCTCTACCGTTGAGCTACGCCGGCGACGAAATCGCTGGGGGACTCCTCCGTCCCCGGCCCCTTTACCGGCTTCAAAGAGCAGACCCGTTCCTGGCATTCCTACCGGCGTGAACGGGGGAGTCTATCAGCGCCAAACCTCTCAATCAAGACTCTTTTTGGCGACCAGCCGTTGCCGGAGCGCCTCGTAACCGCAGGCGGCGGCGGCGGCGGCGACGTTCAAGGAGCTCACCTCTCCCCTCATGGGCAGGCTCGCCAGCTCGTCGCACCCCTCCCGGACCAGCCGGCGGATACCGCTGCCTTCCGCTCCCAACACGAGCGCCAAGTCCCCTCGCAAATCGGTTGAGTAGAGCGAGTTTCCCTGAGGCGCCAGGCCGACGACCCGAAACCCCTGCTCTTTCAATAGATCCACGAACCGGCGAAGGTTCTTCACCCTGGCGATGGGGACCCGCTCCACGGCGCCGGCCGAAGCCCGCTCGACCGCCTCCGATAAGGGGGCGGAGCCCCGCTCGGGCACGACGATTCGGGCGCCGATCGCCTCGGCCACCCGGATGATCGCCCCGAGATTCTGAGGATCCTGGATCTCGTCCAAGAGGAGGAGCAACCGGTCACCCCGCGAACCCTCCAGGGCTGCCTGCTCGTCGACATAGTCCCGGACCGCCAGACGGGCGACCACTCCCTGATTGCCGGGGCCGGCGGCTCGGTCGAGCTCGCGCCGCGGCCCGTGGCGGACGGAGACCCCTCGCTCCCGGCACAGCACCTTGAGCCGTTGCGCACGGCGATCTCGCCGCTCGACGTCGAAGAGCACCCACTCGACTGCGCGAGGGCGCGCCCGGACGGCCTCTTCGATCGGATGCAGGCGAGAGAGAATCACTTCGATTTTGGATTTTGGGTTTTGGATTTGGGACTCTCGCCGGAGGCGTCGTCGAGGAGAAGAACCACGGCCATCGCGGCGATGCCCTCGCCCCGGCCGGCGAAACCCAGGCCGTTGCTGCTCGTGCCCCGGACGCTGACCACCCGGGGGTCCACGTCGAGAATGGCGGCGATCCTGGCCCGGATCGCGGGAACATGCGGCGCGAGCCGCGGCGCCTCGGCGATCATCAGAACGTCGAGGTTGCCGATGCGGAGACCTCGCTCGATCGCCAGAGCGGCGGCGCGGCTCAGGAAAAAGGCGCTGTCGGCGTTCTCCCAGGCGGAATCGGTCGGCGGAAAGTGGTCCCCGATCGAGCCGAGGCCGGCCGCGCCGAGGAGGGCGTCGGTCAAGGCGTGGAGCAGCGCGTCTCCGTCCGAGTGCCCCCGGAGCCCGGCCTGGTGCGGCACCTCGACGCCGCCGAGGCGGAGCGGCCGGCCCGTATCCCACGGGTGAGCGTCGAACCCGATCCCGACCCGAGGCGGCACGGCTAGGACCGTTCCTCGTGGAGGCGACGCGAGAGAAGGGCCTGCGCGATCTCGAGGTCCTCGGGAGTCGTGATCTTGAACGAGAGCCTCGAGAGCGGCACGATCGCCACGGAGACTCCGAGAGCCTCGCAGAGCGCCGCCTCGTCGGTCGCCTCCCGAGCGGAGGCCAGCGCCCGCCGGAGGATTCCGGCGCGGAACGCCTGAGGCGTCGCCGCGGCGTAGAGACCATCCCGCTCGATGGTCGAGACGACCCGCCCGGCGGCGCCGCGCTTGATCGTGTCGACCACCGGCGTCGCGCCGACCGCGGCGCCCACGCGCTCGGCGGCGTCCAGCACCGCATTCGCCTCATCCGCCGTCACGAACGGGCGGGCGGCGTCGTGGACGCACACGAGATCGGAGTCCCCCGCGGCGAGAGCCTCGAACCCGCGGCGTACGGAGTCCGTCCGCCGATCGCCTCCCGCGACGACACGCACACCGCTTCCCGCGAGAGCGGCGAACTCCTCCACGCGACCGGGAGGCGCCGCGATGACCACGTCGGAGAAAGCGATCGGCGAGAAGGCCTGAAGAGTCCAGGCGATCAGGGGCCTGCCGCAGAGCGGCACGAGCGCCTTCGGTTGCCCGCCTCCGAGGCGTGTGCCGCTTCCGGCCGCCGCGATGATCAGGAAACGAGGCATTCCATTTTAGATTTTAGATTTTGGATTTTGGATTGCACGGGAGCCTTCGGTTCAAATCTAGAATCCAAAATCGAGAATCCGCAAATGGCTAGACTGCCAGGATCTCCTGTTCCTTCGCCTTCAGCAGCTCGTCGACCTCTTTGATCTTCCGGTCGGTCAGCTTCTGCGACTCTTCGAGACCGCGCCGCTCGTCGTCTTCCGAGATCGCCTTGTCCTTGAAGAGCTTCTTCAGCCGGTCGTTCCCCTCGTGCCGGTAGCGGCGGACCTCGACCCTCGTCTCCTCCGCCATGTGATGCGCCTTCTTCGCGAGGTCCTTTCGCCGCTCCTCCGTCAGCGGCGGGATCGGCACGCGGACGATCTTGCCGTCCGACTGCGGATTCAAGCCGAGCTCGGACTTGCGAACCGCGCGGTCGATCTCTGCGGCCATCTTGGGGTCCCAGGGCGCCGCCACGATGAGGGTGGGGTCCGGAACCGAAAGGTTCGCGACCTGGTTGATGGGGACCTCCGTGCCGTAGGCGGAGACGAGGATCCCGTCCAACATCCCGAGATTCGCGCGGCCGGTGCGAAGCGTCTTGAACCGCTCCTTCAGCGCAGCGATGGCTTCGCTCATGTGCTTCTCGATGTCCTTCAACTCCTGCCTCATCCCTCGACACTCCCTGCGCAGACCAGCGAGCCGATGTCCTCGCCGAGCACGACCCGCTGGATGTTGCCTCTGACCTTCATGTTGAACACCTTGATGGGAATCCCATTCTCCATGCACAACGCGACGGCGGCAGCGTCCATCACCTTCAGGCCCGCGTCCAGCGCCTGCCGGTACGACAGCGTCTTGAGAAATCGTGCCGATGGCTCGAGGTCCGGATCGGCGTCGTACACGCCGTCGACTTTCGTCGCCTTCAGCAGAACGTCCGCGTGGATCTCGTTGGCTCGAAGCGCTGCGGCCGAGTCGGTCGTGAAGAACGGATTCCCGGTTCCCCCGACGAAGAGCACGACGCGCTCCTTCTCGAGATGACGGATGGCCCTCCGGCGGATGAACGGCTCCGCGATCTGACGGACCTCCACCGCCGACATCAATCGGGTCACGACGCCGCGCTTCTCGAGCGCATCCTGGAGGGCGAGGCCGTTGATGACCGTGGCGAGGAGGCCCATGTGGTCTCCGGCGACGCGGTCGATCCCCTGCGCGGCGGCGGCCACGCCGCGAATGATGTTGCCTCCGCCGAGCACGATCGCGGTCTGAATCTTCAACCCGTGGACCGCTCGGATCTCGTCGGCGAGCCGGGCGACCACCTCCGGCGCGATGCCGAATCTCTGGTCTCCCATCAACGCCTCCCCCGAGAGCTTCAGGAGGATGCGGCGGTAGACGGGTACTTCCGACATTTTCTTGAGGGAGTCTATTTCCGAAAGGGTTTCAAGTTTCAGGTTTCAAGTTTCAAGCACGATCTGCCTGGCCCGAAACCTGAAACGCGAAACCTGAAACGCCGCCGTCAGGCGGCGAGCTATGCCGCTTCCTCCGCCCGGCCCAGGCCCTCCCCCAGCTTGAAGCGCAGGAAGCGCAGGTTCAATGCGTCCTTGCCGGCCCGCTCGACGATGACCTGGCCGACCGTCTTCTCGGGCTCCTTCACGAACGCCTGCTCCAGGAGCACGGCCTCCTGGTAGAACTTCTCGACCTTGCCCTCGGCGATTCGTTCGACGACCGCCGCCGGCTTGCCGGCCGCCAGGGCCTGCGCGCGCGCGATTTCCCGCTCGTTGGCCAGCACGTCTTCGCCGACGTCCGCTCGCGTCGCGAACCGCGGATCGGACGCCGCGACGTGCATCGCGAGGTCTCGCCCGAGCGTTTCGTCGCCGCCGCCGACTCCCACGAGGACTCCGATGCGCCCGTTCCCATGAACATAGCTGGAGAGCCGCTCGCCCGGACGCGGCACGAGCCGCGCGAAGCGGCGGATCTGCATGTTCTCCTTGAGCGTAGCGATGCGCTGGGTCATGGCGTCGCCGACCGTCTCGCCGCCCGGCCAGGAGAGGCGCGCGAGCTCGGCGACATCGCCCGCGCGCGTTTCCCCGAACGCCTCGTGCGCCGCGATTCGGTCCGCAAGCGTGTCGGCGAAGACGCGAAAGTCTTCGGTTCGCGCGACGAAGTCGGTCTCGCAGTTGACTTCCAGGAGGACCGCACCTTTTACCGTGACGCGAGCGACGACCAATCCCTCGGAGGCCGCGCGCCCGGCTTTGGATGCGGCCGCGGCGAGCCCCTTCTTACGAAGGATCTTGCGCGCCTCTTCGAAGTCTCCCGCGGCCTCGACCAACGCCTTCTTGCAGTCCATCATTCCGGCGCCGGTCTCAGCGCGGAGGTCGGACACCAACTTGGAAGTGATCTCCATGGTTCCCCTCTGGCGAGTTTTCAGTTACCGGTTTCAGCTGTCAGTTTTGAGTTGTCAGTTGAAGACAGGCCGGAAACCGTGAACTGAAAACTGTGAACTGAAAACTGTGAACTACCCTACGAAGCGTCGGCGACGACCGCCGTCTGAGACAGCTCCGGCGTGCGCGGCCTCTCCTCCGCCGATGC
>Ga0207684_10005980_pt1 | contig 11133 bp, 7 predicted proteins | sample KBSK5501metaG_FD_184342 | JGI IMG/M metagenome (GOLD analysis project Ga0207684, IMG submission 184342) | Corn, switchgrass and miscanthus rhizosphere microbial communities from Kellogg Biological Station, Michigan, USA - KBS K5-50-1 metaG... | ecosystem: Host-associated > Plants > Roots >... | reverse complement strand
TCGGATCTCGGTCGTATCCGAGAGCTCCAGCCCTTCGGCGCCGACGGACGTGGAGACGACGGGCACCCCGCACGCCGCAGCCTCCAGGATTTTCAGCCTCGTGCCGGCCGCGGCCTGGAGCGGCACGACCGCCACCGCGGCGCGCGCCCAGTGCGGACGCGTATCGCCGCCTTCGCCGAGAAAGGCGAAACGTTCCTGATCGTTCGTGGAGACCGGGGCGCCGCGGCCGAGCACTTCGGCCCGGGCGGAAGGCCTCGATCGAACGATGAGCGGCCAGACCTCGCGCCGGAACCACGCCATTCCTTCGGTGTGGGGAGGCCACGCGAGGTCCCCTACGTAGAACACGATCTCTTCGGCCGCCGGCTCGCTCCGGAACGGGTACCGCTCGAGGTCGACGCCGTTCGGGACGAGCAGACGGGGAATGTCGGGCGCGAGGCGAGCGAGGAGCGAGGCTTCGCGCTCCGACACGCACGAGATTCCCGCCGCGCGAGCGACCAGTTTCGCCTCCACCCGGGAGACCCGCGGCGCCTGCGAACGGGCGAACGCCCGCGCGAGTCGCGAAGACGCGCTCTCCCCCATCCGGCGCCAGAGCTCCGAATCGAGGTTGTGGAAGTCGATCCAGAGCGGACCGAACGCGTCGGGAGCGAGCGGCGCGACGTGGTAGGAGTGCGCGATGATCCAGGAGGGCTTCTCCTTCGAGGCGAGACTCCTCAGGCGCGTGGCCAGCGGCCGCGACCGGTAGAGAAAGGGCGAGTAGGCCCGCCCGGCCGCGGTTGCAGCGAGAGCGGCGGCGCGCCGGAGCGGGCGGGGCGCCTGAGGGAACCGCTCCGCTTCGACGCCCGCTGGAAGATCCTCGCGCATCTCCCGCAGGTGTGACGGCAGCAGGACGAAGGCGCGCACGCGGAAGTCGTCCGCCAGGGATCGGAGAAGGTGGAAGTTGCGGATCGAAGAGCCGTCGCGCGTGGGATGTGGAGGACGCGGGCAGATCGCGTAGACGAGCGGTTTCATGCGCGCTTCACGAGCGTCGAGCTCCAGCGAGAGCGGCTCGGTACCGCGCGCGGCGCGTCCGGCCGTGCTCCCCCGGCGTCAGGAGGGAGATCGCATAGCGGGCCGCGGCACCGGCCTTGAGCACGACGCGGGCGAGCCGCGCCGCTGCAGGGCCCTGATGGCGGGCGACGTGTTGCGCGAGGCCCTCGTGGAGCTGCCCGAAGAGCGCGTCACCCCCCGAGGCGCCGCCGCGATGGACGACGTGGGCAGACGGCTCGAAGACAATGCGCCAGCCGGCATGGCGAAGCCGGGTTGCGAGATCGCTCTCTTCCGCGTAGAGAAAAAAGCCTTCGTCGAATCCTCCAACGTGCTCGAATGCGGATCGGCGGACGAGAACCGCCGCTCCTTTCACGGACTCGACCGCGCGCGCAGTCGAATGGTCCTCCCGCGTCGCCGAGTGCCCCCGAAATGGACCGCGGCCGCCCGCAAGGAACGCCAGGCCCGAGCTCTCAGCGAAGATTCGCCACAGCGTCGGGAGCCTCAGAATCGACGGCTGAAAAGTTCCATCCGGGTTCGTGAGAAGCGGTCCGACCGCGGCCGCGCCGGGATCGGAGTCAAGGGCGGCGACGAGCGCGTCCACCGCGCCGGGCTGGACGAACGCGTCGGAGTTCAGAAACAGAAGAAACGGTCTGCTTGTCTCGCGCGCGCCGCGATTGCAGGCGGCGCCGTAGCCGCGGTTCTCCGGTTCGACGGCGACGCGAGCGGCAGGAGCTTCTCGCGAAAGGATCGGTCCGATCGAGTCGCCGGAAGCGTTGTCCACGACCACGATCTCTGCCTCCGGCGAGGTCGCGGCGAGCGCCCGCACCGCTCCGACCGTGTCGTCCCGCGTCTTGTAGTGGACGATGACGGCTGACACGCGGGCTCCCGGGGAGCTCATGCCCGGCAGTATAGGGTTCGCCGTGCCTCGTCCCGCAGCCGTAGGACGTCGCCAAAAATAAGAAAAGGCCCCGGCTTTCACCGGGGCCTTGCTTTTCGAAATAAGGATGCGGGTGCAGGTCCGTGGGACCTGTCCCCGCGGCTTTAATACATCCCGCCCATTCCGCCGCCGCCCGGCATGCCGGCCGGAGCCTTCTCCTTCTCCTTGATCTCGGAGACCATGGCTTCGGTCGTGAGCATCAGGCCGGCGATCGAAGCCGCGTTCTGCAGGGCGTTCTTCGTGACCTTCGTCGGGTCGATGATGCCCGCCTTCAACATGTCCTCGATCTTCTCGGTGTTCGCGTTGAATCCCCAGCTGCCGCCCTTCGTCTTCAGCTCGTTGATGACGACCGAGCCCTCGGCTCCGGCGTTGCTGACGATCTGGCGGGTGGGTTCCTCGAGCGCGCGGGTCACGATCCTGGCGCCGATCTTTTCATCGCCCGTGAGCTCCTTGGCGGTTTTCTCGACGGCATCCATCGCCCGCAGGAAGGCCACGCCGCCGCCGGGCACGATGCCCTCCTCGACGGCCGCCTTGGTCGCATGCATTGCGTCCTCGACGCGGGCCTTTTTCTCCTTCATCTCGGTCTCGGTGGAAGCGCCGACCTTGATGAGCGCCACGCCGCCGACCAGCTTGGCCAACCGCTCCTGGAGCTTCTCCCGGTCGTAGTCGGACGTTGTCTCCTCGATCTGGAGCCGGATCTGCTTGATACGGCCCGCCACCGCCTCCTGCTTCTTCTTCGAACGGTCGTCCACCACGATCGTGGTGTTGTCCTTGTCGATGGTGACCTTCTTGGCGTCGCCCAGGTCTTCCCACTTGACGCTCTCGAGCTTGATGCCGAGGTCCTCGGAGATGAGCTTCCCGCCCGTCAGGATCCCGATGTCTTCCAGCATCGCCTTGCGGCGGTCGCCGAAGCCGGGCGCCTTGACGGCAGCGCACTGGAGCGTGCCGCGGAGCTTGTTGACGACGAGGGTCGCGAGAGCTTCACCCTCGACGTCCTCGGCCACGATCAGCAGGGGCTTGCCCTGCTTGGCGATCTGCTCGAGGATCGGGAGGAGGTCTTTCATGTTGGAGATCTTCTTCTCGTAGAGCAGGACTTTCGCATTCTCGAGCACGACTTCCATCCGCTCGGAGTCGGTGATGAAGTAGGGCGAGAGATACCCGCGATCGAACTGCATTCCCTCGACGACTTCGAGGGTGGTCTCGAGGCCCTTCGCCTCTTCGACCGTGATCACGCCGTCCTTCCCGACCTTGTCCATCGCTTCGGCGATGATCTTTCCGATCTCCGCATCGTTGTTCGCCGAGATCGTTCCGACGTGGGCAATGTCCTTGCCCTCGACCGGCTTCGAGAGCTTGTCGAGCGCTTCGACGGCGGCCCGGACGGCCCGGTCGATTCCGCGCTTCAGCTCCATCGGGTTGGCGCCCGCCGTGACGTTCTTGATGCCCTCGCGGTAGATCGCCTGGGCGAGCACCGTCGCGGTCGTCGTTCCGTCGCCGGCGACGTCGGAGGTCTTGGAGGCGACCTCGCGCACCATCTGGGCGCCCATGTTCTCCAGCGAGTCCTGGAGCTCGATCTCCTTGGCGACGGTCACGCCGTCCTTGGTGATCGTGGGAGATCCGAACTTTTTCTCGATGACCACGTTGCGGCCCTTCGGGCCGAGCGTGACCTTGACGGCGTCCGCAAGTTTGTTGACGCCGTGGAGGATGCGCTGCCGCGCTTCCTCGCCGTACGAAATTGTCTTTGCTGCCATGTTCTTTCTCTCTCCTTCCGACTATTTCTCGACGACCGCGAGAACCTCGTCCTCGCGCAGGATCAGGTGTTCCTCGTCGTCGATCTTGATTTCGGTGCCGGCGTACTTGCCGATCAGGACGCGGTCGCCCTTCTTGACGTCGAGCGGAAGCTGCTTGCCGTCCTCGTTGATCTTGCCCTTCCCGACGGCGACGACGTCCGCCTGCATCGGTTTCTCTTTCGCGGTGTCGGGGATGATGATGCCCCCTTTGCGCGATTCACGTTCCTCGACTCTCTTCACCAGGATTCGGTCGTAAAGCGGACGAATCTTCATTCCATACTCCTCCTGTCGCGGGTTCTTCTGAGTGCCCCGAGTCTCGTCTCGTGACGGCCAGGGCAGAGCGATATTAGCACTCCTCTCAGTCGAGTGCTAGTAGCCGGAAAAGCGAAACCTGGCGCCGCTAAGCTACTGAGCCGCCGGGTGTTTCCCGGCTGCGTCCGCCTGGATCGTCCTCTGGAGATCCGCCGCGAGACGGTCCTCCGGATGGCGCTCCCGGAAATTGCGCAGGATGGCCAGGGCTTCCGAAGTCTGCCCGACCGTCGCGAGCGCGCCGGCGAGATCGCAGTAGGCGGCCGAGTAGTTCGGGTCGAGAGACGCCGCCTTGCGAAAGAGCGGAATCGCTCCGTCGAGCTCCCCTCTCCATTTGGAGATCACGCCGAGCCCCTCGTAGCCTCCGGCGAACTCCGGCAGGAGACGGATCACTTCGCGGTACTCCGCTTCCGCCTCGTCGAGACGCCGCTCTCGGCCGAGAGCGGTCGCGAAGAGATATCGAAGCCGTCCGTCCTTCGGCTCGGCCTTGACCGCGGCGCGCGCGTGCTCGATCTCCGCCTCGTGGTTCCCTTCCCGGTCGTCCAAGTCCGCCAGCATGCGGGCCGGACCCTCGAAAGTCGGCGCGAGCGCGAACGCCGCAGAGAGCTCCCGGCGAGCCGTGCGCGGGTCTTTGGCCTCGAGAGCCGCTTTTCCATAGTTGTAGTGCCCGTAGGCGCTCTCCGGAAAGAGGCTCGTCTCGTGGGCGATCTGGGCCATCTCGCGCTCGGGCGGAACGTTGCGGCGGCCCGCTCCGATGACCGCGATCAACAGGATGGGAATTCCGAAATAGGCGACGGCGTGAACCGCGTCCCGCACCTGCAGGGCCTTCGGAGAGATCGGCTGCACGGCAACCGCGGACGGTTCGCCGTCGCGGATCGCGAGCGCGGCGCGGACCTCTTTGGATCGAACTTTCCAGATGAACGAGTCCACGTAGAAGTGGAGGAGAAGCGAGGTCAGCGCGATCGACCCGATCACCTGCATGGTCCGGTTGGCGTCCGCTCCGATCAGCCGGTACCCGGACGAATAGAGAAAGTACGCCCCCACGCCATAGAGGGCGACGAGCCCGGCGAAAAGGAGGATTCCCCGGCGGCTCTGAAAAAGTCTGCGATAGAGGGCGCCGGGGCGGGTCGCGTCGCGGCGAATTGAGAGGTTTCCGTAGATCCAGACCATGAAGAAGTACTGGGAAGCGTGAAAGAGGTTCTGAACCGACTGCGCGCGGTACCAGCTCGGGAACTGGTACGACCAGATGAGAACGGAGAAGGCGGCGAGGTGAAGGAGGTGCTTGTTGGGGGTCGAGATCCGTTTCGTCTTCCACACCGCGACCGCGTTGGCGACGTAGGCCGCGAGGAGCACGACGCTGACCGCGAGAAGCGCGAGCTGGATCCCCCGCCACGCGTTACGACCCAGCAGGTCGAAGATCGGGAGGCCCGCCTTGCGAAACGAGCGCGCGATCCCCTCCATCCAGGAGTCGGAGCAGGCGACCACCGTGGCGTACCAGGTCAGGACGCAGATCATGTCCAGCCGCGCGGAGCGTCGCGCAACGTCGCCCGCCTTGGCCGCGTAGATGCGCCCGAACCCGTGCTGCTGCATGGCGACGTGCCACAGGTCGAATGCCGCGGCGATGGTCAGTCCGACGACTCCCAGTCCATAGATGGCGGGCAGGACGACCAGCGCTGGAATCGCCAGCAGAGAGACCCAGAGACGCGCCTTGTGCCGCTCGTAGACGGCCGGCTCCCCGAACGCCCGAATCCATCCGGGCATGTGATGACCGGTCACGATGAGCCCGAAGAGGATCGAGAAGACGGCCATGTCCGACAGGCCCGAAAACCGCCAGGCCGCCGCCATCGCCAGCAGCGCGACGAAAGGGGAAAGAATGATCCAGAAATTGTCGGAGAGGCGGCTCGCGATGAAGGGAGATGGGGCGGCATCCTTCTTCCGTACGCCGCCTCGAACCGGGATCGCTTCGGCGCGGGAAGCCACGACCAAATTCTAGCGAACCGGAAAATCCGAAGAAACCGCGGCCCGTATACTCGCGAGCCGCCGCGATCAGGAGACGAGGATGAAGACCGCTCTCATCACCGGAATCAACGGGCAGGACGGCTCGTACCTGGCCGAGCACCTGCTCGAGCAGGGCTACAAGGTATTTGGACTCGTTCGCCGCACGAGCATTCGGAATCTCGAGCGCGTCGCGCACCTGCTCGAACGCATCGAGCTCCTGAACGGCGACCTGCTCGACCAGAACTCTCTCATCAACGCCGTCGCGGAAGCCCAGCCGGACGAGATCTACAACCTCGCCGCCCAGTCATTCGTCCCCGCTTCTTTCTCGCAGCCCGTTCTGACCGGAGAGTTCACTGCGCTCGGGGTCACACGGATGCTCGAGGCGATCCGCATCGTGAACCAGAAGATCCGCTTCTACCAGGCGTCTTCCTCGGAGATGTTCGGCAAGGTCCAATCGGTACCGCAGGACGAGCAGACGAAGTTCCATCCCCGCAGCCCGTACGGCGTCGCCAAGCTCTACGGCCACTGGATCACCGTCAACTTCCGCGAGTCGTACGGGATGTACGCGGTCTCCGGGATTCTCTTCAACCACGAGTCGCCGCGCCGCGGGACGGAGTTCGTGACGCGCAAGATCACTCTCGCCGCCGCGCGGATCGCCGCCGGCAAGCAGAAGGAGCTGAAGCTCGGCAACCTCGACGCCCGCCGCGACTGGGGCTTCACGGGCGACTTCGTCGAGGCGATGCGCCTGATGCTGCAGCAGGCGGAGCCGCAGGACTACGTGATCGGCACCGGCGAGACACACACGGTGCAGGAGTTCGTCGAGGCCGCGTTCGCGCACGTCGGCCTGGATTGGCGAAAGCACGTCATCATCGATCCGAAGCTGGTCCGGCCGGCGGAGGTGGACCTCCTCATCTCGAACCCCCGCCGCGCCCGCGAAGAGCTCGGGTGGACGCCGAAAGTCAGCTTCCCGGAATTGGTTCGCATGATGGTGGACGCGGACGTCCGGCTCGTTTCGCGGGAGCCCCAGCCCGAGATGTGACGCGACTCACGGCCGGCCCCGGCCCGTCTTCACACGAATTTTTCATGGCGAAGATGAGGCCGGAATCGACGTACCGTTGCAGAATCCGGTTGCGTCGGTTGCGCGGCCGCACTAGCATCCGGGCAGCGGACCTGGAGGTGCTCCAGCGTCTCCATCCAAGAAACGATTTCCCACGAACCGCCCTGGCGGACTGGACGGAGTCTCGCCCGAGAGGCCGCCCGGACGGTTCGGATTCGAAAGGAGGCGAGTAGAGACCAATCTCAACGAGTCAGTGGACATTTCGTGTTCCGAAACCATTTTGGAGGTCGCATGAAATCTTCCCCAAAAAGACTCGGTCTCCTGATTCTCGCCGTTCTTTTCGCCTCTGGCGCCCTTCTCGCTCAGAACATTCCCTTGAACAACTGGACCGTTCCGCCTTACACCCAGTCGTCGTCGTCCCATGGCGGTATCACGACGATGACCGATATCACCGCGCCTCGAGCTTTCATCGGGGTTGCGCCCTGCCGTCTGGTGGATACCCGCCAAGCGGGATTCCCGGCCGGATACGGTATGCCGGCTCTCGTCGCCGGTTCGCCGCGCAACTTCGCTCTGAATTCCGACCCGCTATGTCCCGGCATTCCCAGCGTGCAGGCCTACTCGCTGAACATCACCGTCACGAACACCCAGGGACCCGGCGTCATCAAGATGTGGCCGCAGGGCGGCACCGTACCGGATGTCTCGACGCTGAACTACCTCGCCGGCCAGACCATCGCGAATGCGGCGATCGTGCCGGCGGGTACGGGCGGAGGTGTGACGGTCGTCGCAGGCGTTTCTGGGACCGACTTGATCATCGACATCAACGGCTACTTCAGCGACACACTCGGGAATCCGGGCAACATTTTCCAGATCATAAACAACTCCCCAAGCCAGTCGATCTTCGCAGAGAACGATTCGACAACCTGCAGTTCGAACTGCGGGATTACTGCCGAAATCTTAAGCACGAACGGCGCGTGGGCCATTGCTGGACTCGCCTCAGGAAACACAGGCGTGAACTATGGGGTCTACGGACTTACCTCTTCTTCCACCCCAGGGACAGCCGCAGTCTATGGCACAGCCATCAGCGGCACCAGTGGTGAGACTTATGGCGTGCATGGACACAGCACGAGTTCGAGCACCAACGGCGCCGGCGTCAATGGCGACGCGACCAACGCGGTCGCCAACGGAGGCCGCTTCATTAATTCGGGGTTCGTTGGGAGCGAGACCTTTCTCGCGACCAAGATCTCCGGTGTCAACTACGGCATCTTCGCCGCCAACTCCCGGCTTTTCGGACAGTCGCTCGTGATCTCGGGTGCACCCAAGACTTTCGCGGCACCTCATCCCGAGGATGCCGGTATGGAAATTCGGTACGCCTCTGTCGAGGCGCCGACCGTGGACGTTTACTTCCGGGGGACCGCGGAGCTGGCAAACGGAATCGCTCGAATTGAGGTTCCCGACCACTTCCGCTTCACCGCCCGCGAGGGCACTTACATGACGACTCTGACTCCGGTCGGCCGCTCGATTGCACTGAGCGTCGAAGCGGAAGGCCCGGAAGGCATCGTCGTCCGCGGGACCGGCAACGCGAGATTCCACTATGTCGTCTATGCCGAACGCGCCGAGATCGAAGGCTTTCAACCCGTCATCAAGAACGAGACCTTCACGCCCGAGGCTCTCGCGAAGGGTAACCGACTGGAAGCCACGCCTCCCTCGACTCGAGCCCTTCTCGTGAAGAATGGGACGCTCAACCCGGACGGCTCGTTCAACGTCGAGACCGCGCGCGCGCACGGCTGGACGATCCCCGAGCGCCAGACTTCACCTCCAGCGCCTCGAGAGCCGTAGCCGATCAAACGCAAAGCTTCTCGGGCCGCGGCATCTGCCGCGGCCTTTTTTCGTTCGCCGATGGATGCTTTTTGTTGAATCGCGCGCTCCGGCCGGCTATCTTGCAGACGAACCGGAAACTCATGGTCCTTCCCACGGCGCGATCCTCACTTTCTCGACTCCTCCTCCCCGGACTGCTGATCGCCGTCTTCCTTTCGCCCGCGAGCGCCCCCGCCGCCACCTATTCGGTGGCCGGCTTCTCCGACACCGCGGTCTTCACCGGGTTGAACCAGCCAACCGATTTCGCCTTCCTGCCGGATGGCCGGATCCTGATCCTCGAGAGGCCGGGTCGAGTCATGATCGCCGGCGCGGGCGGCGGAGTGCCCACTGTCGCCGCCGACCTGACGGCTCTCGTCGAGGACAATGCCGCGGAGAGAGGTCTTCTGGGGATTTGCTTGCACCCGAACTTCGCGACAAACGGGTACCTGTTCCTCTACTTCACGACGACCGCGATGAGTGTCACTCGGAACCGGATCTCCCGCTTTACGATGACGGGGAGCACGATCAGCGCAACGAGCGAATCGATCGTCCTCGACAACATCTCTTCGGAAAACGGCAACCACAACGGCGGGACGGTCCTGATCGGGCCGGACGGAAAGCTCTGGGCGGCGCCGGGCGATTCGGGAACCGGCGGGGCGAAGGCGCAAAACCTCTCTCCCTACCCGTACGAAGGAGCGTTCAGCGGCAAGGTCCTTCGGATGGAGCTCGACGGTTCCCCCGCTGCCGGGAATCCTTTCCTCGGCGACCCTACCAAGGAACCGCGGATCTGGGAGTATGGTCATCGCAACCCGTTTCGATTCTCCTTCCGTCCTTCGAACGGTTCGCTCTACATCGGCGACGTCGGACAGAGCACCCGCGAAGAGCTCGACGTCGGAGTGGCCGGCGGCAACTTCGGCTGGCCGTACATGGAAGGAACGATCGTCCAGCCCGGCGGCCCGGGCCCTTGCCCGATAACGACGACGTGTATCCCGCCGGTCTTCGACTACGGGCGAACCGTGGGAACGACGATCATCGGCGGAGTCTTCGTGACGGGAAACGCCTATCCCGCTTTTCTTCGGGGCAAGTACGTCTTCGGCGACAACGGCTCGAGCTGGATCAAGTACCTCGAGTTCGACGCGAATGACGGTCTCATCGGCGGACTTCACGATCTCGCCACGGCTGCCGAGGGCCCGGTCGCTTTTCACCAGGGGCCCGACGGCTACCTCTACTACGCTGCGATCAACACCGGCAAGATCTACCGCATCCAATCCGCCAAGAACTTCTACACGGTGACTCCGTGCCGCGTCCTCGACACGCGCGACCCGGCGGGCCCCTGGGGCGGCCCGGCTCTGGCGGCGGGGAGCGACCGGGCTTTCTCGATCGGCGGACGCTGCGGCATCCCGGCGACGGCGCGCGCGGTCGCCGCCAACCTGACCGTGACCGGGCCGACGGATTTGGGGCATCTGGTTCTCTTCGCCCTGGGGGGCATTCCGCCGACGACGAGCGCGATAAACTTCCGGCCAGGCCAGACCCGGGCAAACAACGCGATCTTGACGCTCGGTCCCGCCGGCGACATCGTCGTGCGCTCGGGGATGGCGACGGGAAGCGTCCAGTTCATCCTCGACGTCGACGGCTATTTCGATGATTGATACGCCCCGAGGAGGGCTTTTGCTGGACCCCGGCTCCGGTTTCCGCTAATTTTCCCTACGATCCAGGTACGACTTAAGTCTGTCAACCAACCGAACAGGTGCTGACAAATCACGGCCGGCCACCCCCGGTGTGGGTGCTGGAAATCCATTGTCTTGAGCATTTGCCCAATACCGAGAGTGGCCCGGAAGTTGCCTCTGTACAGTTCGGGAACCAAATTCAGATCTGTCAAGAGAGCGCCGAGCGGGGAGAGCCTCATTTTGAACAAACTGTTCGGAATTCTCGTCTTCGCCTGCGCCGTGCCGGCCGCGGCGGCGACGATCCCGAGTCCTCTGCGGTACATGAGACAGGCGGGCTATGCGATCGAGCGAGCTCCCCAGGCTGGCGAGCGGCTGCTCGATCTGGACATGCGCGCTCTGGCGCAGCTTCGCAGCGTCCCCGGGAAGGAGTCCGTCACGCTCCGGAACTTTCCTTTCGCGCCGGGGGCGACGGGAGACCTGGTGCTCGAACACTTCGAC
>Ga0207684_10005979_pt1 | contig 11133 bp, 7 predicted proteins | sample KBSK5501metaG_FD_184342 | JGI IMG/M metagenome (GOLD analysis project Ga0207684, IMG submission 184342) | Corn, switchgrass and miscanthus rhizosphere microbial communities from Kellogg Biological Station, Michigan, USA - KBS K5-50-1 metaG... | ecosystem: Host-associated > Plants > Roots >... | reverse complement strand
TCCGGGTTGGCGCCCAGCACGTGGTCGAAGACCAGGATGTGGGTGAAGCCCATCTCCTCGACCGCCTCCGCGTAGGCCTTGATGGCCCCCGGGTCGTTCCCGATCTCGGTCTGCGGTAACACGACGCCGATGTTCATGTGGTCCTCCTGGTTGAGCTCCGGGTCAGCGGCTGCCGGGCACGACGCCGGGCGGCAGCGACTCGATGTGGGCGCAGATGTCGCGCGGCCGCGTGATCCACACGCGGTCGCCGTGGCCGAGGATGTGCTGGAGCGCGCGGCGCAGGCGGCGGATGCGGTAGGGGCGGCCGAAGACGAACGGGTGGAGCGAGATGGGGCAGACCAGCGGCTGGCGCGCGGACTGGGCCAGCATCTCGTCGAACTGGTCGGTGATCATCTCCGCGAACTCCTGCGCGGTGTGGTGGTACCAGATGATGCCGCGGGTGTCGTTGACCTCGATCGGGTACGGGATCGAGAGGATGCGGCCCTTGCGGGTGCGGAGCCACACCGGCTGGTCGTCCATCGTCCAGTCCATCACGTAGCGGTAGCCCGCCTCCTGCAGCAGGTCCATGGTCACCGGGCTGTTGGAGAGCCACGGGCTCATCCAGCCCACCGGCCGCGCGCCCTCGTGCCGCTCGATCGCGGCGGTCGCCTCCGCGATCAGCGCGCGCTCGCGATCCTCGGCCAGATGCCCCTGCTCGTCGGAGTTGGTGAGGCCGTGGCCCAGGATCTCGTCGCCCCGCGCGCGCAGCTTCGCGGGGATGTCCGGCGCCATCTCGTAGACGGCCGCGTTCATCTGGGCCTCGGCGGGGAGCCCCAGCTCGTCCAGCAGCTCGAAGAGCCGCCAGATGCCGACCCGGTTGCCGTAGTCCCGCCAGCTGTAGACGCTGTGGCTCTGGGCCTGGTCGGGCGGAGCGATGGCCGCGCCCTTCCCCACCCCGAAGCCGAAGGCCTCGATGTTGAGCGCCAGGTAGACCGCGAGGCGCCGGCCCCCCGGCCAGGCGTAGTCGGGCCGGGTGGTGATGTTCGAGTACTCGTAGCGTCCGTGCGTCGGCAGCATACGCGATCCGACCTCCCGTCGCCCTCCCATCGATTGACCTTCCCGGCCCCTCAGACTACGGTATGCGACATGCCAACCGCCACCCACCGCTCTCGCTCCCCTGAGGCTCAAGTGAGGAGGCCCGCGTGAAGCGCCAGAACATCCAGCCGCCGTCGCTCAGCAAGCGGGTCGTGGGGGGCCACGTGCTCTACTCGCACGTGGTCGTGGTCGAGGGCAAGCGGACGATCTTCGTATCCGGGCAGCTCGCGCGAGGGCCGGCGGGCGAGGTGGTGGGGGCCGGCGACATGCGCGCGCAGATCCGCCAGGTCGGCGAGAACGTCAAGGCCGCGCTCGCCGCGGCGGGGGCCACCCTCGCCGACATCGTGAAAACCAACACCTACGTCACCGACATCGACGAGTTCTTCAAGCACGTGGACGTCCGCATGGAGTACTTCGGGGCGATGCCCACCAGCACCACCGTGGAGGTGCGCCGGCTCGCCCACCCCGATCTGCTCGTCGAGGTCGAGGTCATCGCGGTCGTCGACTGAGCGGCCCCGATTGTCTCCGCGGGCGGGCTCGTGCTACAGTACCGTCATGTCACGAATTAGACCGTCGATCACCGCGGGGGGCATTCCCTGATCTGACGGTCACGTTCCGCGCTCTCCACACGGCCGTCGGGGACTCCCGGCGGCCGTTTCGCTTTTCCGCCCGCTCCAAGGGCGGACGCGCGGTCGTCGCGGGTCCCGGGTCACGAGAGCACCGAACGATCATCCAACACCGGGAGACGACATGTTCACGAAGCCGGGCCCGCTCGATTTCGTCAGGATCGGCCGCGAGATGCTCGAGGTCTGGGAGCGCGAGGACGTCTTCGCCCGGCTGGTGGCCAAGAACCGGGGGGGCCCGCGCTACGCCTTCCTGGACGGGCCGATCACCGCCAACAATCCGATGGGCGTGCACCACGCGCGCGGCCGGACCTACAAGGACGTCTTCCAGCGCTACAAAGCGATGCGCGGGTTCGATCAACGCTTCCAGAACGGCTTCGACTGCCAGGGCCTGTGGGTCGAGGTCGAGGTCGAGAAGGCGCTCGGCTTCGAGGGCAAGCGCGAGATCGAGGCGATGGGCCTCGAGGCCTTCGCGCGGGCGTGCCGGGATCGCGTGCTCCACTACGCCGCGATGCAGACCGAGCAGTCCCGGCGCCTCGGCCAGTGGATGGACTGGCCGCGCTCCTACTACACGATGTCCGACGTCAACATGACGTACATCTGGCACTTCCTCCGGGAGTGCGACCGGCGCGGCTGGCTCTACCGCGGGTACCGGGTGATGCCGTGGTGCGTGCGCTGCGGGACCTCGATCTCGCAGCACGAGATGCTCGATTCGTACGCGGAGGTGACCCACCGGTCGGTGGTGGTGGCGCTGCCGGTGGTCGGGCGCGACCGCGAGTGGCTGCTGGCGTGGACGACCACGCCCTGGACCTTGCCCGCGAACGTGGCCCTCGCGGTGAACCCGGAGCTGGACTACGAGCTGGTCGCGGTCGGCGACCGGCGCTACTACGTGGCCGCGGCGGCGCAGGCGAGTCTGCCCGGTCTCACCGAGGTGCGCGAACGCGTGCCCGGGCGCGCGCTGGTGGGGCTCGCCTACACGGGGCCCTTCGATCATCTGGACGCCCAGCGTGGCGTCGCCCACCGCGTGGTCGCGTGGAGCGAGGTGGCGGCCGACGCCGGTACCGGCATCGTCCACGTGGCCCCCGGCTGCGGCGAGGAGGACTTCGAGCTCGGCCGGCGCGAGGCGCTGCCGTTCGTTGCGCCGGTCGACGAGGAGGGACGCTACGTGGCCGGCTTCGGGGAGCTGGAGGGCCGCACCGCGTGGGACGCGACCCCGATGGTGGTGGAGAGCCTGCGCGCCCGCGGCCTGCTCTTCCGCGAGGCGCCGCACCGGCATCGCTATCCGTCCTGCTGGCGCTGCGCCCAGGAGCTGATCTTCCGGCCGGTCGACGAGTGGTTCATCCGCGCGGACGAGGTGCGTCCGGTGGCCCTCGCGGCCAACGAGGGCGTCACGTGGACGCCCGACCACATGCGCCTCCGCATGCGCGACTGGCTCACGAACATGGGCGACTGGTGCATCTCGCGCAAGCGCTACTGGGGCCTGCCCCTGCCGTTCTACCCGTGCGCGGCGTGCGGGCACCTCACCGTGGTCGGCTCGCGGGAGGAGCTGCGGGCCCTCGCGGTGACGCCGAGCGCGGTCGACGACCTGCCCGAGCTCCACCGCCCGTGGATCGATCGCGTCGCGGTGCGCTGCCCGCGCTGCGCGGCCACCGTCTCCCGCGTGCCGGAGGTCGGAGACTGCTGGCTCGACGCCGGCATCGTCCCGTTCTCCACCCTCGGCTACCTGGAGGACCCCGCCGCGTGGGCCCGCTGGTTCCCGGCCGACTTCGTGGTCGAGATGACCGCGCAGGTCCGCGGCTGGTTCTACGCCCAGCTCTTCATGTCCGCCGCGCTCGAGGGCCGCGCGCCCTATCGCACCGTGATGGCGCACGAGCGCGTGCTCGGGGCGGACGGCCGCGAGATGCACAAGAGCTGGGGCAACGCGATCCGGCTCGACGACGCCCTCGATCGGATGGGCGCCGACTCGGTCCGCTACCTCTTCGCCACCCAGGCCATCGCCGACCCGGTGAAGCTCGGGCCCGACGCGGGCCGGGAGGTCACGCGCCGCTTCCTCACCCTGTGGAACGTCTACACCCTCTTCGCCACCTACGCGGCGGTGGACCGGCCCGCGCTGCCGCCGGATGCGGCCGCCCCCCGCGTGCGCGGCGGCCTCGAGGGCTGGATCCTCGCCCGCCTGCAGTCGACAATCCGGGAGGTGGGCGAGGCGCTCGACGCGTATCAGCTCCCGCGCGCCATGCGCGCGGTCGAGGACTTCGTCCGCGACGACCTGTCCAACTGGTACGTGCGCCGGCGCCGCCGCGAGCTGTGGAAGGGCCCAATGAGCGAGAGCAAGGCCCTCGTCTATCGCACCCTCTTCCACGTCCTCGTGCGGACCTGTCAGCTCCTGGCCCCGGTGACCCCGTTCGTGGCCGACCACATCTACCGCGCGCTGACCGCGGGGCACGCGCCCGCGCTCCCGGAGAGCGTGCACCTGACCCCATTCCCGGAGCCCGACGCGGAGCTGGTCGACGAGAAGCTCGAGGATGGCGTGGCCTTCGTGCGCCGGGTGGTGCGGGTGGGCCTCGGGGTGCGGAGCGCGGCGGGACTGAAGGTCCGCCAGCCGCTCGCCCGGGTGCTCGTGCTCGCGCCCGCGGAGCGATTGCCCCGGCTGCGGGAGCTCGAAGCGCACGTGCTCGCGGAGCTGAACGTGGACGCGATGGACGCCGCGCCCGCCGACCCCGCCCTCGCCCAGGCGCTCCGGAGCGACGGGCGCGCCACGTGGGCCCCGCCGGGAGGCGAGCCGGTCCCGCTCGCCATCGGCGACGGTCCGCTGCGAGCAGCGGCCGACGGCGACGTCGTGGTCGCCCTCGACACGCGCCTGACCCCGGCCCTCGAGCGGGCCGGATTCGCGCGCCAGCTCGCGCATCACGTGCAGCTCGCGCGCAAGGCCGCGGGCCTCGCGGTCGACGACCGCATCCATCTCGCCGTCGAGGCGGACCCGGAGCGGCTGGCCGTTGTCGACGCGCATCGCGACTACCTGTGCGAGGAGACGCTCGCGCTCCACCTCACGCTCGGCGAGCCACCGGCCGGCTTCGCGGTCCAGCGCGTGCCGCTCGACGGGAGCACAGTGGTGTTGGGCCTTCGCCGCGCCGAGTCGCCCACCGCGCCCTGACCCGCGGTGGGACCGCCCGCCGGCGGGTGTATGCTCCCGCCGTGGCTCCCGGCGGCTCGCTCCTGGTCCGGGCCCTCGTGGTCGCGCTGGTCGTGGCGCTCACGCCCCCGGCTGCGCCCATCGCCCGCGCCGCCGACGGCCAGATCACGATCGCGGTTCACATCTCGCTGGCCCCCACCTGGTTCGACCCCGCCGAGACGGTGGGCGTCGTCACGCCCTTCCTGATGCTGTACGCGCTCCACGACGCGCTGGTGAAGCCGATGCCGGACAACGCTTGGGCACCGTCCCTGGCCGAGTCCTGGACGCACTCGCGGGATGGCCTGACCTACGAGTTCGTGCTCCGCCGGGGCGCGCGGTTCCACAACGGCGATCCGGTCACCGCGGACGACGTGAAGTTCTCCTTCGAGCGATACCGGGGCGCCGCCGCGGGCGCCCTCAAGGGGCAGGTCGCGGCGGTCGAGGTGGTCGACCCGCATCGGGTGCGCTTCCGGCTCAAGCAGCCGTGGCCCGACTTCATGACCTTCTACGCGACGCCGGCCAGCGGCGCGGCCTGGATCGTGCCGAAGGCGTACGTGGAGCGCGTGGGCGACGACGGCTTCAAGAAGGCACCGGTGGGCGCCGGACCATACCGCTTCGTGTCGTTTTCCCCCGGGATCGAGCTGGTGCTGGAGGCCTACGACGGCTACTGGCGGAAGGCGCCGGCGGTGAAGCGGCTCGTCTTCAAGTCGGTGCCGGACGACTCGACGCGCCTGGCCATGCTCAAGCGCGCCGAGACCGACGTGGCCTACTCGCTGCGCGGCCCGCTCGGCGAGGAGGTGCGGCGGAGCCCGGGCCTCACCCTCAAGGTGACCTACCCAACCTTCACCCAGTGGCTCGTGTTCACCCAGCAGTGGGACCCGAAATCCCCGTGGGCCGACCGACGGGTGCGGCTCGCGGCCAACCTCGCCATCGACCGCAAGACCCTGAGCCAGGCCGAGTACCTCGGATTCGGCAAGGCCGCCTCGAGCATCATCCCGCGCGCGTACGAGTTCTACTGGGATCCCCCCGAGTACCCGCACGATCCGGCGCGCGCGAAGCAGCTCCTGGCCGAGGCCGGCTACCCCAAGGGCTTCGACGCGGGCGAGGTCGCGACCGACGTGGTCTTCTCCCCGGAGGCCGAGGCGGTCATCAACGGGCTCCAGTCGGTCGGCATCCGGGCGCGGCTGCGCCCGATGGAGCGCGCCGCCTTCTACAAGGCGGACCAGGACAAGCAGTTCAAGCACCTCGTCCGGGTCGGGAGCGGCACCGCCGGCAACGCGGCCACGCGGATCGAGGCGTTCGTGGTCTCGTGGGGCATCCGGGCCTACGGGGGCTATCCGGACATCGACGCTCTCTTCCGCGATCAGGCCGGCGAGACCGATCGCAAGCGCCGCGAGGCGCTGCTCCAGCGCATCCAGCAGCTGGTGCACGAGCGCGCGATGTTCGCGCCGATCGTGGAGCCGCCGCTGCTCACCGGGGTGGGACCGCGTCTCGCCTCGGTGCCCACGATCCCGGGGCACCCGTACCTCTCGCCCTACGAGGACCTGCGCCTCAAGTGACGCGGCGGGGCGGCCGCCGCTCGATGGCCGCCGCGATCGCCCGTCCCCGCGCGGCGCCCTGCTCGGCGAACTCGCGGCAGAGCCCGGTGTAGCGCGCGGGATCGAGCAGGGCCTCCATCTGCGACGGGGTGAGCCCCGCGCTCACGTGCGGATCGAGCGCGAGCATCTCGCGGAACGGCCGCGCCTGGGTGACCGAGGCCTGCGCCGCCTCGTAGACCGCGTCGTGGGCGCGCTGCCGCCCGATCTGCCGGCCCAGCTCGAGCATGAGGGCCTCGGCCATGATGAGCCCGCCGGAGAGGTCGAGGTTCTCCCGCATGCGATCCGGGAACACCTGCAGGCCGTCCATCAGCACCGCGAGGCGGGCCAGCATGTCCCCGGTCAGCTCGCAGGCCTGCACGAGGGCGCGGCTCATCATGATGCTGGTGGTGCGGTCCGCCTCGTGCTCGGTCTGCATCGCGTCGAGCGCGAGCGGCACCAGCGCGCGGATCTGGGCGGAGGCCGCGATGATGTCCTGCGAGAGCTTGGGGTTGCGCTTCTGGGGCATCGTGCTGCTGCCGACGGTGCCGGGCGGCACCGGCTCCTCGACCTCGCCGAACTCCTGCTTCATGAGGGTGTAGATCTCGCGGCCGATCTTGCCGCACGTGGCCGCGAGCATGCCGAGCAGGGCCACGTACTCGGCCTGGTGGTCGCCGATGGTGCGCGCGGGCATCGGCATCGGGGCCATCTCGAGGTGGCTCGCCATCTTCTCCTGGGTGGCCAGCCCGAGCTCGCCGAGCGAGGCGAGCGTCCCCGCGCCGCCGCCCAGCATGGCCACGAACACGCGGCCCTCGCAGCCCTCGAGGCGCTCCACGTGGCGGCCCAGCTCGTCGATCCACACCGCGACCTTGAACCCGAAGGTGGCGGGCACCGCGTGCTGGCCGTGGGTGCGGCCGGGCAGCAGCACGTCCCGGGTGCGCTCGGCCAGGTCGGAGAGCGTGGTCAGGATCGCGGCGAGCTGGCGCAGGAAGATCTCGTGCGCGCGGCGCACCTGCAGGAGCTGGCCGGTCTGGGTGACGTTCTGGGTGGTCGCGCCCCAGTGCACGAAGCCGCCCGCGTCGCCCTCGCAGGCCCGGTCGAGCTCCCACACCAGCGGCACCAGCGGGTGGCCGGTGCGGGCCAGCCCCTCGCGGACCGCGGCCAGGTCGAGGAAGGAGAGATGGGCCTTGCGGATGATCTCGCGCGCGGCCGCCTCCGGGATGATCCCGAGCTCAGCCTGGGCGCGGGCCAGCGCCGCCTCCACGTCGAGCCACGATTGAAACCGCGCGGCCTCCGTGAACAGGGCGCGGACGCCGGGGTCGTCGATCCGGAGGGAGGTGGGCTCCTCGAGCATGGCCGATTCTGTCGCACGGCCGCCCGCGCGTTGTCAACGCGGGCGGCCGCGCGGCAGGATCAGCCCGACGCGTCAGCGGGTCGAGCGGGCGCGGGTGCGGGCGGCCTTCCGGGCCGACGCGCGGCGCCGCTGCGGGCCCTTGGTCCGCATCGCGCGGGCTGCCGCGGCCTTGCGGGCCCGGGGGCCGCGGCGGCGGGCCGAGGTACGCGCCTGGCTCGCCAGCGCCGAGCGCGAGGCCGCCGCGCGGCCCTCGCGCCGCAGCGCCGCGTGGGTGGCGCGCGAGCGGCGCGCGGACGGCTTCCGCCCGGACCGCCCGGCCCGCCCGGCCCGTAGCGCCAACTGGGCGCTGCGTCGCGTCTTGCTCGACGTCGTCCCCTTCGCCGGAGCCCGCAGGCCGACGCCGGCGCGCCGGGCCTTCGACAGGCCGATGGCGATCGCCTGCTTGGTCGACCGCGCGCCGTGCTTGCCCTCCCGGATGTGGTCCATCTCTTCCCGCACGAACTCGCCCGCCTGGGTCGAGGGCGCCTTCCCCTCGCGCTTGTCTTCTCGAACCCGCTCCATCGTGGCTTTCTCAGGCATCGGTCTTCTCCTTTCGCTGCGGATGAAACCGCGCGATCGATTCATCCGCATGGAGCGTGCCAGCCGGGCGGCCCGTCGCGGCGAGGGCTCGGCACACCGCGTGCAATATCCTCCGCGCGACATGGCCGAATCCAGGACGGCGGTCACGGCGGCGCTCCTCGGCAACGCGGCTCTGGCCGCGCTCAAGGGCACCGCGGCCGGATTCACCGGCAGCGCGATCCTGGCCGAGACGTTCCACTCGATCGCCGCACCGGCAACCAGGTTCTGCTCCTCGTCGGGATGCGGCTCGCGCGCCGCCCGCCGGACCGGACACACCCGTTTGGACACGGTAAGAACGTCTACTTCTGGAGTTTCGTCGTCTCTCCGCCGTAGGGGCGCCGCCGCGCGATTTCTGCCGCTTGTCCGATCTGCCCGGACTACTATCTCCGGAAGCGCCGGGACGGGGTCGGCCGGCCGGGGAGAACACTATGGGAAAGCTGGACGGGAAGGTCGCGCTGATCAGCGGCGGGGCCCGCGGGCAGGGCGCGGCGGAGGCGGAGACCTTCGCCCGCGAGGGGGCCCGGGTCGTGTTCGGGGACATCCGGGACGACGAGGGCAAGAAGGTCGAGGCGGCCATCCGGGCGGGGGGCGGCGAGGCCACCTACCTGCACCTGGACGTGACCAGCGAGGCGGACTGGCGGGCGGCGGTGCAGGCCGCGCTCGATCGCCACGGCCGGCTCGACGTCCTGGTCAACAACGCGGCCATCGTGATCCCCAAGGTGCCGATCGAGGACCGCACCGTCGCGGAGTGGGACCAGGTGATGGCGGTGAACGCGAAGGGCGTCTTCCTCGGCACCAAGTACGCGATCCCGGCCATGCGTCGGTCGGGCGGCGGCTCGATCGTCAACATCTCCTCGGTGGCCGGCATCGGCCAATCGCTGCACCAGGAGCCCGCCTACGCGGCGAGCAAGGGCGCGATCCGGATCTTCACTAAGGTGACCGCGTCGCAGCACGCCAAGGACAAGATCCGCTGCAACTCGGTCCACCCGGGACCGGTCGACACCGAGATGTTCCACAGCGCCTTCCGCGACCGCGACGCCATGGAGAAGCGGCTGCAGCGCGTGCCCCTGCGCCGGATGGGCACGGTCCCCGAGATCGTGAGCGCGGTGCTCTACCTCGCCTCCGACGACTCCTCCTACATGACCGGCAGCGAGCTGGTCATCGACGGCGGCGCGCTGGCCCAGTAGCTCGCCCGGCAGAGGACCGGTCATCCCGCAATATTCCGGATGTCGTAATGTAAGACCTGACCCCCAACGGAGGAGTTCATCCATGAGGCAGTGGCGGATCGCGGTGGTGCTGATCGGCGTCGCGCTGGGCCCGCTGGCGGCGGACGCGGCTCCCGAGGGCCGGGTCGTGATCGCGCAGGGCGTGGACCCCACCACGCTCGACATGATGCACCAGCAGGAGCAGCCCGCCTCCAATGTGGGCGCGCAGATCTTCGAGTCGCTGGTGGAGCGCGGTCCGGATCTCAAGATCGTGCCCGCGCTGGCGGTCGAGATGCCGAAGCTGGTGGCGCCGACGACCTGGGAGATCAAGCTGCGTCGCGGGGTCAAGTTCCACAACGGCGAGGACTTCAACGCGGAGTCGGTGAAGTTCAGCCTGGAGCGTCTCGCCAACCCGGCCAACAAGCTGCGCGGCTCGACGTCGTTCGCGCCGATCGACCGGGTGGAGATCGTCGATCCGTTCGCGGTGAAGGTCCACACCAAGAAGCCGTGGCCGGTGTTCGTGGTCCACCTGGCCCTGCGCCAGGCCGCCATGTATCCCCCCAAGGAGTATGCGGGGAAGGACCCGGCCGCGATCTCCCGGAACCCGATCGGCACCGGGCCTTACAAGTTCGTGCGCTGGTCGAAGGACGAGGAGATCGTGATGGAGGCCTTCCCCGGCTACTGGGCCGGGGCCGCGAAGATCAAGACGGTGGTGTTCAAGCCGATCCCCGACGACGCGGTGCGGGTGGCCGCGCTGCAGAACGGTGAGATCGACGTGGCGGTGAACATCCCGCCCCACATGGCCGGCATCATCGAGAAACACCCCAAGATCTACCTCAGCACCGCGCCGTCCATCCGGACGATCCAGCTCATGATCTACACCCACCAGATGGACGCCAACCACAAGCCCACCGGCCCCTACGCGGGACCGACCGCGGACAAGCGCGTGCGCCAGGCGCTCGCCTACGCGATCGACGCGGACGAGATCATCAAGGGGGTGATGGACGGCAAGGCGGTGCGGGTGGCCACCATGCTGACGAGCCTGCACTTCGGCTACGACGCGTCGCTCCGGCCCATCAAGCAAGACCTGGCCCGCAGCAAGAAGCTCCTCGCCGAGGCCGGCTTCCCCAACGGGGTCGAGATCGTGCTCAACGGGCCGCAGGGCCGCTACGTGCGCGACAAGGAGGTCGGCGAGGCGGTGGCGGGCCAGCTCAACAAGGTGGGGATCAAGACCACGCTCCGCACCTACGAGTTCGTGAACTATCTCAACAACATGGTCTACGTCCACAAGGCGGGCCCGGTGTGGCTCATCGGCTGGGGCCATCCGACCATGGACGCGGAGGCGATCTACGTGCCGCTCTTCAAGTCGCCCGGGATCTTCGTGAACTGGCACAACGAGGACTTCAACGGGATGGTGGAGCAGGCGCAGTCGCAGATGGACGAGAAGAAGCGCTACGCGGAGTACCAGAAGATCAACAAGCTCTGGATCGACGAGGTCCCCGCGATCCCGCTCTAT
>Ga0207684_10005977_pt1 | contig 11133 bp, 13 predicted proteins | sample KBSK5501metaG_FD_184342 | JGI IMG/M metagenome (GOLD analysis project Ga0207684, IMG submission 184342) | Corn, switchgrass and miscanthus rhizosphere microbial communities from Kellogg Biological Station, Michigan, USA - KBS K5-50-1 metaG... | ecosystem: Host-associated > Plants > Roots >... | reverse complement strand
GTGATTGACCACTTCCGGAATGGATGGCCGAATCTTTAAGGACGTCTCCATGGCGCCGGCCGCCTCTTTGAGAAGACCTTTATCCCGATACGCAAGGCCCAACCGGTGATAGGCTTCGGCCTGGTAAAGTGGCTCGCTCAGCCCGATCGCAATGGCGCGCTTGTAAGCTTCGACGGCAACATCCATTTCGGGGTCTCCGCAGAGCGCGAAATGAGCGATCTCACCCTTGGCGAACTGCTGCCGGGCGATGTAGTCCCGGCTTTCGCTTTCATACGGACCGAACTGGCCTCCGGAAACGGTAGCGGCCGGAAGGTGAATCTGAGATAGATATTCCGGTTTGTAAGGAGTGAGTAAAGGACCATAAGCCGTCAACACGTTGGAGTCGATATAGAGAAGTTGCCGTCCGCCTTGCGGCACGACAATGGCCCGCCCACTGATCCGCTCGCCCTGATCCATATACAGCCGTCCCGAATTGGCGCCGCCCAGCCGCTGAGTGATCGCCGGCGGCAAAAGAAATTCCGTCGCCACCTGCTTCGAAATCCAGGTGGCATAGGCCTGTTGCGACGCGAGGTCAACCCCTGCATAGAGAATGCCGATGTATCCCGCCATCACGCCACGATCGTCAAAAAACAGGTGGTACTCGCTTTCGCGGCCGGCCATTGTCCCGTACACAACGACCTCCTCGCCGGTTCCCCAGGCCGTTCGCTCCGTGCGGTGGCCGGCTTCATGCATCAGGACGGCCTCGCGGCGGTCGCAGAGATTCCAGGGTGGGGGCGGGACAAGACGAGGTGCCGGCGGCCGCGCCGGGCCTTCCTTGACGGTGGGACCGCTGCTACAACCGATCAGCGTTGCGAGGGAAAGCAGGCCGATGAGAGCGCACCACTGACCCCTGCCGAAAAGGAAAGTCATAGGAAGAAAATGAGCGGAGTCCGGGGAGGACGATCAGCGAACAGGCAGTCTCCAATGGTACCGGTAGGGCACGGTCGTTTCCTGATAAACCTCATCCATGTACGTGTAGCCGAAGAGCTCAGGAGCCGCAGATGCCAGCAGATACATGGGTTGCTGGACGATCAGGTCCAGGCCCACACCAAGGGGATGAATGATGAATGCCAGGAGCCGTAATGGAAAACTCCCATCCCAGCCTGGCGTAATCAGACCTTCATCAATACCGACAGGCAGATCGAGAGGCATCGGGGTCGGATAGGTTTCGGTTGATCGGACGGGCCCTGCGCAGCCGACCAGGCTGAAGGCCGCGACGATCAGCATCCCGATAGCGATATGGCTCAGTTTCATGTGACGCCTCCCTGCCATGATATTGTTTCACTAAATAGTACCTAAGTGATCGGCACTTGTCCAGAAAAAGTCAATGGACAGGGTGTGACAGCTCAGTCGAACTCTTCCCAGTTCAGCCGCCGTGGTGGGCGATGCAGGTCTTGAACCTGCGACCTCTTGCGTGTGAAGCAAGCGCTCTCCCCCTGAGCTAATCGCCCATTGCACCCGCCCAGCCCCGGCTCGGCCAGGACCGAGCCATTTTCCCGTGGCGCCTGACAATCCGCCAACTTAGCACAGCGACAGGGACCAGTCAACGCGAGCGCAAGTCACAGAACGTGCAAGAGAAAGCACTTGAGATATTCGGTCTCAGGCATCCCTAAGACGATCGGATGGTCGGAATTTTGCCCTCGCTGTTCCAGGAGTCGGACGGGGCGGTGGACATCGGCGGCGGCTTCCCACAGGAGCTGCCGGAACTGTTGCGTTGTAAGGTGATGGGAGCAGGAGCAGGTAATCAGGAAACCGCCGGGGCGGAGAAGACGCATCGCGCGCAAGTTGATTTCCTTGTAGCCGCGCATGGCCTCGGCCAAGTGCGTTCTGCTTTTGACGAAAGCCGGAGGATCAAGAATGATGAGGTCGAACGCTTCTCGACGCTGGTCCCGTTCCCTGAGGTCATCAAAAACATTCGCCACCTGAAATCGGGTGACATGCGCGTAGCCGTTCTGTGCGGCCACCGTCGTGGCTCGCTCGATCGCCCGGCTGGATTGATCAATGCCAATCACGCTGGCGGCCCCATAGCGGGCGGCATGTAAAGTCCAGAGACCGAGATAACAGAAGCAGTCCAGTACATGAGCGCCCGCGGAGATACGCTCGAGAAGGTTGTAGTTGCCCACTTGATCCAGGAATAGGCCAGTCTTCTGGCCTTCCCAAAGGTCCACGGGGACGCGGAGGCCATTGATCGTGACCGTGCTCTCTGCGGGCAGAACTCCCCGGATTAGGATTCGTTCGCGCGTAAGGCCTTCGCGCTCGCGCATCGGCGAGTCGTTTCGCGCGACCACCAGACGTGGTTGGAGAACCTTCTCCACCGCATTCACGATCAGGTCCCGACGGCGCTCCATGCCGGCGGTGAGCATCTGCAGCGCCACGGCATCGCCATAGCGGTCGACGATTAAGCCAGGCAGGCCGTCACCTTCACTATGAATCACGCGGTAGGTTGCCTCCTGATGGGACAGCCGTTCGGTTGCGAGGAGGAGTTCGCGCAATGCGTGCGCCTCGTTGATTCGGGTGATAAAAAAGTCCTGATCAATCGGCGTGCGCTCTCGGGCCAGCAGGCGGCCAATGATCATGGAGCGAGGATTCAGATAGCCGCGAGCCAGGAATTTGCCGCGAGCATCATGAATATCGGCTAGGTCCCCGGGTTCCACCTCCTTGGGCCAGTCTTCCACCTCGTTGCGATACACCCACAGGTGGCCCGCCAGGAGCTTGGTTTCTTTGCCCGAAAGGAGCCGGATACGATGGATTGGTTCCACGGCGGCACTCAGGTGAGCTAAAATGCGTAGTCCAGGAGTTTGCCAGCGATATTATCGAGCGATTTCGCCTGAGTATAGCAAAAATTACCCGTTGACACAGGGCTTGGATCAGGATAAACTCGATTATGAATTGATAACGGTTATCAGTCTCGTTATCTTGTCATCGGATTAATCTGCGGGCCTTGCGCCCCCACCAGCAAAGAGGTCGTTCGCATGTACATATGCCTTTGCAAAGGGATCACTGAGTCAGATGTGAAGGAGTGCGGCCGGGATGGTTTCATAACCCCGCAGGCGCTAGCCTGCCGCTTAAAAATTGATGCAGATGATTGCTGCGGGCGGTGCCTGAAAAATCTTGACGAAATTGTTGACTTGGCATGCAATGAACACACGGACGCCGCACACGAGCCCAAGAGCCGTCCTCATCTCCATCTCCGCCAGTAACCATCCTCTCGGGTCTTTAAGGGGGAAATCAAGATGAAAGCTAAAGAAGGAATTATCGAACTTCTGAACAAAATTTTGACCGCGGAATTGACCGTCATCAATCAGTATTTCATTCATTCAAAGATGTGCGACAACTGGGGCTATGACCGACTTCACCACAAGGTGCGTGAGAGGAGCATGGCGGAAATGAAAGATGCCGAAAATCTCATCGAGCATATTCTCTATTTAGAAGGCGTCCCGAACATGCAGCGCTTGGGGACCGTCACGGTGGGGGAAACGGTGCCGGAACAGCTCAAGGCCGACCTAAAGGCCGAGATGGATATGGTGAAAATGCTCACGGACGGGATCAACCACTGCGCGAAGGTCGGAGATTTCACGACGCGGCATATGCTGGAAGACATGGTCAAGGACGAAGACGCGCACATTGACTGGATCGAGACTCAACTCGACACCATTAAGCAGGTGGGACTTGAAAACTACCTGACGGAGCAGATCAAGAAAGAATAGCTTTCCATATCAGGCCGAAGATGGGGAGCGAGACGAGCCCGGCGGTCATCCTTCGTCAAGAGAAATTTTTCGTCTTCCTCGATGCCATCAGGCGCTTTTTTAGGATCCACATCTCATAGAGGGGAACGCCCGCCATGACCAGGTAGCTGCCGAGCATGAGGATGTCACCTAACAGCATCAGCAGTGCGAAGTGGCGGCTTACATACAAGATGAGCCACGGCGACGCGAGATCCATAACGACGCCCCCGAACGATGATAGCGTCATAGCTAGTTTCAAGCCTTGGCTCGCCATTGTGAGATAAAAGACGTGGCAAAGGATGAGAAAGACGACCGGCATCGTGAAGAAGTGAAAGTGCGTTGTCTCAGCCAATTCGCGAAAGGATTTGGGCTCGCCGAAGGTCTGATCGGAGCCCAGGTAGTGCTGGGCGATGCCGCTATAGGAGAGACCGGTCATGGTGTGCGCCCAATAAACGGTGAACAGAAAGCCGGCGAATAGCACACAGATAAATAGTGTGTAGAGCAGACGGATATTGCGGTCAGTATCGAGGAGCCGAAAGCGGGTGTTAAAGTTACGCACGGCTTCAGCGCTGATTCTTGTGGAAGTAGAATTCATCCACGAGCACCAGGGCGCGCTTGACCCCGGCGCTGACCGATCGGACAGACATCGTGGCGCCCGTAATACTAATGATATCTTTGTTAATGCTGATCGGATCCTGGGCGGTCTTGCCTTCGTATTGCGCATTGAAGCGTTTTCGCCGGACTTCGCTGCCTTTGCTCTCCCGATACACCATGATCTCGACGTCAAAGACCTTACCCTGAGGCGTGACGCCGACGATATAAGTGATCGGCCGATGTTTCCCGATCGTTTCTTGGATGACGGCGTAGCCGTCGACCTTCCCGTCGGTCTCCGCCTTAAAGGCTCGGAAGGACACTTCTGGGAATCTCCATCCTATACGGTCCTGTATCCGTAACTTCTGATCAGGGCTCAGCAGTAGTTCTTCGGCTTGGATCTTCTGCGCCTTCGGGAACAGGATCTTCAGCGCCTCCTCCTCGGTGAGATAGACATCAATACTGCCGAGTTCTTTCTCAGTCAGCCAGCGCTTAAGGTCAGGGTCCCAGGTCCGTTTGCCAGTATCGGCCGCCGCGGCGGCGGTGGTCAAGGCGATGCATAGGTATGCCGCTCCGCACAACGCACGCGCTAGCATCCCTTTTCCTTTAACCGTCTGGCGATTTTATTCCCAAGCGTCATCTCTTCGGAGGAGTCGGCAGGGATCGCCTGCCATTGGCGCATGCGCACGCCCATGGGCGTCCATTGTTCATGGCGCTGCTGAACCGTTGCTGTCGTGGCCGCCGCGTCTCGTTGCACCTCCACAATATATTTGACGCGCTCCCTGTTGACATCCCGCTCCAGAATGCCGGCGTGGCTTTGGCTAGGAATCTCTAACCAGGCCGTTTCGATGCGGCCATTGGTCTTGTCGGCAGACTCTAGCTGGCTACCTTCTAAGGATGCGATGGCAGTGTCCCACACCTGCTCGAAGCTGCACGCCGAGCGCGCGCTCGGCGGCGATGAAGACAGGCAGCCGGCTAGTCCACAGGCCACGCAGAACACGACCAAATATATGAAGAATGGACGCTTCATGAAAAGCGCGGCATCTTAGCGTTCAGGGTGTCGTAAAGCAAGCGGTTAGGCGCTCGGTTTCTCGAGGCCGGCGCAAGGAACCCATTGTCCCATGAGGGCAATGGGTCCCAGCAACTGCTGGTGAGAGGACGCATGGTCGGCACCAGGCTGCCGGAAACAGAACGTGCGGCGGGCGGTCGTCGTGAGAGCAGTTAGAAATACGTCGCGACCGAGACAATAAGCCCGTCGTTCCTGATGCGGTTGTTCTTTCCATCCTCATAATTGAATTGGTAATCAAACTTGAAGACGGTATCCTGCACCGGCCGGAAATTCAGACCGACTGTGAGTCGTTGCATTGCCGTATCGGACCGCTCGTCATTCGTGTTGACGTCATCCCAACGCAGCACCGCCGTGAAGGTCGAGGCCTCCGTGAAGTGCCGGGGCGCCCAGGTACGCAAGAACTGCGGCATAAAGTGATAGTTGCCTTGCACGTAAAAGCCCGACATGCGACGCGGCAGGGACACAGGGTTGCCGAGATAATCGGTCTCTAACGCCGGAGTTCCGTTCAGATTCAGGTGATTATCGCGGGCGTAGGCCCACGCCGCCTCGCCGATCAACTGAAAAGGTCCGCGCTGGAAGGTCCAGTCCACGGCCCAGATGGCGAGCGGCCGTTTGCTGGCCGGGTCATAGGAGCCAAAATAGCCTGAGCCGCCGAGTTCAATCCCTAGCAGAGGACTAAACGCGAGTCTCCCGACGACCGCCTTGCCATTGTTATTGTCCAGACCGTCGTCCACGGTGGACACCCGCTGGCGAGCGTCCCGAAGACCCTCCCCGGCCGTGATCACGGGCATTCGGTCGGTGTTGTAACCACTGAAGCCCTGCGTCACATAAATTTCATAATCTAATTTCGACAGGCGGCTGGGATAAAACGTGCCGTAGAACCCCGCACCGGTTTCCGAGAGTGTGGAGGGGATAATGGCAGTGGCCACCATAGGCCGGTCGGAAAGCTCATTTAGTGGCGAATCATGCAGCAGGTTGAATTTTCCCAACGGCAGCAGGATGATCCCGGCGCGCAAGTTCACCGGCTCCTTAATCAAATAGTCGACGGTGGCGAACTCCAGACTCACTTCGATGCCTGATCCATCATTCGACTTGGACCGTATCCCATGTTCCACTTCAAGTTCGGCCGCCACTTTCACGCGATCCGTGATATCAGAATAGAAAAAGGGCACAAAACGCTGCTGGTCGAAGGAACTGCTGCCCAGGCCGTTTCCGGGCTGCCCCACACCGGTTGAGTTGCTGCTATTAAACAAGCGGTATTGAAGATCCATGTAGCCACCGACCGTCGTCCTGGGGTTTGAGACGAACGGCTTGGCATAGATGAGCGTGCCACCGCCGGTGCTGGCGGAGGTCAGTGGCGGCTGGGCTTCTTTCTGGGCTTTCACGGCCGATTCTTCACCCTCGTGCTTTTTCAGATCGCTGAGTTCCTTCTCTACGGAGCTGAGGCGCTTCTTTAGCGCTTCGAAGTCTTCATCCGAGACCACCGCCATGGCGTCGAGAACACCGCTGAGGAAGAAGCAAACTGAAAGGAGCGCGAGTCCTGTTCGGCGCTGCATTTGGGCCTCCTATTCCTAGATTGACGGCAGTTTAAATATGATTTTGAGAACGAGTATTAATATCTTAATAGAAGGAATGTTGTCAATAAGTTTTTTTGATCGCTTCTGGAGAGGGAAACGGGGGCCTATCTCCGGCTAGGTTGCCTTAAGGAAAGAAGGAAAAGGAAGGCAAGAAAACTCAGACCGAAGCGCGCGATTCCATATGAACTTGCAATCTGATCCCGTTAAAAAATAGCAGCTAGCGCCGGCACTTGCTGCATAAGCCATAGAGTTCGAGCTTATGCGTCGTAATTGTAAACCCGTGTCTGGCCGCGACCTGTTCTTGCAATTTTTCAATGTCGCAGTTCTCAAATTCCATAATGAGCCCGCACTGCGTGCAGATCATATGATCATGATGGCGTTTGTGGACGACGTTGTCGTAGTGCGTCTGAGTGCCGAAATGCCGCTCTTGAGCAATGCCGGAATCACAGAGCAAGTTGAGCGTCCGGTAAAGGGTGGCCAATCCGATGTGCGGTTTGTGGCGGCTCAGTGTGCGGTACAGTTGTTCCGCCGTCACGTGCTCTTTCTCAAGAAACGTATCCAGAATGACCTCGCGCTGTTTTGTCACCTTGAGGCCATGCTTGGCCAGGTGGTCCCGGAGGCGCGCCCATTCCTTAGGATGTTTCATTCCAAAAAGAGAGTAAGAAGAGTTGTTAGTACTATATCCGAATTCACGAGTCAAGCGCGCTCCCGCGGCACTGGCGCCTAGCGTTGACAAGGCTTGCAAGGCTGTGGTCATAATCTCCGGTGCGTTCTCCCGCCGATACCACCATCGACCGGCTTCTCTTGCTGTACCTGTTGAAGATGGCGACGCCGTTCGGCATCGACGGCGATGTCAAATTTCAGCAGCTCGTTTTTCTTTCTGAACTGCAGCTCTTCGGAAAACAGGCGACCGGCTTTCATTACCGTTTCTTCCGGTATGCCTACGGCGGCTATAGCAAGGAACTCGCGGACGATTTCATAGGGCTGTGCGCGAAACAGTTTGCCCAGAAGCCGACCTTTGTGCTGACCCCCGCGGGGGAGACCGTTCTGAAGATCATTCCAGGGATCGCGCAGGAACGGCCCGAGAACGAGACGGTGCTGTCGATTATTCAAGACATTGTGAAAGCCTACGGCAAGTACGACAGTTCGAGCATCGTGCCTGAGGTAGAAAAGATCGAGCTGATGCTCCCGGAGAAAGTTGACGCGGATGTCGAGGGAGTCTCGCGGCAGGAATCATTGCCACTCGGGCATGTCTCCTTTCATGCCGCCCTGCTGGTGCCCGAGCGTATCCAGACGCCCGTACACTTCGAGCTGAAACCGGACCTACTGGCGGTGCTTCGGGATGTGCTCAAATGACGCCGACTGCGGTCATGGGGGCCGGCGCGTGGGGGACCGCGCTTGCATGGCTTCTAGCCAAGAAGGGCGAACCCGTCCGGCTGTGGGCCTATGAGCCGGAAGTCGCCGCCCAGGTCAACGAGGCCCGCGAAAATTCCCGTTATCTCCCAGGCATCGCATTGCCTCCAACGTTGAAAGCCTCCGCGTCGGTGACAGAGGTGCTCGAAGGCGTAGGGACACTGATCTTTGTGGTGCCTTCCCACGTCGCGGCGGGTGTCATCGCGCAGATCGCCCCGCATCTGCCGCCGGGGATTCCGATCGTCAGTGCTACGAAGGGTCTCGAAGAGAAACGCGCTCGGCCGATCTCAACCGTTATGGAAGAGCTGCTGCCGATCCCGCCAGGGTCGGTCTTTGCCCTGTCGGGACCAAGTTTTGCGGCAGAGGTCTGCCGGGATCTTCCGACTGCCGTGGTCCTGGCCGGTCCCTCCGGGCCTGAGGCATTGCTGCTGCAGCGCCTCCTCATGACGCCCGTCTTCCGGATCTATCTTGGCGGGGATCGTTTAGGTGTTGAACTCGGCGGCGCACTGAAGAACGTCATCGCCGTGGCTGCAGGCATCGCAGACGGCCTGGGATTGGGCCACAACACGCGGGCGGCGCTGATCACTCGTGGACTCGCCGAAATGGTGCGTCTGGGGCTGGCGATGGGAGCAGATCCCAGAACCTTTGCGGGGCTTTCGGGCATGGGAGATCTCGTTCTCACCTGTACGGGAGGGTTGAGCCGGAACCGAGCTGTGGGCGTTCAATTAGGAGAGGGCAAGAAGCTCGCCGCGATTCTGGCCAAGACTCACACGGTCGCGGAAGGAATCAACACCGCGCGTGTCGCGCTGGCCTTAGCGGAGCGGCATCGTGTCGAGATGCCCATCGTGCGCGAGGTGTGTGCGGTGCTGTTTGACGACAAGGAGCCTGCGCGGGCAGTCTCCGAACTGATGGAGCGGGCCGCCCGACATGAATTGGACCAGACATGACACTGGATCGCATCCGGCGCCTGCTAGAGGATGTGCAGAAAGGTCGGCTTGGTGTGGAGGCGGCTGTCCGCCATCTGAAGACTCTCCCGTATGAAGACATCGGCTTTGCCGCGGTCGATCACCATCGACTGTTTCGCCAGGGCATGGCGGAGACCATCCTTTGCGAAGGGAAAACCCAGGCGCAGGTTCTGGCAATAGCCACGCGCCTCCGGCGGCACAGGCATCCGGTGCTGGCCACGCGAGTGGATCCGGGGATCGCACGGGCCTTGTTGCGTCTCGACCGCGGAGCTCAGCATGATCCCATAGGGCGAACGGTTGTTCTGGACCCGCCCAAGGGATGGGACGGGAAAGCCCGTCGGGCCGGCGGGGAAGTTTTGATCATTACCGCAGGAACGTCCGACATATCGGTTGCGGAAGAGGCGCGCGCAACGGCGCAAGTACTCGGAAACACAGTGACGACCATGTATGACGTCGGTGTTGCCGGGTTGCATCGATTACTCGATCGGCACCGTGACCTGGAGAGCGCGCATGTATTGATTGTGATAGCCGGGATGGATGGGGCATTACCGAGCGTAGTGGGTGGATTGGTGTCGCAGCCGGTGGTGGCCGTTCCTACCAGCCGGGGCTATGGCGCCAATTTCGGCGGCATTTCGGCTCTGTTGGCGATGTTGAACTCATGTGCGTCCGGCATCGGCGTGGTGAATATCGACAACGGGTTCGGCGCCGCCTGCCTGGCGCATCGTATTAATCAGACCGTGCGGTCGCTTTCACCTCGAAAATCCCGCGTTTCTTCCACGCGCTGATGCGCGTCAACGGCGCCCCTGACTTGTTCAAAACCATCAATTTCGCCTGCACCTGGTAGTCATACATCCCTTCGACTACGATCCGGTCGTTGTGGTCCGTGCCATTCCAGGTCTGCACGACTTCAAGTCTTCGCCCCGTCTCCGAACCCAGCTCGCTGCTGTCTCCTGTCGTCTGAAGCATCTGGCGGCTGCTCAGCAATCGAAATGATGAGCGGGATGTCGAAGTGATTAAAGTTGAGACATCAAGAAGCGCCTCCTCTGGAATGATTTTCGGCAGCTCGATCTTGATGATCAGGGTGAGCGGCGTCCCGTTCGGAACAAAGGGCAGGGGAGTAGTATCGACTGAGAGAATCTTCAGATCCGGGGGCCGGCTCTTTGGTTTCGCCTTTGCATAACTTATGTCATCACCGGCGCTGGCGAGGAGCCACGCCGCAAGCACGACACCGACCGTCCAGGGGTTGAAGAAGCGGGAAACCATGCTGGAGAGCCTTTTTCTTATCATATCGACGGGAGAGTGTCAATTTATCCAAGCCTGGGGCGCGTGGATCGTGGCAATAGGGGTGTCACTTTGCTAAAATCGTCATCATGAAAATTGCCTATTTCAATTGCTCTTCGGGGATCAGCGGGGACATGTGCCTGGGCGCGCTTGTCGACCTTGGACTCCCGCTGGCCGACCTCTCAAAGGCTCTGGAGGGATTGCGCCTTGTCGGTTTCTCCCTCAAGAGTCGCCGCGTGAAGCGCGCAGGGCTGTCCGCCACCAAAGTGGACGTCCTCGTTCAGGACGGGACGGACCGGCCCATGACCTTTCAAGACATCCGACGGCTTCTGCAGGCTGCGCGCCTTCCCGCGGTCGTACGCGAGGATTCGCTCCGCGTCTTTGAAAATTTAGCGAGAGCGGAAGCGGCTGCCCATAGGACAAGCCTTGCAAAAGTGCATTTTCATGAGTTGGGGATCATCGATTCCTTAGTG
>Ga0207684_10005975_pt1 | contig 11136 bp, 8 predicted proteins | sample KBSK5501metaG_FD_184342 | JGI IMG/M metagenome (GOLD analysis project Ga0207684, IMG submission 184342) | Corn, switchgrass and miscanthus rhizosphere microbial communities from Kellogg Biological Station, Michigan, USA - KBS K5-50-1 metaG... | ecosystem: Host-associated > Plants > Roots >... | reverse complement strand
CTCAGACTGTAGCGGGTCTGGGTCAGCGGAAAAGATGTGGCGGCTAATTTGTTCCGGAGAAATGTGACTGTTCTCTTCGGCATACAAAACAAGCCGTTCCATTTCGCCTGCGAGTTCGCGCACGTTGCCAGGCCAGGAATAGTTTTCGAGCGCGTGAATCGCTTCCCAGGTAATTCCGGCGATCGTTCTATCGTTGCGTCTGGCGAAATGGGAAAGGTAGTGTGAGATCAACGCCGATATATCTTCCGGCCGATCGCGTAGCGGTGGAATCTTCACAGTCAGGGTCGCGATTCGGTAGTAGAGATCCTCTCTGAACAATCCTTCACGAACCAACCGGTCAAGGTCCTTATGCGTCGCCGCGATCACGCGAACGTTGACTGTTTGCGGAGTACGCTCCCCCAACGGGTGAATCTCACCTTCCTGCAGAAACCGAAGGAGCTTCGGCTGGAGGGCTAACGGAAGATCTCCAATCTCATCAAGGAATAACGTTCCGTTTTCCGCAGATCGAATTAGCCCGTCGTTATGCTGAAGCGCTCCAGTAAAGCTTCCCCTTCGATGGCCGAAGAGCATGCTCTCGATGAGGTCAGGCGGAGCAGCTGAACAATTGAATGGAATAAAATCCTTTTCACAACGCTTGCTAAGCCGGTGAATCGCATGGGCAACTAATTCCTTGCCTGTACCTGATTCGCCCGTAATAAGAACTGTGGAGTTTGAGTCTTTGATCCGATCAATCGTGTGAGCCACCTCGTTCATTGACCGACTCGCAAATATCATCCCTGGAAGCGTAGTCTTGCCTGCCTTTTCTGCGGGAACCCCAGGTGTTTGAATTGGCTGTGCAGCCGAAACGTGCGAGTGGGCCAAACGCGTCACATCGACTATGACTCCAAGATCTCGGGCCTGTTGAAAGGTCAATGGGCGAACGCACAAACCATATAGAGCTGCACCAGGGCGCCCAGCCTTAAATGACGTCAACACAAAACAGACAGAGGAGTCCCCCTCCTTGATGTCTGGCCAGGATGCGGTTGCCGCCAGCGACTCACCGACTACTTGCTGTCCCGTTGCCAGTTCTGCTTCGTCGAGCCCTTCGGCCCAATTAAGTCTCGGCTTCTGGTCCCCATCCACGCTCCACATCGAAAGGCCATACATCGGCGCTGTCGCCTCGACTAAAAGGCTCAGTTTGAGCATCACTTCATAAAGCAAATCTGGGCCTGCGTTAGCGGCCTGGCAGAGCGCCCGAACAATTGAACCTAAGGGAAGTGGACTAGTATTCAAATGTACCTGAGCTTCCGAGTAAGAACTGGTCAATTCTGGCATGGAGCCTCTCTGATTACTGAAAAGCGCGATGGAGTGGTACCGGTTGCGGCTTCCGAAACGGGGCCACTATGTTAGTGAAAACAGAGGCAAGATGGGGTCAGAACGAGAGTCCGGTTGACAGTCTTGGCTGAATAACATCAGCCGCCTACCGATTCCGGAGTCTAGCCTCCCAAGAATCTCGTGTCAATCCCTTCCAACGGAACGGTATTTCCAAAAACGCCTCTGTTTTCGTGTACGCCATGCGTTCGCCTCAGCGGGCCATTAAGCGCCGTTAGTTCAAGTAAACGTTGAAGTTACGTCGCGGAAGCATTGCAAAGATATTGCTTTACACCCTTAAGCACGGGTGCTACATTCCGCAAATCTTGCCCTAAACTGTTGACTGGCAACGGATTGGCGATGAGGGAAAACACATTCCATTGGGGTTGGAGCTGACAGAGTATCAAGTATCTTGTGGCCAAGCGCACATTCTGGTTAAGCAGGCTCTTAAAATTGCAACATGACAATTCAATTCGGAACATCTGATTGGCGGACGGTTATTGCAGGCGAATTCACGTTTGCCGGCGTTCGATCCTTCGGAGAATTGATCAATGAAAACAAGATTGTCAGATGTGAAGATTCGGCGGGACTATCGATCAAAGGTCACTATCCGGAGAAAGATGGCATCCTTGCGTGTTTGCTCGCAGCGGAGGCAGTTGCGGCGTGCGGCGCGAGCCTGACGGAACAGCTGAATGACTTGTATGACCGCGTTGCAAACTGGAATCGGGCTGGATCGGTATTCGTCTAGCGCCCAGCGCTGATGCAATCGCTCGGGTGACAAGTTTAAGGAAGATCCCCCTGAGATTGGCGGGCGTCTTGTGAGCGAATTAATAGGCTGGATGGGGTGAAGTCTATTTTTTTGCGGACGGTTCATGGCTGTTGATGCGGCCTTGGGACAGAACCAGTAGTTCGCGATTACGGGGAATCAGAATCAGCAACGAACTTGGAGGTGCTTCTTGAGCAGGGTCATAAATTCTTACTGGGTTGATGAGCGAATTCGGGCGCAGCGTGTAGCGCCAAGAGCGAGTTCAACTTTTGCATCCGTTAGGGAGATCTCTCTAGACATCATCGGGACTCCCGCCGAAGTTCGCCGGCGTGGTGGAGTTGTCCCTGCATGGGTGATTTTTGGAATGGTGATTCTCGGGACATTCGCAATCTGTGTCGCAGTCACGGTGAGGACCAGAGCCAGAATGTCGCTGGCATCTCAGCAATACGTGCGAATGCAAGGTGACGTCGAGGAACTGCGAAACACAAACCAGTCTTTGCGGTTGGAGATTCAGCGACTCAGTTCGGAGCCGCGTACCATCGAAGCGGCTGCACGAAGCCGTCTGAACATGGTTAGAGCTAATGAAATCGTGGTACCTATCGAATGAGTAAATGGGAACGCTCATTCGGAAACGAATTTCTTTTCCCCTGCCGGCTGCCCGCTAGTTCCCTGCTTGAAAGCCACGCATCGCGAGTGCCTGCCCGAGTTGCGCGGTTGTGACTGCCATCACAACCGCGCTCCCTTCCTCCCAATTGAAATAAAGTAAGCTTGGTTTACCTTCGTTGACAGCCGAATTATGCTCAACTAATATCGAACTCTCCAATCCAGCAAGCATGATCGCGAGTAGTATGCCTGAAACCAAAGAGATCAATACTCCAATTGAAGAAGAGGTTGAGCGATGGGAAACAGAAACGCTGGGACCCGCGCTAAGAAAGCATCCCGAAGCGAAGACACGTTTTGAAACTGTTTCACTCGAGGAAGTGGACCGGCTCTGCACACCCGCCGACATCGCTCAGGTAGATTTCTCTCGCGACATCTCATTCCCCGGGGAGTTTCCTTACACCCGTGGAATTCATCCGACAGGTTATCGCGGCAAGATGTGGACCATGCGCCAGTTCGCCGGGTTTAGCACGCCGGAAGAAACCAATTCGCGATTCCGATACTTGCTGGAACAAGGTCAAACTGGGCTTTCAGTGGCCTACGATCTACCAACCTTAATGGGTTATGACGCAGACTCACAACTGTCCGAAGGTGAGGTCGGCAAATGTGGTGTAGCAATTTCGTCGCTCGCTGACATGGAAGTCTTGTTCGACCAGATTCCACTTGATCAAGTCACCGTTTCCCAAACGATCAACGCGCCTGCGTCGGTCCTGTTGGCGATGTATCTGGTGGTGGCTGAGAAGCAAGGCGCGGATTGGAAGAAGATTTCCGGGACGCTGCAAAACGATATTCTCAAAGAGTACATTGCTCAGAAGGAATGGATCTATCCAATTCAGCCAGCGATGAAGCTGGTGGTTGATACGTTTGAGTTCTGCACTCAACATGTGCCTCGCTACAATCCCATCTCTGTCAGTGGTTATCACATTCGAGAGGCGGGAGCGACAGCAGTTCAGGAACTCGCCTTCACCCTGCGCGATGGTCTTGAATATGTTGAATGGGGCCTGAAGGCTGGTTTGGATGTGGACGACTTCGTTCCGCGAATTTCTTTCTTCTTCAACGCTCACAACGATTTCTTCGAGGAGGTCGCCAAATATCGGGCGGCGCGTCGGATTTGGGCTAGAGAGATGCGCGATCGCTTCGGTTCGACAAACGAACGCACGCTCAAACTTCGTTTCCACACCCAGACTGCGGGAGTTTCACTAACGGTCCAGCAACCGCTCAACAACATCGTGCGCGTGGCTATCCAGGCGCTGGCGGGTGTTTTCGGTGGCACACAAAGTTTGCACACTGACGCTTACGACGAAGCGCTGGCATTGCCCACAGATCAAGCAGCCCTAATCGCATTACGTACCCAACAGATAATCGCGGAAGAAACGGGCGTCGCAAACACTGTCGATCCGCTCGGTGGTTCTTACTTTGTCGAGGCCCTTACCGACAAAATGGAGTGCGGCGCACTCGAATATTTCCGAAAAATTGACTCGATGGGCGGGATGGTCGCCGCCATTGAAAAAGGATTTCCGCAATGCGAGATACAGGATTCTGCCTACCATTACCAAAAGGCAGTGGAGCGAGGCGATCAGGTTATTGTGGGTGTGAACAAGTACGAAATGGATGAGAATTCATCAATTCCAATTTTGGCTATTGACGAATCAGTTCGGGCACATCAAATAGAGCGCCTCGACAAAGCACGCGCAAAACGAGACGGCGGAGCTGTTCAAATCGCGCTCGAGAAGCTCAAGCACGCTGCGCAGAACATGGAAAACACAATGCCTGCCACCATTGAGGCCGTGCGCGAGTATGCCACGCTTGGCGAGATATGCTCTGCATTGCGGGACGTCTACGGCGTTTACGAAGAACCTGCTTTCTAAGGTCCCGACTTCTTCTCCAAATTCTGCCCTCGGCAACGACAACAATGCGCGTCCTCTCAATAGGGTCTCTCCTTCTGTTGTTCACCGCCCCGCTAAGCTTATCTCAACTACGACAAGTCGCGGTTCAGACCACCACAGATCGAGCACTCGTGAGACCTCGAACGGTGCTGATCATTCGCCGCGGTGCACTGATAAAGGACTTTCCCAACAAGAAACGCGCGATCGTCACCTACCCCGTCATCAGCGGTTTGAAGAATGCACAGGTCTTAGGCCGAGTCCAGACAATCCTCCAGGTTAAGAATGTATTCGACTCGTCGATTGCTGAATACCGCGCTGACAACTGGTTGGAGGAGTTTAGTTATAAGGTGAACTACAACAAGAATAATATCCTGGATATTACATTTACCGAGGACGGCTCAGGGGCTTATCCCGACACACAGAGCAGGCACTTCGCAATAAATCTCAAGAACGGAAACGTTATCAAAGCGTCCGACGTTTTTATCGCCAGCAGCCTGCCGACGCTCCGCACCATGCTGGATGGAAAGTTGCAGAGTGAACTAAAAGAGATTTTGGAAAGTCTGAAGGACTCAAAAAGTGATCCCGAGGATATAAGGATCGCCTCAGAGGCGCAGGAGCCACAGGGCTATACGATTGAAAATCTCGATGACTTCGAAGTCGGGGCAAAGGGGATTACATTTCTCTATGACGCCGGGTACCCTCATGTGATACAGGCCTTTGAACCAAACGGGCGCTATTATTTCAGCTACTCAGAACTAAAGCCTTTCATCAAGCGCGACGGGCCGTTGGGGCAATTCACACAGTAAGGTCTACAATGCAGAACATGAGCGACAGAAAAATCCGTGTCCTGGTAGCAAAGCCGGGGCTTGACGGCCACGATCGTGGCGCCAAAGTGATCGCACGCGCCTTACGCGACGCCGGCATGGAAGTTATCTACACTGGTCTGCGTCAGACGCCTGAGATGATTGCCGCGGCCGCGCTCCAGGAAGACGTGGACGCTGTCGGCGTTTCCATTCTCAGCGGCGCACATAACACGCTCTGCCCGCGTATTGTTCAGTTACTTCAGGACCAGGGCATGGACGACTGTCTCGTTCTACTAGGCGGGATCGTCCCTCAGGATGACATCGCCAAACTCAAGGCAAACGGCGTTGCGGAAGTATTTCTTCCGGGCACGTCTACTGAAAACATCGTCAAGTTCCTTCGTGAAAACGTTAAGCCGCGTGAATAGTCGATGGCGGAAGACTCACCTCCGATAGTCACAAAACTTGATGGCGCGATCGCGATTATTCGTTTCAATAGACCTACTCAACGCAATCCTCTCTCTATCTCCACGCTCAACGATCTGGAAAGCACATTATTGGAATTGACGCTCCGTGAAGATGTGAAGGTCTTGATCTTCACAGGCACCGAGGACGTATTCGCCTCCGGTGCAAACATTCGCGAGCTCGCGCAGTTGCACTCGATCTCTGCTGTTCAATTCTCACAACTTGGCCAACGAGTGTTCCAGAGAATTGCCGATGCCAGGCAACTAACAATTGCCGCGATCAACGGCTACTGCATGGGTGGTGCAATGGATCTCGCGCTCGCCTGCGACGTCCGAGTAGCCTCCATCGATGCCATCTTTGCTCATCCCGGCGCCTGGCTTGGCATCATTACTGGCTGGGGCGGCACGCAGAGACTTCCCCGTATCATTCAAAAAGGACGCGCCCTGGAATTGTTCATAACAGGCCGCCGAATCACATCAGCTGAGGCGCTGGAAGTGGGACTGGTGAACAGCGTATCGGATTGTCCGCTCGACAATGCTATCGCAATGGCCCGGGAGTCTTCCTGAGATAGCGACTCCTGATCTGGATTTTTGGACACAATGCTGATTTTTGGATTTTCCCTAACCCCATGCTAGTGCCTAAGTCCTCTCCAAACGCGATAAATACATGGTTCCGCGCGAACAATCTCAGTAGGCATGGAAATTGCGAATTCGCAGGCCACATCCCCTTGTAACCCTACCGGGTAACTAAATAACCCGAGGGTTGGATCAACCAAGTGCTTTGCGAAACTCGCATGCCGCATGCCTTCAAGAAAGGATTCCAGATGAAAACCGTAATAAGGTTCGTCACTATCGTCTGCTTCGCTTTGTTTTCAGTGGCTGTTCTGGCTCAGGAACCGACCGGAGCCATCGAAGGAACCGTCACAGATCCTCAAGGCGCTATAGTACAAGGCGCCGCTCTCACAGTACGTAACGCAGCGACTAACTTCTCTCGCTCAGCCACCGCTGACGACAATGGGCATTACCGCATTTCCCAGCTTCCACCGGGAACTTACGAGGTGAAAGTCAGTGGGACCAACTTCAAGACGTCGGTCGTTTCAGACGTGGTTGTGGCGGTAGGTCAAACTCTTCCACTCGATATTCACCTTGAAGTTGGAGGCGCCAGCGAGATCGTAACAGTCGTGGGAGGCGGCGACGTGCAGATAGACCGAACAGACAATACTGTCTCGGGTGTTATCAACACACGACAAATCCAGAATCTGCCACTCAACGGTCGAAACTTCCTTGATCTGGCGCAGCTTCAGCCAGGTGTCGAGAAGGTTGAAGGCGGCAACTTCGACCCGACCAAGGCAAACTATACGGGCGTTTCCATCGCCGGGCAGGCCGGTCGCTCCGCACAGATCGCGGTCGATGGCGGCTCGGTCGTTGATAACGTCGTCGGCACCACCGTGCAGAACTTCTCACAAGAGATCGTACAAGAGTTCCAGCTCGGTATCTCGAACTTCGATCTTTCAACGGGAGCTTCGTCAACCGGATCCGTGAACATAATTTCGAAGTCAGGCACAAACGAGTTTCATGGCAACGGATACTTCTACGTTCGCGACGACCGCTGGGCGGCATTCCCTGCGCTCGCACGACTTGACGCGGCGAACGGCATCCCACTTAACGCGCAGGCTACTAAGATCCCGTTTGACCGTGAACAGTATGGCGGCACCCTCGGCGGGCCTATCGTGCACGACAAGCTCTTTTTCTTTTTCAACTACGAAGGAAACAATCAGGACGGCTCGGCGCTCCATAACCCGACTGAGGCCCCCAGCTTCGCGGGCTTCACCGCTAACCCGTTTGACGAAAAGCTGCTTACGGCGAAAGTCGATTGGGTGGTGAGCAGCGCGACTAACGTTCAAGGTCGGTATTCGTTCGACGACAATAAGCAAGACGTGCCATTCGCGCCCGGCTCAGGCATCGTGCCGCGTCAGTCGGCATCGGGAATTTTTCAATCGGACAACCAGCTCGTGACGAACCGCTCACACAATATCGTCACCGGTATAACACACGCGTTCAGCCCGACGGTGAGCAATAACTTCGTTTTTAACGTTAGCGATTTCTCCAACGTGATTCTCCCCAAGACCGAAGGATTTCCAGAGATTCGCATCCTCGGATCGCAACTTTGGAGATCGGGAACTAACTACATCACGCCACAGACGACGTTCCAGGAACGTTACCAGTTCCGCGATGACCTGACTATGGTCCGTGGCAATCACACGATCCGCTTCGGCGGCAACTTCGAGCGGACCTCCATTAACGGCCAATTCGCCTTCGCCAAGCCCGCGCGCATTCGGCTTTTCGCTGGGGCCAGTCCCTACCAAACGGAAGCGGACTTTCTAAGTGCCCCGGTTCGCGACATTACAATGGGTATTGGCAACGATATCCTTCCCTTTAACAATGGGAAAGCGACCAATAACAATCGCATCTCTTTTTACGGCAAGGATACCTGGAAACTGACCAAGAAGTTCACACTTAACTACGGTCTCTCATACCGGGTTGATTCAAATCTGTGGAATCACGATCAGGGGCATCCGGCCATCATTGCTCCTGTGTTTGGCAAGGGGACGGCCCCCAGCCCGAAGGACAAGAACAACTTTGCCCCGACCCTTGGTTTCGCCTGGGACGTGGGCGGCAACGGTCGCACGGTCATTAGAGCTGGTGCCGGCATTTACTATGACAACACGATCGATAACCTGAGGCTTTTTGAGCGCGCTGACCTAGGCCCGCCGGGAGCGGAATTGTTCCTCGTCGGCACCGACCTTGTCAGCCCCTTCTTTCCCGGTGGCGACGGCCGCTTCACTCAGGGGCAGAATGTCACACTTGCGCAGGCCCTGGCATTTATTGGACCGGCACGAGCTGACATCGAATCACACGCCTTCAACTGTTCACTACCGACCTCGGTCGAGTGTTTCGGATCGATATCTGGTCCCCTATTCTCGACGGAGTTCCAGATACCCTATTCTCTCCAATACTCGGTTGGTGTCCAGCGCGAGCTACCTGGAAATTTTGTTTTCCAGGGCGACTTCAACTATCGCAAGGGCGTACATGAAGTAATCGTCTACGACGTGAACCACTTTGGTTCCGAATTCGGCGAGAAGACCGCCTTTGGCAACGCTATACCTTACGCCGATTCATCGGGCTTCTCGACCTACATGGCTGGTCTCTTCCGTGTGGATCGTCGTTTCTCCAACGGATTTCAAATGACGGCGAGCTACGCCCTTTCGCGCTTCAAGGCATTCGGCAGCGACGCGTTAGGCCTGGGTGCGACCGTTACGGATTTGAACAACATCCGCAAGGAGTTTGGTCCGGCTGGTCTCGACCGTACCCATCGCTTTGTGTTGAGTGGGATTTACGATGTGCCCTTCTTCCGGAAGAGCAGCAACAAATTTAAGCGTGACGTTCTGGGCGGCTGGCAGGTTTCACTTATCTCGACGGCGTTCAGCGGTCTCCCGCAGAGCGTATTCCTGCCGAACTTCGTTGATCTCTCCAGGACCGGTACTTTCACAAGCTACCTGCCTGGCACTGGAGAAGGCTCGCTTGGGCGTGACGTTAAGAACGTTGGTCAGCTCAACTCGATTATCTCAGCTTTCAACGCAAGCATTCCGTCTCTGGGTGACGATTGCGGCGCGGACAGCCCAACCGGGCGTTGCGACAGCAACTTCCCGGGATTCGGGGACCCGATCGTCCGGCTAGCGACGCTTCCGGAAGGTACGCAGATCGGCAGCGACTCGGTCATCTCGCAAGACATTCGCGTAACTAAGACCTTCAGCTTCAACGAAAGGTTGAAACTCGATCTTATCGGCGAAGTCTTCAATGTCTTCAACATAGCTAACCTTACTTACCCAGCGGCCATTACTCTCTCAGAGGAGGGTACATCGCCAGACGAAATTAGGAATTCAGTCCACGGACCCACCGCACGCACTACCAGCGTCTTCGGCACTGGCGGTCCGCGGGCTTTCCAATTCGCAGCGAAGTTTCGTTTCTAGGAACCGGACCTTCAATGCTCTCCCCTGGTGGAGCCCGGAATAAGGGCTCCACCTTTTCTTTATTTATTGCCTGAGGGTAGACTCCAAACCTGCATGCCCTATACCCCGTAATTGGAGCATTTGTAATGAAGTATCGCACCGTGCACTTGGCAGCAATCGCCATAATTCTCTTCGGCTGTTTTGCCTCGGCAACCTATGCGCAAGGTCACACCATTCGCGGCAAAGTTAGAAACTCACTGGGCGTGAATGTTGGCCGAGTCTCTATCACGCTGGAAAGGAATGGCGCCCTGATTGATCAAACAGTCTCAAACAATGAGGGAGATTTCACTTTCACCGCACTCACAGACACGAGTTACACGCTCGTAGTCTCCGCTCCCGACTACAACCCGACAAGCGAGTCTGTAGAATTTGTCCGAGACACTTCCGCCAACCAACCTGGTGAGACTCGGACCGTAGAGATACTTCTGGTTGCGAAAGGTGGGGTGCGCCCAGCGCGCGCAGGTCTCACTTTTGTGCAGGATGTCCCGAAGTCCGCGCGCGCCGCTTTTGAATCCGGAATCAAGGCTGCTCGTGAGAACCGCCTTCCCGACGCGGTGTCCGCTTACGAGAGCGCGGTTGGAATTTTTCCCGACTATTTTGATGCGCACCTTGTCCTGGCCAACGAGTTAGCCAAGCAAGGCAAGTTTCAGGAGGCAATTAAACATCTGGATGAGGCCCGGCGCGTTAACCCGAATGACGATCGGGTGTTCGATTTGTTCGCGCGCATAATGATGCAACAGCGCAAATATGCGGTGGCGGCCCGTATCTACGCCGAATCGTATAGCCAGGACCCGGAGTTTTATGCGTTTTATCAGACATTGGAGGCGTATAAACAGACGCTCCAGAAGAACTCGAGTTTGCTCGTGACCACCGGCAGCGATTTCTATCGCTATCTCAAATACGTCGACGGCAAGCTGCCGCAGCCCGTAGCCAAAGATGGCAAGCCCTAGCGCTTCTCGTGCGACGCGGCCTTGTCCTCGGCCTGGGCCGTCGCACCCAGCGCCGCATCGAGTGCGAGCGCCGGCGAGATATCCCAATGCACGAGGCCCATAAAGGGGGTAATCAACTCTAAGAGGTCGGACGGATCGTCGGTCTCCAGGACGTAGACTAATGCCTCCTGGGTCCGACCGGGACGGAGCA
>Ga0207684_10005974_pt1 | contig 11137 bp, 11 predicted proteins | sample KBSK5501metaG_FD_184342 | JGI IMG/M metagenome (GOLD analysis project Ga0207684, IMG submission 184342) | Corn, switchgrass and miscanthus rhizosphere microbial communities from Kellogg Biological Station, Michigan, USA - KBS K5-50-1 metaG... | ecosystem: Host-associated > Plants > Roots >... | reverse complement strand
CGTGGCTGATCGCGAAGCTCACCGGCGGAGCCGAGCACGCGACCGACTACACCAACGCAAGCCGGACGCTCCTCTTCGACATCTACGCGCGCGAATGGTCCGAGCAGCTGCTCTCTCTGTTCGGCGTCCCGCGATCGCTGCTCCCCGACGTCCGGTCTTCCAGCGGCAACTTCGGCACCGCGCTTCTGTTCGGCGACGAGGTCCCCATCTCCGGCGTCGCCGGCGACCAGCAGGCCGCACTCTTCGGTCAAGCGTGCTTCGACCCCGGGATGACGAAGAATACGTATGGAACCGGTTCATTCGTGCTGATGAATATCGGCAGCGAGGCGCCTCCACCACCGAACGGCCTGCTCGTCACTCTTGCGTGCGGACCCGGCGGCAAGCCTGCGTATGCGATGGAAGGTTCGATCTTCGTCACCGGCGCTGCGATCCAGTGGCTTCGCGACGGACTCGGCATCATCTCGCAGGCGTCGGAAACCGGGCCGCTCGCCGAAAGTGTTCCCGATACCGGCGGCGTGTATTTCGTCCCCGCACTAACCGGGCTCGGCTCACCGTATTGGGACCCGTACGCGCGCGGCGCGATCGTCGGCATCACGCGCGGGACGACGCGCGCACACATCGCGCGCGCGGCGGTCGAGGCGATGGCGTATCAGACGCGCGATGTCACCGAGGCCATGGAGCGGGAGGCCGGCGTCCATCCGGCCGAGCTTCGCGTCGACGGCGGCGCCAGCGCGATGAACCTCCTGTGCCGGCTACAGGCGGATCAGCTGGGTGTGGTCGTCCGCCGCCCTGCGATCCAAGAGACCACCGGACTCGGCGCAGCGTTCCTCGCCGGTATCGCGAAGGGCGTGTGGTCCTCGACGGAAGAGCTAACGAAGACGTGGCAGCTCGACAAGGAATTCGCGCCGAGCACACCGGATCCTGCTCTGTATGAAGGCTGGGGTCGCGCGGTGGAACGTGCGCGCGCCTGGGAAAGGCCCAACGCGAAGGACTGAGCGCGCGCGACTAGCCGGCGCGCCGCGTAGGCGAAGAGTCTTTCGAGGAGTCCTTCTTCACCTTGGATGCGTACTCGTCCACGTACTCCTGACCGGTGAGCAGCATGAGCTCGTACATCAGCTCGTCCGTGATCGAACGCAGCACGAACCGGTCGTCGTCTTTGCCGTAGTAGCGACTGAAGTCGAGCGGCTTCCCGTAGCGCACGCCGATCCTGCGCAGCTTCGGCATGTAGCTGCCCGTCGGAAGGGCATCGTTCGTTCCGAAGACCGCGACGGGCACGATCGGGCACTGCGCGCGCAAGGCCATGCGCGCAGGACCGGTCTTCCCGCGATAGAGCCTGCCGTCGGGTGAGCGCGTCCCTTCGGGATAGACACCGATCGCGTAGCCGCCCTTCAATGCATTCACGCCGGCGTTCAGCGAGGCCTCCCCCGCCGAGCCACCCTCACGACGAACCGGGATCACGCCCGCAGCCTTGTAGAACCAGCTGATGTACCACTTGTCGAAGTAGTCGCTCTTGCCGAGGAAAACGACCGGTCGCGGGATCATGAGCGGCATGAGTAAGCTGTCGATGAAGGACAGGTGGTTGGGGCACAAGATGACGGGGCCGTCCTTCGGGACGTTCTCGACGCCTTCGACCCACGGCCTGAAGAACAGGCGAAATATCGGCCCGATGACAATGTTCTTCATCACCCAGTAGAACACCGCTACTCCCGGCTCCCGACGGACGTGCGGCTCCCACGGACAGCGCGATCCGGAGAAGTTATGGCAAGGGTACCCCGGGGTCTCGAGGTGGACAACCGTGTCGGAAGTGCTTGCACGGTGTTAGCGTATCGAGAGGTGATAACAACGTTGTGTCGTATGTGTGAAATCCCCGTTAAGGAGGAGCGATGCCGCAGGTCAGCGTGATGAGAGGCGCGGAGCCGTGGGCGAGTGAAGGCGACACAACGGGCGTGCTCGTCGTGCACGGCTTCACCGGCACTCCGCAGAGTGTGCGCTACTGGGCGGAGGGCATCGCCGCTGATGGCAGAACGGTCATCCTTCCCAGACTTCCCGGACACGGGACGACGCCGGACGACATGCAGCGCACGACCGCCGCGGAATGGGTCGCCGAAGCGGAGATGGGGCTTCGCGGCCTCCGGGAGCGATGCGACCGCATCTTCGTGTGCGGGTTGTCGATGGGCGGGACGATCACGTTCGATCTTGCCGAGCGCTTCGGCGACGTGCTCTCCGGCATCGTGACCGTGAACGCGTCTATGTTCTCGAAAGACCCTCGAACGAAGCTGGCTCCGTTGCTCGGCAAGATCCCGCTCAAGCTGAAGGGGATCGCAAGCGACATCGCAGATCCCGCTCAGAAGGAGCTGGCCTACGGAGTCGTCCCCACGAAAGCCGCCGCGTCCATGCTCTCGTACCAGGCGCGCGTGAAGGCGCGCCTACCTGAGGTTCGTATGCCTGTGTTACTCATGTCCTCGCGCAACGACCACGTCGTGCACACAACGAACTCGCCGTACATCCTCGAGCACATCTCGTCGACCGACAAAGAGCTCGTGTGGCTGGAAAAGTCCTACCACGTAGCGACGCTGGACTACGACAAAGACCTGATCGTCGAGCGCACCAACCGATTCATCAAAGAGCACACGACGTGAACACACCGGACGAAACCAGGACGGCGTACCTCGGCAGGTTCGACGAGTTCGAGGCCCAGATCGTGGTCGAGCTGCTGGAGGATGCCGGGATCTTCGCGTACACGAAGGTCGGCCCGACCGACAACGAGCACGTCTTCTATGCGCCGCAGATGGAGTCTGAACGCGGGGTCGTGCTGGTCGATGCAACGAAGGCCGAGGAAGCCAGGCGGGTGGTCGACGAGGAGCTGCCGAAGCATCTCGAGAGCATCCGAGAGTCGATGGACGCGATGGAGCGAGACGAACAGCCCCAAGACGACGCATGAGCACCCTAACGTATGGACGCTGAAGTCGTCGAGATCCGCGGGCACATCATCGATTCATTGATCTTGCCTCGCATCTTGGATGAGGTCGTCGAGGCCGGCGTCGATTACACCATCGCCGAGTTCGAGATCGGCAAGAGCCACGACGATCCGTCGTTCGCGCGTATCGAGCTCCGCGCCGAGCGCGGCGTGCTCGACAGGCTGCTCGTCCGGCTGGCCGATCTTGGTGCGACGCAACCCGACACCGGCGACGCGCAGCTCGTCCCCACCGACGCCGACGGCGTCTTTCCCGAGAACTTCTACTCTACGACGAACTTACCGACGCAGGTGCGCGTGGACGGCACGTGGATCGACGTTGAGAACCCCGAGATGGACTGCGCGATCGTGGTGGCGGACGGGCGCGCGCGCACGATCGCGATGTCCGACGTGCACAGTGGCGATCCCATCGTGTCCGGTCATCAAGGGATCAAGGTCTCTCCGCTCGAGCGGCCCCGCAGCGGCACCGGTCAGGTCTTCTCCTTCATGTCCAGCGAGGTGTCCAGCGAGAAGCCGCAGGGGCTCATGGTCGAGCGCATCGCGGAGATGGCGCGCGACGTCAAAGCGCGCGGCAAGAAGGTCTTGTGGGTTCTCGGGCCGGCGGTCGTTCATACGGGGTCGGCGGAGGCGTTCTGCGCGCTCGTACGCTCAGGTTGGGTCGATGTCGTCTTCGCCGGTAACGCCCTTGCGACGCACGACAGCGAGGGCGCGCTCTACGGGACGTCCCTCGGCGTTTCACTATCCGAAGGGATCCCCACCGAGCACGGGCACGAGCATCACATCCGCTCGATCAACCTGGTACGCCGCGCCGGATCGTTCAAAGCCGCCGTGGATTCGGGCTTGCTCAAGACCGGGATCATGTACCACCTGGTGAAGCACGACGTCGATTACGTTCTGGGCGGGTCGGTACGCGACGACGGTCCGATGCCCGAGGTGATAACCGACGTCGTTGAGACGCAGCGGGCCATGCGCGCGCGCGTGCCCGGCCTCGGAATGGCGATCATGGTGTCGACGATGCTGCACTCGATCGCGACGGGGAACATCCTTCCTGCGAGCGTGCCGATCGTCTGCGTTGACATCAACCCCGCGGCAGTGACGAAGCTGGTGGATCGGGGCTCGATCCAAAGCGTCGGCATGGTGACCGACGTTGGGCTGTTCCTGACGCAGCTCGCGGGGTCGCTGGGCGCGAAGTGAACCGTCAGCGGCGCGCGTCGTCGCGCACGCGCGCGAGTTCGGCAGCAAGCGCCTCTTCTTCTGAAGCCAGCCGTACAACCGGGAACGGGATCTGGATCGCCTCACTCGCGTAGCGCGCGCGCAAACGCTTCACGAACTCATGCTTCAGCTGGTACTGATCGGCGAACTCCCGCGCGCGCATGATGGACGTGAACTTGATCGACCAGTCACCGAAAGTGTGGAAGCGAACGAGCGGCTCGAAAGAAGGCACTCCACCGTCGACCGTCTGCATGACGTCGCGGATGACTTCCTTCGTGACGGCCTCGACCTTCTCGAGGTCGCTGTTGTAATCGACCTCGCATTCGATCAGCACCGCGAGCTCGTTCTGCGGCCGGTAGAAGTTGGTGACGATCGCCGAGGCCATCTTCGCGTTCGGCACGATGATCATGTTGTTCGGCAGCTGGCGGAGAGACGTGTTCCGCCAGTTGATGTCGGTCACATACCCCTCTTGTCCGGTCTCGAGCTTCACGTAGTCGCCGATGCGGATCTTCTTCGACGCCAGCAGATGGACGCCGGCGAACAAGTTCGCCAGGGTGTCCTGCAGAGCAAGCGCAACGGCGAGGCCGCCCACGCCAAGCGCGGTCAGGATCGGCGCGATCGAAACGCCGAGCGTCTGCAACAAGATCAGGAAGCCGACGATGTAGATGAGCAGCTTGCCGATCGTGATGAATATCGAGCTGGCCTGCATGACGCCGCCCGTTCGCAGGGCATATAGCTTGATCGCGTCCGACGTCACGCGCGCGCCGATCACCGTCGCGGACAAGATGACGAGACTCAGCAGAGCCCGATTGACGGTGTGTCGCTGGTCATGCGAGAGCGGCAGCCACGAGACGGCGCCGTAAAGACCCCCGATCGCGAACCACACCATCGCAACGTCCCGGACGGCCGCGATCGTGAAATCGGCTCCGCCCCAGCGTGTCAGCGACTCGTTTCGCTTGATGCGCGCGCTGACCACCTTGTAGACGGCGAATCCGAGGACGACTCCTCCGACGAAGCAGCCGACGGCCGCTCCGAGACGTGGAAGATCAAGGTTCGCGAGCAATTGGATTCCTCCCCAGGCTACCGAACGAACCTACCCAACGCTCGCAGGCAGAAACAGGTTCACGGGACAATGGTCATTTGTTCATCTCTGGGGAACCCTGCCTCGGATCGCCCCGTCTAACGGCCAAACACCAGGAGGTGGGCCCCATGGCACGGCGACTGTTCCTCGGGTGCGCGATCGCGCTCGGCGTGACGCTCATCGCTTCACCCGCATTCGCATGCGGCGGCTTGATCGGCCCGAACGGCGCGGTCAACCTCGCGCGCACCACGACCCTCGCCGCGTATCACAACGGCATCGAGCACTACGTCACCGCGTTCACGTTCACCGGAGCTACGAAAGGCCAGTTCGGCTCCATCACACCGCTCCCCGGTATCCCGAGCAAGGTCGAGCGCGGCGGCGATTGGACCCTGCAGCGCCTCGAACGCGAAGTAGCTCCGCCCGTTCCCAGGGGTCTTTTCTTCGCAGAGGCTGCCCCTACAGCAGCAGGATCCGCGGAGGTCATCCTCCAAACCACGATCGACGCCCTCGACATCACCGTGCTGAAAGGCGGCGCGCTCGCCGTCGGAACATGGGCCGAGCAGCACGGCTTCAATCTCCCACCCGACGCCCCCGCCGTCCTCGACTTCTACGCGCGCCGCAGCCAGATCTTCATGGCCGCGCGCTTCGACGCAGCCAAGGCGGTCGCGCGCGGACAGCGCGCCGGTGACGGGACGCCGATCCATCTCACGATCCCAACCAAGAATCCGTGGGTTCCGCTGCGGATCCTTGCGCTCGGCAAGCAGTCGTCCGAGGTCATCGGCGCCGACGTGTTCCTCCTGACGGACGGAACGCCGGGCATGCTCCCGACGCCTCTCGGCGGACAAAACGTGGCCGGCCGGCCGATCGCGACCGGGCTCGAGCTCGTTCGTTCCGAGCGCGCAAGCAAGAGCCTCATGACCGACCTCAAGATCGACAAGGGCATGGGCTGGATGCCGAGCTCGATGTGGCTCACGTTCATCCGAGTCAACGCACCGGCATCCACGCTCGGCTATGACCTCGCGATCGACGCGACGGGCAAGAACCAGCCGTCGCTACAGGCCGCAGGATTCCCGAGCGGCCTCGCGCAGGCTGCTCGTCACATCAGGGATTCACTACCGATGTGGCTGGCGATGACGGCAGCTGGTGCGATGCTCGGCGGTTTGCTCACGGCCGTGTTGCGCCGGCGCGTGCGGCCTGCGTGATGAACGTTGCGCGCGCGGTGGCAGCGTTGCTCCTCGGAGCGGCGCTGCTACCGGCGTGCACGAGTGGTCCGCGCGATATCACAGTCGACATGCGCTTCTCGCACTACACCCAGGCGGCGATCCGCGTGCACAAAGGCGAGACCGTTCGGTTCAAGCTTGTCAACCAAGACCCGATCACGCACGAGTTCATCATCGGGGACGCGGCCGCCCAGGAAGCGCACGAGCACTCGTCCAACGGAGACCACAACGGCAAGCCGGGCCAGGCGTCTCTTGCCCCTGGCGAAACACGGTTTATCTCCTTCACGTTCACCACGCCGGGGTCGCTGATCTTCGCGTGCCATCGGCCGGGGCACTACGCGTACGGGATGCGCGGGACGATCTCCATCTCCGCCTAGCCGCGCACGATCTCCGTTCCGCCCGTTCCCGCCAGCGCTCCGGTCGCGTGATCCAGCGACGCGATGACCGCACGCGCACCCGCCTCGACCGCGCGCGCACCCGCCAGCACTTTCTCCCCCATCGAGCCGCGCGGGAAATCCCCCAACTCAACGCCCGCGCGCGCGTCACTCACGGTGAGCTTGGCGACCGGCTCGGCGTGATCGGTGCCGAAGCCGCGAACGACTTGATCGACGTCCGTCAGAAGCAGAAGCGCGTCGGCGTCAACGGCCGACACAAGAACAGCAGCGGCCAGGTCTTTGTCGATCACCGCGGCAACACCGCGAAACGCGTCTCCGTCGCGCACGACGGGGATCCCTCCCCCACCGGCGGCGATCGGCACGACGCCCTCCGACAGCAGCGCGCGCACGGCGTCACGTTCGACGATCTCGAGCGGCTCGGGCGACGCAACGACGCGCCGCCAGCCTCCGCCGGGGACCTCGATCACGGTGATCCCGCGCAGCCGGTACTCCGCCGCACCTTTCGCGCTAAGGAAGGGCCCGACCGGCTTGCTCGGATCGGAGAATCCGGGATCGTTCGCGTCGACGACGACCTGAGTGACGACGGTGGCGACTGCGTGCCCGACGCCGGCTCGGTGAAGCGCGCCGGCCAGCTCTTGCTGGATCAGGTAGCCGAGCTGTCCCTGCGTCTCTGCGACGTGGACGTCCAGGGTGAAACGCGGGACGCGATCGGGCATCGCCTCGTCCTGCAGCATCAAGCGGCCGACCTGCGGACCATTCCCGTGCGTGACAACGAGCTCGTGGCCCTCTACGGAGATGCGCGCGAGTCCCTCGGACGCTTCGCGGATGGCCGCACGCTGCTCGGCAACGGTTCCTCGTTCACCGCGTTTCAGGATCGCGTTGCCGCCCAGCGCGACGACGACGCGCATTACCCGATGATCGGCGCCAGCACGTCGGCCAGCGTCGGCGAGCCCTCCTCTTCGAGCTCGTAGCTGACGCGTACCGCCGGCTTCTCCAGCTTCGCAAGCCGGCGCAGATCGACGGGCGTCGCGATGATGACGACGTCGGCCGGTGTCTTGTTGATCGTTTCGGCGAGGTCGGCGACCTGCTCGTCGGAGTACCCCATCGCCGGGAGCAGCGCTCCTACGTTCGGATACTTCTTGTACGTCTCCGCGGTCGTGCCGACGGCGTACGGATGCGGATCGACGATCTCGGCTGCACCGCCGCGACGCGCCGCTACAACGCCGGCGCCGAACTCCATCTCACCGTGTGTGAGCGTCGGCCCGTCCTCGACGACCACCACTTTCTTCCCCGTCAGGTCGAAGTTGCCTTCGACCGTGATCGGCGAGCGTGCCTTCACGATCGTTGCCGAGGGATTGAGCACGCGCACCGAAGCCTCGACCTCCGCGACTTGCTCGGGCGTCGCGCTGTCCACCTTGTTGATCACGATCGCGTGCGCCATCCGAACGTTCGCCTCGCCGGGGTGATAGCGCGTCTCGTGTCCCGCACGGAGCGGGTCCACAACCGTGATGTGCGCGTCGGGACGGTAGAACGGCAGATCGTTGTTGCCGCCGTCCCAGACGATGACATCTGCTTCCTTCTCCGCCGACTCGAGGATCTCTTCATAGTCGACTCCGCAGTACACGACCGTGCCGTTGTCGATATGCGGCTCGAACTCCTCGCGCTCTTCGACGGTAACCTTCGCCGTCTCGAGGTCCGCGTACGACGCGAACCGTTGCGCGCGCTGGGCTTCGAGGTCTCCGTACGGCATCGGGTGCCGCACGACCACGACGTTCTGACCCGATCCTTTCAGGATCCTCACGACGCGCCGGGTGGTCTGCGACTTGCCGGCGCCGGTGCGCGCGGCACAGACGGCGACCACCGGCTTGCTCGACGGAAGCATCGTCTTCGCCGGTCCGAGCAGCCTGAAGTCCGCGCCGGCAGCCAGCGAGATGGACGCTTGATGCATCACGTGCTCGTGCGAGACGTCGGAGTAGCTGAAGATGACCTCGTCGATCCGCTCGCCCCAGACCAGGTCGTGCAGCTCCGTTTCCGGAACGATGGGGATCCCTTTGGGATACAACGGCCCGGCCAGTGTGCGCGGGTACGTGCGGTCACTGATGTACGGGATCTGCGTCGCGGTGAAGGCGACGACCTCGGATTCGGGGTCGTCGCGGTACACGGTGTTGAAGTTGTGGAAGTCGCGGCCGGCAGCGCCCATGATCACAACACGCCAGCGTCTCTTGGTGTCGGACATCGGCCCATGCTAGCCGACCGCTCGGGCGGCGCGGCAGTTCCTCGAATCCGGACGAATGCCGCGCTAGGAGGATGCGCGCGCAAGCGCCGCGGCGCCGACGAGCCCCGAGTCGTAGCCGAGCGCGGCGGGAAGGATCGGCGGGAGCTTCCGCCATGCGTGACCGATGATCAGTCCTGCCGCCGCGTCTCGCGCCGGCGTCAGCAGCAGCTCCCCGGTCCCCGCGGCTGCTCCTCCGGCAACGACGACGACGTTCGGGTCGAAGATATTGATGAAGTTTGCGATGCCGATACCGAGCCATCGGCCGGTTTCCGTCACGATGTCGCGCGCCCACACATCGCCGGCCTTCGCCGCCTCGCCGACGAGCTCGCCGGTGATCGCCGCGCCGTCTCGGCCGGCGCGTTCGAGCACCGCGGTTGCTCCGGGTTCGGATGCACGTTCGCGCGCGCGACGCCCGATGGAGTTGCCGCTCGCCATGACTTCGAGACAGCCGTGGTTCCCGCACGGGCACACGGCCGCATCCTCTGCGGCAACGATCACGTGACCGAGCTCGGCGCCGATGCCGTGCGCACCGCGGTAGATCTGCCCGCCGATGATGATGCCGCCGCCGACACCCGTCCCAACTGTCAACATGATCTGGTCGCCGTAGCCGCGTCCGGCGCCGTACAGCGCCTCGCCCCATGCCGCAACGTTCGCGTCGTTGTCGATCACAACCGGAAGGTCGATGCGATCTGCGACCATCGCGCGCAGCGGAACGTTCTCCCACGAGATATTGGGAGCGGAGAGGACGACGCCGTTCTCGCCGTCGACAAGGCCGGCCGCCCCGATACCGATCCCGGTTGCGCCGGGTGCCGCTGCGATGAGCTCTTGCGCGACTTTCACGATGCCGGCCACGATCGCCGTCGGGTGCTTCGCCGCCGTTGCGATCTGACGGCGCGCGATCACCTTTCCTGCGTCGTCGACGACTCCGGCGGCGATCTTCGTTCCGCCGACGTCTATCCCGATCGTAACGGTCATGACATCACGGGCTCGATCAGCTGATCGGGATGCGCTCGAGCTTCTGCGCTTGATCCCAGCGATCGGCCGTTTGCGCAACGACCGCTTGGAACGCTTGGAACAGCTCGAACGCGGCCTTCATCACGTGCTCCATCACTTCCGGTCGCGTTTGTTTCACGGAGTAGAAGAAGAGTCCGATCGGACATGCGAGACACTCAGGTGCGAAACCTGGTTGGAACGGAGATACGGGAGGCGGCTCTTCCGCAGCACCCTTTTTCTTCGCTGGCATCTACGTTCCTCCTTGCGCTTTTGATTTCGTGCCTTTCGGGTTTTGCTCTCCCTTGCTGAAATGGATGATCAAGCGGTCGTCTTCGAAGGTTGCGCTGCCGATGTCCAAACGCACCAGAACGCTCGGCAGCAAGAACGTTCGCTTGTAGGACCCGACCCTCACGTAGAGGTCGTCGCCCTTCCGCATGAGGTCGAGGTCCGACTTGCCCGCGAACGGCAGATGCAGCGACAGCTCGTACCCCGCGCCGCGCTTTTGGATCTTCATCGGCTCGTCGTCGTGCATCCGTGCCGTCGGGTCTGTGTCGCCGTAGAGCTCGACCCCGAGCCGGTCGAGCAGATCGACGCCGACCATCTCCCGTTCGTACAGCGGGACCTTCAGGATCGGGATGGGTGAGAACGACTGGTAGATCTCGTTCAGGTGCTCGGCTTGGATCTTCTTCCACTGCTCGAAGTACGGGTCGGTCACCGTCTGAGGGATCAAGCGGTTGCAGATCACCGCGTCCACCGCATAGCCGAATAGGTTCAGGTAGGTGTACGTCCTTCGTGCTTCGGCGATGACCATGCGCTCCGCGTTGACCACCAGCCGAACGTTGGTCAGCCCTTGGTCGACGAGCAGCTTCTGGACGGCCTCGAGCTGCTGGTGGAGGCGTGAAATCGCAGCGAAGATCCGGTCGTCTGCGATCGGCATCGACGTCACACGAGACAGGACCGGCCGGACGACCTTCATCACACGCCGCT
>Ga0207684_10005973_pt1 | contig 11137 bp, 9 predicted proteins | sample KBSK5501metaG_FD_184342 | JGI IMG/M metagenome (GOLD analysis project Ga0207684, IMG submission 184342) | Corn, switchgrass and miscanthus rhizosphere microbial communities from Kellogg Biological Station, Michigan, USA - KBS K5-50-1 metaG... | ecosystem: Host-associated > Plants > Roots >... | reverse complement strand
GCCCCTTCCAACCGCGCTCGCAGAATCGCCTCCTGCTCACGACTGACCGCGCGGGGGCGGCCCGGAATCGGCCGACGCGCGAGTGAACCGGTCTCGCGCTGTTGCACCACCGCCCGTTTCACGGTGGTCACTGCCACTTCAAAGCGGCGAGCGGCTTCTCGCATGGCAGACCGTTCGCCACCGCTCGCACCAAGCGTTCTTTCAGATCGGTCGAATAGGCACGCATGCCCGTCTGCCTCGCACATTCCATGCCTGTGCCTGCCTCTGCTTTTCGCAAGTTGCTCTAGGTGTCGCCTTCTCCCTACCAATCCCAGTTTTTCCACCTGATGCAGCGGAGCGCAGATCACGGCTTGTACAGACCGCAGGCCACGCTCAATCGCATACAGTTTGAGATCATGTGCGGGATGTTCGCTAAGGTCGCCAACGCATCCTACCGTGCGGCGAAGGCATGCGAATACCTTGCACAGCGGATCGCGGAGTCGCAGGGGCTGAGAGGGATACCAGCAAGCACCAGCAGCCCGCAAGAACACCTTTGGCGTCTGAGCCGCTACTCAGGGTCAGGGAACAGCTTGAGCTGGTGCTCGGCGGTCAGTGTCCCACGGCTCTCGCTGCTGACCACTGGCAGGCCGAGGGTTGCCTCGACATCGCGACGCGCATTCCCACCGATCCGGCCTGCTCCTTAGCATCCCGCTGCAGCTCGTTGAAGCCTTTGAAATCGCGCTCACGGTGCAGTTCCGTGGATGCCACCTCCGCGAGGTTGATGAGCGTCAGTTCCAGCCGCGTCATGTTGTCCCGCAAATCCTGACGGGGCTTGATGCTCTTGATCTTCTTATGGTCAGCCGTCTTGATGTCGAAGATGCCAACATGGAAAGTGTCCGTGGGGACGGCGAACTCACACCCTTCCTGGGCGCCGCGCTCGCGCCACTAGCCAGTCAGCTCGTCCCGGTCGAGGATGGTCTGCATCCGCAGCTTAATCCCATCCTCAGGGTAGCCCTGTTGCCGAACGAGCTGTTGCAGCCGGTCCGCAGCCAACGAGGGGGCGCGCATCTCATCCAGGCGCGCGGCTCGCACCCGCGCGAGCCATTGCTTGAATGGCTCCGCTTTGGGCGACGGGATGCTCTGAATGCGCAGCAGCGTCTCTTCGTCGGCTGCATCGGTCAGGCGCAGCTTTCCGTCGGCGGCCGGCATGCGCAACTGTTGGATTTTTTCCCAACAGTTCAACGAAGCCCTCCGCTCGCACCGTGCGCTTCATGTCGGCCCAGTACATGCGTGGGACAGGCGCTTCGGACAATACACCCACCACGTCTACGACGCTATAGAACCACCGCCCGTCGTGCCACACTCGTCGGATGGTCGACACAAAGCTCTCGATCAGCGCCTGGTCGTCCGACATGCTTGTCGCGCCCCTTCTATTCTGCACTATGTCGAGAATCCATAGACCCTTGCTCGTCAGCTCATAGTTCACCTCGACAAGCAGTACGTGCCGCACGCCTCAAGCTTCCTCTGTCGCCCGACATCGTGCTCCTTCGGGCGGAGGGGCCCTCAACGTAGATGACGGCTCGGGGTATGCCGACCGTGCTCGTCTTGGCTCTCGTGCCTGTGGTGCGTGTCACGGATGTGTAGCCTTCTCGCGCCGTCTCGGTCGTACAACAGATTGGGGATCATCGGCGCAGTATTCAATTGGAAAAGCGCCGCTACAGGGCCTTGAGCAGCGGGACGAGGCGATACTTGCGACCATGCTCGCGCAACAGCCCCCTCAGGTAGATTTGCCATTCGGCTTCCCGACTCGCTGCGCGATACGCGTCACGCGCGCGGGCCAGCCAGCGGGCTGCAGCGCTGTAGAGCTCGGACTTGCCCCGGTCCATGATCGCCTCGGCCTCGCGCCGGCTGGTCGTGGTCACCCACTCTGGATGGGTCGGCAGCGCCGCATCCACCACCCGCTCCAGCAGCTCATGCGACGCACCCTGGTCGACCGCAGCGATCGCGTCCTCGATCAAGCCCTCATGGAGGAAGATGTCCACGCGCCCGGGCACGTGCACACATCCCGAGGCGCCCTGCTGCAAGCTCCGTAGGTGTACGAGCAGCGCCTCGCGATGCGCGGGCCACTTGCTGCCAGCCAGCTCCTGCACCCGCTGGTAGCGCTCCAGCGTCGGCGCATCCCGGACGGCGAGCTCAGCTGCCGCCAGCGCTTTGGCAGTCTCGCCCAACCTGCTGGCCAACTCAGCGGTCCAGCTAGCCAGTGTCGCCTTTTGGCTAGGTAGTTCCTGCAGCTGGAGCATCGCTTGAATGTTGCGCATCCCCCGCATCCCGACTATCCGCGGCACGGCGGGCAACCTCAAACCATGCTCGGCGATCTCCAGCGCACCCTGCGATTGCTGCTGTTCTGCCAGCACCTGTGCCAGCGCCAACGCCTCGTCCGTCGTCGCCAGACGCTCCACCCCGTACTCGATCGCCTCTCGCACGCGACCGAGTCGTACCAACTGGCCTGCGTAGGCGACGACCTGACCTGAAGCGTCCGCCAGCCGCAGGAACTCGTCCCATTTGCGGGCACGCGCCAGGACGTTGAGCCGGGCTTCGGTCAAGGTCTCGTCAGCGAGCCAGTTGGGCGGTCCCCACGCCGCACTCGGTTCGTCCAAGCCTTCTACCTCAGCTTCACCCGCTAGCGTGCCGTCGCCCTCGTCAGCTGCGCGGCCCGCCCGCCAGAGGCTCGCGCGGCTCTCGTGCCCCTGTAGAACGCAGACCAATCGGGGGTCGTCCCAGCCCTGGGTGGCGGCCTGTACCGCCGCCTCAAAGCCCTCCTCCAGTCCATAGTCAGCCAGCTCGTCGCGCCAGGCTTCCAGCTTGACGCCCCAGCACTCGCGCTCCTCGTCCGTGACGTCAAGACTTAGCAGTGCCTCGGCCCACGCCGCGCCAATCCCCGCGAAAAGCCCCACGCCCTCGCCAGCCGAGTCGTCGAGTTCCTCGTACGCGGACCAGACCTCCTCGGTAATGGCCTCCAGCACGGGCAATGCGGCCCGTCCCGCGCCTGCGTCGATCAAGCGCCAGGCCTGCTCCAGCACCTGGTCCACTCCAGCCATGACACCACCCACACCCCAGTAGCGGTCGTACCCGCCGCGCCCCCATCCGCCTGTCCTTAACACATTGCGGAGTTCGCGGCGGACGCCTGCCACCGTTACGGGCGGCAGTGGTGCAGGTGGGACGATGGGAGTGGAATTCAGTATCCCCGCGACGCTAGGCGCCGCCGGCCCCGCTGGCTCCATCTGGGCTCTCCTGCTCGAACCGCTCATTCTCCCTGCCATCGACCCTGCACCAGATAGCAGTGAGATCTGCGCCTCCATCACATCGACCAGGGAGGGGTCGCTCTCGGCCAGTTGCAGCAGCAGCACTTCCAGAGCGCCGCGATCGAGCGGGGCTAGCAGTGCCGGCAAGGGCGGGCGCTCCTCAACGGGTTCGGGATGGTGCAGGATTGCGAGGAACGTGGCGACAATATGCTTGCACCATCCGCCCCAGTCGTACGGACATGTGCACCGGGCATGCACCTCGGCCGGTCCGGTAATGATCAGCGTCACGCGATAGGGCTCCGGCAGGCTGCCCGCGACCTCCGCCTGGACCGTATCCGCCCGTCGCACGATAGGCCCAACAGCCCCCTCATGGAAATACGCCTGGCCGCGGGCAAATGACTCCGCCGTGCTGTGCTGGCGAACGAATGCTTCGGTGATGGGAAGCGTGGTCATCAGACATTGCCTCTTCCGTTGCCAAGCCCATCCAGTCGCCGCGCTCGATACGTCCGAACTATTCAGAGTGAGCGTCGTCAGTGCGGAGGGCGAGACAAGCGGGGATTACGGATCCTGCCGGGCTTCCGCCATGGTACCTACAGCATACCATGGTCGCGGCGAACCCGCTGGTACAGCGTGGAGCCCACATTTCGCACCCCGATTCAGCCCTTTTCATAATTCTGGACATCACGCGTCATCCCCGACAGCATCACGGTTTGCAGCAACTACAGGAAGATATTCATTGATCGCCCGACCCTTGGTACTTGGGGCACGATGACAGCGATTCTAGGGGATTCCGCCGAAAATCAATCACGCCTGTAGCAGTCTCTCGCAGTCCGAAACCGATCGCTTGGAGTGGCCGCCGAGGCCGAATTGACCAGGGTTTGTCGCGTTCAGAGAAATTCTGAAAACTGCGCCGTAGGAGGTGCGAAATGTGGGGTGGAGGCTTGCAGACCGCCGAAAGTCAACGGCATTCATACAAGCAAACCCCTACGAGTTGATCCCATTCACCGCGGAAGGCGGGCGGCTGATCCGCCGGCAGTGGCACAACGGCGCCTGGTATATCAGCGTGGTAGTGGTCGCCCTACTTGCGGAGACGAGCCAGCCGTCTGCTTGTGCCCGCCAGTCATTCCAGGCGAGGCGCAAGGGTGCGAGCAATGATGCGCGAGGCCGAACCGCCACGATCTGCTTGCACACGAGGTCGTAGCGCAGCCCTTCGGGCAGCAGGACTAGGCGCACGATCTTCGCGCGCTTGGACAGGTCGGCTGCCGCTCAATAGCTGGCCAGCGACGCGGCGGATGTTTGCGCCGCCTCATCGCGCACGTCGCCGCCGCGTGCCAGCAGTGACTCCAGCGCTAGGCAAATGCGGATCCGCTTCGCGTAGCAGATCGGCATCCGTCATCAGCCCGTTGCGGTGCTGAAACTTCAGCCGCTCGCGCTCCGAGACGAGCCGCGCCCGCCGCGCGCCGATGGCATCCCAATCGATATTGGCTGCCATCTCCGCGCGCATGGCTGCGATGTCAGCGCGCCACGTCTCAGGCAGCGGCCGGCTGAGCAGCGCGGCGAAGGCATCGTCGAGCACTTCGGTTGCGACCTGAATTTATCGGCGTCGCGTACGCACCAGCGTGAAGTGTAGTGTTCGCCCCTTCAAGATCCCTTTAGACCGTTCCCCGTCAGGGGTACCAATTCCACTCGCTTGCTATAGGCGCGCCGCTACCCTGATCGCCGCTTTACAGGTTCTCCGCCAGAAAGCCCCTCGGCTTGAGCCAGGGGATGAATGGCGCTCTGCTTTCCGCTTTCTCACCCTTCGGTGAGAATGAATGTGTCTACCGTGGGGCACACGGGAACGACGATGGCACGGGGCAACCCGTGAACGCTTGGGGACAGACGGGCACCTGCTGGGTATCGCAAGATGCACAGTTGCCCCGGCTGGCAGAACCAAGAATCTCCCGGCTTCAGCCGGGCAGAGTGTCAAATCTTGGCCTTCAGTTTCGAACATGTGGACAGCGAGGCGAGCCACAGCCGAAGCCGCCATCAGCGCGTAGAAATGAGGCACCGAGGCCGTGGTCTCGATTTGCCGCCGTCGCGGACGTACCAGCGTGAAGCGCAGGGTCCGCTCGGTTAACATCCCTACGGACAGTTCCCCGTCGTGGCATCAAATCTGGTCACTTGCTTGCAGCCAGATACGACCATTCAGCGCCTATCTCGCCCCTCCCCATGCATCGCGCGAACGACGGGCGCGCTTGCAGCCCACAGAGGGACAGCGCATCTGTAGATCAGACGCGCACCAGCATCTGATCCCCTCCGAAGATATTGCGCATCTTAAACGGAGCAGGTGTAGCAATCAACTGCCACCCACGGAGTAAATCACCAGGGTAGAGGAACCACGGGTCGGGAAGTCGATACTCGGCGTGCGCAGTCCACGTGGGAAACGGCAGCCCATCCTGCCAGCAGAGCCACTCGACCATCGCCGCACAGAAGGCTGCCCAGCGCAGGAGTTCGATGTTGTCCTCGGCCACTGCACCGATGCGTTCTCTCACCAAGTCCGCTCGATCAGCCCGCTCGGTGAACCGCCAGTCGTCGAGGAAGTCCCCAATCGCAAGCCAGGGGTGTTCAGGATCAGCTTGAATCCGCGCAAAGGTTTGCTTGATGGTCTGCCGGTTCCAGTCATTTTTTTCAGTGCGATTGTCCGCTGGGAACGCTTGTGGCTGTCCAGCTCCCGGCTGGTTGCGCGCATAGGAGGCAGAAGCGTCACTTGTGTCACGGCTGCTCATATGATGACCTCCTTCTCGCAGGGCCCTGGGTGGCACAATGCGAGACTCCTCTCAAGGAAACAGGGTCTGAATGAGGTACTGAGTCCTGGGCGTGAGTTGCGAAGGTGGGATATAGCGTGTCACGACAGACAGGATCGCCTGCGCACTCGTTAGATTGAGGTGTGCCGCGAGCGCCTGAATGTCGCCGATGTCTTCCGGACGCCCAGCGGCGGCCTTCATGGCAAGGATGTAGGCAGGATCCGCTGTGTAGACGCGTAGCCCCGGAAAATCAAGCCAGAGAGTCGTCGGCGGCTGACTGTAGAAGAAGCCCTTCACCGCGTCGTTCAACCAATTCGGTGACAGGTGCTCACGTTTAGCGATCACGTGGGCGGCAGCGCGAATCTCGTGGACATTGCTCACGAAGTAAGCATCGATATCCTTGGTCGTCTGCCGATTGCCGATGACCAGGAGCATGACCGCCCCACCAACTAGCACGATTTCCCCCGTCACCCCGCGCTGATCCAGCTCGGCTCCCAGCAGTCGAAGATACTTCTGAATCTCTTGGGCATCCATCGAGTTGTCTCCACGTGCTCGCTGCTGATGATTGCTATGTAGTCTGCTCCCGCTGCCCCACGCGCGCTCCGCTGCCCACACCATACCTCGTCGACCTGGCTAAGAGGAAGTGCACGACAGGTCTCCATGACCCCAAGTATGAGCGTGCGAGCTGCCAGTCGATGTCTCCGGCAACGTTAGAGACTGGCCCTGTCCTTCGCGAAAGTCGGGCACTTCGAGGTTTGCCACTGACAACGCCAGACGAACTTCGGCGCCTGCTGCCGTATGCTGGTGGCTAGATGGGATTACTGACCTGGCACTATGACAACTTCAGATGTTGGAGTGTCAATCAGGGTGATCCAAACGCTGATCGGAGTGGGACACGGAATCGCAGCAATCCCGGTGCAGTGCCGAGTCGCCTTACCTTCGGGGAATATCCGGTGCGCGGCATACCGGGCGTACCCGGCGTCAGTGTTCAGTTGTCCTTACAAGCGACGCGCCGAGTAGATCGCCAGCCGCTTTACAGATTGGCCGGCAGGCTATAATGGTCTCGCCTCGCCAACATGCAGGACCTGATCCCGTGGATGGCTATCGTGCCAGCGGACGAGACCGACGCGTTGAAGGGGCTTGGGGGCCGAGGCGCTTGCGGACAGTGCGACTGCTGCGTAACTCGTGCCGGCTGGCAGACCAGCTTAACCAGGAGAAATGACGTCGATATGCGTGACGACAGCTCGCGGCCCTACCCGTTCGAGACACCGCACGCCGAGATTCGACGCCTGCGAGCAGAAAACGCCCAGTTGCGCCAACTGTTGCTAGCGCATGGCATTCAGCTTCCCTCTCCCGCTTCCACCTCACCCTTGCCCTCACCGTCACCTCCATCCGTACCCTCGCCACAGCCCCGGCCTCCGGAAGCGTCTCGTCCCACTGCCGCCGCACCGTCGACACCGCGAGAAAACGCAATCGCGGCTGAGGCAGCCATGGCAGAAGCTAGCGAGCAGGAACGCATCCAACACCAGCGGATCGCCCTCTTTCGCAGCTTGTTCCGTGGACGAGACGATGTCTATGCTCGACGGTGGCAGAGCGCTGACGGCCGCTCGGGCTACATGCCGGCGAGTCTCAAGGATTGGAATGCCATCAACCGTAGCCGACCCGAGGATCGCAGGAAGGTCGATCAAGCGACTCGCACGCTCCTCCCGCTCACCGATGTGGTAATCGAACGCCACCTCTCGGGCCGGGAGACGATTGGCATCTACCCACTGCTGGCGGACGAAACGTGCTGCTTCCTCGCTGTCGATTTCGACAAGAAGACATGGGCGGATGATGCCCGCGCATTCATGGCCATGTGTCACGACCTCGGCGTACTGGCGGCGTTAGAGCGGTCCCGGTCCGGCACCGGAGCGCATGTGTGGATCTTCTTTGACACCGCGGTGTCGGTGGCCACTGCGCGCAAGCTTGGCAGTCTCCTCCTCACACGCACGATGGAGCGGCGCCACCAACTCGGGCTCGACTCCTACGACCGTCTCTTTCCCAACCAGGACACGATGCCCAAGGGCGGCTTTGGGAACTTGATCGCGCTGCCCTTGCAGTTTGGCCCGCGACAGGTCGGCAATAGCGTCTTCATCGACGCCGATCTCGCTCCGTATCCCGACCAATGGCAGTTCCTCGCCTCACTCACACGGATGCCGGCCAGCACGGCCGAAGAGCTGGTTGCACAAGCGCAGCGTGCAGGCGCCCTCATCGGCGTCCGGATCAGTCTCGCTGAGGACGAAGCTGAACACGATCCCTGGGACGCTGCCACCCCCAAGAAGCGGCGCGAGGAGCGGCCCATCACCGAACCATTGCCTGAGCGTGTTCAAGTGGTGCGAGCGAACCGTGTCTATGTGGACAAACATGGTCTCCCCTCTGCGATGCTCAATCGATTGCTCCGGCTGGCCGCCTTCCAGAATCCTGAGTTCTATAGGGCGCAGGCGCTACGCCTCTCGACCTACGCTAAGCCACGGGTGATCGCCTGCGGCGATGAGTTGCCGCGCCATATCGCGCTGCCGCGCGGCTGTCTTGCCGACGCGGTGGCGTTGCTCGAGGCGCATAACGTCACGCTCGATGTCCGGGACGAACGCTTTGCGGGGATACCTATCGATGTGACCTTCCACGGGCAGCTCCGGGCGACTCAAGCGGAGGCCGTTGCCCAGAGCACCGGACATGATGAGGGGATCATCAGCGCGCCGACCGCTTTCGGCAAGACCGCCATTGCCGCCTGGCTGGTAGCTGCGCGTAAGGTCAACACCTTGGTGCTGGTCCACCGCCAACAGCTGCTGGACCAGTGGCGCGAACGGCTCGCGCTGTTCCTTGGCCTACCAGCGCAATCGATTGGCCAGATCGGTGGCGGCAAGACCGTGCGGACTGGGTGTGTAGACGTGGCCGTCATCCAGAGCCTGTATCGCCATGACGAGGTGAGGGATTTCGTCGCCGAGTATGGGCAGGTGATCGTGGATGAGTGCCATCACATTGCAGCCTTCAGTTTCGAGCAGGTGATGAAGCAAGTGAAAGCCAAGTATGTGCTTGGCCTGACCGCCACACCGACCCGAAAGGACGGGCACCACCCGATCATCTACATGCAATGCGGTCCGCTGCGCTTCCACCAGAGCGCTAAGACCATGACAGATGCGACTCCGTTCGAGCATCGCGTGATGGCGCGCCACACCGATTTCCGGATGACACTTGGGATGCCATCTACACAAGATTCTGACGCCGCCGATGCTGCAGACGAGCTGACGATTCAGGATGTGTATGCGGCGCTCCTGCATGATGAGGCTCGTAATACGCTTATCTTGGCCGACCTCGTCCATGCCCTCACAGCAGGCCGATCTCCGCTTCTCCTCACCAATCGCACCGAGCACTTAAAGCTGTTCGCCACCCAGTTGTCGCAAGTGGCCGCGATCGCCAAGGTGGTCACGCATATATTTGTCATGAAGGGTGGCATGGGCAAGAAGCAGCGCCAGGCGATGGCCGAAGCACTGGCCGTGGTCCCGGAGGACGAACCCCGTGTGATTCTGGCGACAGGCAGCTACATTGGCGAGGGCTTTGACGATGCGCGGCTCGACACTCTCTTCCTGGCGATGCCGATCTCGTGGAAGGGCACGCTGCAGCAATATGTCGGGCGACTTCACCGCCTGCACGACAATAAACGCGTTGTGCAGGTCTACGACTACGTGGACAGCCACGTCCCGATGCTGGCCCGTATGTACGAGCGTAGAGTGCGCGGCTACACCGCCATAGGGTACGTGGTCGAGGAGGCTTCCCTAGTGGGCCCACAACACGCAGCCACTGCAGACCCGTAGCAGCGCAACTGCGATGGGACGTGCTTCCCAGTTCGTTCGTGAGCCAGCAATGGCATCGCGACATCGGTTGCACGTCATGTGCACAGATGTGATGGCTGAAGGGACTCGCCTCGAGCACAGGCGCATTAGGCAAACGGCCCAGCGTGCAGACAACTGCGAGCCTAGACACTGCAAAGCACAGCGCCGGCATGTGGGAATGACTCACCAAGGGGGCCGAATTTCTCAGCGGCGCGTCGCGCGAGCGAGAAGTGCAGCGTCTGCCCGGATAACATCCCTATAGATACTGATCTCGGTATAAGTCACTACACCGAGTAGCCGCACTCGGTGATGCAGCCCTGGAGGACGTGCCGCTTGTGACGCAGCCGCTCTTTGGCACGCCGCAGCGCGAGGTCACGCTCAGGGAAATCCGTGCAGCAGACGTTGCCCAGCTCACGACACTTGAGATACGCCCAGATCGCCTCGACGGGGTTGAGATCCGGCGCGTAGCTGGGGAGCTGCTCGAGATGGAGGCGCTTGGCCGCGCCACGGGCCAGGAACTCTTTGATGGGCTTCCCACGATGAATGGGCGCCCCATCCCAAATGATGAGGAGCTTGCCGGAGATCTTGCGCAAGAGCACGCGCAGGAAGCCGACCACCTCGGTGCTGTGGTACGCCCCGGGCTGGGTCTGCAGGAAGAGACGCCCATCACTGCTCAGCGCCCCGATCGCCGAGCGGTGCTCGCGGGTCAGCGGGACTTTGAGCACGGGCGTCTGCCGACACCGCGCCCACGTCCGCACCGGATGGGGCAGCAGATAGAACCCCGACTGATCTCTCCAGACCATGCGCCGGCCCTCGTCGGCCGCCTTTTTTTGAGCGCGGGCCAGCGCTGTTCCCACCAGCCGCGGATGGCCGCTGCGTCGCGCTGTGTCGCCCGCTCGACAGGTCGCTGCACACTAGAGCCCAAGCGGTGCAACAGGCGAGCGATATGGGAAGGATCATAGGTGACGCCAAAGGTGCGGCGGATCACCTCACCGACCCGCTTGCATGTCCAGACCTGGCCCCGAAAGCCAGAGGCCTCGGCTCCACGATCCAGCAGGGCGGGCAGCTGGGCACGCTGTTCGGGGGTCAGCTTCGGTGGGCGCCCCGAGGCTGGATGCGCCCGCAGTCCCTCCCCCACCCCTTCCACACGAGCGCGCGTCAGCCACTGGCTCACGGCTCCTCGCGTGCCCCCCAAGGCGGC
>Ga0207684_10005972_pt1 | contig 11138 bp, 18 predicted proteins | sample KBSK5501metaG_FD_184342 | JGI IMG/M metagenome (GOLD analysis project Ga0207684, IMG submission 184342) | Corn, switchgrass and miscanthus rhizosphere microbial communities from Kellogg Biological Station, Michigan, USA - KBS K5-50-1 metaG... | ecosystem: Host-associated > Plants > Roots >... | reverse complement strand
TTCTTTTTCTCAGTTAGCCACTGAGTTTCTGAATGTGTTTTGAGTCATCGTATTGCCAGATTTCATGACAACTCAACCTGCCCTTCCGCTCCACACAGGCCACACCAATGTCCTTGAGACGCAAGAACCTCTGCCTTTTTCCCATACTGGCCTTGTAATTTCGCTTCGTGGATTCTTACCCCACGATGTTCTAGGAACTAGTTCAGCCACAGGTTTTAGTCGTCCTAACATGAAAACCGCCGTTTACTGAGTTGCCTTGAACGGATTGTGTTTCATCAGACCCCAGAGGTTTGTCCATCCTCTGAACCTCTTGGCCGCTACTAGTGCATATTGAGCGGACCGCCGTGCGGCTCGGGCGCTAGTTCCGGGCGAGAGGAATCCTGTAAGACCTCGTGCAGCTCTAAAACGTTTGTCTTGAAGTATGCGTCTTTCGGCAAGGTGCCTGACTGAGCGTGACCCTTGACAAATGCGTCGGAGCGGACCCACTTGAGAAAATCTTGACGGCTGTTCCAGGTGGTAAAAACAACGTAAGGATCGCCGTGGTTAACGGGGCGCAGGATCTGGTTAGAGATGAAACCTTCCATCTTATCCACCAGTCCGGCCCGCTCTCGGAACACCGTCTCAAAGGCGTCCGCGTACTCCGGCTTCACGTAAAGGCGATTGGCAACGGTTATCATTCGCGTCTCTCTTTATTTCGATTATGTAAATCGCTGGCACCGCTTTTCTTAGGTCCGAAGGACCGTCAGGTAATCGCCCCGCCCGTAAGGGCGGGGGATAGGTAGCTCTAACAGTATCCGAGGCCCGAAGGGCCGTCACTTAACGGTGCCGCGCCTTCGGCGCTCATGCTGGACTACCTCGAACTCGCCGCCGCCGCCGCGTTAAGAAAGTGACTTCGGACTAAGGCTACAAGCTGCGGATCAGTCATCTTGTCGGATGTTTCGATACCGACGATGCGGCTGCTGAGGTTATCTTTCTCCAGGCGTTTTTTCAGTTCGCTTTTCGCCTCGCCGGGACCAAGTATCAAAATAGATTCTGCATCACGAATGCACGAAACCACCTCGTCGTAGTAACTGTTCAGATGTCCCGTCAACTCTCTTTGGCGAACATCATCCGCCGGCATTGACACGCCGGATTGTCGGTGGTGCTTTTCGATATTCGAGCTGATCAGCTTTATTTCTGCGTCCTTGCCCGCAACAAACACGATCACAGCCTTCTTATGATCAATCCACAAACCCACGGTCGTCTTCATAAACTTCTCCTTTCGGTCTATTCTGCGGCGCGCTTCACGGCTTGATGGCTACCTTGATCACGTCTTCCGCGCGATTGCCGAAAAGCTCGTTGGCCTCCTTGATTTCGTTGAGCGAAAAGGTATGCGTCAGCAGGGTTTGAGATCAACGCGACCGTGTCCGACCGCGTCCCTCAGTCGCCGCATCCGCTGCCTGCCGCCGGCGGGCACAGGGTGTGGTGATGACGAGCGCAGCGAGGGGGGCGCGCCTTAGCCTTAACGCCGGCCAGCGACCAGGTTGTATATCAAGATGATCACTGCAACTACCACCAAGATATGAATCAAATTACCACCGATGTGACCGAGGAACCCCAGTAACCACAAGATCAGCAATATCACCAAGATTGTCCACAACATTATTTCACTCTCCTTTGTTAAGTCTGCGCCATTTTAGGGCTCAGAAGTGAAGGCTCGCTCCTGGCAAATCAAGCGGCACAAGAAAGAGGTTGCCGGCCTGGTCTCGGGTGTCGAGAGTGATTTGTCTAAAGAACGACTAGGAATAGCCTACAACTCAAGAGATTGGCGGTCTGTGCGCCAGCACACAAAGCTGAAGGCAGTGAAGCAGTACGACAGAACTTCTTATCCGACAGCCGTCTCATCTGAATGAGCTCACACAGACTGTGTGTCTTTTATATGTGCGTTAGCGCACAGACGGACACTTTCAACCGCGTCTAAGGTGACCACTATTGGTAGAGTGCCCCCTCTAATCAGGAGGCAACTATGTTATCCAGCATCCGACCCCGAGTTCTCTGCGTAGACGACGATGAGGACTCTCGTGACATGTTAAGCACGCTACTGGGGTTCTCGCGGATTGAAACCAAGGCAGTGGCAACCGCAGCCCAAGCCTTATCGTTAATTCAAGCAGAACGCTTCGACCTGTATTTGCTGGACGCCTGGTTGCCTGATCTCGATGGCTTTGAATTGTGCCGCCGGATGCGCGCCTTCGACCCGGACACGCCGATTCTTTTCTTTTCCGGCGCGGCCTATGCAGCTGATAAGAAGAGAGGGATTGACGCGGGAGCTAATGCTTACGTGATCAAGCCCGACCTTGCCGGCCTGCTCGGAAGTATCAAGCAGTTCGTTTCTCTTGCGGAAAGCGTTACCACCCACACCCAGGTAATCCCCGCTGAACGAGAAGTGAACATCTCCCTGCCTTTCAACTTTGAAACTACCCGAGCGCTATATGTGAGTTAATGCACATACAAACAGCTTCACGTAGTTATATCTTAGTCACCCAGGCAATTTACTCTGAAAGCAATACCGCGCAGTTTCCAATTGGAGGTACAGCATGCGGGAACTATGCCCTGGTCCTGGTCGGCTCTTATCTCATCCTCGGCAAGATCGAGACGACGGAGATCTTGAAAAGCCTCACCCTTTTCAAGTTGGTTTTCACATCCAGGTTGCACTTTGCAGCGTGTGCATTTCATAGGGACGCGGAGAGATGAATACAAAGTCAGTCAAACTCATCAAGAAACACGAACGCACCAGTCCGCAGCTTCTGGCGACGGTCGCGTCTGCCGCAGGCCCAAACAGATGGTCCGCAGCGGTTCGGTTATGGGTCGCTGAATTTGAACAACACCGTCGCGGCGAATCGCTCCCGGCCTTCGACAGTTTGTTCAAGGACGCGCTGCTGCAGTCGGGACGCGCAGACTGAAACCTATCCTGACGCGCAATGGAGAGATTGTTTCAGTCAACGGAGAAAGAAAGTTATGTTCGAAAAAATAGATCGTGCGAATAATCGTGTAGATGACGTGAGAGATAGCAAAGTCGGTGAAACTGGGACACTCGCCCGCTAAAAAGGAGAAATATGGCACTAGCTAATTTGAGAGTGGTCAAAAACAGGCAAACAACCCAAACCCGCGTGCGGGCAGCGATTGAGGCTTATAACGCCAGGTCCGATGAACGGGTTAGGCCGTGGCCGATTCCGGTTTGTAATGGGTCGTATCTCGATGTAGATGCAATTCTGGCGCGCTCGCTGCCAGAGGTGTTAGACAACAGTGTCACGCCGTATTAGGAAAGGGAGTCTCTCCTTAGCGGGGAGGTGCCCGCGTGAGGTTCTGGCGTTCGAGGGATTTCACGCTAACTACTAACGAAGAAAGATCGAAGGAACGGAGAAAGAAAAGTGGAAACTGTTAACCCATTCCGTGTTGAAGTGGCGAAAGAGACCCAGCGAAGCCCGGTAAGGGGTGCCAACGGCTGTCGGCGAGACTCGAAAGCGGTTTTCGGACAACCAACTCCCGAAGAAGTGTCTCATCTAAACTTTGGGAAGTTGGGCGAAATTCGCATTTATGCCCCAGAGCTGCCCAACCATTTCGCGCATCTGTTGAACCGTGGATCGTCGCTGGAATAACTCACGGATATTAATGAAGACTGAGATCCCGTTTGAATCGCAGGAATCTACCGGCAACCTTGCCCGGCAAAGGAAATCGAGGAGCAAGCTAATGTCAGAAGAAGTGGTTGTTCTTAAGATTTTCAACAATGAAATTGATGCCGGAATGGCTCAACAATTGCTTCGGGACGCAGACGTGAGGGCCTTCGTATTCAAAGATGATGGTGGAGGCATGGAGCCGCATCTTCAGCGAACAAACGGCGTTCGTTTGGTAGTCAGTCGCGCCGACGCTGAGCGCGCTCACCAAATACTCAGAACTTTGATCTCAAACTGAACCTCTGGAGTTCGTAAAGCTGACTGCGGTATTCGGCGAGCAGTGCAAGGTATTGTTTGGAAAGCTCAATGATGTTTTCACTGGTCGCTCCCTTCAGAGCGTGCCTGGCGTGATGCAGTTTCCCTTCCAATTGCGGATACAACATAAATGATTACCTGATCAGTGGCCGACCGGTATCCGTTGAAAACGGGTCTTGCCTTCTGTATCCTCCCATGAAATATCCAGCACGTAGGGGCTGACTTCGCCGGCTATGACTTTAAGTCTTCCCAGCTGATCGCAGTCCGCGTCAGCCGGCCTTCCATTAATCCAGGTTCTGTGAGACAGGACAGCCGTCTCTTTTGGTTGCATAGACTTTATGGCGTCGAATCTAATATGAGCTTGCGAAGGACCTCCGCCCGGAGTTTCTTCATCCTTAAGAAAGACAGTCAGAATCTCGATGGACTTGAGCGTCTTCTCAGTGGCGTTCGTTAACTCTAAGAGGACCTTTGGTCTGACATCTATAAATCTAAAGATAAAGGGCTTCTCTGTATTGCTATTCGTGGTCATAAATTCTCTGCTGTAGCGGTTGCATTATTTCGACGTCAAGCGGCAATTGAATCTTTTGCAGCAGACGAGCAAGAAGGCTTCTCAACTGATTGAAGTTGTCAGGGCGGGTGACATGCACATTTTGGCCGATCGCGACTTCATCACCCTCAGCGATCTCTTCAACGCAAAAGACGACAACCGGCACATTCTCTCCTACCTCCGCACGCCGGCGGATACGACGCGCGGTAAGAATAACCTCGCTCGGCAACCCGGCCAGGCTCACCAAAATCAGGTCGGGACACTCTCGCTGGGCGCTCTCTATTGCGTCTCGTTCATCTCGGGCTAATGACACGCGATAGCCGTCTGCCTTCAGCAGCTTTTCAATCCCGTCGCGGGTCTCGGCGATATCCTCCACTACCAGGATGATTAGGCTCGTGTCATTCTCTTTGTTCATTCGAACGCTTTCTTGTTCGCTTCGGTTTGCGCAGGGGGTTAAAGTCCACGCGGCGGCCACTTTTTCCATCACGCCCCGGCACGCTGGGCCACACTGACCAGTTTGATCACTTTTGCAAGCCTTAGAAATTGCATGACGGCACGATGCGTCAAGATTCTGTGAAAGCCGATGCCAATCCCTAAACTTCCCGCTAACCACCAGAGCAAGATGGCGACCACCAGCGCTCGCCAATTGAACATAAAAAGCGCGGCCACCGCGCCGACATGAAAAAGCACCATGAATACTGTGGTATTCCAGTTAATACGCTTGCCTTGCTCCTTAATCATTGTTTCGTCAAGCATTCGAACTCCTTGAGTCTTCTCTGCAGAGCAAACCGGGGCCACAGCGTTTGCTCGGGTCTTACCTCACGCATGGGGCTAGAGATCTGGTCTTTGATTCAGTATACGACTGGGAAATGCAAGCCGTCCGTGCGACAACACACATATGCGAAGTAGCTTTCTTTTGACGTTCAATCACTAACACAGGCTATATGCGGCCTAGCGCACAGACGGCTCCACATGCTTACCGTAACGTTCTGTTCTGATCGGCCAAGGTATCCGCAACGTCTGAAAGTAACGCGGCACTTGCGGGGGACGAAGGTAGGTTGAACGCTGCAGGAATATTTTTGGCAATCTCTGCAAATAGGAGTTGGAATCCATGAAACGCATCCAGGAAATCGGAGTATACAAGTCCGGCGATCTCAGGCTGGAGGTCGTCGACCTGAATGAACTTGAGGAGACTGTCAATGAAAACACGGCAGTGTTCGTTGGGCATACGATGGTTACGAGTCGAATTGAAGGGCAAGACTTCAGCGACTTTTATCAGATTAGTAGGGCGTACTTGAAGCAGCAGGCACAGTGGCGCGTGGTTGCATCACAAAGTACGCGAGTGGCGACGACTCCTGAAAGAGTCGTGAATTATGTTCGCGGTGCCGCCGCATAGAATAAATTTCCCTGGCTGTAAAATGAGGAAAGACCTTCAATGAGCGATATTTATGCCATGCAACGCGCGAATGGCGACTGGTTTGCGCTTGACGATCACGGACGTCTTCGGGTGCCACTGTTTCACAGCAGCCACCACGCCATGATGGCCCGTTTGCGTAACTTCGGAATGCTGCTTTTCAAACCCGTAGCGCTCGATGCTCGCTTGCTCAGGGAAATCGTACCCGTAGGCGGCGGAAGGGGCGTGGACCTTTGCATGGTGAACGATCCGTTCGCCAGTCTGAACCGTGGTTGCCTGGTGGAACACGCACAACTTTCCTTGCTAATGCGTAATCTCGACGAACACCAGAATGTTCCAAGTAATGGAAATACCTTACACGTACCTGGTCTTAGCACGCTTCCTCAAAATGTCAGTGAAGCAGCCGAGACTTGGGAGGATGAAGGAGGCAAGTACGCAAAGTATGCGTGAAGTCGCAGGAAAACATTGGGGGTCGGCGCATCCATGATGAAAAAGCTTCAAGCACGTGTGATCGACTCTTGAAGGAAATTCCAGGGGTTAACACATGAGTTATATGTCAAAGTTTGTGGCGGCTCTTGTTGGTCTGCTGGTAATGGCCATTGTCGCCAGCAGGCAGCTGTTTTTGTTCACTGTGTTCCGAGGACCACCCGGCCTCATAAGCACACAAGGAGGAAGCTCCCATTTGTGGTTAGCCATCAGTGCGGGCATTACGGCATGTATCGCGGGCGTCCTGATGTTTCACTTTTTCCTTCGTCATGAAAGGAACAAGTGGTTGAAAGTACCGATGGCTCCTCTCTTTGCACCACCGCTTACTGCTATCGTTCACAACCCATCCACCAACTCGCCTACACCGGTCCCGTTTGATTCGATACGCTGGGCGCTTGCTAACCCGTGGCTCGCAGAAGGTCAGGCCGATGACAGAACACCGATGGACGGTTCTGTCAGAGACAGCGGTGGAACACCATCAGCTCAGCGGTCATTCGCCCGGCGGACCCATCAGGCGATGTTCAAGAAATGGTCGCAAGCGAGGCACGACTGACAAGAACTTGAATGGTGAAAAAACCATGATTAGCAAGACCAAACTGTAGTTGATGATCGAGTCGCTGACTAAAGGTTGTAATGACCACCATAGACGCAGAGCAATTCGGAGAAATTTGTAATGGGGTCTGGCGTGACCGGGCCGCAGTGCTAAAAGGACGTGGCCTCTTGAGCGGCGAGGGCGCCCTGGTGCGAGCCGTGTTCTGGCGACTCTGTAAGGCGGGAGTTAAGCCTACTGGTTGCGCTGAGAGCTATGGTTCAAAGCCCACGATTCTGGCTTATCAGTTAGTAGTGGGCCGCATGCTCGAAGTGAACGCTCGGCCTGCCTTTGACAGTGCGCCAATCCTGAAAGAACTCGTAGAGCGCTATCAAAATGAAGTCGAGAGCAGGTGCTAGAAAAAGAGGGAGAATATGGATCTTACAAAAGTCTGTGCTGTCACCTTCTTTGCTTTACTGATGCCGCATCCTGTCCGAATTGCGGAAAAGCTTTCCAACCGGGGACGCTCAAGGCCAAAGTTGCTGAAGTCAAAGCGCTAGAAGTGAAAGCCCACGCTCTTTTCCTTACCGGCGGTGCTGCTCTTCGTCCAATTCCAAGACCACCTGCCGGCACCCCTTGAAGCAGATAGATGAAAGCCGTCTCGAGTATGTTCCAGCAATTCACGCTCGGCATTGAGGAAGAGTTTCAGATTGTCGATCCCCACACCCGCGAGTTGCGTTCGCATGTATCTGAAATTCTCGAAGAAGGCAAGACGCTGCTCGGCGAGCAAGTCAAACCAGAAATGATCCAATCGATGATAGAAGTGGGCACAGGGATCTGCAAAGATATAAAAGAAGCCCGCACCGATATCACAAATCTTCGCGGCATTCTCTCCGGCCTTGCGCGCAAGAAGGGGCTGGAGATTGTCGCTGCCGGCACACATCCGTTCTCGCATTGGCAGGATCAGAAGATTTTCGAGAATGCAAGATACGAGCTGATCGTTGAAGAGAATCAGATGATCGCCCGGTCACTGCTCACCTTCGGCCTTCACGTTCACGTGGGCGTCACCGATCCGGATCGGCGAATTCAGATCATGAACGGCGTGCGCTACTCGTTGCCTCATGTCTTAGCCCTCTCGACTTCATCCCCTTTCTGGTTAGGTGTGCACACAGGTTTGAAATCCTATCGCTCGGAAGTCTTCACCAGGTTTCCGCGCACGGGCATTCCCGACCATTTCGAGTCGTACAGCTCCTTTCAGCGCTACGTCACACTCCTTATCGAAACAGGCTGCATCGACGATGGTAAGAAGATCTATTGGGACATCCGCCCGCACCCTTTCTTCCCGACGCTGGAGTTTCGCATCTGCGATATTCCCACCCGCGTTGAGGACACGATCGCCATTGCTGCTCTTTTCCAGGCACTGGTTGCGAAACTCAATAGACTGCTGGATCAAAATCTAACCTTCCGGCTCCATCACAAAATGCTGATCGAGGAAAACAAGTGGCGCGCCGTACGTTACGGGCTTGACGGCAAGATGATCGATTTTGGCAAGGGCAAGGAAGTGCCAATTCGTGACCTCATTCGTGAACTTCTGGAGTTCGTGGACGATGTTATTGACGACCTCGGCTCGCGCGAAGAGATCGAACACATCTACACAATTCTTGAGCGAGGCACTTCAGCCGACGAGCAGCTTCGAGTGTGGCGCGAGACAGGCGACGTTAAAGCCGTCGTGGACCGCTTGATTGAAATGACTCTGGAGAACGTTCCGTGTGGAGTAATTTCCAGCGGCGCCGTAAGTCGCTTATCCTTTTTTCCTTGACAGCCTTTGCTGTTCAACACTGGAAGAGTGCCGCCAAATCCACTCTATGCTCGTATTAGCTTTCATGATTCCTATGACTGCCTCCAGGTTCAAAGCCACAGCATTTCTGCTGATTTTCCTTCCGTCGTTGGCGGTTGCCGAACATTTACCGCTCAAAACCTATACGGTAGCTGAGGGGTTGGCTCACAACGAAATCAACAAGATTGTACGTGACTCGCGAGGTTTTCTATGGTTCTGCACCGCCGAAGGACTGTCGCGCTTCGACGGCTACGGGTTCACCAACTACGGCATCGACCAAGGGTTGCCACACCACAACGTCACGGACTTCCTCGAAACGCGGAGCGGGGAGTTCTGGGTGGGCACCCAGGCCGGCCTCGTCCGTTTTGATCCAAGAGGGAAGCCCGCCAACCGCGTCATCGAAGCGAACGAAACAAACAGACAAATTTCGCCAATGTTCAGTGTTGTGCTTCCCCATGACGAAGACCGCCAAGCCAAAGCTGTCAATGTGCTGCTCGAAAGTCGCGACGGGACTATTTGGTGCGGAACGATCAAGCATCTTTACCGGCTGGAGAGATCTGATGGTCGCTTCGAACTTGTCCAGACGGAACTGGGAAACTCAACTACATATCCCAAAGGGATTCACATCCTTGACTTGTTGGAAGATCGCACCGGCTCGCTATGGGTGGCATCGTTTGGTTGGCTTTGCCGGCGCTAGCCCGACGGCAGCACGGCCCGCTATACAATGCGCGACGGATTGCCTGACGTTAACCTTCACGACCTGTTTGAAGATCATCGCGGCAGACTGTGGGCGGCAACACGAGCGCACGGCTTCTTCCTTTTCACCGCTGATGACAGCCATGCTGCGCCGGTCGTCGTACGCACCTATGCGGAGCGGGACGGCTTGGCGACCATGTGGGTCGCGCAACTCTTTGAGACTTCCGACCACCGCTTCTGGGTGGCGACCAACCGGGGAGTCGCCGAGTTTTTTCCCGAGGCCGGCGAACGGGAACGGAAATTCAAGATCTATACTCAGAGAAGCGGCCTGCTCTATTACGGCGTCAACATGGTCAACGAGGATGCGGGCGGCAACCTCTGGCTGGGGAGCGATGCCGGTGCGATGAAGCTGGCCCGCGACGGCTTCATCAGCTACGGTGAGCAGGACGGCCTGCTAAGCGTTTTTGCGACTTTCGGAGACCGCGCGGGGAGGGTGTGTTTCAGAGCCGCCATCTTTGGCGATGAGCACGGCAGTGTCTTCGAGGGCGCGAAGTCGGACTTGTGGCACCCTTTGACGAATTTCCACACGCGTTACGGACGTTTCGACGGGCGGAGTTTCACCTGGCTGAAGCCCAACCTGATAAAAGAGACTCAGCTGGGCTGGGTTGGCGAGATGGTCACGCTGCAAGCTCGGAATGGCGAGTGGTGGCTGGGCACTGGCCAGGGAGTTTACCGCTTTCCGGCATCTGACAACTTCGCGACGCTGAAACGAGCGCGTCCTCTCGCCGTGTACACGATTAAAGAGGGATTGACAGCGTCACAGGTTTTTCGACTTTTTGAAGACTCGCGAGGTGGAATCTGGGCCTCGGCCATCCTACCGAACGGCTTTGCGCGTTGGGATCGCGACGGCGGGACTTGGCACGACTTCTCAAATGCCCCGGGACTACCCTCGCCGAAGGACGACTTGGCGCGTTCGTTTGGAGAAGACCGTGACGGCAATGTCTGGGTCGGTTTCAACACTGGGGCGGCCCGCTATGGCGACGGGGGCTTCACTTTCTTCAACATGACGTACGGACTACCACCAGGCAGCGTGATGAACTTTCATACAGACCGTCAGGGCCGTCTCTGGATCACCTCGGCACGGAGCGGTCTAATCCGCGTGGACGATCCAGGTGCGCAGCGTCCTGTCTTTATTAACTACACCACGGCGCAGGGGCTTTCGAGCAACAGCACCGAAACGGTCGTGGAGGACCTCAACGGTTACATCTACGTCAGCACGGGGCGCGGGCCGGATCGACTCGATCCGGCAACCGGACACGTCAAGCATTACACAACCGCCGAGGGTCTGGCGCCGGGCAGAGTTTTGGCCGCCTTCCGCGACGCCACTGGCACGCTTTGGTTCGGCACCGCGAAAGGTCTCTCGCGTTTCGTGCCCAGAACAGATGCGCGACCCGTCGCACCGCCTCCGATTCTGATTACGGGGTTGAGCGTCGCCAGCGAGCAGCAGACGATCTCGGCGCTCGGCGAAACGGAGGTCATCTTGCCCAATCTCGCGGCAGATCGGAATCAACTCCAGATAAATTTCGTAGGCTTGAGCTTCGCGCCCGGCGAGGTCCTTCGGTACCAATACAGGCTCGAAGGTTCGGACGCAGACTGGAGCGCGC
>Ga0207684_10005969_pt1 | contig 11142 bp, 13 predicted proteins | sample KBSK5501metaG_FD_184342 | JGI IMG/M metagenome (GOLD analysis project Ga0207684, IMG submission 184342) | Corn, switchgrass and miscanthus rhizosphere microbial communities from Kellogg Biological Station, Michigan, USA - KBS K5-50-1 metaG... | ecosystem: Host-associated > Plants > Roots >... | reverse complement strand
AACAACTCATTTCCGCCGGGGCCACCTTCATCGCGCGCACCCATGCTACCCAGGTCAAACACATGATGGAAATGATCGAGCGCGCGTTCGATCACCAGGGTTTCAGTGTGATCGAATGTTTGAGCGAATGCGTCGAATTTTTCCCCGACGTGTTCGATCCGGCCGATCCGCGCAAAGGCGGCAGCTTCGAAGTGATCCAGGAAAAGAAATGGGACAATTCTCCCGAGGACGAACTCCGGCACGACGTCACCGACGAGCTCGCCGCATATAAATTAGCCCAACTACCTTTCCCCGGTGTCTTCGGCGTCTTCTACCAAAATGACAGACCCACGAAGAATTCCTTAGAAAAGAAATGGATTGAAAGCAGTCGTGAGAAAACCGGTAACGCTTCCGATCTAGAACTTCTCCAAAAGACGTTTGATCGGATGAAGTGACAGCGAATCGCTGTCATCAATTGTTGTAGCGGCAGCCGTGTCGGCTGCGTTCTGTAGCGGCGGTCTGCGACCGTCGAATCCCTGGAGGGACACCCTGTCGTGTCCTTTGCTTTTTGTAGCGGCGGCTGTGTCAGCCGAGGTTCGCGTATTCGTTGCAGGCGCAGCGTTTCAGATGGCGGGAACGAGGGTAGCCGGCGCTTCTTCAGCGGGAACTACCTCGGCTTTATCGGTGATCAGCTTGCGCAGGAACGGAATGAGCACGACGAGCGCGACGCCGACCACGAGGCTGCCGGCGCCGAGCGCGCCAAAGAGCTTCACATACTCAGGGTTGGTCGCGACCGCCGTGGTGCCCTTCGGCTCAGGGATCATGCCCGAGAAGTCGCCCGCGAAGAGCGACGCGAGGCCTGTCACGAGCATCCAGCTGCCCATCATCACCCCCTGATACTGCCTCGGCGCGAGCTTGCCGATCATCGCGTATCCGATCGGAGAGATGAGCAACTCACCGACGCTCTGCAGCACATAACTCATGAACAGCCACCCGAACGCACTCTTGCCGTCAATGCCGGCCAGCTTGATGCCTAACGGGAGAATGAGAAAACCCAGCGCCATCAACAGCAGCGACGTCGCAAACTGCCGCGGTATGTCGATCCTCCATCCGCGCGCGCGCATCCGGGTGAAGAACGACGCGAGCAGCGGTCCGCCGAGCACGATGCAGACGGTGTTGATGTTCTGAATCCACTGCGGCTGAATCTGCACCGGACCGACCATCAGGTTGACGTTGTTAACCGCGAACAGCATCAGGCCGCTCGGTGCCATTTGATAGAGCGACCAAAACGCCAACGAGCCGATCGTCAGAATCAGGTACGCCGTCATGTTCCGCCGCTCGCGGCGATCCGGGTGACGCAGCGTGAGGTAGATCAGCGTCAGCGCGACCGCGCCGCAGATCCCCTTGATCAGCGTTTCGGTACCGCCGGGCCGCTGGAGGAGAAACCACACAACGGGCACGAGGCCGATGAGAATGCCAATGCCCGCGAGCTGGCGCAACCGGAACTGCTTCGGCGTTTTGTCGAGCAGTGGCGTGTTGCGATCGGCCAACGTCTTCCACGACAGCAATGCGAGGATGATGGCGGCAAAGTTGCCGAACGTCGCGAAGATGAAAAGGCTCGCATAGCTCTCGGTCCCCTGGAAGTAACCGGCGACGGCGAACCCGACGAAAAATCCGACATTCATGCCGGCGTAATTCCAGAGGAAAGCTCCTTCGCGGCGCGGATCCTCCGGGGTAAAACGTTGCGTCAGCATCATGTTGATGCAGGTGACGTTCAGGCCGCTGCCGGTGAGGAAGAAAGCGAGGCCGATGTAGAACAGCGCGGCCGTGCCGGTCGCGATGCAGGCGCAGCCGATCACCTGCAGCGCCATGCCCCCGACGAAAAGATTCCGGTTCGAAAGGAAGCGGCCGCCCAGGTAACCGCCGAAGAGATGCAGGCCGTAATTGAAGGCGCCAAACACGCCCATCAAAGTCGTGGCCACTTTCACCGGGAGTTGCAGATGCTTCGTCGCGTAAAGGACCAGTGTCGAGTAAAGGACGGCGAACCCGAGCGTCGCGAAAATTTGAATGAAGAACAGCACGGCCGTTCCCTCCGGAGCTCCGGAGAAGCGGCGTTTGAGAAATTTCATCCCGCGGCCATTTCGCTCGCCGCCCCCTGCAATGTCAAGCCGCTCATGACGCTAGGAGCGAAGAACCGTCCCGTCAGTTCGTCAGCGGAACTTGTCAAGATTTGTTGCCTGACCCCAACTCTCTGACAGTCACGCCGTAGAAAACGAAGGTGGATCAGCACTCAACCGTCTTGGTTAAGACGTTTGATCGGATGAAATAAGTGCGGCAAATATAGAGAATGCTCCGATTTCGTTATTTTTTCCGTGCATCTGTAGTCTTGATCGGTGGAACGACGCTCGGCCTATTGATTGGCTGGCTAGTGTTTTCGGTGTCGACTCTTAGCGGGCGATCGCTGTTTCTTGCGGAGGGCACTCTAATCGGCTTGGTGATTTCAGCAATCGCAGTTGCGTACAACCGAGGGTCGGGATTTCTAACGTTATCGGAAATGACCCTGAATTTACCCCAATTCGGGGAAATGAAATTCGCGATCAACCTAGAGTATCGCCGCGTCGCGTGGAAACTGTTTGTTGAGACATTAACGCGCGTTTCGACTCAACCGCTTGGAATAGAAAATGGATCACTGCGCGAGGCGCTCACATCCTTTTACAGCCTGTTTAGCGCTACTCGCGAGCTGTTAAAGAACATGCCGCCATCAAAGCCGGCATCTAAGATTACCGTGGAGATGCTCGCTGTGAAAATGTTGAATCAAGAAATCCGACCATTTCTTTCGAAGTGGCATGTTCGGCTCAAGAAATTTGAAGTAACACGCCCAGGCATCGAGGAGTCGGAATGGTCGCAAAATGAGGAATGCCGAAAAGAGCTTGAGGCCTTAAGAAGCACGCTCATGAATTATACGAAAGCCTTCGGAGAACTTGCTAGCGTGGCAAACCTGAGTGAATTTCTTGCCCCATAAACACCGCCACGATCAAATGACCCCAGACAACAAACGACTACACGTCTTCATCAGTCATTATCACAAAGACGATACGGACGTTGGCAATCTCACAAAGCTCCTTAATGGTCGGGGCTACGACGTTCGGAACAGCTCTATCCGCGCAAATCCGAAGAACCAAGAGCGATTGAATAAGGGATTAGTCAAAGAGGAAACGATTCGACGTTTGCTTCGGATGAAAATTTCGTGGGCGGCAAAAGTTATCGTGCTCATAGGCAAAGACACACATACGCGCCGCTGGGTGGACTGGGAGATCCAGCAGGCGCACGAACAGAATAAGGATATCATTGGCGTCTTTGCTCGCGGCGCCACTGATGCTGATGTCCCCGCAAGTCTGAAGAAATATGGCTGCGAGCGTGTGGCTTGGAATGCGGATAGCATTATCGCAGCACTTGAAGGGACTGACGCACCGTTTCAAGATTCAGATGGGACTGCGTCTCCAACGCCAGCCTATACCGCGCGCTCGACGTGTGGTTCTCGATAATGGATGGCTGCCGTTTACATGTATGTTGTCGATCGAGATGTAGGCTTCGCTCCGAATCCCTTTCATGGGTACTGTACGCTGGCGACGTGTAAGCCTGGCATCAGAAGTACCGCTCAGGTTGGGGACTGGGTAGTTGGAATGGGCGGCAAGAATCTCGGCGCGACGGGAAGATGTGTTTTCGCGATGAAGGTTACTGATAAAATCGATTTTCAGGAGTATTGGATCAACCGACGCTACATTACAAAGAGACCGGTACGGAATGGCAGTAATTTGCGCTTAGTCGGCGATAATATTTACCATCGCGAGAGTGGATCTTCAGAATGGCAGCAGGCCGATTCGCATCACAGCAAACAAGATGGGGCACCCAATCCCGTCAATGTTCGAAACGACACGAAGAGCGACAAGGTTTTAATCTCAGAACACTTCCTCTATTTTGGCGAAGAGGCGCCAACGGTGCCCGCCGATCTTCTCAAGGCCATCGGCTTCACGAACCGAATCGGGCACAGGCGCTTCGATAACGAGCCGTCAAAAAAGTTGATCGCCTGGCTGTACGCGACCTTCTCTCGGTCACTGAACCAAGTAGTTGCGGATCCGTTCCAATTCGATCAAACCGAGAAACGCTATCCAGGAAAAGGCAGCAAACTTATCTAGCCGCTGCCGACCAGCGCGTAGATATTCGATACATCGCGAGAAAAATCGGCTTGGCCCCCGTAGCTAGGGTGTCGGACGCGGTGACACTGATATCCCATGTCCGAGACTGCGGCCTGTGCATCTGCACCAAGCGCGACAATCGTTGTGGGTTCTAACCATTCAAAGAGAGTTCTCAGGATATGTCGGCACACATCAAATTCTTGAGCTGTGTGCTTACGATTCGAGAGAGGGTCGCCCTCATCGAAAGGATGGAAAGGAAATGCATTCCATAAAAGAACCGGTTTTCCAATTCGACTGAGAGCTTTCCAGACCTCCGTGGCAGTCCGCTCTTTGGTTGGTTCTTCATCGACTGTCGCTTTGACAAGCCCGTAGATGCCGAATGTGTTTTGGAGAACATCCAAATGAAATTCGTCGGTAAGCGCTATGCCAGTTCGCCTACCGCCGCGATACCCTAAATCGCGCCCTAACCAAAGCGAACGAACTTCGCGTTTTAGGATCGCATTAAGAAAAAGCGCCAAATTCTGACATCGTAACGATGGTGACGCCGTGTGATCCGAGATGGAACAGACGTCTCGATAGGGGTTGAAGACGTTCGGCAACGATATTGAACTGAGCTCGTCAACGAACTCGTTAACGGTCATTCGGGTGTGCTTTGAACGTGATCGAACGCTCAATTAGATCGGCGGTTACAATCCCGCGCCGATGCGTTCGCAGATTTCTGAACACACGGAATCCTTCGAGAATCGCCTCTTCCCACTGCCACAGTGGACAGTGGTCAACTTCATACCCGGCGACGAAATCTTGGACGGTTTTTAAAAGCGAATAATCCAAGCTCTTGATCGAGGCGAAATAGTTCTGACGCAAGGCGTGATGAAAAACCAGCGTCGACAGACCTTCTTCAATCAAAATAGCGCGCGCGCCGTCCTGCGTTTCATCGACCTCAGGCCTACTCTTTCGCTTCACTTTGAAGAGCGCGCGCAGGCAAGGCGACCATCCCAATATTGCAGCGTTAGCTAGATGAAAGACATCGTGGAATCGATAATCATCTTCCACAACCTTATTGTCGGTTAGGTGAGAACCAATCTCGACACCGTTGCATAGCTGGATCACACACGTCTTCCCGCCAACCTGTGTTTCGACAATGTGCATTTCGATCTTGCGAGGAAGTTGTTCTCGCTGCTCGACGCTTTCGTCGAAAAGCCGCGTGTATTCGCGGCTCGTAGGCCATCTACTGTTGATCTTACAGAGATTTTGTCGCGCAGCTTCTCGAAGATCGATATCTGCGGTCGCCGCTGCTTGGATTAAAGCGCAGAAAATATCAGCAAGGTAAGCGCCGAGAAGATCTCGGCGGTTGCGTACGGTTCCTTCACTAAACTCATTAAGGAGTAGGCCGGCCTTTCCGGCCAGAGCAATGACCGCGGCTTCAAACTCGGACGAATCGGGCGATCCTGTTCGGTTCCGCCGAAGCAAATGAGAATTCCGCCAGTGGAGCGAGAGGTGTTTCGCAAGGTCGGTGAAGTTTAGGGAGGCACGCCACGCCACATTGGACAAGTACCAAAGGACGTCTCCAAACTCCTCGACGACAGATTCCGAGTATCCGACATACGAGTCCTTGTCGCGCTGCTTTTTCTTCAATGCGCTAAGCAACGTGCCGACTTCGCCAAAAAGGCCAAGAAGCGGGAACGCCAATCCCTCCATTCCGGTTTGCTCGTTTTGATCAGTTTGCTGCGCTGATTTCTGATATTCGTCCAGGCACTCGAGAAGCGCGCCTTGCTCAGCGAAAAACCCGTGCGCAATCGTGAAATCAGGGTCGTCGATTACCGTATTTGCGGTGGCTGTATTCATGGGTGGCGACGTTTTGGTGAACGGGACTTGTTCTGGCTGCTTGGCGATATTGTCAACTCTGGCGCCGACGCACCAGGAGCAAATGAAATAGCCGGAGAGGCGATGGGCGCGACGCTCGCCGTCGGTGCAGGTGCCGGTGGCGGATTCTGCGCAGGTGCCGCAGCAGATTGCGACTGTTCCTTGCGAAGATTCTCTTGTATTCTCAATTGCGCGGGATCGTACAAGAGAACTTTCGCGAGAATTGCTGCTGTTAAGCCAATCAGAAGACCCGCGATCGTTGTGTAGGTGGCCACCTTATTTTGCAGACCGTCGATTTTTCTTTGGAGGACGACCAATGATGGGATTTCCCCGCGAATTTTCATCATGTCTTCGTCAGGGATGCTTTTTTGACCTGAACGTTTTCCTCGATAGACCTCACCTGGTTTATCCCACGAACTGAGCCACAGCAAAAACACTCGCGTCTTGCGCGAGATGACAATGTTTTGAACTCCAGCGTTGTAGACTGAAAAAATCAATTTGCCATCAAATCCCGGATCGACATGAAAGCCGGAGACGTTGATTAGACCCCATAACTTGAATTCGGATTTGATTGAAATGAATCCGATCGCTTCAGGTGGAATTCGGATGCTTTCCTCTGTGATTAGTAGCGCGAATTGCCCCGGCGGAATGACAATATGTGCCTTCTCACCGAGTTGAATCTTTTTCTTTTGACCTGTGATATACGCTTCCGCACCGAGACCCAATTGATATGATCCAGTTGTGATGTTCTTCTCGTCGTAGCCTGTAATCAGGGCCGGCAAGCGCTCCCGCAGGGTGTCCGAGTTCCAAAACGCCACGGAATGCATTATTAATACAACTCGAATAGCGCGTCGAGGCTTTCCACGCCGCCTAAAGATCAGTGAGGAAGTATCTGAATGTGCGGCGCTGCCGCAGCGCCGGCGAAAATCCACGGAGCGTTCGATAGAATCTTGTCTGATTTGAAACTCGCTCGTTTTCCAGCTCGCTCGTCGCTGCCCTCGCGGCTTTACCGTCTATGTCGCCGATCCCATCAGCTCCAGTCTCCAGATTTAAATTTTTAAGCGAATTTTCCTAAAGTTTGTGATCGACTAGAGCGCAACGGATCATGCGCTACTGGTGGGTCAACCATAAGCAGACTTTTCAGCAAGAGTTCGGCGGGAACTACATCTGGTCACCGAAAACAAAACGCGACGGTTCATTTAATCGCTTCTACGAGACAATGCGCGAAGTCGCACCCGGAGATATCGTCTTCTCCTACGCTGGGGGAGTTATTCGCGGATTCGGGATTTCGCGAACGCACTGTTACACATCGCCGCGGCCAGATGAGTTCGGCCACATCGGTGAAGTGTGGGATCGGCTCGGGTGGCGCGTTGACGTCAGTTTCGCTCCGATCACACCGCTACTTCGGCCATCAGATCATATGCGGGTCTTGGTTCCAGTTTTACCGACGGATTACAAACTTCTGACGCCTGCGGGCGGCGGCTATCAACACATCTACCTTGCGCCGATCTCGAAGAAAATGGCGCTGGTTCTTGGTCATCTGATTGGCCCTGATGTCATGCGAATCGTTCAGGACACGCGAACAGCGGAGGAACCAAAAGTTGTCGACACTGAATTACGCGGCATAAGCGAGTGGGAACAAGCAGAGGCAAATCGTATCTTGCAGAGCAAAACGTTGCCGGAGACCACGAGGCAGGCGTTGATTAAAGCTCGAGTTGGCCAAGGGCTCTTTAGGCAAAAGCTCACGTCATTTGAAAATCATTGCCGGATTACTGGCGTGACATACCCGCCGCACCTCTTCGCCAGTCACATCAAGCCTTGGCGCGAGTCCACAAATGAAGAACGACTCAACGGAGAGAATGGATTGCTGCTTACGCCTTCAATCGACCATTTGTTCGATCGCGGATTCATTTCTTTCGAGGACAACGGTGAACTGATGATCTCCGATGTCGCACACAAGGAATCTGTTCAACGAATGGGTGTAGATACTGAGCATGTTGTCCGCGTCGGTAAGTTCTCAGAGGGACAACAATTCTTTCTCGCCCATCATCGCAGCGCGGTCTTCCTGCAAGCGAGATCGGCAATTCGTTAAGATCGATATCCTTTTTCTTATGAGCGAACGCGGTTATTGGATGAACCGGATTGTTATCGGGTAGCGATAAAATTTTCCATCGCTCGCCTGGATGGCGGCGATGATGACGAAGACCGCGTTCAGCACCCAAAGGACCGCCAGAAAAACGAAGCCGATCAGGACAAGGCAAAAGACCGCGGCGATGACGTTGTAGATGAGCATTGAGATTTGGAAATTGAGGGATTCTTTGCCGTGCGCATCGATCTCGGGCGAGTCGCCACGTTTGGCCAGCCAGACAATGAGCGGTCCGAGCAGGTGCCCGGGGAAATGAAGAAAAACGCCGAACAACGCGCTGGCGTGACACAGAATGTTCCAGGTCCAGACATTAGAGGCGGTGATGGAGGTGGTCGGAGGGCCGCCGGCTGGTAGCGGTGGCGGCGTAGGAAGTGAGCTAGTCGTTTCCATAGCAATATCTATTTAATGGTTGGACGCGGCTTTTGCGACGTTTGGATTCAAAATTCTAATGCTCGCAATTTTTGCATGCCGCGGTCGTCAGCAAGTGCGGGGTAACAGAAATGGGGTCAGATCTAAACTCCGAAAGTCTTCGCGAGCGAGCATTTGACACCCTGCTTCCGAAGCTGGATCGGCGTCTGACACAGACGCCCTACAATCGCGGGTCGCTCGAAGCGCGATTTCGGCGAGGCGCCAAAATCAACACACGTGGCGCGTGCGCTCCCCAGAATGATGTGACTGCCGGTTTGATGATCGAACGCGTATCAAATTTTGTTGAATGCTTTGACTGCGTCGGCGCCCGAACAAACGGGAAGACGGCTCACACCGTAACTTCGACTACCGCTTCGGTAATTGAACCTGGAATCGGTTCGCCGTGCTTTTTCAAGCTTTCGAGATAACCCTGAATGGCGTCGCGAATATTTGTCATCGCTTCGTCACGCGTCTTTCCCTGCGAAACGCAACCCGGCAACGCCGGACATTCGGCAACGAACACACCGTCCTCGTCGGTTTCGATGGTGACTCGAAATTTCACCCCGAAAGTCTAGCAGTTGGGAACTGCTTCGCAATGGAAGACCGCGTCGCGATCCCGCATCATAAGCGGCTTATGATCGACGTAGTCTGCGGCGATCAGTTACGGGCAGCGGCCTTGGCCCGAACCTTTCGAGCCCACTCGTTACGTAAGACTTTCATCTCCGCCCGCAACGTGGCCATGCGCGGCCCGACGCCTTTGTATTTTTTCGTGATCCCGGTGACCGTTCGATTGACCGCGCCCTGACCGACCAGACCCTGAAGCTTTTCATAAACGCGCAAGCGCAGCATTTCTTCCCCGCCGCTGGCAGCGTTTCGTTCCCGAAGATTAAGCAGGATGACGTCGAACAGAGGTTTGAATTCAAAGGAGGCCCTGGACGAAAGCACGGCCACCAATTCCTCGGTTACGTTGTCGGGCATCCGACGTGAAAAAGAGGCTCCAACGGATTTAGACATCGAAGACTATACTCCAGATCCGGGAAATAGCGACTGGCTAACCACGGATTACACGGATTTAAACGGATCAAGAGAAATCCTGTTTTTGACCTTATCTGCGATATCCGCGTGATCCGCGGTTCAATGTTTGTATCTCGGCTGCTTCCCGCACCGGCATTGTTGAGGAGTTGCGCGGCGGTTGCCGAAATCACGGACGGTCAATCGTGAGCTACGTCGCGTCGCGCAGGAGCGCGTCGAGATCGAGTGGGTGCGTGGACATCGCGACGGAACCGTCAGGGTTGCGCGACCATTCCTCTTTCGGACGATCGCGGTAAAGCTCGATTCCGTTCTCGTCTGGATCGTGGAGATAAAGTGCCTCACTCACTCCGTGATCACTCGCGCCATCGAGCGGGATCTTGGCCGCGAGCACTCGCCGGAGCGCATCACCGAGCGTCGCGCGATCGGGATAAATGATGGCCACGTGAAATAAACCGGTGGTGCCCGGAGGCGGCGGAGAACCGCCGAGACTTTCCCACGTGTTCAGTCCGATGTGATGATGATATTCGCCGGCAGAAATGAACGCTGCCTTCTTGCCCCAGCGTTGCATCAGCTCGAACCCGAGTACGCCGCAGTAAAATTCGAGCGACCGTTCCAAATCGGAGACCTTCAAGTGCACGTGACCGATGTGCACTCGTCGATCGAGAGGACGGAAATTTTTGCCGGGTGTGAACATATCTCGTCAGGTGGTTGCTCAAGGTACTCGCGGCTGAGGACTCCGAAAGTGTTCGCGAGCAGGCGACCGCCTACGCGCCAAGGCTACGGCGCGACAAAGAGGGCACATGACAGAGAACAGAGGCAGCTTATTCGTTATCTGGAACGGAACGGCACAGCGGCTAGACTGGAAGGCAGAATGAGCATGGAAACGGACGAACCACCCAAGCTGGACAATCTCATCTTTGGCGAAATCCAAGTGCTCCTCGCCGAGAAACGAACTGCACTGTCTTCCCTGCGCACCGGTATCGCCATCTTCGCTTTGCCTCTCTCCGTCCTGAGCGTGCTCATCGCGACTTCGCGCTATTATAATTTCGGGAAGGTGATGCCGTTGCTGGTGCCGCTGTTGCTCCTGAACTTGGGTTTGGTAGTGCTCGGCTCCTGGTTGATCTACCATTCGATCCACCACCTTCACCGCTTGGATCACCGCGTCCGAGAGCTCAGCCAGAAATACCGGTCAATCGCGGAGTTTATAGAGTAGCGCCAGAGAACAGCCAAGGAGGTCGGCGGCAAGAAACCGCAGCTCAGATTTCCAGGTCCTACTTCCTTGGATCAATAAAGATTTGCCAACGTTTGATGCTCTCCGGTCTCAGGATGCCGTGTTTCTGCCAGGGGTCGTCCTTCATTTTCTCTCTCACTTCATTTTCATCTGTGGCATTGAAGAATAAGAGAGAGCCGCCTTCATCAACCAAAGGCCCACCCATCCAAATAAAACCTTCGGCAACGAGTCGATCGATAAATGCCGCGTGCTCATCCCAAAAGGACTGCTCCCGCGTGCTTTTCGAT
>Ga0207684_10005968_pt1 | contig 11143 bp, 7 predicted proteins | sample KBSK5501metaG_FD_184342 | JGI IMG/M metagenome (GOLD analysis project Ga0207684, IMG submission 184342) | Corn, switchgrass and miscanthus rhizosphere microbial communities from Kellogg Biological Station, Michigan, USA - KBS K5-50-1 metaG... | ecosystem: Host-associated > Plants > Roots >... | reverse complement strand
AGGATCATTCTGATTGAACATCAATGAGTGATGATAAGCTTGTATCGCCACGTCCGGCTGCCGGCGGCGAGCGAAAATCTGGCCGAAGATTTTATGTACCAGCGCATTTTTGGGTTCAACTACATATGCAGATTGAATCGCTGCATGTGCTTCATCGATACGACCGGCATTGAGAAAGTCTTGCGCGGTTTTGATATAGGCACCGCCAGGGCCGGTCAACCCATTGCTTACCGGGCCTGAGCTGACTACTACCGAGATCGGTGGCCGGTCGGGTGTCAGCCGGTCGCCTGCTGGCTGCGCAGGTAGGGTCGTCACTGCAACTTGTGCAGGCGTAGGAATCGGGGGGAGATTGATAATGGCCCGCTCCATCTCGGCAGCGCTGCTCCAGCGTTGTGCCAGGGCCTGTGCCAGGGCCTTCATGATGACCTGCTCAAAGGCGGGAGATATGTCCGGTCGCAGCGCGCGCACAGGCGGAAACGAGAAGATGTCCGGTTTATTATTGGCTGCATCATGGTATGTCAGCACACGATGCAGCGTTGCTCCAAGAGCGTAAATGTCGCTGCGCGGCTCCGGCATACCATGCAGTTGTTCGGCGGCAGCGTAGCCGATAGTCATGATTATAGTTGACTGGCGCTGCGATTGAAATGTACGCGCAATACCAAAGTCGATCAGCTTGATCTCGTCGCGATCGGTGACCATCACATTCGACGGCTTGAGGTCACGAAAGATGATCGGCGGGTCCTGGCGATGCAAGTAGCCCAACACATTGCAGAGCTGTTGCCCCCAACTGCGTGCGCGTGCCTCAGAAACGCCTCGCGCACCATTGACTCCTGCTACATTACCCTCCTTCGCAAATATCTCGGCCAGCGTACGTCCTTCAATGAAATCCATGACGAGGTAATGCCTGCCACCCTCGACAAAGAAGTCACGCACGCGCGGGATACAGGGATGGTTGAGCTTGAGCAACAGCTTCGCCTCGCGCTTAAACCAATCCACCGCCTGGCCACGATCGACCTCGCTCTGGAAATCATCGAGCATCTCCTTCACCGCACATGGCTCATCATCAAAACGTGTATCTATAGCACGATATACCGCTCCCATGCCCCCTGACGCAACGGATCCCACGATCCTGTAGCGCCTCGCAGAAAGCTGAGTACCGGCAGGCAAGCGGCGAGAGCCCTCTGCAGAAGACAGAGTGGAAATCACCTGGGGTGCGACGGGAGGCAAAGGATACTCAGGCGCCGTGCCGCTGGCACCGGCACCGCCTTGAGGTGTAACCGGATTCCCTATAGATGCTGCATTCTTCGGATCAGGTGGATAATTATTCGCCATATTTTTCTACACCGCTTATTATAGAAGTGAGAGCGACTTTTGAAAAACTCTAGCCATCAACAATCATAGCCTGCACACTGGTTATCGAACAGTATCAGAGATCAAAAAAGTACTGATTATACTCGTACATTCTCTTGTTGCGCGCATTATAACATATTCATCACGAGATGGGCAGTGGGGCAGAAGACAGCCACAGTGCGACGCAAGTCACAAATCCCAGTGCTTTTTTTGTTCCTAAAAGGTACGCGAGGGTACTTTATGTTCTTTGCTCATTGTCTTATTGGTGGAGTGCTTCAGGATGAAGACGGGCCTGGAAACAATTCCGCAAGCTTGCCCGAAGGATCGTTGTCGAAGAAGGCATTAATATATTCTTCACGCAGAGCAGTTCCCAAGCACGTTCTTGCTCCCATCCGGGTCAGAGTCTGGGGCCACTCCCCATGACGATGCACATAACGCTTTCATGACGCTTCCTCCTTAATATTAGCACCAGAGAGGACGATATGCAGCCGGTTGGGGACGATAAGGCACCCACCACAGGGGGATCTCAAGGTTTATATACCAATGGAGGTATAGTTATGGCTTTCCAAGAGAGAGAAAGACAGCACGCAACTGGGACAACACACTCACCACGCTCTTTGTCGGTATACTTTATTGCAGCCGTGGCAGCAATAGGCGGATTTCTGTTTGGCTATGATACAGGAGTCATCTCAGGCGCACTATTGTTTCTGAAACAAAGTTTTGCGCTCAATGCAACCACACAAGAAATCGCTGTCAGTGCCGTCTTAGTCGGCGCTATCGTTGGGGCCATCGTAGCCGGGCGGCTCAATGATGCCCTTGGGCGCAAAAAGACACTTCTCTTACTTGCTGTGATCTTTACTGTTGGCGCCCTGCTCACCGCGATCTCCCCTACCCTGGTGTTTTTTCTCGTTTGCCGTGTCATTGTGGGTCTAGGTATTGGCGCTGCTGCGAGCGTCGTGCCTGTCTACATTTCGGAAATAGCCCCGGCCCGGCTGCGGGGGAGGTTGGTCACCCTTAACCAATTAGCGATCACCGTGGGGATCGCGGTCTCCTATTGGGTCGACCTGGCCTTTGCCCATGCAGGTTTGGCATGGCAGCCTATGTTTGCCAGTGCGGCGCTCGCCGGTATCGCTTTGTTCCTGGGGATGCTGCTCTGTCCCGAATCTTCGCGTTGGCTGGCCAGTAAAGGGCGATGGGATGAGGCCCAGGCGGTGATTGAACATATCAAGGGAGCACAACCGGAGCAGGAACTGGCTGATATCCGTCGTTCGTTGAGCGAGCAGCGACAACAACTCGGCGTACGTGAACTCTTCACACTGCGCCTGCGAGGGGCCCTCATCGTGGGCGTGGGCCTGGCCGTCTTCCAGCAATTTGTCGGGGTTAACACTGTGATTTATTATGCTCCCACCATCTTTCAACAAGCTGGGTTTTCGAGCGCATCCAGTGCCATTCTCGCCACGTCGGTTGTAGGCATCGTGAACGTGCTAGCGACGATTGTGGCTATCTTACTCGTTGATCGGCTAGGGCGGCGTATGTTACTGCTGGGGGGCTCTATTATTATGGTCGTGGCGCTCGTCATGCTCGGCATTATCTTCGCCCACAATTCGGGTCACATTGGAGGCTTGACGCTCATCGCCTTGATCGTCTATATCCTGGCGTTTGCGCTCAGTTTTGGCCCCGTCTTCTGGCTGATGAGTGCGGAGATTTTTCCGACACGAGTGCGTGCCTCCGGGGCGAGCATCAGCTCGTTTGCGAACTGGGCTGCCAACTTGCTCGTCAGCATCACCTTTCTCTCTCTTATTGGAGCCCTGGGCGCTCCTTCAACCTTCTGGCTGTACGCATTCTTTGGAGTTCTCGCCTTTATCTTCAGCTGGTTACTCGTTCCGGAGACGAAAGGGAGAAGCCTGGAGCAAATTGAGCGCTATTGGGAGAACGGGCGTTATTGGGATAAGGCGGCTTGAAGAAAGAAAAGAGGGGATGAAGAGTTGTGTTCACGATTCAGGCCTATCCGTCACCGCATTAGCATGGGCCGGAAAGCCCTCATACTCTGCCAGTCGGCGCGTAGTCTCGCTTAAAGAAGCGTATCCTGCAGGTGTCAGATACGCGATACCCGTGCGCTTCAGAAAATCATAGACCGTCGTGCACGAGAACGTATGTGCAAAGCCACCCGTAGGCAAGACCGCATTTGTGCCGACGCTGTAGTTAGCCATACTATATGGTGTGCGCGAACCCAGCAGAATCTCCCCAGCATTTTTCAGCTCTGGCAAGAGAGCGAAAGGCTCGCGTACCTGCACTCCGAGATGTTCAGGCGCGTATGCATTGACAAATTCAATGGCTTCCTGCATGCTTTGCGCCAGCACAACGCCACCTGTGCCCTCTGGAGCCTCAAAGACCGTGCGGACAAAGGCTTGCCGCCATTCCGGCAGCGCAGCCATTTTGGCAGGCAACAAGGCCATGACACGTTCGGCCAGGCTACGGCTATCCGTCACCAGCAGGCTGGATGAATCTGGCCCATGCTCTGCCTCGATCAGCAAGTCACGCGCCACCAGTTCAGGACTCGCGCTTTCGTCAGCCAGGGTGATGGCCTCACTGGGACCCGCCGGCAGCCCCACATCTACGGTTCCATACAGTAGCCTTTTAGCAGCCGCGACAAAGCCGCTGCCCGGCCCGGTAATTTTATGCACACGTGCAATACTCCTGGTGCCATAGGCGAGCGCTGCAATAGCCTGGGCGCCACCTACGCGGTAGATTTCGTGCACGCCACACAGATCAGCAGCAACCAGCGACGCGGCATCGACTTCACCCTGCGGCCCCGGGGGAGTGCAAACGACGATACGCGGAACACCTGCGATGCTGGCAGGAGTGGCCAGCATATACATGACAGAGGGAAAAGCTCCTTTACCGCGTGGGACATAGAGTCCCACGCTGCTAATGGGCGTGATCTTCTCCCCGGCAATCACGCCAGGGGCAACCTCTGTAAACCATTGCTCATGCGGCATCTGGCGCTGGTGGAACGTGCGGATATTGCGTATCGCTTGTTCCAGGGCCGCGCGCACCGGCGCATCAAGCTGGGCGTGAGCTTGCTCAATCTCAGCACGACTCACGCGCAATTGATCGGCAGTGAGCTGCACGTGATCAAAGCGCGCGGTTAATTCGACCAGTGCATCGTCACCACGGTTTCGCACATCCTCTACTATCGGGCGTACACGCTCAACCTGTTCGTCTATTCGTATTTCTGCACGGCGCACCAGGCGTGCGCGCTGCGCACTATCCATGCTAGAGAGTTCGTAAAAATGAATCATACTAATCTGCCTTCTTAACCAGCTTATCTGCCTCCTGCGCAGCCACCACATCAGCTTTCATCCAACGCGCACCAGTAATACCAACCAGGCCAGCAATAACCAGCGCAGGTGTACACGTAACTAAAAGAGCCTTGGCGAGGTCTTGCCCCCCCACGTAGTTTGCAAAGTGCAGGCCATGCGTCGGGTCAAATGCTGTAGCCAGCGTGCCTACCAATGCAGGAGCAAAAGCATCACCTAGCAGATGGGCAAACAGCAACGTGACAGCTACCGCCGAGGCACGCAGGATCGACGGAACAACATCCTGGGTCGCTGCCGTGCTGGGACCGGTGTAAACGGTGAGTAAGAGAGCTGTCAGCACGAAGAAGACGGTGAAAACAGCAAAACTATGGGTACTTACAGCGACCGCAAAAGAAGGCGCACCCAGCAGGAAACCTATGCCGCACACCAGCACACGCGCCCCCTGGTGCCTGCGGTTAAGCCAATCCGCCATGTAGCCGCCGAGTACAGTACCAGCAAGCCCAGCCAGCACGATGATGACACCTGCGTAGATTCCCGCTTGACTTGAACTCAGGCCATAGATGTCTTTTTGTTGCAGAAATGTGGGCAAGTAAACCGTGTTCACCCCCAGGACAAAGTAGGCGAAGATCTGCATGATTATCAGAACCACCAGGGTTTTGACGCGTAGTAATGTGCCGAATTGTGAGAGCACATTGGGCGAAATCTGCATCGCCTGGTGTGGCTCTTCAATCTCAGCCATGTCGCCCAATGTATATGGATAGAGTGCTATCTCCTCTTCATCTGCCTCGTTGCGCCGCGGTTCGCGCAGTTTCCAGGCAAGAAATGCCAGGATGAGGCCTGGAATACCTGTGATGAGGAAAGCCAGCCGCCAACTTCCAACAAATAAACCCGCAACCACGCCACCTATCACAAAGCCCACGAGGATACCTACCAGTTGACCCACACTCCACCAGCTCATGATACGCGAACGCCTGGTACGACTGAAGTAGTCGCTCATCAGCGCAGTACCGGCAGGGAAATATCCTGCTTCACCTATGCCTAGCACCATACGCGATAAGAAGAGTGTGATGAAGTTGGTTGCCAGGGCAGTAAAGGCGGTTGCTATGCTCCAGATAGCGACAGTGATAGCTACCACGTTTTTGCGTTTCGCGCGGTCCGCCCAGATCCCCAGCGGCACCGTAGCTAGCGTGTAGACAACAAGAAATGCCGAGGCAATGTAGCCAATGCCATCAAAGCCAAAGCCCAATTCATGAGCGACTACATTGGCAGCGCCCGTCAATACATTACGATCGAGGTAGTTCAGGAAGCTGATGAGGAACATTATCCAGAAAACAGCCATAGGTTTGGATATTTCCCAACGGCGCGTTGATGGGGGAGGTTCTTTGATTTCCATACTCATTTGCACCTTTCTGACCTAAAACCTGCTGCTCAGGTGGCCCCAGCAATCTCCTTTTCAGGACACTGCTGACGTATTATATCATCTCCCCTGGCGTTCAATTTGTAGAGGTTAATCTTCCTATGAACACGCCTCTCACCAGCTAGACTTTAGTACTACCCCCAAAACCACGTGGTCCTCTTCAATCGTGTCTAGTTAAAGGATCAGATTCATAATACTCGACGAGTAAGCAAGACAGGAGTACAACAATGGGAACATTGATGTATGACAGTGACTGGAACAGTTTAGAGCTAGACGGATACGAGTTGCACAGCGGGGAAAACGTGGAAATCTCTGTCTTCGGCTCTTGGATCCCTGGACAGCTTGTTTTGGACACAGCAGGCTGGCACCTGCTCACCCCTGACCAGGTGGAGATTCCTCTGCGCAGTGGATTGACAGCACGTCATGGCGAGCCAGGTAGCTCTCCCACCCCCGCATTGCAGCCAGTGGAGATGAACGCACCACACATCTTGCTTGTTGACGACGACCCGGCGCTGCTGAGCGCGCTTCCACAAACCATAGCTCTGCGCCTCCCCGCAGCCAGGGTAGATATAGCCGACTCAGCGCAAGAAGCGCTTGAGCAGATTCAAAGGTATCAGTATGAGACGATCGTGAGTGATATCAAGATGCCTGGGATGGATGGCCTGGACCTGCTGGCGCGCATCCACGAGCTGCGGCCAGGGACGCCCACGCTCTTAATCACCGGCCACGGCGATCAGGGCCTGGCGATCCAGGCTCTGCGCGGGGGAGCCTATGATTATATCCTTAAGCCGATTGATCGTGACTACTTTATGGCCGCCCTACGTCGTGCCCTTCACACACAACTCCTCCAGCGCCAGGTTATAGAGCAACAGCTGGCCCTGGAACTGCATGCCAAGTCGCTCGAGGGCCTGGTGCAGCAACGAACGCACGAGCTGTTCGAGGCCCATGCAGCAAAGGATAAGCTTATCAACCTTGCCTCGCACGAGCTGAAAACTCCACTGACTCATCTCAAGGACATGACCCAATTGCTGCGCCTCAAACTCGAAGGTACAGATGTGCCAGAAATGGTGAGCCAGGGCTTAGCCGACATCGAGCACTCTATCGAGCAAACGGAAATGCTGGTACAGGAGCTGCTGCATACCTCGCGTATCGAGACCGCGCTGTTCCTGCTTCACCGGCAACGCTGCGACCTTGTTGAGTTGTGTCGCCAGGTGCTCGCGGAGTACACGGCAAATACCGGTTGTGCTCTCAGGTGTGAAAGCCTTTGCGCGCCCATCGAGGTCGAAGTGGATATGGACCGGGTGCGACAACTGATCATCTCGCTGCTCGCCGATGCGCACAAAAACTCGACGCCAGGGTTCCCAATCACGGTCAAGTTGCAACAAACTGGACCGAAAGCGATCATCACGGTGAGCTATAGAGGTTCACCGCCAGGATTGGGGCTGGAGTTCTACATCTCACGGAAAATCGTAGAGCAACACGCTGGGCGTCTCGAAGTCCAAAGCTTCCCAGAAAACAGAAACACCTACTTCGTCATGCTGCCACAACGTCTCGATCCCGCAGAAGAGCAGGCTGATACCTCCAAGCATATACAGCGCGCACAAGCGCTCTGGACGGTCACCGCTTAAACGAAGATTTGCACACGAGTGGTATCAACTGTAATCCAGTTTGTGGAACAAACCTGGACAGCAGCTGTTTACGCCGCCCTGATCCAGTCCGACCTTCCCAGCGTTCCTGCTCCACTCCAGGAGGTTATCAGATCAGGTCATGTCCTGGAGAGGGTGAAGGTTGGAACGTCCCCCTTTCGGACCAACGCTAGCCGTACCACCTTGCGTGTCCCGCTACCGGGACCGGCCTGGCCTGCCAGTCTTTGGCGGGGTGTCCCTCTGACAGGCTTCTTCCCTCCGCCCTATAGCCGGAGAGAGCGTGCTCCGCCGGTCATGGGCTGCGACTCTAGCAGCCGATGGCGAGGCGGTTTGGTGCGTGGCTTCCAATGCCATTCTCGATAAAACGAGCGATGCACATTCACCGATGCATTAAAGTCAGCATTCGCCACGTAATGACAGACGGGACAGCAAAACAATTTTCCCCACTTCTCCCTGATGCGCTTGCCGCCTCGGTAGGAAAACCTTTCCCCCTTGGCGCCGCATCGCGAGCAGTATTGGGATGTCCCATGCGGATTGACTTCGACGGTGACGGTGCTGCAGACCGCGTAGGTCTTGTCTTTACTGTAGTGGTTGATCTTGCCTCGAAGCTGATTGGCTTGCCTGCGGTTCATGCGGGCCGACTTGCTTCTCCCCTTTGGCTTGATCTTGCGCAGTCGTTCAAAGAGCAGCACACAGCCGGGATACCTGGCGCACACCGTGGCAATGATGCGCGCAACTTTGTCGGCGGCATCTTCATTCATCCGTCGGACATGTCCCCAGATCTGCTGATTGCTGTGCTCGCCCTTCACCGGCTTGCCTGATTGCCACTGTTTCTTCGCAATACACTTGAGGTGCCCATAGCGGTGTCGGTCAAGACCATGATCGGTCACAAACGCGGTCTCGATGATCCGCCCATCTTGCCTGACCGTGATCACGGCAAGATTTTTCACATTGAGATCGACGGCCACCGTGACCAGGTGCGGATCTGCTTTGCTCTCCTTGACCCGTCTGGCCTTGACTTCCTTCACCTGGGGGAAGTGCAGCGCGGCGGACTGCTTGCGCAGGATCAATTGAGGGCTTTGGTGCTCCCAGGCTGGATCACGCCAGCGCGCTTCAAAATAGCGGTTCAGGTTCACAGGGTAGTTCTGCCATCGCCACGCGGTTCCGGTGTAGACCTTGAGCCGGACGAAGCAGGTGCGTGGGTTCGGGCGCAGGTCGCTCCCGTCCAAGTCCAGGCGGAACGCTTCGTCATAGAGCGTGGGGTGATTGGGTGCTCCCGGGCTGCCGGGTTGTCCCTTCTGCGAGCCTTTCGCGCGCCAATTGGCCAGATTCGAGAAGTAGGAGCGCACTTTGCCAATGGCGTCTTTGATCACGGAGCGGCGGTAAATAAAGGGGAAATCGGGGAACTGTTGGCTAAAATTGTAAGCTGGCAATGGAGAGCGATGGGCTGCCGTCTCGACGGTGAGCGTTTCGGCCCAGGTGAGCAGTTCATTGGGGGAGATGAGCCGTTCTCGTTCTTCTTGGAGGTGCTCTGAGAAGTAGCGCACCTTTTCTTCAAGCTTGTCAGGATGGGCCAGGAAAAAGGCCACATAGAAGGCACGGGCCGCATCCAGAAGCCTGGCCGTTTCCTCGAGATAGGTGCGCTTGCCCGTATTGGCTCCTCCCTGGTCTCGCTTGCCCAGGTCAAGGAACAGTTTGGTGGTGCGCGTGGCCTGGCCCATCGGGTGGTGCTCCTTATGCGAACAAAAGTTCTTGTGCTTCTAGTGTACTGCTCTTGCACCTTGTTGTCAAGCTTTTTCGTTCGTCGTCTTCATCGTTGAAGGCGAGATGAGTATCCATTAACTACACTGCGACCGGAGCTCCTCGAAACACAAGGCTTAAGGGAGTTCGCTGTTGCGCACGACACCTTCACGGCGTGCGGGTGAGCATCTCCAGGAAGCTCCAGGATTTCAGGTCGCGTTCCAGGTGGAAGCGCAGCAGGTCATGCATGACTGCCTCTAATTCGGCCTGTAGTTTAGTGTCAAGACGCAGGTGTGAGGCTTCGATCCATTTGCTGCGCTGCAAGAAACGCAAGACTTTGAGAGCGTTCAGGGAGAGGCGGCGTTCCCAGAAACGTGAGCACTGGGGGCAGAGTACCCCCCCCAGCGAGGCCCTGAAGCCGTTCTCCTCCGGGCGCAGTTCGTTTCCGCAATGGGCACAATTCTGCAGAGCTGGCTCGTAGCCAATGGAAGAAAGCAAGTGTAGCTCAAAGTAGCGCAGCAGCAGGCGCGTATGTTCATTCTCTTGCTCATTGCTGATAACGCTGCCTTTCGCTTGTTGTTGCTGCAATGCGTTTGCGTCGGCATCCAGGTAACGCAGGGTTTCGAGCAGCAAGGAGTAGATATCCCGGTGCGGGGTTGAATCTTCAACGAAACGATCCACCAGTTCGGCCAGGTAGAAACCACAGGTCATATGCCAGAGTTCGCCGCGCAGGTGCAGGAAGTTCTCGCGACCCTCGGCCTGTGTGACGATATCGAGGTTGCGACCAAGCGCCAACTGTAACTGGCTGCGATTGAGCAGATCAAGGTGTCCCGCCTTCTTGCTGATGGGACGCCGTATGCCCTTGGCGACGGCATGTAATTTGCCCTTGGAAGGTGTAAACAGCGTCATGATCCGATCAGCCTCACCAAAGTCGGTGCGCTTAAGTACAATGGCCTCAATGGAGTAGCTATGTTGCTGTCGCATGGGGAACACCTTACGAGTGAATGAAAAAAGACGTGACTTACAAACAAAATCACGTCTCGTTAGGAGGCGACGAGCGGATTCGAACCGCTGGTGCAGCTTTTGCAGAGCCGTGCCTTACCACTTGGCGACGTCGCCACATGCATACGCGAGCGTCCGAGAGGCTAGGATGGAGCGGGAGACGGGGATCGAACCCGCGACTTTCTCCTTGGCAAGGAGATGCTCTACCACTGAGCCACTCCCGCTTATGCGTTACTTTCGTGACATTAAGATAGCATATCAAAGGCGATTTGTCAACAGCTTAGAAGGCCTGTTACTCAACAGTAAATCCGCGTTCCCTCAACAACTCTACCACCCGCTCCAATGCCCCCGGATCCACTTGCACCAGGCGATTCTCAAAGGGAACTTCTGTCCCAAGCAGTGGGCCTAGTTCTTCGTCAGTCTGGATGTCTTGTAAAGCCTGGGCAGAGAGACTTAGCAAGGGCGCACGTTCGACTCCAATACTGTCTTGCCGCTCATATCCACCACCCCACAACTTGAGACGAATCAAAAAAGATGTAGGCACCCCACCTTCGCAGTAATGCTGCAAGAAGCGAATAATATGTTCCAACGGAAGCCCTGCACTGCGTGCCTGTTGAATCGCCGCCGGTGTGACCTTCCTCCAACCCGTTGCCTCGTCCAGTTGAGTG
>Ga0207684_10005964_pt1 | contig 11156 bp, 8 predicted proteins | sample KBSK5501metaG_FD_184342 | JGI IMG/M metagenome (GOLD analysis project Ga0207684, IMG submission 184342) | Corn, switchgrass and miscanthus rhizosphere microbial communities from Kellogg Biological Station, Michigan, USA - KBS K5-50-1 metaG... | ecosystem: Host-associated > Plants > Roots >... | reverse complement strand
GTAGATCCATCGCCACCAGCGCCACCACGAGCAGCACCGTCACGACGACGGAGAGCGCGAAATGCCCGCCGGCCATGCGGGCGATCCTGTTCGGCGCCGGCGCGCCCGCCACATTGCCGGTTGCCCCAGACATGCCGCCCCCTTCCTGTTCGCTGGTAGGACGACATGCCACGCCTACCCGCCCGACCGCTTTGCGCCGGCGCTGCGCGTCGTGTGCTGCCAATATTATCGCCGGGCGGTCAATGCCTCAGCTGGCTGGATGTTGCTGAGCGAATTCCTGTGCTACGGCATCCATGCGGGTGAAGGTAGCGCCAAGCCCCCGGAGCTCTGTGATTAGTCGCTCCAACAGGAGCATGCGGTGACCGCGCCCGATCACCTGCGGATGGAAGGTGAACGTAAGCACGCCCCACTCGAGCGTGCGCGTGAGGTAGCGAAAGTCGTCGAGCCAATTGGCCAGCACGTCATCGGTGCGCTGGAGCCCTGGCTGCAGGTGCGTTGCCGTCCATAGATACTCGAAATGCGGGAAATCGTCCAGCGACCAGCTGACGGGCAGCTCGATCAAGCTGGTCGTCGCACCGAACCGTGCCGGCTGGTCGGCGGTGATAATGTCGCCGCGCCGGGCAAAGTACGGCGTGTAATCATTCGCCATCATACTGCTGTCGTACGTGAAGCCATGTGCCAGGAGCAATTCGACCGAGTGCGGGCTGAGATCCCAGGCCGGCGAGCGGTAGCCGGCCGCTGGGGCGCCGGTGAGGCGGCGAATCACCTCGTTGCCACGCACCAGCACATCCTCCTCCGCGGCGCGCGTGCGGCCCACAGGCGCTTCGTGCGCGTAGCCATGGTGGCCGATCTCATGGCCCGCCGCGTAGATGCGCGTGCAGAGCGCGGGATACGTCTCGATCGTGTGACCGGGAATGAACCAGGTGGCGGGGATAGCATGTGACGCGAGCAACGCCAGGATGCGCTCCGCGCCAACGGCCCCAAACTCCCCCTGCGAGATCGGTGTCGGCGTCGTCATGCCCCGTGCGATCCAGAGCGACAGCGCATCGAAGTCGAAGGTAAGACACACCAGGTGGCGCGGCATGGGCGGACCTCCTCGCGGCTGTGGCACCTATCTCACGTGTTGATTCTAGCGTACTCCATTTCCCAGCCTAAAAGCGCTGGTTGCGCTCCCGCGCGCCGGACGAGCCAGATAGGCAATCGTGCTGTTGCCACAGCTACTCACCCCACGCCGCTGGCAGGCAAGGCAGCAGTGGCAGATTACATGTGGGCGGCGCATAAGCCGCGAGGCACTTCACCCGTAGTAGAGTTGAGCGCGCCGCGACGATCCGCCCTCGACATCCGCCACATCGCCTCTGGATTGATATTGACAGAATAGAACGGCGCGCGTAGTGTAGCGGAGGTACGAGGTGGGTGCGTGGGGCTTGCTTGGAGGCTGAGGGCAGCCAGCGGCAAGCGCCGCGGAAGGAAAGAGAGCCTGCGGTATGTCCGGCCGACACTATCCTTTCGGCGTCGGCGATGAGGGCGAGGAAGGCGAAGGCCGGCAGTGGCCCGACGCCCGTCAGAGTCGCCCGCGCGGCGACTGGTCCGGTTCGACGGGGGGAGACGGCCGTGAAGGATATGGGCAGTCCGGACCGACCTCCAGACGGCGCAGCCCCGACGAAGGGGCGTATGGCGAGGGCGCGGGCGGTTCTCGGCGCTCCGGCGGGCCGACCCGCGGCGGCTACGGGCCTGGTGGCGCGGGTGGCAGGCCTGGTCCGTCGTGGGGCGGTGGCGATGCGCCGACGCGCCCCAGCGGCGATGGGTGGGGCAATTACGCTGGTGGTAGCGGCGGAGGCTACGGTCCACCTGGCGGCTATGGTCCTCCCGGTGGTTACGGCGCGCCAGGCAGCTTCAGCCAACCGCGCCCGCCGGGTGGCTCGGGGGGCTACGGCCAGGCAGGCCCGCCCGGCTACGGCCGGTACGGTGGCGATCCCTACGCTGGTGCGCCGCCTGATGACTACGGCTCCCCCTATGGGCAATCCGCGCCGACCTCACGCGGGTGGAATATAGTCCCGGACCAGGGCGGCTACGGCGGCTATGACCAGCGCAGCCAGAGCACGTGGAGCGCCCAGCAGGAGGACTGGAATGCGCCGGCCGTCCCGGAGCGGCGCTCGCGCAAGAAGCTATGGGTCACGCTCGGCGTGGTCGCGGCGCTGCTGCTGTGCTCCTGTGGCGGTCTAGGCGTCCTGGCGATCCAGTTCTTCGCGCCTGCTGCCGCGGCGGGCGCCTTCTGCGGTGTGCTGCAGGCCAAAGCCTACACGAGCGCGTACGACCTGATGAGCAAACAGGCGCAATCGCAGATGACGGCGGCGCAGTTTGCGCAGGATGGGCAGGCACTCGACAGCGCGCAGGGCGCGCTCACGCACTGTGGCACCGCCAATAACGGCACCAACGGCTACAACTATCAGCTAGGTGGCAACAAAGCGAGCATCGCCTTCGCCATGACGCGCGCCACCGCCGGGGCGCTGACCGGCACCGTGCGTCTGGTGAACGAAGCGAGTGCCTGGAAGGTGGACGCGCTCGACACCAGCCTGCTTGGCGTGAATCTCGATGCGCTCACGACGGCTACCAGCTATTGCGCGGCCTTCGTCGACGCCAAATATGACGCGGCCTTCGCGCTGCTTGGGGCCAAAGCGGTGGGCAAGACGAAGGTCGTCGACTACACCCAACTGGCCAAGTGGCGCGACGCAGTGGACGGCAGCGTAAGCACCTGCGCCGTCACCGGCTTTGGCTCAGTCAACAACGAGACCGCGGCGAGCATGACGCTCAGCGTCGCCCGTGGCACGCATGCGCCGAAGAAAGGGCCGCTGGTGCTCGGCGTCGAGAACAACGTGTGGAAGATCAGCACGGCTGGCCCAGAGCAGCAAGGCACTGACCTCGGCGCGCTGCAGACGGCGGCTCGCTTCTGCGCGGACCTGGCGAGCGCCAACTACGCGGACGTGTTTGGCCTGCTGTCGGCCACAGGCAAGGGTGGCAGCACCATGGCGGATGTCGCGGCTGCCTTCTCTGGCACCGTGAACGGCATTAAATGGATGAGCTGTACGGTTGACCCTGCCAAATTCAAGGTCTCGGGCAGCTCTGCCACCCTCACGACCGATGTCAAGCTGCAGCAGCTGAGCAGCGGCCAGGTTGCGACGGCGCCGATAGACCTGAAATTCGCGCATAGTGGCGCCGCGTGGCTGCTAGACGATGTCGCGGCCCACACGTAAGCCGCGTGGCGAGGCTAGAACGTGCCGGCGCGCTCCAGTAGCGCCTGCACTTCATCTGCCGTGGGCAGCGAGGGGACCGCGCCCATGCGGGTGGCGGCGAGCGCACCCGCCGCGCCCGCCCGCCGCAGCGCCTGCGGCATCGCCGTGCCCTCCGCCAGCGCCGCCGCCAGCGTGCCGCAGAAGGCGTCGCCGGCCGCCGTCGCATCCACCTGCTTCACCGCGATGGCCGGCAGCAGGGTGTGACGCGGCGCGGGCGGGCCTACCGGCTCCGCGCGGCTCCAAAGGCAGCCCTGCGCGCCGAGGGTGATGACGACCTCCGCCGGCCCCAGCGTCAGCAAGCGCTCCGCCGCGGCGGGCGCGTCGGCCGGCGACGTCACCGGCATGCCGGCCAGCGCGCTGGCCTCCGTTTCGTTGACGACAAGCAGATCGGCGAGCAGCAGCAGATGCGCGATAGGCGCGCGCGGAATGGGCGCCGCGTTGAGGATGGTGCACATGCCGTGTGTGCGCGCCAGGCGTAGCCCGGCCTCAACGGATTCCAGCGAGGTTTCGCACTGCGAGAGAAAGACGGCGCGCGCGCCGCCGGTGGCCCGCCCAGCAAAGGCCGGCGCGACCATCTCTCGTGTGAGGGCGAAGTTGGCGCGCGGAGTGGCGACGATGGCATTCTGCCCCAGCTCGGTGAGTACCAGAATGCTAGCCACGCCAGTGCCCGCCTCCGCCAGACGCGCCACGTGCCGCGCGTCCACATGTTCGCGCTCCAGCAACGGAAAGAACGCGTCGCCAAAGGCATCCGCGCCAACCGCGCCGATCAGCGCGACGCTGGCGCCCATGCGTGCGGCGGCGATCGCCTGGTTGCAGCCCTTGCCGCCGATGAAGGTGCCGAAGTCGTCGCCAAGCAGCGACTCGCCGGGCAGTGGCATGCGCGGCGCGCGCGCGACGAGATCAGTCATCAGGCTACCGAGCACGAGTACGTCACCCACGCTGCATCCCTCCAGTCTCCTCCGTCAGGTCGTGCCCGCTTTGACGGCCAGCGCGCACACTTGCGCTAGAAGCTGCCCAGTTGTCATCCGCTGATCGTCCGTACGGCGCGCCCGGCAAGTGAGGCGCGCGCCGTTAGATGACCCGCTCGTTGCCGCCGTCCACCGGGATCTGCGCGCCAGTGGTGCGGGAAAACAGCGGGCCACAGAGCTGCACGGCTAGCTCGGCAACATCGCTGCTGCGCACCGCGACGCGCAGCACGTTGTTGGTCTTGTACTCTTCGACGCTCAGGCCATACTGGGCCGCCCGCGACTGCAACACCTCATCCGTCCAGATGCCGGTGTCGAAGACCGCGTTGGGATGCACGACGTTGACGCGGATGCCGTCCACGCCCCATTCGAGCGCGGCCACGCGCGCCAGCTGCGTCAGCGCCGCCTTGGAGGCGGAGTAGGCGGCGGCGCCCGGCCCCGGTGCGGGCACATTCTTCGAGCCGATGACCGCCACCCGCCCACCGCGCGGCGCCAGCTTGAGCAGCGGGTGCGCCAGACGGAGCAGCGCGAGGTTGGCATCGAGGTTGACGCGCATCACGCGATCCCACTCCTCCAGCGTAAGCGCCTCGATGCGCCGGCCCGCCGGGAAAATGCCGGCATTGAGCATCAGCATATCGAGTCCGCCGAAGGCCGCGACGGCGGCATCCAGCGCCCCTGCCAGCGCGTCCTCATCGCCGACGTCGCAGCAGAGGCCCAACACGTCTGGCCGGTGATACTGCTCCGCGATGGCGGGATTGAGATCCAGCGCGACGACGGCGGCGCCGGCCGCCAGCAGCGCCTCGACGCAGGCCTTGCCGATGCCGGAGGCCGCGCCAGTCACCAGCGCCACCTCCCCGGCAAACAGGGGCGGCTTGCCGCGCATGCGGAGTTTGGCCTGCTCAAGGTCCCAATACTCCACCTCAAGGATGTCCTGCGCAGGCAGCGCCTCCCAGCCGCCCAGCGCCGTGGCCCGCTCGATGATCTCGATGGTGTGGCGGTAGATGTCCTCAACGATGGCGGCGTCCTGAGCGGTGCGCCCAACCGCGCCCATCCCCAGGGCAGGATCGAGGATCACGCGCGGCGCCGGGTCCAACATCTCCAGCGGTCGGCCGGCACTGGGCGCATGGGCCGCGAAGTAGGCGGTGTAGTCGGCAACGTAGGCAGTCACGTCGCGCCCGACGAGCGGCAGGCGCTTGGTGCGGATCACGTGGTCGGGGGTCGCCGGGCCTTGCAGCGCCAGGCGCTCAAGGTCCGTGCGCTGCGCGAAGCCGAGGCACTGCTCGTCGCGGTGTGTCGCCAGGATCAGCGGCACCCCGGCGGCGGACGAGACGGCGTGGCGCAGGGCGGCGATCTCGCCGCGCGCGGGCACTGGGGACGGCGCCGGCGGGCTGCCAGGCACGTGCCATGCCTGGTGGCGCGCCAGATACTCCTCGGCGCGCGTCACCAGCTCGATCATGCTCTCGTAGCTCTCACGGGCCGTCTCGCCGAAGGAGAAGAGCCCATGCTGCATCAGCACCATGCCGCGCGTGCGCGGGCCAGACTCGGCGGGGAAGAGCTCGGCGGCACGGCGGGCGAGCTTGAAGCCGGGCATGACGTACGGCACGACCACCAGCGTGTCGCCATAGATCTCACGCACGCGCTCCAGCCCGCCGGGCGTGTTGGTGACGGCGATCAGCGCGTCGGCGTGGGTATGGTCCACGAAGGTGTGCGGCAGGATGGCGTGCAGAATCGCCTCGACGGAAGGCGCGGGCGCGCTGGCGTCGGTCATGTTGCTCTTCAGCTCGTTGGCCATCTCGGCATCTGAGAGCGTGTCGAGCTGGGCGAGGCCCAGCAGCCGCGCCATGCGCACCGGTGCGAAGCCGGCCGCCTCGATGGTCGCCAGGTCCCAGCCGCTGCCCTTGACGTAGAGGATGTCCTCCTCTTCGCCGAGCAGGTTGCGCTGGCGAATCTTGACCGAGGTGTTGCCGCCACCATGCAACACCAGCGAGGCGTCGCGGCCGAGCAGGCGCGACGTGTAGACGCGCTGGCCCAGCGCGCCAGGGTAGCGCGCGGCCTCTTCATCGTTCCACAAGCTCTGCATCGCCGGCTCCCCTGCTACCGTTCGCGTGACGCTGGGCGGCCCGTCGCACCGCCGCCGCGCTGTCGCGCTGTCGCGCTGTCGCGCTGTCGCGTGCCGTTCGCGACGCAGTGTAGCATAGGGGAGGCGGGACGTGGTGGGGAAGGTTTCCTGCCCTCAAGCGGCAGGGCTAATCCTACGCCAGGCATCACGCCGAGGGGAAGCAAAGCGGTTGGCAGACTTATACCTATCGATACCCAGTGATCGTGCATGACGGAGTTGCTCTGGCACGGCCTGAGGCCGGGAACGCTCGCCCACGGACTAGACCCAGGTGACGGGCACTGGCACCATTGCGTCGCCGAAGGCGTGCATTGATTTGAAGGGTGCGCCGCTTGCGGCATCATGTGGTGTCAGACTCATCGTCAGCACGAGCGAACCCGCGCCGGGAGCGAACGTACTCGTATCGACGATGGCATGCCAAGGACTGGGCGTGTTCAGTTTGGCGATGGCCTTGGCCAATCGCGAGGTTGGGGGGCCGAGAGCGACAATGCCGCGTATGGAACCCGCCGCGGCGTCGAAGTGATAGGTGACAAGCGTCTCGGCACTGCGCACCACGTTCGCCAACGCCTGTGGGGAGGTGATCGTGGGCGCGGTGGGGATTTGGAGCGCAATGCCAGCAACAGCCCCACTGGCTGTATACTCGCAATGCACCGTCTTGCCCGCCATCTGTGCTGCAGGCGCGTGAAGAACCTGGAATTCGGCTATGCGATTGTTACTTGAGAGACCGACGCCATCGCAGGTGACGCGCTCATCTCCGGCGAACTGGACGATGTGGCCGCCCGATGAAAAGTTGAGGTCGACCTCCGCCTCTAGGTCCGTGTCGCCACTCGATTGGTTGAATGATACTCCCATGGAGACATCGAGCGTGCCGGGTGCCGGATTGTGGAGGACCACCGGTACATCGGCATAGCTCCCTTGGGATGAGAGTATAGGCGAGGTCTGCGTGGCCCTGGTGTCTGCGCCACCTGGCGCGTCTGTCGCGGTCGCGCCGCAGCCAGCGAAAGCCAGCGCGAGCAGGATGAGAGAGAGAGAAGCGCTTCGACCACACGACGCCAGGAGACACGAGCCGTTGGTGCTGTGACATCATGCGCCTATGTCCTTTCCCGCTCGCCACTTCACGCCTGACGCTCCAACACGCTGGCTGGCGCGAGCAGCCTCGTACAGTGGACGCCTGCGAGGCAGGAAAAGTTCCGCAGCAGGCTGGCACCTACACATGCGGACGCGGGCCGCTAGCGATAGCGAGCGATGAGCCACTCGTCTTCGATCTCGCCCTTGGCGATGACGCTGAGCTTGCGCCGGCCTTCGACGACGAAGCCAAGCCGCTCGTAGAGCCGCCTGGCCCGCTCGTTCTTGACGAGCACGGTAAGCTCCACGCGGCGGAGCAGCAGCCAGTTGTCCGCCAGGTCGAGCAGCGCCACGATCAGCCGGGTGCCGATGCCGTGCGCCTGGTGACCGGCGCGAGAGGTACACGAAGAGGTGTCCGCTGTGCCGCAGCCGGCTGCGCCCGACCTGGAGGCCCGCCAGCCCGGCCACCGCGCCGCTCACCTCGGCGACGACAAAGTGCTCGTCCGGCCCCAGCTCGCTCAGCTGCTTGTGCCGCTGCTCCAGCCGGTCGCTCGGCAGCGCCAGGATATTCTCGATCACGCCCTCCTCGCGGGCGATACGCCAGATCGCCTCCGCGTCCTCCACCCGCACCGGCCGGATTGTCACGTCGTCCGCTGGCTCTGGCATGTGTTCCTCCTCGATCGGACGTTGTGGTCCGCCAGGAAACGAATGGTACGGTCGCCTCAGCTCGTACCACCACTGACGTACAGATTACCATCGCACGCCTGCATGGTGATTGTTGTCACTGCGCGGCGGATCCGTTGACGAGCGCCAGCAAAACGGCATCGGGTTGCTCGAGCAGAGCGGGATCGAACGGCTCGGTATACAAGCCATCGACCGCCTGGCCGGTTGGCCAGAAGATCTCAACGCTATTGCCCTCAGGGTCACTCAAGTACAGGCTCAACGTGACCCGATGATTGAGGGCGAATCTGAGGTGAATGTCCTTGGCCTGCGCAGCAGCGTAGAGGGCCTTGAGTGCGGCCAGGCTCTCGACCTCCCAGGCAATATGCTTGGCCTCCGGCCTAGTCATGAAGGTGAGAGTCTGTTGCTGCTCCGCAGGGTGATCACTGAGAAAAACAAAGTCACCGAGATTGGGGAGTGTCCCCTCTAACGTGACATCCAGGCCGAGGAGCGCGCCATAGAATGTCGCTAACTTCTTTGGGTTCTGCGCTGGCACGGCGACATGGCCGAGACGGACTCTTGCTGACACGTGCTGGCCTCCTATGAGCGCCTGTCTGGCATCATTTCACCTGATATATCATCAGGTGAATATGTGCTATGATACCCGACGTGAGTAAGAAAGTCAAGGAACCGGCAGAGCGCCGTCACTATTATGCCCCGCGCCGTCAGGCGGCAGCCGAGCAGACGCGACGTACCATCCTCCGCGTGGCACGCCAGCTCTTTGTGGAGCGCGGATACGCTGCAACCACCATGGCCGCGGTCGCGACGATGGCGGAGGTGTCGCATGAAACGGTGTATGCTGCGTTCGGCCCAAAGCCCGCATTGTTCCGCTATCTTGTCGAGATCGCGCTCTCTGGGACTGATGAGCCCGTGCCAGCGTTGGAGCGTGAAATCGTGCGCCAGGTCCGCGCGGAACCCGACCCCAGCCGTATCCTCGACTTGTTCGCCCACACAGTCCGCCTGCTCCATGAGCGATTGGCTCCGCTGTTTGTCGTGCTCAGGGATGGCGCGCAGACCAACGCCGACCTGAAGGCATTCGCAGACGAGCTGAGCGAGCGCCGGGTCGGCCACATGCGTGCCTTCGTTGCCGACCTAGCGGCGAAAGGCGGCTTGCGACCGGAGGTCTCGGTTGCGTTGGCTGCCGACGTGATCTGGGTGATGAACTCGTCGGAATTCTATCTGCTCTGCGTGCGGGAGCGGGGATGGTCTCCAGAATTCTTCGAGCGCTGGCTTGCCGACACCTGGAAACGCCTGTTTCTTGCGTCGCCTGCGCTGGGAGACGCTCGCTGATAGCCCTCGCATCGCCTCTTGGTGATGCGAGCAGATCCGCTGGCAGCCAAATCCCCCCTTCCCGCCCGGCGGGAAGGGGGCAAAGGGGTTAGCTCCCCTCTCCCTTTGGGGGAGGGGTCGAGGGTGGGGCTACCGCCCGAAGATCTGCACGCGACGGTTCGGCTCTCGGCCGTGGCTGCGAGACTCCAGGTTGTAGCGCCCGGCAATCTGGTGCTGCAGCCGCCGTACATACGAATTGGCCGGCGCCAGCTCCACCTGGCGCATGCCGCGATTGAGCAGGTAGTGGATGGCGTCTTCCGCCTCGGTCATCGCGACCGTCGTCGGGTTTTGCGCGTGCCCGTTGCCGTTCTCCGGTTCCCGCAGCGCCGTCTCGCTCGCGCGAAGCTCGAAGATCCGCGCCAGGCACTCCTGCATCTGCGCCACGCTGTTCGCGCGCAGGATGTAGATCGGCTTGCGCTCGTTCTCCGCCTCACGCAGCTGCTCCGACTGGCGGCGATAGAACGTCTTCAGCGTGATGACGGCGTCGGCATCGCGCTCGTCGCGGCTGATCTCAACCGGCACTTTGAGCTGGCGAGCCGACTGCTCTAGGCGGTCGCGGCTGATGCCGAAGGGATAGATGCGCAGCCGGCGCGGCTTACGAGCCGGCGCCCCGGCCAGCGGCACACTCAGCGGCAGCGCGCCGGTCGTCCCGGTGGGCTCCGCCTCCTCGACATCCAGCGCCTCCTCGGCAACTTCGCCGTAGAACGCCTCACGATAGCCCTCGCGGCGCGGGTCGGCCAGCGGGCGCACGCGGCCGCTCCGCCGCCGGTGGCCCACTTCGTCGCGCCGGTCGAAGCCGCCAAACTCGCGGAAGTCGTGGCCGAGCGTGTCGGCGGCGAAACTGGTGCGCGGCAGTGCGCCGGGCGGCGACGCCGTCACGACCCGCGTCGTGACGTGGTCATGCTCGTCGCGCTCGCGCAGCTCCACCGTCGGCTGGTGGCCGCGCAGGATGCTGTCGACCGCCTCTGCCACGTCGCGGTGCAGGGCAATATGCTGCCAGCTCTCCTGCTCGACGAGGACATCGAAGGTGGGAGGGGCCTTACGCTCCAAGACCGTCTTCTGCGTCCCCCGCCGCCGCGCCTCCTCATCCCCCAGCGTCACCGCCTGCACCCCGCCCACCAGATCCGCCAAGGTCGGGTTGACCAACAGGTTGTCCAGCGTGCGCCCATGCGCCGTCCCCACCAGCTGCACCCCCCGCTCGGCAATCGTGCGCGCCGCCTGCGCCTCCAGCTCGGTGCCGATCTCGTCGATCACGATCACCTCGGGCATGTGGTTCTCCACCGCCTCGATCATCACCGCATGCTGCTCGGCGGGTCGGCCCACTTGCATGCGCCGCGCCCGCCCGATGCCCGGATGCGGCACGTCGCCGTCGCCGGCGATCTCGTTGGAGGTGTCCACCACCACCACCCGCTTGCCCAGCTCATCGGCCAGCACCCGCGCCGCCTCGCGCAAGAGCGTGGTCTTGCCCACCCCCGGCCGCCCCAGAATCAAGAGCGAGCGGCCCTGCTCGACGACGTCGCGGATGAGGGCGACGGTGCCGCGCACCGCGCGCCCCACGCGGCAGGTCAGCCCCACCACCTCGCCGCGCCGGTTGCGCATGGCGCTGATGCGGTGCAGCGTGCGCCCAATCCCCGCTCGGTTGTCTCCCCCAAACTGCCCGATCCGCTCTAC
>Ga0207684_10005963_pt1 | contig 11156 bp, 12 predicted proteins | sample KBSK5501metaG_FD_184342 | JGI IMG/M metagenome (GOLD analysis project Ga0207684, IMG submission 184342) | Corn, switchgrass and miscanthus rhizosphere microbial communities from Kellogg Biological Station, Michigan, USA - KBS K5-50-1 metaG... | ecosystem: Host-associated > Plants > Roots >... | reverse complement strand
TACAGTGAACGGTGGCCACATTATACTGACAAGAGTATAATACAGACATATGAGAAACGAACTACTGACATGGTTTGCAAGAGAAGGACTCCTGTTGCAGGACGTCACATCACCGGCAGAAGACCCACAGCACGATGAGGTCAAGGTCACGGTCAAAGCGCCCATCATCGCGCTGAGCAAAGCCAAAGACGACTTCCGGGAATGCCCTGACCCGGTACTCTTCGGCTATCCCGACACCAGCCTTGACCTGATGAACCTGGACGACTTGAATAGCTTCGTCTACCATTGGTTTGAAAAAGCTGTCGCCGCCGCTATGGGCCGCTGCTTCGTGTGTGACCAGGTGCTCGACATGGGTACCGAGAAGCCCTGGGATGCCGTCTTCGTCACTAAAGAGTGGTATTGCTGGCTGCTCGTGCATTACGACTGCAAGCGCTACCTTGCCCGTGACCTCAAAGGACGCAATCCCTTTGAAGTAACACTGCGCCCACCCGAATTTTTTGATATGCAATTGACAAAGTAGAGGATGGCATGGATAAGAATCAAGTTGCCAATTTGCTGGACGAAATTGCTACCTTACTCGAATTGAAAGAAGGCAGCAGCCCCTTTGAAGTGCGCGCCTACCAGAACGCCGCCCGAGCTGTAAACGCGCTCGACGGTGATATCGAACAAATGGTTCGCGAGGGCAAGCTCAAAGGAGTGCCCGGCCTGGGACCAACCATCATCAAACGCATCGAAGAAGCAGTAGAGACGGGGCACATCGCTTTCTATGACGAGCTGGCCTCTACTACGCCCCCCGTCAAACTCGAAATGGTGCGTATCCAGGGCATGGGGCCAAAGAAAATCAATGCCATCTACAGCCAGTTGCACGTCACCAGCATGGCCGATTTAGTCAAAGCGATCGAAGAGAATAAGGTAGCAGCATTACCAGGCTTTGGCAAGAAAACCCAGGATAAAATCCTACAAGGCCTTGCCTTTCTGCAACAACACGCCGGTCGTTTCCTCTATCCTGTCGCGGAAAAGGAAGCAGGGCGTATTCAAAGTGTACTGGCTGCCATGCCTGAGATTGTGCGCCTGCAGGTGGCGGGCAGCCTGCGCCGCCGCCGCGAGACGATAGGTGACATCGATATGGTAGCCAGTGTTGACGACTCCGCTGGTGACGAGGTCAGGCGCAAGATCATGGACGTTTTTACCAGCCAGCCCTCCGTCCAGGCTATCACTGGCAAGGGCGAGACGAAATCCAGTGTGGTGCTGCGCAGCGACATGAACATGGACCTGCGCCTCGTCAACGACAGCCAGTTCCCTTCTACTCTCCATCACTTCACGGGTTCCAAAGAGCACCACATCTCTTTACGCAGGCGTGCACTCAGCATGGGCATGACCATCAACGACTATGGCCTCTTCCGGGGCAAGGAGCCGCACCTGGAACTTATTCCCTGCAAGGATGAAGCCGATATCTACGCCGCGCTGGGCATGGACTACATCGAACCGGAAATGCGCGAGGACATGGGAGAGATTGAAGCTGCCATCAATCACACTCTGCCGGTACTGGTGCAAGAGAGTGACCTGCGCGGTGTGCTGCATGTGCATTCAACCTGGAGCGATGGGCAGACTACCCTACGTGAAATGGCTGAAGCGTGTATTGCGCGTGGACTTGTCTACCTGGGCATCACCGATCATAGCAAGACAGCAGCCTATGCAAACGGCCTGGACGAAGAAGCCTTGCATCGTCAACACGAAGAGATTGATCGTCTGAATGCAGAGTACGCCGGTCGCATCCGTATCCTCAAAGGCACAGAATGCGACATTTTGCGCGACGGCACACTCGACTTCGCAGATGAGGTGCTGGCAACGCTGGATTTCGTTGTTGCCTCGATTCACAGCCAGTTCAATCTCTCGCCGGAGGACCAGACCAGGCGCATGCTCCGCGCTATCTCCAACCCCTATGTGGACATCATTGGGCATCCCACCGGTCGTATCCTGCTGAGCCGGGAAGGCTATACCCTGGACGTGGATGCAGTAATCGATGCCGCCGCCGACCACGGCGTCTGTATCGAAGTCAACGCAGACCCATCGCGCCTCGACCTGGATTGGCGTTACCTGCATCGTGCCAGGGACAAGGGCATCAAGATCCCGATTGATCCAGACGCCCATACTATTAATGGGTTGGACAATATGCATTATGGCGTAGGAATCGCCCGCAAAGGCTGGCTGCGTGCCAGCGATGTCCTCAACACCATGCAAACCGAAGAAATCCTGGACTTCTTTCGAAGTAGAAGGAAGCAGTAATGTGTACTGCAAGGCGATGCAGGGTGCAGGCGCTCTGCACCGCCTTGCAGTACACATTACCACCGAGGAGATCTGTTACCATTAAGCATACAAACACGTAGTACCATTATGGTATTATCGGCATAGAGTTTCATCACATATGAGATAATAAAAAGTGTGATGTAGGATAAAGGGTAGGGGTGCATATAATTGCCTTGTCGCACCCGAGCAAAGGAAGAGAAATATAAATGGCACAGCAAGTAGAACTACAGATTAGCCCTCGCGAAGTCACCGGAAAGGCTACCAAGCGACTTCGCAAAGCTGGCATTATTCCAGCCAATATATTTGGGCACAAACAAGAATCGCAAACCGTTCAAGTCGAGGCGCTCGCCTTTGAAGCGCTGCGGCGAACACATCGTACCAAAGGTGTCCTCTCGTTGCGTCTGCCTGGCAGGGGTAACGTGCAGACAGCGCTCATTCGTCACATACAACGCGATCCTCGCACCGGCAAGATTTTACATATAGACTTCTTCCGTGTAAGCCTGACCGAACGCATTACTGTCAAAGTGCCACTGCATGTTGTTGGCGAAGCTCCAGCCGTGAGGATAGAGAACGGTGTATTGCTCCACCTCCTGGATGCGCTTGAAGTAGAATGCGCCGCTCAAGACATCGTGGATCACTTCGATGTTGATGTCTCCTCGCTAACCGAAATTGACGGCATCCTACATGCTAGAGACATCCAGTTACCGCCGAACTATACACTGATTACCGCCCCCGATGAGGGTGTAGTCAAAGTTGCTGCCACACGCGCTGAGGTGGCCGAGGAAGCTGCCGAGGCCGAAGCTGCAGCGGCCCCTGTGGCCCCTGCTGCTCCTGAAGCAACAGGCGAAGCCAGTTCTGAGGGATAACGAGCGCCGGCTAATTATCCAATAGCGGGGTGCGAATGATCCAACACGGAGGTGTGAATGATCCAATACCGGGGGGTTACGAAACCGGGCGGGCTTGCCCCTGCCCGGCCTCTGTCCAGGGCCAACAATTCACTAATCCTGAATATAACGAACAAACTGGAAGCGAGCGTTAGGTATGCGTATAATGATCGTAACTGATCAGTATCCTCCCATGGTCGGCGGTGTTCCAACGGTAACACAAGGACTCGCTGCAGACTTCGCCGACCGTGGACACCAGGTATGGGTTGTTGCGCCCAGTTACGGTGCGCGTGACGTCAACCGTATCGAGCATAAAGTACGTGTCCATCGTTTCTCTTCGTTTGAATGGCCCACGTATGAAGACCTCCGTATCCCATTCTTGCCCATTCTGCCGTTCCGCAAACTTTTGAAAAAGGCTGATCCCGACATCATTCATATTCACTCCCCGGTCGTTCTGGGCAACATTGCCCAGATCGTGGCGGGTGGGTTAAGAAAACCTATCATCGCCACAAATCATTTCTTGCCCATCAATATGAGCCGCTCGCTCTCCTCAGACCCTCTTATTGGCAAGCCTTTTATGTACATCTCGTATAGCTACCTGGTGCATTTTTGTAACCGCTGTGAATACGTGACGGCCCCAACCAATACGGCTCTGAATCTACTCTATAAGCATGGATTGCGTGCTCCCGCCCACGTTATCTCAAATGGCGTTGACCTCAGGAGGTTTAAGCCAGGTACGCCCGATGGGCAGTTGCAACAGCGCTTCAACCTGCCGCTAGATCGACCTCTTGTCCTGTCCGTCAATCGTCTGAGCAAGGAAAAGCGTATTGATGTACTCATTGATGCCGCTGCTAAAATGACCCGGGATGCACATATTGCCATTGCCAGTACCGGCCCCTATGAGGCAGAACTGCGTGCGCGGGTCGAACGGCTGGGTCTAAAAGATAGAGTCACATTTCTGGGGTTTATCACTGACACCGATCTTGCCCCCCTTTACCGCCTGGCGCATGTTTTTGCTATACCCTCGGAAGCAGATTTACAAAGCCTGGCCACTATGGAAGCAATGGGATGTGGCCTGCCCGTGGTTGCCGCCAATGCATATGCCTTACCAGAACTGGTGCATCACGAAGAAAATGGCTACTTATTCGAGCGAGGCAATAGCGTAGAGATGGCCCACTATCTCGATACGCTGGTAAGTGATGTTGAACTGCGCAAACGTATGGGGGCCGAAAGCCTCGAGATCATCGCTAAACATGACAGGGAGCTGGTACTCGATCAGTGGGAAGCGCTCTATTATCGCCTCGCGAGCGAATTCATCGAAGCCAAAGAGCGTAAATTGCGGCAGCGCATGGCTCGCAAATACCCCGGCTACATTCAACCCAAATCGCACCGCCCGCGTATGGTCAACACTAACAAATTTGCCCTTGATCAACGCTTCTTTGTAGACGAATAGGTGATAATTAAGGTACTGAAGTGGCTACTTCAATGGGGCCGCAAAAGTGTCTAAGGACAGGGATCACCCTCCCCAACGACGATGGAAGATTCGCGCAATGCGCCGTTCAACATCCCAACGCCATTGGATGCTATTATAGTGCAGCCACCTTCTGCAAAGAACCCACCAGGATTCCGGCTGCAGGAGCAGAGGAGACTGCTTGCGTCCATCATCCATATGGACAAATACAAATGACAGGGAATGTCTTCCCGCAGATTTTTTAGCGTGCCTCTCGCCCATGCAGAAATACTCTCCTTGAAACACACTGATACATTTATTCTCTTCTAGTATAGACACTTGCCAGTCAAGTGTCAATTGTTACGCCTCCTGCTGCTTACCATACCGATTGTTCTCGTTGGCATCCTGGCAGTCGTATTAGTAACAATTTTCGGCTTGTAATAGCCTCTCTCTAACTTTGCGGTTTTCTGATTCTGCCACTTCGCTCAACGGTTCTGTTTTTCTCTGCCCGCGGCGTGCGGCTAACCACTCAAACATACTCACCTGGGTTTGGTGCGAGATCATCATTAGTGCATGCTCGTTTGAAAGTCTTTGGATCTTTTCATTAGATGGAGCAGAGTTGCCCACTAGCCATAGCGCTTGCAAGTGTTCCTGCAGCCTTTGTCGTTGTAGCAACAACGCTTGCGAACGCTCTAACAGCCTTTGTCGTGCTAGCAACAACTGCTTACGTTCTTCTAGTAGTATTAACCGTTGCTCAAGCAGCGATTCGTAGTTGCGTGCCTGCAACAGAGGCTCATCCTGGGTGAAAGAGCGTTGTTGTTTATCAACCATATAAACCTCCAAACATTTCGGTGACAACCAAATAAGCACATGTTGATGATATCACGTTAAGGAAGAGTTGTGTTTCAAATGAAAAACCATTACAACTTTTTAATGTTCGCTTGGTTCATTGACAGTGGTTAAGCTTTTCAGTATACTCAACCTGTCTAGGCCAGGCGCAAGCGCCCTGGCCTGCCTATTTTCTTTAAATTGTCACTATAATTTTCATCCTGGGGATCAGCCAAAGGCATGAGACCGGGGAAAGAGGTTAAGCATGTTGCCAGGTGGAGAAGACAGACCCGCTCCCATGTCGACAACGGAAGCGGGCCGCAAGGGAGGAAGCGTGGTCCGCGACAAATATGGCGAAGACTACTACCGGCGTATCGGTAAAAAGGGAGGAACAGCGCTTAAAGAGAAACGTGGCAGGGAATACTACCGCACCATCGCCAAAAAGGGAGGTGCAGCTAATATGACAAAATACGGCGTGGACCACTTCTCAGAGATGGGCAAAAAAGGTGGCAGGACTACCAAAGAGCGCCATGACGCCGATTTCTATAGCCGCATTGGCAAAAAGGGAGGAGCCGCCAAAAAGCAGAAAAAGCCGGAATAATGCAATAAGACCGGGGCAGATGAAGCTTTCTGGATAGAAAGTTCCCTCTGCCCCGGTCTTATTGCATTATTCGCGGAGTTAAGCGTTCTGTGATTCCGTCTGTAACCTCGCCAATCCTTCTGCGATAGCTCCCGCAACATTGGTTTCCGCCGTCTGCCGCGCCACGCGCAGGGCATTTTTAATCGCCTTGGCGTTCGAGCGCCCGTGCGAGATGATGGCCGAACCATTGACCCCTAGCAGCGGCACGCCGCCATACTCGGCGTAGTCCATGCGTCTGAACATTTTACGCAAGCCTGGCTGCAGCACTCCCGCCGCCAGCTTATTCGGCAGCGAACTTGTCAACTGTGTGCGCAGCATGCCAATCAGCGTGTCCGCCAGCCCCTCGCTGAGTTTCAGCACAACATTTCCCACGAAGCCGTCGCAAACCACCACGTCGGCCATAGCTGCCGGGATATCGCGCCCCTCGATATTGCCAATAAAATTAAGGCCCAGTGTGGCGGAATTCGCTTTAAGCAATTGATGTGCCTGCAGCACCTGTTCATTGCCTTTCGTCTCCTCTTCGCCGTTGGAGAGTAAGGCGACGCGAGGCGATCGCACAGCGAATACATGCTCCATGTAGATGGAGCCCATCAGGGCAAATTGTAGCAAATATTCGGGCTTGCAATCGGTATTGGCTCCCATGTCGATTACCAGGCAAGCGCCGTCTTTGGTAGGGAGGGCACCTCCCAGGGCGGGTCGATCCACCCCTTCGATGCGTTTGAGGGTAAAGAGCGAGGCGGCCATCATTGCACCGCTATTGCCGGCAGAGACCGCGCCCAGCGCCGTACCATCGCGTACCTGCTGCAGCGCCAGGATCATCGAAGCTTTTTTCTTGCGCCGCACAGCCGTTGCAGGGTGTTCGTCCATTTCGATGGTTTCATCCGTATGGATGATCGGCAGGTCAAGTCCCTGGGTGTCGTGTTTGGCAAGCTCTGTGCGGATGGCGTCTTCACGGCCCACCAGGTAGACGCCGATGCCGTATTCACGAGCCGCCTGGATAGCACCCAGCACAATTTCAGCGGGAGCGTTGTCTCCCCCCATTGCATCCAGAGCCAAACGCACCGTTGCGCTCATGCGGTTTTCCCCTCTGGTCCTCCTATGGTTGATCTGACCAGGTCCACGAGTCTATCTAGGTCGAAGGGTTTGTAAACGATATGTACCACGCCAGCTTTGCGAAACTCTTCTTCTTCCTTCCCTGCATCCAGGTAGGCTGTTACCACAATCACTGGAATCTTATAGTCGCCCAGCTCCATCAGCTTGAGTTCATCGCGCCCATCCAGGTACTGCATCATCAAGTCAAGCAAGATCAGGTCAGGCTTGTATTCGCTCACAGCGTCGTAGAAACGCAGGCTTTGCGTTGTCATGAAGGTTTCGTAGCCCTCGTCCGCCAGCGCCTCTCTTAGCAGATCGGCAATAGTTGGGTCGTCATCCATAACCAGGATCTTTTTCGACATTGGCAACCCCCTTATAATCAGCTTGGTTACTAAAGCACTTTGCTCTCTCGGTAGCAGTATTATAACATCATGCCATATATAATAGACGTTGACAATAGCTTTCGCGCAAGTGCATAGGACTATGGAATAGGTTTTTCTTGACATTTGTTCTTACCCTATGCTACCATGCACCCGATGTAACCGGCTCAAATGGGACGAACGGAGCAACAGGCATGATTTCTTCCCATATTTTCTGTGATTCCTGCGGCGCAGCCAATCGCCCGCAGGCCACGTTTTGTTTTGCCTGCGGCCAGCCTCTGCAAAACACGCCAGGAAAGAAATCAGGCCCCAGCACCGGGCTGCTTGTCTACAATCACCTGCTCAAGCAGCGCTATCGTATTCTCAGCCCCGTAGGCAAGGGCGGTTTCGGCGCCGTCTATAAAGCAGCCGACCTCCAATTTGGCAACCGCCTCGTCGCCATCAAGGAGATGAGCCAGAACAGTCTCAGCCCGCAAGAACTCGTCGAAGCCACCGAGGCTTTCAAGCGTGAGGCGCTGCTGCTGGCCGGCCTGACGCATCCCAACCTCCCGCGCATCTATGAGCAGTTTACGGATATGGGACGCTGGTATCTCGTCATGGATTTCATTGAAGGCGAAACCCTGGAAGAGCATCTCAGCAAGCTGAAAGACAGAAAGTTGCCAGTCGAGAAAGTGCTCGAAATCGGCGTCCAACTGTGCAATGTGCTCGAATATCTGCATATGCGCCAGCCGCCTATTATCTTCCGCGACCTCAAGCCCGCCAACGTCATGCTCACCGTCCACGGCCACGTCTACTTGATCGACTTCGGTATTGCTCGCCACTTCAAACCAGGGCAGGCCAAAGATACAACCGCGCTCGGCTCGACAGGTTATGCCGCCCCGGAACAATATGGCAAAGCGCAGACCACGCCGCGCGCCGATATCTATGCCCTGGGAGCCACGCTCCACCAGCTATTAACGGGCGAAGACCCATCGGACACGCCTTTTCAATTTGCCACCCTGCAACTGCTCAGCCACCCTGTCCTTGCCAGGCTCGAGAAATTGATTATGCAGATGGTGCAGGTGGATACCAGTAAAAGGCCCGCCAATATCGCAACCGTCAAGCAAGAACTGCAAAACATTGCCATGCAACAACTGGTGGGCAGGACGAATCCCTTGCCGGCTGGTCTCCCGCCCGCCTACAAGCCGCCTGCGTTGCCCAAAGCATCTAAACAAGCAACACTACCAAAGCCGCAGAAAACCACGCGCCACATCTGTGCTGGTCACACCAGCCGTGTCACGGCGGTAGCCTGGTCCCCCAAGGGCACCTATATTGCTACCTCGAGCTATGATAAGACGGTGCGTGTATGGGACGCCTCAAATGGGTCCACTATCCTCACCTATCGCGGCCACTGGGATAGGGTGCAAGCCTCAGCCTGGTCACCCGATGGTAAACGCATCGCCTCCGCCGGTGACGATGGCACGGTGCAAGTCTGGGACGCTGCAACCGGCCAACACTTTCTGACCTATCGCAGTCATACCAATGCAGTAACCGTCATGGCCTGGTCGCCCGATGGCAAACGCATCGCTTCGGCAAGCGAAGATAAGACCATTCAGGTGTGGGATGTCTCTAATGGAGGATTGGTCTTTACCTATCGCGGCCACCTCAATAAGGTGCTGGCGCTCGCCTGGTCACCCGATGGCAGGCGCATCGCCTCTGGCGGAGAGGATAAGAGGGTGCAGGTATGGCAACCGTTCAAAGACACCGGTGGTTTCTTTGGCACCCTTCGGCTCTCACCACGCGGCCAATTTGTCTATCATGGCCATTCCGGTCGTGTCAATGGCCTGGCCTGGTCACCCAATGGGCAGCGAATTGCCTCGGTGAGCTACGACAAAAGCATACAGGTCTGGGACTCTTCAAATGGCAAGAAATTCATCATCTACCGCAATACTTCTTCTGGCTTGAATACCATCTCCTGGTCGCCCGATGGCAGGTATCTTGCTTCTGGCGGCAACGATAAAATGGTGCAGGTCTGGGACGCTATTACAAGAAATAACATCTTTACCTATCGCGGTCACACCGGCTATATAACTTCAGTGTGCTGGTCGCCCGATGGGAAACTGCTCGCATCTGCCAGCGTCGATCATACTATGCAGGTCTGGCATATCTGACATAGGGCCGCGATCAGGGTCTGCGAATGTTCCCGAAAAGCATGTTGTCGTCCCTTGCGGGTGCCCGGCGCAAAAACATGCTCACATGCGCGAGGCGTGTTCTTTGTGCAGGGCCTCCAGCAAGTAGTGAAATGCTTTGACCAGGTCGTGGTTACGTACGCGGTAATAGACCGCAGTACCGTCCCTGCGACAGGTGAGGAGGCCGGATCCCGTGAGTTGCTTTAAGTGTTCCGAGGTTGTTGCAGGAGAGAGACCTAATTCTCTGGCAATATCGCTCGACCGTCGCTCAAGCGTGGTACCGCGTTCATCAATAGTAGGTAGAGCGAGTATCTCCAGGATTTGCCTGCGGCTCGTTTCGCACATGGTTGAGAGGAACTGGTCTACAAATTTATCGATTTCTGGCGGCCTACGCCAGGGCTCTGCTTTTTTTGCGGGTGCCAGTGATGAAGATACGTTTTCATCCGACATACAGGTTGTACTCCTTTTATGAAAATGCTGGTTTAGTTCTGCATTAACCTTCTTTCATGTACACGGTTACGTATTAGCGTGAGTTTCAGGATGCAATGACATGGCTTCTCAAAAGTCTTTTTCCTCTTCCCCTCCCCGCCCCAAAAAAGAGTACAAGAGCGTGTTGCCGGTGTGGCGCGATCGCGCCACACCGGCAACACGCTCTTTATTCATCTGGGGTGGGGGGCTTGCTGCCAATCAGAGCGACTGTTGAGAAGCCCCGGACGCAATGAAGTTTGGGCTTGACAATTGACTTGAAGTATATCATAGTCAAGCTATAGCCATATCTATGTTCTCATCTGGATTGATAAAAAGCATTTTTCTTATATACGAAAGGCAAGGCTGAAATGACAACAATTGATAGACTGCCAGTAGTCACTCCCGCCGATTGGATGCCAGGGCCCCCACAAGGACAATGGACCTACGACGACTATATAGCTCTTCCAGATGATGGGCAGCGGTATGAGATTGTGTATGGAGTACTGTATATGTCGCCTTCTCCTAGTGGAGCGCATCAAGATGCTGTTGGTGAGATTTTCTCATATTTACGAACCTATGTGAAACTTGTGGGGCTTGGGCTCGTACGTGTCGCTCCTTTTAATGTCCGGCTCTCTTCCAAAGATACGTTTCAGCCTGATATATTGGTTGTTCTCAACGCTAATCTCGAGAAAGTCAAAGATACATACATGCTTGGTGCGCCTGACCTGGTCGTTGAGGTTGCTTCTCCCAGCACGGAGGGGTTTGATCGACGAGAGAAGCAAGACGCGTATGCGGCTGCAGGGGTACCAGAGTATTGGATCGTAAATACCGATGCACGGACTGTTGAGCTACTGGTATTGGAGCATGGCAAGTACCGTTCACCTGGTGTATTTCGAGGAAAGGCGACATTGCCTTCGCGAATAGTACCAGACCTGGCAG
>Ga0207684_10005962_pt1 | contig 11158 bp, 13 predicted proteins | sample KBSK5501metaG_FD_184342 | JGI IMG/M metagenome (GOLD analysis project Ga0207684, IMG submission 184342) | Corn, switchgrass and miscanthus rhizosphere microbial communities from Kellogg Biological Station, Michigan, USA - KBS K5-50-1 metaG... | ecosystem: Host-associated > Plants > Roots >... | reverse complement strand
AGCAGACATTCTTCGCTTCCCTCTGTGAGCGAAAGCGGCGGTTGAAGGCGCACCCCCAATAGTGTACTAAGACGTTTTTCGAGCGTGTCCATTTGCCTGCGGATCGAAAGAGCTTCCTCCAACGAATCAAGTGATATATACATAATCGTTCTGATAACCTAGGTGTGTAAAGTCAGCAAGTGAACTTTCGATTACTATGATTGGCCTTTGGGAATGAGGGGCTTGACCAAAATGATTACGCCAACATGAAAAGATGAACAGGGGCGAGGAGTTTCATCTTGCCATCCTGCGCTCCAGAAGGGAAAATCCTTGGCGTGCCGCCTTTTAAATCGATTCCTCTCATAAGCTTCCCAAATAAATTGCAAAGATGGGGAAGATATCCAGTCCTGAAAATAGCTCAGCTCCAATGAGAATGAGGTGGATGAGATATTCCTTCTCGTTGGTGGCGTTTGTAGGAGCATCACTCGTCTGCCAGCGGATGGAGGCTCAATCGAAAGCGATTAGCTTGGCGTATCAGATTACGCACGTTGACAATGCAACCCCTGCCTTGTCCCCAGATGGAAAGAGGATGATATATGAAAGCATGATCGATGGGAAAGAGCAGCTTTTTGCGATGAACCTCGATGGCTCCAACTCAATCCAATTGACCCATGGGCCCGATGGTCATGAGAATCCCGCGTGGTCTCCTGATGGTCAAAAGGTCGCCCTGGTATCCGATGAAAAAGACTTTCAAGTTATTTGCATTATGAACCCTGATGGAACCGGAATAAGCCGACTAACGGACACAAACTCACACGCGATTCATCCAAACTGGTCACCGGACAGCAAGAAAGTCATCTATTGTTCTAGTGACGATCTCCATCCTCCAAAAAAGAATCCTTCTGAGATATACAGTGTTGATATCGAAACAAAGAGCGTTGTATGTTTAATCTCCGGCGGAATAAATACCTTTCCTTCGTGGTCACCCGATGGGAAACGGATTGTTTTTCGCAGGATCATCGAGCCAAACAACTCAGAAATCTTTGTAGCAAATGGCGATGGCGGAGAACCTCGTAACGTGACCAATAATCCGGCATTCGATGGTTGGCCGAGTTGGTCTCCCGATGGAACAAAGATAGCATTTGGATCAAATCGAAATTCGAATTACCAGATTTTCATTATGAATGCAGATGGCAGCAATGTACGCTTGCTGGCGAACACTGAAGGACGCGCGACTGAACCCCGCTGGTCGCCGGATGGGAATCTGGTCTATTTCACCAATTGTAAAAGTGTCGACTGGGGCACCGATTGCGAAATCTTCGCCGCCCACACGCACCCAACAGAACCGTGAAGCGTCAAATCGGCGCGGGCGGTGCTTTACTGATTGTCGGCCACCAGTTGCGGCGCAGGTTTGCCCAGTTCAAGCGAGTCGCTTACCCTCAGTTCAAGCGGGTCTCTTATCCTTAGTGTAAGCGAGTCGGTTATCTTCTGGATTTGCGATGCCTGCTCTTTCAACGTTGCTGTGAGGACTCCCATTCCCTTCTGCTGCTGCGCGATGCTCGCTCCCTGTTTAGCAACAGTAGAGTGTAGCTGAGTGATATTCGCTTCCAGCTTAGTACTTGCAGCTTGAAAGTCTTTGCGTTGCTCCGCAATCATTGCTTCCTGTTCCTCGCTCCTACGCTGCTGTTTGAGGAACTCGTTGTGCAACATCGCATTCACCGCTTCGTAGTGCATAGTGTTCACCTTCCCATCAGCGTCGCCAGCTACGAGGTCGGGGTTCATCGCGATGCGATTTGGGTCATCCTGCCAAGCCGGAAAATGTTCTGTGAGTTGATTCAGCACATTCTTCGTTTTCCATCCAATCGTATTCATTCTTTGCCACGATCTCGCGTCTTGAACTGCTTGTTCGGAAAGCGCGGTGTGTTCTTTACGCAGGCGTGCTAATTCGCATTTTAAGGATTCTTCGGTCATATGTTTTGATTCCCGGTTTTTGTTGAGGCTTGATCGTTTCGCTTGACTGTGATCCAGCTCCCTCGCCGAAACCGGGAATCATTAGGGGCTGACTTCATGGCTCCAGTTGGATCTGGAGATCGCGCTAAGCGGTGTCTCAGCGAAGGTGCAGCCCCACGAACTTTTCAGCCCTGCCGAAGATGCGTTGAAACGTCGGGTGACGTAATCAGGAACAATTTTACCAGCACTCCTGACAGCCGCATATTGGACTTTAGTCCTATGGGTTCAGGGAACCGCGAAGACGGCAAGGGAATTGGCGAAATCGCCGGATGATCCTGCGACAGGCATTGAGGCAAGAGAAATTAATCCTGTGGTTTTTAAAGCGAGGCAAAAACATTTTGAAACGGTTGTTTAACCTGCTGAATTATCGGCACACATTGGTTGCCTCGGAGCTGCCTCCGGTTGCGATTCAAGGAGTTTACCCTTGCCAGTTGCTCCGTGGGTGAAATGATCAAACACCGTGCAGCCGTTTAAATCGATTCCCCTCGTAAGTCCCAGAAATAGATTGGCAAATGCCGTCTATCTAGTTAGGCAAGATTATGATCAACGAAGCCAAATTTGAACTAATCAAAGAGAAGTATGGTCACTATGCGAGTTGGGCAGTCTGGGCGGCTGGCACTAATAAACCGAAGGCGAATGTTGGCGACCTTAGCATCTTTGAGTCCAATGAACATGATGCGTTATTAAAACAGCTAAATCCAAATATCGTATTTGTCGGTCTCAATATATCATCACGCCCAATTCAATTTCCACTTGGGAATTTTCATGATGGAAGAGCCATGTCCATGGACTACAAGATTAGATATGCCCTAAAGGGAACCGCACTATGGGGGGCATATATGACGGATATCATCAAGGACTTTGAACAAAAGGCATCCGGTAAGATGATGGCGTATTTGCGGAAAAATAAAAGCTTTGAAAGAGACAATCTGGAGCTGTTTAAGGCGGAATTAAGAGATCTTGGCGTAAATCAGCCGACCCTAATAGCGTTTGGCCGAGATGCCTTTAAGATTCTGACTAGGAATCTAAGGGGGAATTATGATATTTGGAGGGTGCCACACTACGCCAACTACACAAGCAAGGAGATTTACAGAGAGGAAATTGCAGCCATTATCCAATCGAAGTCCAATCAGCTTAACAACGGGGAAGCAGGCATGTGGTTAGGTCAAGCGTAGACACCGCATCCCAACTTACTAATGCGAGCACTTAGCATTCGTCAGCCCTACGCAGAACAGATTTTACGCGGCATCAAACGCTTTGAGTATCGCAGTCGGCCCACGGCGATTCGCGGAAAGAAACAAGCGCCTCAGCCGGTTTTGATCGACTCAGCGGTCGAAGAGCTTTCACTGTTCAGGTTCGTCCTGAACAAAAAACTGCGCAACGATTGAAGGCACCGACGATGTCGATCTTGCCGTGATTTTGGCCTTTCGCCGCGGCGCTCTCTCACGAAAACAAAATGGATACCGCTGCAGCGCTCGCGGCGCGCGAAATACTGTTAGATATGGCTACATGCGAAGTTTGCGAAAACGAATATGACAAGGCGTTTGAAGTCGTTGTGGCTGGGGAGCATCACACATTCGACAGTTTCGAGTGCGCGATCCATGCCTTGGCCCCGGTTTGCCCACATTGCAACTGCCGGGTCGTCGGGCACGGCGTTGAGCAGGGGGACCAGATTTTCTGCTGCGTCCACTGCGCACGCAGCGGAGGAAAGACGAACCTGAAAGATCGGGTCTGACCGATATGCGCGCCCGGAACGACGGTTTAGCCTAATTGTGCTTCAATCGGCGCGAAGTTACTTTCGATGCCAGGCAAGCGTCACGTTTTTGATCCGCTCCTTGCAGCGGTCATTAACTAACGTGAACGCAAGAGTGTTTTCGCTGGTGCGGTTAAACTTGTAAACGCCCGGGCCACGGCAGCCTTTGGCAGCGTTGCCGCCCGTTTCCTGAATGGTGACAGTATCGCCGGCTACTGTGACATTGCCCCAGATATGGCGTTTAGGATTGACGACATCGAAGGTATTGTCGGCTTTGATCGTCCAGACCGTGCCAAGGGAGTTTGTCCAAACCCCCACCAGCGGCCCCCGACTAATCTGTGGAGAAGTAGCGCACCCATTCACTAAAAGGAACAAAATGCCTGCGAAAATAATGCGGAGAGAAAGTTGTGTTTTCATGCCGCTCATCTTGTCTGGCGGCGGCTGAGAGTCAAGCTCGTATTCGTATGGAACTCTTTGCACGTTTTACTCCGATCAATCCGCGCGTAAATTTGCGGCGAGATGTCCGTTTCAGAAGAACAAATCCGTGACGCGCTAAAATCGGTAAAATATCCCGGCTTTACTCGCGACATTGTCTCGTTTGGCTTGGTCAAGTCGGTAAATATCGACGATGGCCAGGTCAAGGTGCAGCTCGCGCTGGCGACCAATGACCCAAGTATTCCGGAGTGAAGTGGATTGTGGAGTTCAGCTACTCAGTAGACTCAAAGAAGAACCCGATGATTCAGCTTTCCGATCTAGCGATGCTTTGCGTGCGGCGCTTCCTTGAGATCGAGTGTGGCTATCACGACCATTGGACTTTCCCTGCGAAGCATTTCTGCGCCGAGGCCTTTGCTCTTGTTGCTGACCGACTAGACAAGGTTAAGCTCGAACCGCGCAACGGTCGTCATTCCGAGCAGCTCAACAAATACCTTAGGAGCATCAGGGCAGAGCCGCGCCCTCAATGGAGGAAGAAGTATCGACTGCAACGACGAAGGCCTAAGCAATCGCTCCTGCTAACCGTTGGCCGGATTCTTTAAATCACTCGAAGACTGCCCCCGCTCAAAGCATTAAAATAATAAATTAATGCCTTTTCCTTTGAGGGATGGCTAAGTGAGACCCATTTTGAATCTCGACCTTGTGTCGCAGTTATATTAACAATAAATAGATGGAAGACCCATGATCTACCAATTGTGCATGGATTAATACCTCAAAAGCGGATCGTAAAAATGGATCAAGCTTTTCGAGCCTTGCGTTCGCCTCTTCAAACATTCCAAGCTCAATAAATCCGTCCACTGCTTGAAGGTGCTGGTGGTCTGGTGGTTCAAGCGGCATCAGTCTACATTTTTAATGCACCAATCGGGCCGGACCGATTTGTCAGGCGCAACGGATTGACTCGCGCGCGTGTTGTGCGTCTCCGGGTTCGCTACATGTCGCCACAGATCGAGGCAACTACACTGCGCTTTAGGACTTACGCAACGGCACGCAAAACGCAGCTTTTTTTGGCATGACTACATCGACTGGGTGGTTGCGTACGCTTACGCAACGCACAGAATCGGATCAACCGAAGCGGCGAGAAAAATTCTTCTTAATGCCCAACCGAGATTTCCGAAGGAGGGAATAAAGGATTTAAAGCCTCTGTGGAACTCATTACAGAGCAGCTTCCACTGAATCTTCGCGGCTTTCTAACGATGAATATATCCACAATGGCTCATAAGCGGTAGCGGCATGTGTGAGGTTACGTACTACACGTGAATAAAGCTCGACATTCGTTAGGAAACGGTTTAGGTATGAGGTCGATTACGTCACCCGACGTTTCAACGCATCTTCGGCAGGGCTGAAAAGTTCGTGGGGCTGCACCTTCGCTGAGACACCGCTTAGCGCGATCTCCAGATCCAACTGGATCGCCGAGTCAGCCGAAGTGAGGCTGCATTGCTAAATGCGCCGCATCAGAATGGTTCTGGCTTTCCGCGGAACTGGATTGCAGTTCATGCAGTCAAACAATCCAACCTGAACAAGAAAACGAAAACAAAAATATGACAATTCAACACTTAAGAAAATCAATCGACCAGTCGCCTTTGCGACTCGTTTTTTTCCTCATCCCTCTCGTGCTCGTCTGCTTGGTGCTTTCGCCGGCAGCACGTGGACAAGATGGAACGAAGGGTTCACCGAACAACGGCAACACCGCTGAGGGTTTTATGGCGCTTCATAGCCTCACGACCGGGTTTAACAACACGGCCATTGGTAATGGTGCCCTCTCTTCTGACACAGACGGGTTCGGCAATACGGCGGTGGGTTTTGTTGCGATGGAGTCCAACACAGACGGCTTCGGAAATGCGGCCGTTGGTAGTGCTGCGCTCATATTCAACACCACCGGCTTCCGCAACACGGCCATGGGTCGCCGTGCGATGGTACTCAACACCACCGGCTTCCATAACACGGCCACTGGAGAGAACGCGCTCGAATCCAACACAACCGGCAACTATAACACGGCCACCGGTGTTGATGCGCTTGGTGCCGCCACAACCGGGAACTTGAGCATCGCGTTGGGCGTTGGAGCTGGTGGAAATCTCACCACGGAGGATAACAATATCGACATCGCCAACCTGGGTGTTGCTGGCGACGCCAACACCATCCGCATCGGCGAGCCAACGACGGTCACTGACCCATTTTTCGGTGAGACACTGCCAGCCCATACGGCCACGTTCATCGCTGGCATCAGTGGGGTACCAGTGACTGGTGTGGCAGTTCGTGTAAACAGCAGCGGCCAACTTGGTGTGGCCCCATCCTCGGCCCGTTTCAAACAGGACATTCACAGCATGGACAAAGCAAGCGAAGCGATCCTCGCGCTCAGACCAGTCACGTTTCATTACAAGAAAGAGATTGATCCCGATCGTACTCCGCAGTTCGGCCTAGTGGCCGAGCAAGTGGAAAGGGTGAATCCAGACCTGATTGTGCGCGACGCCAAAGGCAAACCTTACACCGTTCGCTACGAAGCGGTGAACGCGATGTTGCTCAACGAGTTCCTCAAGGAACACCGCAAAGTCGAGGAACAGGGAGCGACGATCACGCGAGTAAACGAAACTGTTGCAAATCAGGAAGCGACGATCACCGAACTAAAGTCCACGGTGGCGCAGCAGCAGAAGGGAATGGAGGTTCTTAACGCAAACCTGAAAGAGCAGGCATCGCAAATCCAGAAGGTGAGCGCACAGGTCGAACTGAAACAACGTTCACCGCAAATGGCGGTCAATAGTCCGTAAAGCAGCGTAGCCTAACAAATAGCCACATTTCGCAATCAGCCGTCACGTTTCAGCGCGTGGCGGCTTTTTGTTTTGCTCCAGCGCAAGTGGACATCTGGCGGCGCGAAGTTCCCGGTAAATCGCACGCCGATGTAGAATTCGTTGCAGACGACCACTGATTGAATTTGCTTGTTATTCTTCCTCGGTCGATTAATGTTCTTCCTGCATTAGGAATGGTCGCCAATAACGCGGTGATCTGCCAACCGGCAAGGAGATGCACGGTGGCTTGGTTGAGAACTGGATTTTCGACCGATGCGCGGGTCAGTAATTTGATCCGAACAAAATCTCCAAGCGATGACCGTTGCTTTCCTGATGTAAAGCGACGGTTTTTTCGTTTCGATTTCCTAGTGCGCACAAACAGAAAGCGCACAATGAAAATCACAAGTGGTGTCGAAATACTCTGGGAACAAGAGCAGGCAAAGTACTTTAATGCTGCCTGCGGATTTTATGAACTTTCACTTCTTGAAGAATCCGAAGCAGAACTAAACAAAATAGACCCTTGTATTGCCAGTCAATCTGTTCCGGTGCTTGAATTGCGGCTTGGAATTGCCTACTGCCGTGGTGACTGGAATAAAATGACGATTTTAGCTCGAAAGTTATTTCAGCTTGATCCATCAAATCCAAAGTGGGTATTTTCTGATGGCTACGCGACCGCGAAGATTGATTCATTGACGAGCAAAGAAGATTGAATCCAAATTCTCCTCATCGGAGCGGCAAACGCTAAGAAGGTTTTCTCGCTCTGAGAGTGTTGATAGACCAATAGATCGACCGAAGAACCATCACTGCCAAATACGGCACGAACCACCGAGCAAGTGACTGAAGACTGCCTAAACCGAATGCATCCTTCAAAAAAGCATCATAAGACCAATTTGGGTTAACGTTATGGTGGCTCAGATAGGATGTGGTGAAGTAGGCGTGACGAAACTCCCCCGAATAATATCCAAGAAAAAAGCACGCCGGAAATCCTAAAGGGAAAACCATCAAAAAAAATAGCCACTCTCTGGCGAGGGTAAACTTTGAAATACGCATAGCTGACGGCAGTTCGGTGAATTTTTATTTCTGTTCAAAAGAGCTGCTAAGGATTCGTACATGAGCCATCAGAGTATTTCCAACACGCTACCCCGCCATGATGCGAACATGCTCCTCTGCCGGTTGCATGGCTTTCCCAACCATCTGTACATATGGCTCCGATGCGATAGCGTAATTCAGCAACAGTTGGAGGCTTACCAGCAAAAACGTCAGTCGGATGTGCTGCAAAACGTACGTCGGACGGAAGAGTTAAAAGCAAAAGCCAAGTGAGTGTGAGAAATGTCTTTCATACTTTAAACTATTGCTTACTCAAATACTTCCTACCCTGTTCTACTAGTGGGCGGGCGTGCTCAATGCATTAGCCGTGGGGGGCGAGTCTTTCGTTCAAAACGGAATCTCATTCTCCTCCAGCGGTATGTCCGGAATAGGAAGTCTTTGCAACCACTCGTCTTTCCAATTCTCATCCGAATAAGCATTCAATCTTCCTGCTTTGTCAAAAATATGCTCGGTCAATTTGATGTATTCTTTTTTCCAAAACCACTCCAGAACGCTGTCGTCGTCGAAAGAATCTTTTTCTATCGGCTCCCAACTTCGAGCTTTCAGCCAAGTGTTGAGTTCTGGCAACGTGGTAAAAAATACTCGATAAGGAGTTTTGGTTATAGAGGCGAAGCGACGAAAGGCGGGGTGATTCGCAAGTAAGATTGACTGGATGGCAGCGTCTTTATTTTGTCGTTCCTTTGTTAAGAATTGAACCAACTGTTGAAGTGTTGCAGCCACTGTTTTCACTTCATCGAGAACTTGCATTTCTGAAAGGCGGTTTTGTTCCCGCAAAAACCGTTGAAACAGCCCTCCCCACTGAGCACGCAGGTAGTCAGTGATGTCCTTCGCTGTCTGGAAAGGGGTTATGGGATTATTAGCCGGAAGCTTGTAAAGCTTTTCTAAGAATTCGTATATGCGAGCATCGTCAACGAATTGATATTTCGTGTCCTTGTTCGCCTTATTTAGCTTGTAAGTGGAGTATTCCGAAAGAACGCCTTGCTCGATAAAAATAAAGACTTGGACGTTGCGTTCGAGAGCACGCCTCAGCTCGTTTTGCGTAATCGAAACTCCAGCCTCCTCTCTGCTTTCTGTTCCGAATCGTCCGCCGATAATCGTGATAATGATATCGGACAACTCTGCCTCTTGATAGGCATAACTCTCCGGTGCTTTTTCCCTTCCGTATGGAATACTTCCGGTCTCGTGGCGTATTGGCTCGTACCCAAGTTCGAGGATGAACCGTTCCAAATCTTCACGCACATGGCGCAAATCGTAAAATGTCGAACTAATAAAGATGCGTGGCTTAGCCATTCGATGTTGCTGGCAAGATTAATATCTGGTGCCCATAAAAGCGAATGCGTTTTCTCGCATGAATTGATTGGAGACGGGCGTAATATGCGCGGGCGCGAGAGCCTTCTTAATTCGGAATTCGGTAGAGATTACAGCCTGGATATTCCGAGACGACAGAGGTTAACATCCGACGTGATATGAAACGTATTGTTGCAGTTCTGGGTGCGGCGGTACTTGCTCTATGGGTGTGGCATTGGTATACCCGTCCAGCACCACCCACGCCAGCGCCGAGAACAGCGCCGAGAACAGCGCCGAAAAAAGCGCCAAACTATGTTCACCGTATTGTCTGCCCGTTATGCAATGGGCTAAGAGTTCTCTTGTACGACAAGGGCACACGAAAGGACAATTGCCCGCTGTGCATAGACGCTTCTTCGGGCGTGCCGGTGGGCTACCGAGACGTTCGAGTACCGCCTGGCTATCAGATTTGCCCGAATTGCCAAGGAATGGGATCGGTCGTTGTTGACAGTTCTGCTCACCCCCCAACAACTTCGACTTGCGTGCTCTGTGACGGAACAGGTGTGATACCCGCCGTACCTAAATAGCCTGATTTTTGTACCCCTCGATTGAATCCCTCGGAGCAGGAATTCAGTCCAAAGCGGGGAACAAAAGGGCAATTGTGAATTCGTCACCGATTCACTTTTTCAAAGGGCAGACTCCTTCAGTCCAAACGAGGGAAAACGGGTTCAAAAACCCTGTTTAGAATTACAAATCAGCTGGCAATGCAAACAGTGCCGGTACGTCAAATACTTCACGAAGCCAGTTCCATTTGAAGCGGCAGGAAAATGCCCTCGCTGTAGGAGCATTGAATTTGACGCTGTAGCGTGAACCGCCTTTTACTTGGCGACACACAGTCGAAACAGGGTTTTTTGTGTGCGTATTTGTGCGTAACTGAACTTCCAAGCATCGATTATGCGTGGCAAATCAGCATTTTTTAGGTAGCTTCGAATCCTAGCGAGGCAGAATGATCTTGGGTCAGAACGGATTCCCTATGTGATGGTCAGAACGGCCGCTGCCGCGCCGGGAATGGCCCTAGAATGCTTCGGAGCCGCTGGGCAGGGTCAATAGCAAATATGGCCCGCGCGAGTAAAGCTTCCGCAAGAGTGCGGGCCCGCCGAGACAAAGGGAGGCCGGCGGGCTTTTCGCCAACGAGCAGCGGCCAGCAATACGTGTCAGGCGGCGTGGTTGATGGCGAAGAGAGCAGCCTTTGACTGGATTTACTCCTACAAAATAAACAGGGCAAGGGAACGGGCTAAGCTTTACTAGCCTCGGCGAACATGAAACTGAATTGGAGAATCATCAGTCTATTCTCTGCGTCCGTCGCGCCGTGGGTCCTCTTTGAAGGGTGTGCCGATTCGAATCCAGCGGCGTCAACTGGCGCGCATGGTGGAAAATTTTTCGCCATCACGGCCGATTCCGCGCCGTTTTACCACTACGGACCCCAGCAAAATTATGGTCCGGACAAACAGCTGTCCAAAGATACACTCGTCACGTTGATCCGCTCGTCCTTTGGGTATTGCAAAGTGAAGTTGGCCAGCGGCGAGCAAGGCTATGTCGCGAGACAGGATATCCAGGCCGCCCGCCCAACCCTGGTCGCCGCAGCGATGGCGCCGGCCGCGACATCATCCGCCGCTGGGCGTCTTCGATTCGATCCCTCAGACCCGCGCTTCGCCCCGCCACCGCCCGAGCCGCTTCCTGACATCGAGCCAAC
>Ga0207684_10005961_pt1 | contig 11158 bp, 12 predicted proteins | sample KBSK5501metaG_FD_184342 | JGI IMG/M metagenome (GOLD analysis project Ga0207684, IMG submission 184342) | Corn, switchgrass and miscanthus rhizosphere microbial communities from Kellogg Biological Station, Michigan, USA - KBS K5-50-1 metaG... | ecosystem: Host-associated > Plants > Roots >... | reverse complement strand
GAGGCGATTCGCGACTTCTATTTCGAGACGGGCCGCCGCATCGGAATGAAGCCGGCGGGCGGGATCAAGACGTCCAAGCAGGCGCTGCACCTGCTGGTCCTCGTCAAGGAGACGCTCGGCGACGCGTGGCTGACGCCGGACCTCTTCCGGATCGGCGCGTCCACGGTCACGAACGACCTGCTGATGCAGCTGGCGAAAGAAGCGAGCGGGCGGTACCAGAGCGAGGATTACTTCACGAAGGACTGAGCCGATGGCGAGCGTCAAGGAAGAACGGGAAGCGCGGGCTGAGGCGGTCCGCCACATCGAGCGGGAAAAGCCGGCGCTCGAGTTCGGGAGCGCGTGGGAGTACTCCCCCGCTCCGGAGTCGCGCGACCACGTCCGGCTGGAAGAGCGCTACGGGCTTTTCATCGGCGGGAAGTTCGTCGCGCCGAAGTCCAAGAAGTACTTCGCGACGATCAACCCGGCGACCGAGGAAAAGCTCGCCGACGTCGCGGAGGCGGGGGCCGCCGACGTGGACGCCGCGGTGCGCGCCGCGGAAGACGCGTACCGGAAGCGCTGGTCGAAATTGAAGCCCGCCGACCGCGGCAAGTACATCTACCGAATCGCGCGGATCCTCCAGGAGAAGTCGCGCGAGCTCGCGGTCATCGAAACGATGGACGGCGGCAAGCCGATCAAGGAGTCGCGCGACGTGGACGTCCCGCTCGTCGTCGCGCACTTCTTCTACCACGCGGGCTGGGCGGACAAGCTCGAGTACGCATTCCCGCGGCACGCGGTGTCGCCGATCGGGGTGTGCGGGCAGATCATCCCGTGGAACTTTCCACTCCTGATGGCGGCGTGGAAGATCGCCCCGGCCATAGCGTGCGGCAACACGGTGGTGCTGAAGCCCGCGGAGACGACGCCGTTGACCGCGATGGCGCTCGCGAAGGTCTGCGAGGAAGCGGACCTGCCGCCAGGCGTGGTCAACATCGTGCCGGGCGCGGGCGAGACCGGCGCCGCCATCGTGAACCACCCGCGCGTGAAGAAGATCGCCTTCACGGGCTCGACCGAGGTCGGCAAGATCATTCAGCGCGCGACGGCGGGCACCGGAAAACGTCTCACTCTCGAGCTCGGAGGCAAGGCGGCCAACATCATCTTCGAGGACGCGCCGATCGACCAGGCCGTCGAGGGAATCATCAACGGCATCTACTTCAACCAGGGCCACGTCTGCTGCGCGGGATCGCGTCTCCTCGTGCAGGAGTCGATCGCCGACACGGTCCTGCAGAAACTCTCCGACCGCATCGCGACTCTGCGGATGGGCGACCCGCTGGACAAGAACACGGACGTCGGCGCGATCAACTCGAAGATGCAGCTCGACAAGATCCGCGAGCTCGTGGCGTGCGGCGTCGAAGAGGGGGCCGAGCTCCACCAGTCGGCCTGCGCGATCCCGTCGAAAGGGTTCTGGTTCCCGCCGAGCTTCTTCACGGGGGTGGCGCAGTCGCACCGCATCGCGCGCGAGGAAATTTTCGGCCCGGTCCTGACGGTGATGACGTTCCGCACTCCGGACGAGGCGGTCGAGAAGGCGAACAACATCCCTTACGGCCTCTCGGCGGGCGTCTGGACCGACAAGGGCTCGAAGATCTTCCAGATCACGTCGAAGATGCGCGCGGGCGTCGTGTGGGCGAACACCTTCAACAAGTTCGACCCGACCTCGCCGTTCGGCGGTTACAAGGAGTCCGGTTTCGGCCGCGAGGGCGGAGTGCACGGGCTGCGGGCGTACGTCGAGTTGTCGTGATGGAACTGGAAGTCCGCAAGACCTACAAGCTCTACGTCGGCGGCGAGTTCATCCGGACGGAGTCGGGGCGCTACGATCCGGTGCCCGACGCGGAGGGTCAGCTTCTCGCCAACGTTTCGCGGGGTTCGCGGAAGGACCTTCGCGAGGCCGTGCGCAAGGCGCGCGCCGCGCAGCCCGGCTGGGCCGGCCGGAGCGCGTACCTCAAGGGCCAGATCCTTTACCGCATGGCGGAAATGCTCGAGGGTCGCGCGGAGAGCTTCGAAGAGCTCCTCCGCGAGACCCGCGAACGGACGGCGGCGGCGGCGCGATCGGAGGTCCGCGCCGCGATCGACCGGCTCGTCTACTACGCCGGCTGGTCCGACAAGTACGTCGCGCTCCTGGGAACGGTAAATCCCGTCGCGTCGTCGTACTTCGACTTCTCGGTGCCGGAGCCGACCGGCGTCGTCGGCATCGTCGCTCCGGAGACGCCGGACCTTCTCGGGTTGGTCTCCCATCTCGCGCCGGTGATCGTGTCGGGAAACGCGGCCGTCGTGCTCCTCTCGGAGAAATACCCGCTGGTGTCGCTCGAGCTCGCCGAGATCCTGGCGACCTCCAACCTGCCGGCCGGCGTCGCGAACCTGATCTCCGGGCGGAAGGACGAGCTCGTTCCGCACCTTGCCCGCCACATGGACGTCAACGCGATCGCCGACGCCAGCGGGAGCAAGTCTCTGTCGAAGTCGATCGCCGAGGACGGCGCCGTGAACGTGAAACGCGTGAAGCGCTACGCAATCGCCGACTACTTCGCGGAGGAAGCCCAGGGCCTCGACTTCATCGAAGCCTTCACCGAGACCAAGACGACCTGGCACCCGATCGGGGTCTAGGAAACTCGATGTTCCGCGCGAGACGGCCTCTGCTGCCGATCACTCTCAGTGTCTCCTTGTTCCTGCTACGTGCGATTCCCAGCTTCGGCGGGGCAAACAAGTGGAGTACGAACGGCCCGTTCGGCGGCCCCATCAGTTCGATCTCTGTCGACCCAGCCAATCCATCGACGGTCTATGTCGGAACCCAGGGCGTTTTCAAGAGTGTCGATGCCGGCGTCACCTGGAGAGCCGCGGGCCTCGGAAAGTCGCTTATCCAGATCCTGCAAATCGACCCTTCGAACCCGCAGACTCTTTACGCGGGGTCATCCGGTGACGGTCTGTTCAAGACAATCGACGGAGGAAGAAGCTGGACTTCGAGCGGCTCGGGGCTGCCGAGTCCCTACGTCCAAGCGCTCCTCATCGATCCGCGCCACCCGACGACTCTCTATGCCGGGATCGCACTGGGTATGACGGGACCGAGCCTTTTCAAGACAGTCGACAACGGGTCGAGCTGGAGTCCGATCGCGAGCGGCCTGCCAGGAGATCCGACTTCCGCTCTCGCCATCGATCCGACGAACTCGCAAATTCTGTACGCAACCGTGGGCAACCAGGTATTCCGGACGATCGACGGCGGCGAGCATTGGGATTCCGGTCTAAATGGTTTTTCTACCGGCAACTATCCACTCGCGGTAGCGGTCGACGTGGACGATGCGGCGACCGTCTATGCGTCGAGTACACTCGGTATCTACCGCAGCCGCGACCGTGGTCAAACCTGGCAGCGCACGCCGAGCCCGGCGCGGATCGCCACCATGATCCTTTCGATCCCGGGTGTCCTCTACGCCGTCGACGGTCAGAGCCTCTTGAAGAGCATGGATCACGCAGACACCTGGACATCGTTGAATGAAGGACTTCCGAATCCGGCTCTATCGAGAACCATCGCTGCAGATCCACTCGTCTCGTCGACGCTCTATCTCGGGGCGAGTCGCGGCATCTTCAAGAGCACGGACAGTGGCGGCCGGTGGCTGCTGTCGAGCACCGGAATCGAAGCCGTCCTCGCTTTCGCTATTCAGGTCGAGCGTGGATCCAGCTCGACTATCTGGGCGGCGACCAGCGTCGGCGCCTTCCTGAGCGAAGATGCCGGACGAAGCTGGCTCGAGAGGAGCACCGGGCTTTTCTTCGTCCCCGCTTTGTCGGGAATCGTATCGGCGCCTTCGGATCCTGCGGTGCTGTACGCGGCATCCACTTTTGGAGCTGTCTACGGCTCGATCGACCGAGGGATGACCTGGAGGCGACTCACACTCCAGGCCGGGCCCGTCGTCGCCCTCGCCGTCGATCCGAGCGTGTCATCGACCGTTTACGCGGTCGTGTGGCTGAGAGGCGGAGTCCAAAAGAGCACCGACGCGGGAGAGACCTGGCAGTCGATGAACGTCGGCCTCCCAGTAGACCAGGTTCTATTCTCCGCGACCTCGATTCTGGTCGATCCCTCGAAAGGCTCGACTCTGTATCTGGGGGCGTCTGGCTTCGGTGTTTTCAAATCCAGGAATGGCGGAGGCGCCTGGAATTCTGTCAGCACCGGACTGACGAGTACCGACATCGGTTTTCTTGCATTCGACCCGTCCGACTCGAAGACCCTCTATGCCGGAACGCGCGACCAACTGTTCGTCAGCAAGAACGGAGCTCAGCTCTGGAAGCGGATCGGCAATCCACCCGCAAGAACCAGCTTCACGGCACTCGTAGTCGATCCGCAGCAGAGTCAAACGATTTACGTGGCCGCTGTGGGCGACGGCGTCTTTCGCAGCCCGGACGGCGGTCGAAGCTGGAATCCCTTCAGTGACGGCCTCACCGATACTGAGGTCCTGGCTCTCGCTGTCTCTTCCAATGGCAAAGTGGTCTACGCTGGAACGACTGCGGGAGCCTTCGACTATCGATTCGAGCCAACATCCTTTTACACCCTGACGCCCTGCCGTCTCGCGGATACCCGAGGCGCGCTGGGCGCGAACGGCGGCCCGGCGATCGATGCCGGCTCGCAGAGAGTATTTTCGATCGCGGGCCAATGTGGTGTGCCGGCGACAGCGAGAGCAGTGGCGCTGAACGTTACCGCCACCCGGTCGACAGCAGCCGGCTACCTGACCCTTTCTGAAGGTGGCATCCTTGATCCGGGCACTTTGTCTCTGGCCTATCGCGCCGATCAGACCCGCGCAAACAACGCGATCATCGGGCTCGATCCGCTCGGCCGTCTGACGGTGAAGTGCACTCAGGCATCAGGATCCGTTGACCTGATCCTCGACGTCAACGGCTACTTTCAATAGGCATTCACTCGCTCCCGGCGCCCAAATCCGGTTTGCATAAAAGCTGCCTTTTTTGTATGCTTCGTGCATGAGAACGACCCTCGATCTGCCTGAAAAAACCCTGGAGGAGGCCCGCCGGGCCGCAAACGCGCGGACCAAACGCGAGACGGTCATCGCCGGGCTGGAGGAGCTGATTCGCAGGTCCAAGCGTGAAGAGCTCCGCGGCCTGGCCGGCCGAATCCGATTGCATGTCGACGTATCCCGGTCGCGCGAGCGCCGGCGGCGGTGACGCTTTGCGTCGTTGATACCTCGGCGTGGGTCGGTTTCTTCCGCGGCGACTCCGCGGCGATTCAGCGAATCGATCCTCTTCTCGCCGACGGAGTCGCCGCGATCACCGGCGCCGTGCTCGCAGAAGTTCTCTCAGGCGCCGGTTCCCGCGCAGAGTTCGAGAAGCTGAAGGATCTTCTTGCCGGACTCGAGCGAGTGCCGGATCCGCCCGAATTCTGGGATCGGGTGGCCGACGCCCGCTACACGCTCGCGCGAAGGGGATACCAGGTCTCACTCATCGATCTCGTCATCGCGCTGACATGCTTGGACGCGGGGCACAAGCTCGTGACTCGCGATCGGGATTTCCGTGAGATCTCACGGGTCCTCTCATTCGAGGTCGAGATCTTTTAGCGTTCGCTCAAACCCTGGCCAGACCTTTCGCGCCAGGCCGTCTAGCCGATCGGGAAGCAGCACTTCTCAGGTCGGCGAACTTTTCGAATCTATTCGCGGAGCCACGCGTCCAGTAAGAGGACGAGGGCGGCGATCAGGGCGATCCAGAACACGACCGCGGCGCCGATCTTCGGGAGGTTTCGGATCAGCCAGAGGAATCCGACGATGTCGAAGTCGACGGTTTCCTTCCGCCACGGGAACCGGAGATAAGCCACACCGCTCAGGATCGCGGCTACGAGACAGAAGATCGCGAGAATGCGCTTCGACCGCGGCTGCAGGTACGCGAGGAACACGGCCCTGAGATCAGCTCCCCGCCAGCTTCCGGATCTCCGCCTCGTCCAGGCCGTAGCGCAGCCAGTCGTTCCGCGTCGCGCCCAGGCGGTGGTAGAAGCGGATCGCGCCCTCGTTCCAGTCGAGCACGGCCCACTCGACGCGCCACGCGTTGCGCGAGAGCGCTTCTTTCGCCAGCGCCGTCATCAGCTCCTCCCCGACGCCGCAGCTTCTCGCCGCCTCCGACACGATGAGGTCCTCCAGGTAGAGGAACGGCCGCGCGCGGAAGGTCGATCCGGGGGTCTCGTAGAAGAGCGCGATCCCCTCGATCGCACCGTCCACTGCGGCAACGAAGGCTTCGAGCTTCCCGGTGTCGAAGATCCAGGAGAGGAGCCGGGCGGCCTCCTCGTCATCGGGCGGACGGAGCTCCTCGAAGCGCGCAAGCTCGCGGTCGAGCTCGATGATGCGCGCTCCATCGTCGCGGACGGCGCGGCGGACCGTCACCCCTCTACTTGGCGTTGATGACCTTCTCGAAGTCGACATGGCCGAGGAGCCGGAGGGCCTCCGCGGGTTCGACGTTCGCTCCCTGCCCGAGGACGAGTCTCGAAGGGGACGCCAGCACCGTGACGAGCGTCGTGGGGTTGCCTTCGGATCGGTCGGTCACGGCGAAAGCAAGCAGACCCGACACCTTGACCTCGCGCGTTTCGACTTTCGGCGCGCGCGAAGCCTCCAAAACCGCCTTCCGGATCGCGGCGGCGAGGTCCTTGCCGGCGCCGTAGTCCTGAACGACCAGCCGGAACTGCCTCACGGACGTCGCGCTCTCGATGCGCTGAAAGAAGCGAGAGACCTGCGTGTAGACGCCCATCTCGTTCTCGTCCGTGTCGGGAAGCGGGTCGCGCGGCGAGGCGACATAGCCCGGCAGCTCCGCCGGCAGTCCTTCTCGCAGGGAAAGCGGCCAGGCCGCCTTTCCGGGAATCGCCGAAAGCGCGGACGCAACCAGGAGAGACGCGATCGTAATGGCAGCCCGAAGTCTCACGGATAGAGAATAACGCGAGACGGCACGGTTTTTGATCCCCAGCGTCTGGTGAATGACGCGCCCGATCTTCGCGCGATGAGAGGAGACGACATGAAGTCCTTGGCGATGTTCCTCGGAGTTGCGATCGCCGCGGCCGCCACCATCGCGGCGTCCCAGGAAACCACGATCAAGTCGCCTTCGCCGACTCCCGCCGCGGAAACCGCGAAACCCGTCACGGCGAGTGGAGACGTCGTCCGCTACGACGCGGGAAAGACGATCGTCTTGAAGCAGACCGATTCCCGCGTCGTCACGTACGCGCTCGCTCCGACCCTGACCGTTCCGGGTGAACTGCAGGTCGGGCGCCGCGTCACGATCTTCGCCGAGGCCGGAGCCGACGGCGTCGTCCGCGTCACCCGTATCACCCTGCTCGCTCCCGATGCCGCTCCGGCCGTCAGCCACGTTCCTCCGGCGACCACCTACACGCGTGAGACCGGCAAGGTCGTCGAACAGAAGGCGATCACCGTCACCGGCGACGTCGTTCGTTACGACGCGGGAAAGACGATCGTCGTGCGGAGCCCGGACGGCCTCGAGGTGACCTATGCGATCGCGCCGGGCACGTCGGCGCCGGCCGAGGTCACGGTCGGGCGTCGCGTCTCGATCGTCACGGAACCTTCGGACTCCGGCCCCGTCCTCGTCACGAGAATCACGACGGAAGCGGTCACCGCGGACGGCCAGGCGCGGACGACGACGGAAAAGACCCAGATCGCCCCATCCGGCGCCGAAGCGAAAACCCAGATCACCACGGTTTACGGGACGGTGACCGCTTATGACGCGGGGAGGTCGATCACCATCTTCCTACCCAACCGGACGACGGTCACCTACGCGATCGACCAGACCTCCACGCTTCCCGAAGGTGTGGCAACCGGCAAGAAGGTCGTGATCCGGACCGTCACGCCTCCCGGCGGCAAACCGATCGTTCGGAAGGTCACGATTTCGACGACGACGAAAAAGACGAAGAAGACCAACTGAGAGGCGGCCCTTACCCCGACCCTCTCCCCAAATGGAGAGGGCGGGCGCTCTTCGGACGCGGCGGTAAACTGCTCGGCGACACTCCTCATGGACGAAGCTTCGCGCGCCCGGATTCGCGTCTTCTTGAACGACCCCGCAGCACGGGGACAGCACGCGGTCTCTTCGGAACCGCCGCTCGAGACGAAACGACGACCCTGGGGATTTCGCGTGGAGGGAAAAGCCCCGCCCGCCCGCGCCTACGAGCCGGATACTCCCGAATTCCTTTACTGGCAGATCGCGTCGGCGCTCGCCCGGGGCCGGGCGCTCTGGTCGCGGCTCCTGCCCGGCGCCGGAACCTGGGTGCGAGGCGCCGTCCTCCCCGCCATCCCCGTCGACGGCGAAGACTTGAACGCCTTCTACGATCGGAAGGCGCTGCACTTCTTTCGCGACGTCAATGCGAAGACGGGAGAGATCGTGCAGTCCGGGGACAGCCCCGACATCGTCACGCACGAGCAGGGACACGCGGTTCTCGACTCGATCCGGCCGGATCTCTGGGACGCGCCCCACTTCGAGATCGCCGCGTTCCACGAAGGGTTCGGCGATCTCGCGGCGATCCTCATCGCGCTGGACGACCTGGAGCTCGCTCGCGCCGCGCTCGAGGAGACGAAGGGATCGCTCGATCACTCGAACCTCGTCTCGCGTCTCGCCGAGGAGCTCGCCGCGGCGGTGATCGCAAAATACGGTCCGAACGCGGCCCTGCCCGACGCCTTGCGCGACGCGGTGAACTCGTTTCCCTATCTCCCTCCGAAATCGCTGCCGGACGAGAGACCCGCGGACGCTCTCTCGCGCGAGCCGCACTCTTTCTCTCGCGTGGTGACGGGCGCCTGCTGGGACGTCCTGGTGCGGCTTTCGGTCGCGGGAAACGGCTCCGACCGGCTCGCCGCGCTCCGGCAGGCTTCCCAGGCCGTCGGACGACTCGTCGCCTCGGCGGCCGAGAGCGCCGCCCCGGCGGCATCCTTCTTCCGACGTTTCGCGACCGAGCTCCGCAGGGCGGCGTCCGGAGACGATACGACCCGCGAGGCGGTCACCGAGGCGCTCACGGCGAGGAAGCTCATCTCCGCGAAGGAAGTTGAACCGGACACTCGTCCGGAGACGCGGGCCGCGATCGGCTTCGTGCCGGAACCGCTGACGACCCGCGTCCTCGATGCGATCCGCGAGCGCCTCGGGGCATCGCGCGACGAAGAGATCCTGGTGCGCGCATCGCGACTTGACGGCAGCCTCTCCGGCCGGCGGATTCGGGATCTCGTCCTGTCCGGGCCCGAGTACGGGCCGGCCGACGGTGCGGCCGTCGAGATCTCCGACTCGTTCACGGTCGCCGTCGAAGAGAGCGGCTACGTCACCGCCGCCCGGGTCGAGAGCGCCGGACCGGAAGAGGAAGAGGACGCGCGCGAGTTCGTGCGGACTCTCGCGCGGCTCGATCGGATCGCGGCCGACGACGACGCGGCGTCGGACACCGCGCGGATGTACAAAGAGGGAAAGTCGCACTTCGTTTCTCTCGAGCGCGACGGCGTCCGCCGGCTGCGTCGCGCCTGGGTCGCGGAGAGAAGAAGTTGAGATCGAGATTGCCGCGGTTCGGATGGGCCGTTCTTCTCCTCGCGACGGCGTGCTCCACGTCGACGGTACCCTCCCCTTCCGTCGCGCCGGCGCCGTCCGTGTCGCCCGCCGATCTCGTCGCATCGCTCGCCGACGTCGCGAACGGCCGGAACCCGGACATGGCGGAGACCGGTCTCGTCCTGAAGCAGATCGAGCTGAAGCTCCTCGTCGGCCGGGAGCGGACGGCGGATGCCCGAGCGAGCATCCTCATCCTCGACGCGCAAGCGTCCCGGAGGAGCGAGATCTCCTTCACGGAGACGTTCACGCTCGAGCTTCCACCGCCGGAACGCCGCCGGACGGCGACCGCCGCCGCAACCATCCCGGGAGTCGTCGAGTTCGTCGAGGCTGCGATGGCGTCCGCGCGCGAGCTCGCTCGAGTGGCGGCGCGGGAAGGGCTCCCTCAAAAACTCCGCGAGGTCGAGCTGGTCGCGAAGATCGTTCGCTCCGAGCGCGCCCAGGGCGGACTCGGCTTCACCTTTCTCACCGGGACATCGGTCTCGGGAGGAATCAGAAGGAGCGCGGACGAATCCAACACGGTGCGCCTCGTCTTCGTCCCCAGGTGAGGAGCCGCTCGGAGAGACATCGCCTCCGCTTCGCGGAAACAAAAAAGCGGTCCCGAAGGACCGCTCTCTTGCAGCGCCGTTCAGCGCTTCAGCGCCGCCCCCCCAGAATCGCGTCCTTCGCCTTCTTCGACACGCGGAACTTCACCACGCGCTTCGCGGGGATCTTGATCTCTTCCCCGGTCGCCGGGTTGCGGCCCATGCGCGCTTTTCGGTTCACCAGAACGAGCTTTCCGACTCCCGGAATCGTGAAACTGTTCTTCGCTTCCTTGTAGGCGAGCGCAGTGAGATCGTCCAGGAATTGAGTCGCCTGTCGTTTCGTGGTGGAGGTCGTTTTCGCCAGGTGCTCCGCGATTGCTGACTTCGACATCGCCTTCGTGGTTTTTTCGGCCATATGCACTATCCCTTCTTCATTGCGGAATCGCCCTTGCGGGCATATCAAATTTGGCGGCTATTCTAGTCCGCTCGGTGGAACGTCAAGCACAAAAAAACGGACCGGCGGCGAATTCCTGTTCGCCCGCACCATGAACAGAAATCGTCGCCTGCATGGATTAGAATCGGTCGTCCGGACCCGGACCCCCTCCCCCCCGAGAGCGAAACCGACATCGCCGGAGAAGGGCGTAGCGGTTTCTTTCCGGACGTGCGCTCGCGCGTTTTTCACCCTTCTTCTCGTCGTGTCGCCCGCCTGCCGTCTCGATTCCGAGCGGCGGGTGGCGGAACGCATCCTCGATCGGCACCGGCGCTCGACCGCGTCCAAACCGCTTCCGCTCTCCCACGTCATCCGCATGAAGCTCCGCTCCGCCGAAGAGAGCGCCGGGCCAACGGGCACCGCGGAGATTGCCTGGGAGCCGAACCGATATCGGGAACGGATCTCCTCGGTGAGTTTTACCACCGAACGCGGAATCCAGGGAGGTAAGGCATATTCGATCGACGAGGACGGATACACGCGGGTGGTCTCGGAGCCGGTTCTCCGGGAGCTCCTGACCCGCTCGTACTTCTGGAGACGCGCCTGGCTGTTCCAGGATCGCGAGCGCGCC
>Ga0207684_10005960_pt1 | contig 11158 bp, 9 predicted proteins | sample KBSK5501metaG_FD_184342 | JGI IMG/M metagenome (GOLD analysis project Ga0207684, IMG submission 184342) | Corn, switchgrass and miscanthus rhizosphere microbial communities from Kellogg Biological Station, Michigan, USA - KBS K5-50-1 metaG... | ecosystem: Host-associated > Plants > Roots >... | reverse complement strand
CGCGTTCATCGTCTGGATCCCGGCGGGCATAACACTGGTCGCCCTCGGCCGTACTGCGCTCGCCCGTGTCGCCGCCGGTATCTACTCACTCAGCGTTCTCGCCCTCTACGGCGTGAGCGCGTCGTATCACCGGCTACCGTGGTCTCCGCGCGCGCGACGTTGGATGCGACGGCTCGACCATTCGACGATCTTCATCTTGATCGCCGGCAGCTACACGCCGCTCGGCCTTCTTGCTTTGCATCACGCGTGGCGCGTTTCGATCTTGGCCACAGTGTGGGGCGTCGCTCTGGTCGGCATCGTTCTCAAGATGGTTCATCTCGAGAAGATGGACCGGATCGGGATGGTCCTTTACATCGCACTCGGCTGGACGGCGCTGATCGCGTTGCCCGAGATCGTGCGGAGTCTCGGACCCGCCCAGATCGTGCTTCTATTCGCCGGAGGGATCCTGTACACGGTCGGCGCCATCTTCTTCGCGCTCCACAAGCCCAACCTGAACCCTCAGGTTTTCGGCTATCACGAGATGTGGCACTCGATGGTCATCGGCGGCAGCGTGTGTCATTACGCGATGATCCTGTTGCTGGCGACCGGGGCGCACTAACCGGCGACCTCACCGAAATGGCTTGACCACCAACTAACCAGTTAGTTACAATCCCTGCCTTATGGCAGGGCGGGACGCGACGGCGACGAAAGAGCGGATCCTCGAGGCGGCGTTCGAGGAGTTCGCAACCAGAGGCTTCGCCGGTTCTCGGGTCGACGAGATCGCCGAGAAGGCCCAGTGCAACAAGGCCCTGCTCTACCAGTATTACGGCGACAAAGAGGCCCTGTTCCGCCAGGTGCTCGAGTGCAAGATGGCAGGCCTGCAGGCCATCAAGGAGAACCAAGACTCCTTTGCCGAGGCTGCCGGAGAATTCTTCGACTTCTATGCGGCGAATCCGTGGCTCCCCCGGATGCACATGTGGGAGGCGCTCGATTTCGGTGATGCCCCGGTGCCGAATGAGCGGGAGCGCGCGCAGAAATACAACCAGCACATCGAGCGCATGTCGGACGCGCAAGCCGCGGGGAAGATCGACCCGGCCCTCGACGTCCGCCAGACGCTCGTTTCGCTCATCGGCCTGATCCAGATCTGGTTCGCAGCCCCGCAGACCGCTCGGATGATCTGTGGCGGGAATCCCTACTCGAAAGAAGCGTTGAAGAAGAGACGAGCTCACGTCGTGGACGCGGCGCGGCGGATCCTGGAAGTGAGGTAACCGATGTTCGAGGGCGACAACAAGCGCGAGAAGATCCTCGTTCTGCTGACCATGTGCTTCGCGCTGTTCATGGCGATGCTCGATAACACCGTCGTGAACGTAGCGCTGCCGAAGCTGGCGCAGAGCTTGCACGCAGGGATCAGCGGACTCCAGTGGGTCGTCGACGGATACGTTCTGGCCTTCGCGAGCTTGATGCTGACCGGGGGCATCCTCGGAGACCGCTACGGCCGCAAGCGCATGTTCCTTTCAGGGCTCGCGATCTTCACGTTCTCGTCTCTCATGTGCGGGTTTGCCGGTACAACGAGCCACCTCATCGCGTTCCGCGGCCTCCAAGGCATCGGCGGCGCCCTCCTTCTTCCGGGAACGCTGTCGATCATCACCGTCACCTTCCCCGCGCAGGAGCGCGCGAAGGCGATCGGGATCTGGGCCGGTGTCTCCGGGCTCGCCTTGTCGCTGGGACCGACGCTCGGTGGCTACCTCGTGCAGCACGTCGGCTGGGAATCGGTCTTCTTCCTCAACGTGCCGATCGGCATCCTCGGATTCATCGTCGGCCTTCGAACCATCCGCGAGTCGCGGTCGGAGCAAGCACGCCACCTCGACATCCCCGGCTTGCTGCTCGGAACAGGCGCGCTATTCGCCCTCACCTACGCGCTGATCGAAGTGAACCAATACAGCTGGACCTCACCGAGCATCGTGACTGCCCTCGTCGCCGCCGTCGTTCTTTTCGTCTCGTTCCTGCAATACGAACGGCGCGCGCGCGAACCGATGATGCCACTGCACTTCTTCAAGATCCCTGCGTTCTCCGCAGGCAACTCGGTCGCGTTCTCCATCTCCCTCGGCATGTTCGGCACGTTCTTCTTCATGAGCCTTTACTTCCAGCAGATCCGCGGCTACGGCGCTTTCGCCGCCGGTCTCCGGTTCCTTCCCTTGACCGGAATGATCGTGATCGCGGCGCCACTCGCGGGTCGCTATGCATCGAAGTTCGGCTCACGCGTGCCGATGACCGTCGGACCACTCCTGGCCGGGGGTGGGTTGCTGCTCCTCAGCCGGGTCGGCCTGAACACTCCCTTCTCGTTGATCTTCCCTATCTTCATGATGATGGGGCTCGGGATGGGCATCACCATGACGCCGATGACGGCAGCAGTGATGAACGCGGTCGGACCTCAACGCGCCGGTATGGGTTCCGCCATGACCAACACGTCCCGAGAAGTGGGCGGCGTATTCGGCATCGCACTGCTTGGCACGCTTCTGACCACCAAGCTCAAGAGCTCGTTCGCGACGCTGCTCACCCCTCTCGGGCTTCCGGCTGCTCAGAAAGCAGCCATCGTTGCGTCGGGGGGACACGGGGCCATCGATCCGAACGCGCTCGCCAACCTGCAGCCCCAGAAGACGGCCGCCGTGTACCACGCGTTCGGGCTGTCGTTCGTGGACGGCTTCCACGTGGCGTTAATGGTGGCGGCGCTGTTCCTGATCATTGCCTCCATCGTCTCGTGGCGATTCATCCCGCACGGCGCGCCGCAGCGCGAGACGGCGCCGGGCGCCGAGCCGGTCCCGGTTCACTAGCTCGACACTGCTCCGATACTTCCGCCGTGCTAGGCGCGCGCACAAGGGGCTTCGGGTGCCCCCTCGTCGTCCACAGGGTTACGCAGGGAAAACGAGAGACACCGGACATCCGTCCCATTGCGATATAGCCCCCGATGACTAGCAAAAACCATCACGGTGGCGCATACCGGACAGGACGGCGGGAGCCGAGAATGCAGTCAGACTCGACAATGCAGCCAAACGGACCGACCCGGCCGTACCTTGTAGGGGGCTCCAAGATGACCTGGATCGAAGTGAACTGCCCGGAGTGCGGGGCTGTGGAATGCAAGCCCGGCGACTTCGAGCTGGCCGTTTGTAACGTCCCGAGTGCCTCCTATTACGCGCTGACCTGCCCGATGTGTCACAAGCGGATCCAGAAGGCTGCCGACGAGCGCGCGGTCGAGCTGCTGATCGCAGAAGGCGTTACCCCGCGCCGCTGGGAGCTGCCGGCCGAATTGCTCGAGGCGCACGACGGTCCGCCCCTCAATCTCGACGACTTGCTCGATCTCCATCTTTTGCTCGAAGAGCCGAATTGGTTCCAGGTTTTGAGCCGCACGCCAGCGGTGTAGCACCCACAGAAGCGTTATCCCGAAACGAGCCGGCTTCCCGGCGTCCCCCCGGAAGCCGGCTCGACCCTTTGTCTCTTCTTTGGCTCAGCTTCCTTTGGGTTTGCGCGCGCCGCTTTTCCTACCGGTGCTCTTCTGGCCGGCGCCGCGCCGCGCGCGCGGCTTCGAGGGGCCGCGTGCACGCCGCTCGCCGAGCAGCTCGGCGGCGCGCGCCGGTGTTATCTCCTCGACGCTGTCTTCCTTGCGAAGCGACGCGTTCGTTTCGCCGTCCGTGACGTAAGGTCCGAAGCGCCCCTCCTTGAGCACGATCGGCTTGCCGGAAGACGGATCGGCTCCGAGCTCTTTGAGCGGCGGAGCCGCTTCTCGTTGCCCGCGACGGCGCTTCGGTTGCGAAAGGATCTGGAGCGCGTCCTCGAGCGTCAACGTGAAGAGCTGTTCTTCGCTCTCGAGGCTGCGGCTGTCGCTCCCCTTTTTGATGTAGGGGCCGTACCGGCCGTTCAGGGCAACGATCTCCTCGCCGTCCGACGGATCAACCCCGATCAACCGCGGGAGGCTAAGGAGCTTCATCGCTTCCTCGAGCGTCACCGTTTCGAGCGACATCGACTTCAGGAGCGACGACGTCTTCGGTTTCTTCTTGGAATCGCTGTCGATCTCCCCCAGCTGCACGTACGGGCCGTAACGGCCGCCTCGCGCGATAACGGGGGTTCCATCTGGGTCACTGCCGAGCTCGCGATCGCCGCTCGGCGCAGAAAGCAGCTCGAGCGCCTTTTCGATGGTGAGCTCGTCGGGCGGAAGATCTTCGGGGATGCTCGCGCGATCCTCTCCGCGCTGGAGGTACGGACCGTAACGCCCAACGCGGATGACGATCTCGTTCCCGTCCGGGTCGCCGCCGATCGGGATCGAGTTCACGTCCCGAGCGTCGATGTCGCCCAGCCGGTCGGTGACCATCTCTTTCAACCCAACGTGACCGTTCCCGAAGTAGAACCGTGACAAGTACGGGTTCGCTTCTTCTTCGCCATTGGCGATGCTGTCGAGCTCGTCCTCCATCCGGGCGGTGAACTCGTAGTCAACGAGGTTTCCGAAATGCTGCTCGAGCAAAGTCACGACGGCGAATGCGGTGAACGACGGGACGAGCGCGGTCCCCTTCTTGAAGACGTATCCGCGGTTCTCGATCGTGTCGAGGATCGACGCATACGTCGACGGCCGCCCGATGCCCATCTCTTCGAGCGCCTTCACGAGCGTGGCTTCGGTGAAGCGCGCGGGAGGCTGCGTCTCGTGCCCCTTCGGCTCGAGCGCGACGACGTTCAACGCGTCGCCTTCGGCGACCTGAGGCAGGATGACCTCCTGGTTCTCCAGCTCCGCCTCGGGGTCGTCGGCACCCTCGACGTACGCCCGCAAGAAGCCGGGGAACGAGATCGTCTTCCCCGCGGCGGTGAACTCCGCGTCGCGGGCGTCGGACGAAACGGCACCCAGACGGACTTGCACGCTCTGTCCACGCGCATCGGCCATCTCGGACGCGATCGTCCGCTTCCAGATGAGATCGTAGAGGCGGAACTCATCGCCGCTCAGCTCGTCGCGAACGTCGTCCGGCGTCCGGAACGTGTCGCCGGCGGGCCGGATCGCTTCGTGCGCTTCTTGCGCGTTCTTGACCCGGCTCGTGTAGCGACGGGGCTGGTCGGGAACGGAGTCTTCGCCGTACATCTCGATCGCCTGAGCGCGCGCGGCCGCAACGGCGGTCTCGGACAACGTCACCGAGTCTGTTCGCATATATGTGATGTAGCCGCTCTCGTACAGAGTCTGCGCAACGCGCATCGTGCGGTGCGCGCTGAATCGCAGCTTGCGCGCGGCGTCCTGCTGCAGCGTCGATGTCATGAACGGAGCAGCCGGCGAACGCCGCCATGGTTTCTCTTCGACGCTTCGGACCGTGAACTCTGCCGGTTGCAGCGACGCCGCGAGGCCGCGCGCGGCCTGCTCGTCCAAGCGCGCAACGTCCGTCGTTTTCAGCGCGCCCGCTTCGTCGAAGTCTTTACCGGTTGCCAAGCGCGCGCCGTCCAAGGACGCGAGCTGTGCGGTGATGGCGCCCCCGGTGGCTTCGAACGTTCCTTCGATGTCCCAGTAGGCGGCGGAGCGGAAGCGCATGCGCGCGCGTTCGCGCTCGACCAAGATCCGCGTCGCGACCGACTGCACGCGACCGGCCGACAAGCCCGGCATGACCTTCTTCCAAAGAACGGGGGAGACTTCGTAGCCGTACAGGCGGTCGAGGATCCGTCGCGCCTCTTGCGCGTCCACGAGCCGCCGGTCCAGGTCCCTCGGATTTTCGACCGCATTCTGGATGGCAGGCCGCGTGATCTCGTGGAACACCATTCGCTTCACGGGGATCCGCGGGCTCAGGACCTCGCTCAGGTGCCACGCGATCGACTCGCCTTCACGGTCTTCGTCCGTCGCGAGGTACAGCTCGCTGGCGTCCTTCAGAAGGGACTTCAGCTTCGCAACCTGCTTGCGCTTATCCGCCGTGATGACGTAGATCGGCTTGAACCCGTTGTCGACGTCGACGCCCATCCGTGACCAGGACTCGGATTTCAGGGCAGTAGGGACCTCGCTCGCATTGCGCGGGAGGTCACGGATGTGGCCGATCGAGGACTCGACCACGAAGTCTTTGCCGAGGATGCCCGCGATGGTTTTGGCTTTCGCAGGGGACTCGACGATGACGAGGGGCTTCGGCACGGGCGGAAGGATGGGCACCCCCGGGGGGCGATGTCAAGCAGCGCCGCGGCGATTACGAGCTGTTCGGGAGCTATTTCCGCTGGTTACGTGGGGTGTGAGACGATTCTGCTCTAGGGGCAGACCGAGGTGAGGGTTCGGACGAGGTCGTCGGTCATGTGTCCTTTGACGACGTACGCGTGTGCCCCCAGCCGCAGGCTCTTATCCGACATCACTTCTTCTCCGAAACCCGAGAGCATCACAACCCTGGTTCGGGGGGCCACTTCCCGGATGCGAGGGATCGCCTCGAGGCCGTCCATCTCCGGCATCGCGATGTCGAGCAGCACAACGTCGGGGTTTATTTCGCGCGCAAGACGAACAGCGGCGTGGCCGTCCGGCGCCTCGCCGACGACCTTGAATCGCCCATCCATTTCGAGCATCTTGCGGAGGAGGACGCGATACTCCTCTAAGTCGTCCGCAAGCAAGACCGTGATCATGAAAGCCCCTCTGGCCGGGTTGGGGTCATTATCCAGTTGAGCCCAGACGTTCGGATGGGCACGATGCCCCATCTTGGCCCCTCTCTCAGGCCCAAATAGGCAGCCGACCAGCCAAAACGCGGCAGATGAGGGAACTTTTTGCCGGCCGAGTCGGTCGACCGGTCATCCGGCCCAGGGTCAGCCGGCGAAGCGGATCTTGGCGACCGTCCAAAGGGCGATGATCCCGTCCATCCAGCTGATCTTCTTGCCTTGCTCTCGAGACCGCGCCTTGTACCGGATCGGCACTTCGAACGGCCGGTGCCCGGCTCGCAGGAGCTTCGCCGTGACCTCTGCCTCGATTTCGAACCCGTCGGCCTTCAAGTCGAGCCCGCGGAGCACTTCGGTGCGGGCCATCTTGTAACAGGTCTCGAGATCAGAGATGTAGCAGTTGAACAGGATGTTGGCCCAAAGGTTGAGGAGCTTGTTGCCGACGACGTACCAGAAGTTGAAAGAGGTGTGCGACCCGAATGCGCGCGTGCCGTACACGAGGTCGGTCTCCCCGGCGATCATCGGCTCGAGACAGCGAACGAGGTCAGAAGCCAGATATTCGAGGTCGGCGTCGAATGGAACGAAGACGTCACCGGTCGCCGCCGCCAGCGCAGTCCGAAGAGCGGCTCCTTTGCCTTGATTCTTCTCATGCCGGATCAGCCGGACGTTCTCGGGAAGGGCGATCGACCCGATCGTGTCCGCTGTGCCATCACTCGACCCGTCGTCGACGACAACAACCTCGACCTCGACCGGGAAGCTGGTCGAAAGCAGCTCCTTCAAGGCGGGGCCGACCCGCTCACGTTCGTTGTAAACGGGGACGGCGATGGTCAAACGATGAACGGTCATGGGCAAAGTCTATCGACGTTTAGGACGGACCCAAACAAGCTGGAAGGGGCAGTCTTCCGCGCGTTTGACCGCGGAAACACAGAAAAACGCACGAGGCGAGTCTCGGTGCTCGCCTCGTGCATTTCCCAGATGACTTCGTTTTCACTTTCACAGAGGGCCACGCAGTTGCCTTGCTCTTCATCCCTCGCCCATCGGGCTTCATGCTTGGAGCCACAACACTTTGGGCGCGATCCCTCACAGATGTTGTCGTCTCGAAAGTGCCCCCGAGTAAGCGGAGGCCCTCAAAATGACTCATCCGGGCTATCGGTGGCGGGACTTCCGCCCTCGCCCTGCCCCCGCGGGGGAGGTTTCAAAGCCGGAGGGACCGAAGTCACGGCCCAGATGGGCGTCTTGGGGGTTTGTGCGGGGGCAGGGCAACCGACATCCTTGAGCGTCTTCTACGAAGGACAAGAGTCCGATGACCGAATCGCACGAAGGGGAGCTCCCCGGAGATACCGGTCGCGAGCGCGAGATGCAGCTCACGCGCGCCTACGAGGCGGAGCATGAAGTCGTCGAGCGGCTGCGCGCGCTCGACGAGATGAAGAACGCCTTCCTCTCTGCGCTGTCGCATGAGCTTCGGACGCCCATCACGGCCATCCTCGGGCTCTCGCGAACGATCGAACTCGACTACGACCGTCTGAGCTCCGAGGAGATCCGGGAGTTCACCAGACGCATCGCGGGAAAAGCGGCCAAGTTGGATCGGCTGCTGAACGATCTGCTCGACTTGGATCGTCTTCGTCACGGCATGTTGGAGCCTGCGCGCAGACAAGGGAACATCGCCGACCTGGTGCGACACGTAACGGATGAGCTTGAAACTCCGGAGCGCGCGCGCATCCGACTCGAGCTCGACGACGTGCTGATCTCGATCGATCACCCACAAGCGGAACGCATCATCGAAAACCTCGTGATCAACGCGCTCACACATACGCCTCACGACTCACCCATCTGGATCAAAACGCGCGCGCTGGACGGCGGTGTTCTCCTCATGGTCGACGACGCCGGTGCCGGTGTGCCCGAGCATCTTCGCGCCGAGATCTTCGAGCCGTTCAAGCAAGTGGAGGTCAGCGAGCACGCGCCGGGTGTCGGCATCGGCCTTTCACTCGTCTCTCGTTTCGCCGACATCCACGGCGGCCGCGCGTGGGTTGAGGACCGTCCCGAAGGCGGCGCAAGCTTCCGCGTTTTTCTGCCGAGCGGCCCGGCGACGGGCTAAAGCCGCAGCATCGCCCGCAAGGCGGGTTCGAGCTCGGGCGATGTGAATCGGTACCCCGACCGTTCCAAGCGCGCGGGCGAAAGCCGGATACTCGACAGCAAGTCGTTGGTCAGCTCCCGCCCGAATGGGATCGCGATCAAGACTTTCGGTATCGGGATCAACGCAGGTCGGTGAAGCACGCGCGCGAGCACGCGCGTGAACTCATCGTTCCGCACCGGCTCGGGGGCCGCGATGTTGAACGCGCCGTTCGCTTCGTCATTTTCCAGGAGATGAAGCATCGCGCGGATCTGATCTTCGAGAGAGATCCAACTCATCCACTGTCGCCCCGATCCGAACCGTCCACCGAGTCCGAATCGAAACGGAAGCAGGACACGCTTCATCAATCCGCCCGACGGATGAAGCGGAAGGCCGGTTCGGAGATGCACGACGCGGATCCCCGCCTCGCTCGCAACGCTGGTCGCCGCCTCCCATCTCCGGCAAACCGAGGCAAGGAAGCCATGTCCGGACGCCGCACTTTCGGTAAGAAGCTCGTCCCCGCGCTCGCCGTAGTACCCCATCGCGGACGCGCTCAAGAGCGCGCGCGGCTGTGGCGAGAGCCGGATCATCGCCTGCGAGAGCAACGTCGTTGTTCGCTCGCGACTGTCCAAGATCTTGGCCTTCTGGCGTTCGGTCCATCGCCTGGCTCCGATCGGCTCACCGGCGAGGTTCACCGCTGCGTCGATCCCCGCTAGCACATCGGGCTCGAGCTGCCCGTGCTCTGGATCCCACGTGATGCGGTTCTCGCCGGCGCTACCGCTGCGAACCAGGCGGACGACGCGGTGGCCTCTCGCTTCCAGAGCATGGACGGTAGCCGTGCCGATGAAGCCGCTCGAGCCGGTCACGACGATCTTCAACCTGACATTCTCCTGTGCCGACAAGTACTGTCGCGGAAGACACCGTTTATGTCCAACGCTACGATTCGCGAACGATGCCACGGATACTGTTGATGCAAGGCGACATCACAGCGCAACACGTCGATGTGATCGTGAATGCGGCGAACTCATCGCTCATGGGTGGTGGTGGCGTGGACGGCGCCATCCATCGGCAAGGCGGCCGCGCGATCATCGAGGAATGCCGGCGATTGCGCGCCACGACGCTCCCCCGCGGCCTGCCACCCGGCCATGCGGTAGCGACAACGGCAGGCGAGCTAAACGCGCGTTGGGTGATCCACACCGTCGGACCTGTGTACTCCAAGAACGAAGACCGCTCGAACATCCTCGCGTCCTGCCACACCGAATCGTTGCGCATCGCCGCCGAGCTCGGCGCGCGCACCGTCGCATTCCCCGCGATCTCCACTGGGGTGTACGGCTATCCACTCGAAGATGCGGCCGCCGTTGCAGTGCCCGCGGTGCGCGACTCAGTTCGCCTTCTGGAGCGCGCGCACGTCGACGAGATCCGATTCGTTCTTTTCGATCAGCACGCGTTCGGCGCGTTCGAGCGCGCGCTCGGAGGTATAGAGGCCCGAATAAGCGAAACCCCCTGACCGGGCAGGGGGTCGCTTCCCTAGGGGGGCTTATACGCAGATTGTAAGTATCTCGTCCAATCATTACCAGGAACGTCAACAGTCGATTCTAGGACGGGCCTTCCAGAGGTGAAATGGTTCGGTTGGACCATTCACGCTGCGTACGCAGCGTTTTGACTCAGCGTTCGGTCGATGGCGGTTCTGGTTCTCCCGCAACGAGCTGCGAAGCTCGCAGGGCGAGGAACAACTCCGCGACTCCTGCCGGCGATTTCGGATCACGGCCGGTGAGTTCTCGGACGCGAGCGAGACGGTACGCGACGGTGTTCGGGTGCAGATAGAGACGCTTCGCGACGGCCGGCAGCGAAGGGCCGTGCAGCATGTACTCAACAAGGGTCGCCCGCAAGTCCGGGTGCGGGTCGAGTGGCTCCAGGATGGTTCGTGCGAGCCGCCGGGCGACTGAGCGCTCGCGAAGGATCAGCTCCTCGATGAGGACCTCCCCGTACACCGCGAGTGGCGACGACGACCCAGCGCGAGCAGCCGCCAGCGCGATCGACGCCTCGCGATACGAACCCGAGAGCTCCGTGAGTGAGTCGCGCGCGCGTCCAAGTCCGGCTCGCAAACCGGCTCCGAGTGTCTCGGCGGCGCGTTCGATGAACGCCGTCAGGTGCACTGCCATCGCGTCGGCAGCACCTTCTGCCGGGAAGATCAGCACCAGCTCGTCGCCCCGAGAAACTACCAACCCCCGATCGGCGTTCGGTAGCTCGGCAGCCATCGCGCGAAGCCTGTGGTGCCCGTTGCGCTCAAGCGTCTCGTTTGCGCTGTGACCGACGAACGAAACGATCGCAACCGCATGAGAGATCGCCGTGTCGAGACCGAGTGCCTCGCCGCGCGCAGCGATCTCTTCGGCCGTCAGCTCACCGCCGAGCGCACCATCCAGGAAGTCT
>Ga0207684_10005957_pt1 | contig 11159 bp, 11 predicted proteins | sample KBSK5501metaG_FD_184342 | JGI IMG/M metagenome (GOLD analysis project Ga0207684, IMG submission 184342) | Corn, switchgrass and miscanthus rhizosphere microbial communities from Kellogg Biological Station, Michigan, USA - KBS K5-50-1 metaG... | ecosystem: Host-associated > Plants > Roots >... | reverse complement strand
CTCGACCTCGATGGCATGCTGATCCAATGGGGTGATCGGCTGTTCTATCCGGGCAACCGCATCGTCAAGAGCGCGTCGCCGCCCAGGCTCAGCGGCCTCGTCGCGCGGCTGCGCGCGATGGCGCTGCCGCAGCGCATCGCGGCCACCATCGTGCGCCGGGCACCACAAGTGATGGTCAAAGTCACCGGCGGCGGACGTGGCATGAAGGCCATCGTGGCGCACTGGCGCTACATCAGCAAGAGCGGCCGGCTCGAAATCGAAGACGAGCGGGGCCAGACTATGCGTGGCAAGGAGGCGCTGCGCGAACTGGCCGACGATTGGCGCCTTGGTGGCAGCCTGATCGGGGCCACGAGCGAGCGGCGCGAGGCGTTCAACGTCATGCTGTCGATGCCGCGTGGTACCGATCCGCTGAGTGTGCTGTGGGCGGCGAGGCAGTTCGCCCAAGTCGAACTGGCCGACCACAAGTACCTGATGGTGCTGCACGACCATCAGGCCAACCCGCACGTGCACATCAGCGTGCGCGCCGAGTCGAAACACGGGCGCCGCCTGAACCCGCGCAAAGGTGACCTGCACCGCTGGCGCGAGACCTTCGCGGCGAAGCTGCGCGAGCGCGGAATCGAGGCCGAAGCGACGCGGCAGGCAACCCGCGGGAGCAGCCGCAACCACGACCCGTTGTGGCGGATCAAGGCCGGTGAGGGCGGGCGGTTGCGGACAAGCCGGGCCGCCGTGAAGTCGGGCGCCAGGGCGCGCGCGACTCGAGTCGACGCCCTCGAGGCGTGGCGACAGCTCGGCCGGGCGCTGGGTGCCTCGAGCGACGGTGGCGACCGCAAGCTGGCGCAGTCGATCGAGGGCTATGTCAAAGGGTTCGGCGTCGCCGATGGGTCCGTCGCGCACAGCAGGGTGCCCGAGACCGATCGAAGCAGGTCCGTCGACAGCCCCGAGCCTCGCCGCTGAGGCGCGGTGAACGCCGAGGCAGACGCGCAGCGGGGTGATCAGTACTGGAGTTCGTAGCGCCTTGCCTGCCGGTAGTTGCGCTCGAAATGCTGCAGGTACACCTCGGCCAGCTTCGGGTTGCGCCAGTTCACCAACACGTTCTCCGAGTTCTTGTGCGCCGCGGCGTCGCTGTAGTTGAAGCTGCCCAGCTCCACCGTCTGGTGATCGGCGACGATGACCTTGTCATGGTGGATCGGGTACACGTTGATGGTCCGCACGTCGACGCCGGCGTTGGCCAGCGCGGATAAGGCAGCCCGAGCCTTGCCGCTGCTGTCCTGCGAGACGTTGTTCTTCTGGTCAGCCACGAGCTGGATGTCGACGCCGCGCTTGCGGGCTCGCAGCAGGGCGGAAGTCACCGTCGCGCTCGTGAAGCTGTACGACAGCAGCCGCAGCTCGGTCTTGGCCGAGTCGATGACTCGCACCACCAGCGCTTCGCTGCCCTCGTCGGGACTGAAGGCGACTTCCAAGCTGCCGGTGGCCGGCAGTGCGAACGAATGATGAGCCTCATAGGAATCAACGACAGCCTCGACGAGAGACTCGGACTTCTTCTTGGCGTCAACAGCATGGGTGGTGGTCAGCGCGCAAAGCGCAACGGCGAGGATAGACAGGTACTGCTTGGTCATGGGGCGCGATGGTACGTCGCTCCACCTTCATCCCGTGGGCCGCGAACAGGGCACGCGAGGCCGCGGCAGTGGTATGCCTCTGTCGAAGCCGTGCACGAATCCAGCTTCGGCCGTCACTCGTTCGATGCGGCTCCGACGCTTTCGGTCGGCGTGGTTGCTTTCTCATCGACGAGAGGAATTGGTGGCGTGCCAACGAAGCTCGATGCCTTGGGTGACGCCGACTGAGACGTCTCCGGCTGGACGGGCGGCGGCGGGACGTCCTCGAATTGGCAGGCACACACCACGGCAACGGCGGCAATCATGAGCACACCGACCGTCGGCGTCGGGATCTTGTTGAACATGGTGGTTCCTCGCTGTCATGAGAGCCGGCGGGGCGCGCCAGGGAGGACCACGGTCACCCAGCCTGCTTGCGTGGGTTGCAGCGACTCGTTCAAGGGTTCAAGGAATCTCGTTCTCAAGGCGCTTGCGGACGACCAGGCGCGGCAGGGCGGGTCGGCGCGCGCCCGGGCGGGATCGCACGGCGTGGCCTGGCGTGTCGATCGTCTCTTCAAGTTTAGGTTTGTCCAACACCTACCCTCGGGCCCTGCCGGCTCGAAGCATCGTCATCGCGCGCGGGTAGGTATCGGACAAGCCTAAACTGAAGCAGACATTGGTCATCAAAGGATGACCGGCAGCTTATGGCCGGCCAGAGCCAGCCTGCCGAGAGCAGTAAGGGGCAGCTGCGACTCGCATCGCCGACGTTCGAACCTCCGTCGTCCGCTTCAGCATTGATCTGACGCTCGCGTCGCTGAGTCGAGCGGTAGTGAACGTTTTCCTACCGCGATCCAGATGGACACCGCGTCCTGCAGGCGAGTGATCGCACGGCTGCTTCGTCAGGCAACCCTCAACAGGAGCGGTCGTATGGCAATGGCCGCTTGCCAGCGGTACGCCCAACCCGGCGCTGGATCCTCCGATCCAGCGCTCACTGCATCCTCATTGCACCCACGATGGATCGCCGAGGCGTATGGGCAGCGCGCGCCGGGGTCGCGACGATCGCGGCGTGGAGCAAGCACTGGTCATCGTTGCCGCGAACGCGCTGGACCTTCGCGTTGCAGGCGTTGCTAGCGCGGTCGACGCGCGCGACGATATGGCACTGGTTGGCGGCCATGTCGTCGCGCTCGGCGAGGTCGGCAGTCTGCTCGCCAGCATCGCGTCCGAGCTGCCATGCGCGGTCATCTGCGTGAGCCGACTCGACGGCGACGCACCCGTCGGACGCTGGCTCGCACAGCGCGCTGGTCTCGTTGTGCTGAATGTCGATCTCGGCTCGGAAGGCCCTGCGCCTGCGCTGCGCTTCGAACGCTTTGCGCCGCACGACATGCGGCTCGATTCGATGCTGCACGGGCTGCGCGAGCTGATGCTGCTGCCTGGCGGCGAACGCGTGCTGCACTTCAAGTTGCACTTGCCGGCCGATGCGGAGGCACCGCTGTCTGCCGCGCCCGATGCGGAACTGAACTCCGCGCCGGTGCTCGCCGCGGCGCTGGACTGGCTGCACGAGCTGCTGTTGACGGCGATTCACCGGCGCCATACGCCGATGTCGGACCCAACGGATGGTGCCGACGAAGCCACGAACGGATGGGTCGGCTTCGGCATCAGCGCGGCCGCGGTCCAGCACGCGATGGTGATGCGTGCACCCTTGCAGGAGCTCGGCCCGGAGGCGCATGTGCAGGCCGCAGCCGAGCGGATGCTCCAAGCCGTAAGCGATGCTGCCCCGGCCGGTTCCGAGCCGCTCGCTGCACTTGTCCACAGGCTCGCCCTGACGCCGCTTGAGGTGCAGCTGGCGTTGCTCGCCCTTGCGCCTGAACTCGATGAGCGCTACCAGCGCTGTATGGCCGTGCTGCTCGACGATGCAAGCCGGCGCGTTGGAACGCTTGGGCTCTATACGTCGCTGCTCGGCGAACCGGTTGTGCTGACCCAACGGTTGCTCGGCTGCGGTGGGCTGCAGCGCTGGCGTCTTCTGGGCGCGGCCGGAACGCTGCCAAGCGCCGACGAGGCGCTGCGTTTCGATGCAGCGATCTGTGCCTGGTTGCTCGGCGATGCAAATGCGCTCGATGCTGATGCGCGCGTGCGTCGCGTGACACGCAGCGCCGCCTGGCCCGGCATCGATCTGTTCCAGCCCGGCGACAGGTTCCGCGCGTCTTCGCTGGCCAGCGAGTTGCGGTCGTCGCGTGGCCCGCTCGCGCTCGTTCTCGCGGCCGAGTCCCCCGCGTACGCGCTCGCGCTGCTCGAACATGGCGCGCAGCTGCGCGACGTGTTGCCGCTTCGCGTCGACGCTGTGCGCCTCAGCGAGCTCGATGCCGGCGAGGTGGTCGAGGCCGCAATGCGGCTCGCGCGCGCCGCGCTGCTCGAGGACAGGCCATTGATCGTCGACGCCAGCGCGGCCCGCGACGAAACGCTCGCCGCGCTGCTCGCCGCGCTGCTCGCCACGTTGGCGACAACGCCGTGCCGCTTCGGCATCGTTGCCTCCGACGTGCAGGCGATCATTCCCGCGCTGGGCAACGCGCCGTTCAAGCTCGAGACGCTGCGCCAAAGCAAGGCCGAGCGTGTCGAGCTTGTGCGCGGCGCGCTCGCTCGTGCCGGCGCGCCCGCCGACGATGCGACCGCGCAGTTCATCAGCGCGAACTTCCCGCTTCAGATCGACGGCTTCGACGCCGCGCTGCGGCTCGCTCAAGCCCACGCCGGCGATGTCGCCGGCGCGGGAGCCGACGCTGCGGACGCGCCGACGGCGCGCGAGCGCTTCGTCGCCGGCTGCCGCGCGATCGCCCTGCAAGGCGTCTCGCACTTCGCCGAACGCATCGAGCCCGGTTTCGAGCTCGCCGACGTGGTGCTGCCCCCCGACCGCGCCGAGCAGCTGCGCGAGATCGTTGCGAGCGTGCGGCTCGCGCCCATGGTGCTCGACCAATGGGACTTCCAGCGCCAGCTGCCATACGGCCGAGGCACGACTGCGCTGTTCCACGGCCCGAGCGGGACCGGCAAGACCATGGCTGCGCACGCCATCGCGCGCGCGCTCAACGTGCATGTGCTGCGGCTCGACCTGTCGCGCGTCGTCAGCAAGTACATCGGCGAGACCGAACGGCACTGCGACCGCGTCTTCAGCGATGCGACGAACTCCGGCGCCGCGATCCTGATCGACGAGGCCGATGCGTTGTTCGGCAAGCGCAGCGAGGTCAAGGACGCCCACGACCGCTACGCAAACATCGAGGTCGCGTTCCTGCTGCAGCGCATCGAGTCGTTCGACGGCCTGGCGATCCTGACCACCAATCTGCGCCAGAACCTCGATCCGGCGTTCCTGCGCCGGCTGCGCTTCATCGTCGAGTTCCCGCGCCCCGACGTGCGTGCGCGGGCCGCGATTTGGCAGGCCTGCTTGCCGAGCGGCGCGCATCGCGTCAGCGCAGCCGAGCTCGGTGAACTCGCGCGCCGCATCGACCTGACCGGCGGCCACATCCGTCAGATCACGCTGCGCGCCGCGTTCCTCGCGGCTGATCGTGGCGAGCTGATCGAAGTACCACACCTGCTCGCCGCCGCCCGCTCCGAGCTGGCAAAGCTCGGCATGTCGGCGGTTGGCCTCGACACGCCGGTACTGGCGCCGGCGCGGCGAGTCGCCTGAGGGCATCGATGATGCGACTCTTCGTACCCGATTTGTTTCGCGCACGGGGGCGCCCATGACGGCCGACGCGATCGCCCGCGTCACGAGTGCGCTGCAGGCGCGGCTGCAGGCGGCGCTGGTCGCGGCCTCCGACCCGGGTGGGGTGTTCGTCGGGCCGTTCGACGATCCGCAGGCGCAGGCGGCAACGCTGAGCTTGTTCCCGTACCGCATCGTTCCGAATGCGAGCTTGCGCAATACGGAGCACCGCGTGCCGGCGGCGACCCCACCACCACCGAGCATCGTCTACCGCGACGCGTTGCCGCTCGACTTGTACTACTTGGTCTCGGTCGGCTCCCGCCCCAGCACATCGGAAGAGCCGCTGCTTCGTGCGCTCGGCTTTGCGATCCAGGCTTTGCAGAACCAGCCCGACCTGCCGGCCGCGACCGTCACCGCCGGCGGAATGCAAGTCTCGCTCGAGCCCGACCCGGTGCGCGTGACCTTCGAGCCGCTGAGCACCGACGAGGTCAGCCGCATCTGGGCGCTGTTCCCGACCGCGAACTACCGCACCTCGGTCGCGTATTTGGTCTCGCCGGTCTGGATCGATCCGCCCGCGCCGCCGGTCGTCGCTGCGCCGGTGTTGCAAGACCAGCTCGGCGCTGCCCAAGGCGCGCCGCAGCCGCCAGCCCAAGCCGGGTGAATGCGATGGCCTTCTCGACCTTCCCTGCCGAAACCGGCTACACGCGCCGCGTGCTGTTCGCGCTCGAACTGCTCGACCCAGCCACGCTCTCGCTGGTGAGCGACCGGGCCATCCGGGTCGAGGCGACCGGGCTCGCCGGCAAGCCGATCCGCAACCACAGTGGGCGTTTCGTGTGGCTCGAAGAGGCCGCCACGCCGCAACGCGTCACGGTCGACCCCGGCGACCTGCCCTACGAGCCCGAGGACCAGCCAGCGCCGCTGCCGCCGGCACGCCTGCTGCGCATCGTGCTGCGGCCGACCCCGGCGTACGCGGTCGACAGCGGCATCAGCGCGGTCGGGTCGAGCCTGTACGAAAGCATCGCCGTGACCCCAGTCGGTGTGGCGGGCGCCGATGTCTGGCTGCAGTGGGTCGATGCCAGCGGCGGTCCGGGCGGGCCCTGGGTCGACGCCGCGCCGCCGAAGGCGCGCAGTGCCGCGAGCGGCGACTTCACCGCGCTGCTGCGCTTCGATGCCGGCCGCGTCCCCGAGATCGATGCGAACGGGCGGCTGCGCGCGCGGCTGCGTTTCGACCGTGGCGGGACCCAGCGCACCAGCCCCGAGTTCTTCCTGTCGCAGGGTCGCCGCAACGACCTTGCGCCGTTCGCATGGGACCAGCTTTGAGCAGCCGCACCCCATGTCAGCTCACGAAAGGCGTGACACCATGAACCAGACCCCGCACGATTCCAAGCCTGCCGCCGGCACTCCCGCGCAGGACGGCAGCGCCAGCGGCAACGGCTGCACGCCCGACCCGGCCCCGCAGCCGAAAGCCCCGCCGCCTCCCGGCACCTGCCAGCCGCCGGCCGATCCACCTGCGGCGCCGGTGCCGCCCGAGCCCAGCGTCGATTGCAAGCCGCCCGATTGCTGCCCGAAAGACCCGCCCGGCTCGAAGACCTGTCTCGACGACCTGATCGCCGCGCAGCAGGAAGAGATCGCCAAGGCCGACAGCGCCAAGGCCTTCAAGACCGAACTCGAAGGCCTGCTGCAAAAGTCCAAGGCCGCCAAAGCCGACTACACCGCGGCCAAGTACCAACTGCTGCTGGAGCGCTGGAAGGCCGAAGACAAGGACATCGTCGACCTGATCGCCAAGCTGGTCTGCACGATGCCGTGCTGGCGCAAGCAGATCGAATGTTTCGTCTGCCCGCTGCTGTACCAGATCAGACTCGATTGGGAGCGCCTGAACGGCAAGGTGTGGCTGTACGACAAGGTCTATTCGCTCTACGACCTGCAGTACTGGCAGCAGCGCAACGTCGCCGCTCGCCAGGAAGATTTCAGCCGCGTCGGCGCCGTGCTCGCGGCGTGGGAGAAGCCGGCCGCGACGATAGACGGCGTGCTGAGCGACAACGCCAAGTTGCTCGATGCGATCCGCAAAGGGCTGGGCGCACCCGATGCCGGCAAGCTGATCTGGGACTTGTTCATGCGCGTGATCCCTCTGCACCTGCTGATCGCGCCCCCGAGCACGACCGCGGTGACCGGCATCGACAAGAAGTACGTCGACCTGTGCAAATGCGACACCGGCAAGCCAGACGACTGCTGCGGCCCGGATACGGGCGTGCCGAGCGTTCTCAAGCAATGGCTCGGCCCGCAGCCGTACCTGATCGACCCGAGCCAGTATGACGCGCTGATCTGCTGCCTGGTACAGACGCGCTACCTGCCGGCGAAGAACGCACTCGCCGCGGCGCAAGCCTCCAAGCAGTCGATCGACAACCTGATCACCAGCACCAAGGCCGGCATCACCGACCAGAAGAAGAACCTGGAGACGAACGCCAAGGCCAAGCTCGCGCTGCCGTTCGATTGCTGCAAGGAGCCGTGTGATGACGGCGGTGGCGGTGGCAATGGCGGTGGTGGCGGCGACGGCGGCTGCGCCCCCGCGCCTGCCCCCGCCCCTGGCCCCGCGCCGGCGCCGGCGCCCACGCCTGCCCCCCCGCCCGTGCCCACAGCCGCGTGACTGACGGAGAACCACCATGCCCGAATACCTGACCCCAGGCGTCTACATCGAGGAGATCGAGCGCGGCCCGCGGCCGATCGAAGGCGTGCCGACCAGCACCACGGCGATCCTGGCCGAGACCGAACGCGGCGCGATCAAGCCGCGCCTGGTCACGAGCTACAAGGACTACGTGCGCTGGTTCGGCGGCGTGTTCGGCGACCAGCAGTTCGGCCCGTATGCGGTCAACGGCTTCTTCGAGAACGGTGGCAAGCGGCTCTACGCGTGCCGGCTTGTCGGCAAGCAGGCCGCGCCGGCGACCGCGCCGTTCGGCAACTACCTCGCGATGGCCGTCGGCCCCGGAAAGTGGGGTCAGCGCGTCTGGGTCAACGTGCAGGACAGCTCGACCACCAAGCCCGATGCGAGCGGCACGGCGCAGCCGGTCGGCGTGCGCCTGCGCGTCGCGTACTGGTCGGCGCTGCCCGACGGCGGCGTGTTCGATCCCTTCGACGCCGCCAACGCCGACAAGCTGCGCCGCTTCCCGCCGAGCCTGACCGAAGACTTCGACGACCTCGACGCGGATCCGAGATCGCTCAACTTCATCGACAAGCGCTTGCTCGACGCCGACGGCATGTCGAGCTCCGCGCTCGCGATCCTGGTTCGCGGTGCCGCGGCAGCGACCGGTGAGCTGCCCGGCAAGGGCTCGCAAGCGCTCGGCCAAGACGGCATCGACGACCCGGCCGGGCTCGACGACAGCGACTACCAGGGTGACCTGGCGGGCTTGCGCACGCAGCTGCAAGGCCTGGCGGCGCTCGAGACCGATCCGTACCGCGAGGTCTCGCTGGTCTATGCACCGGCCGCAAGCGACCCGGTCTCGAAGCGATTGATCTCGCACTGCGAACGGCTGCGTTTTCGCTTCGCAGCGATCGACTGCCCGCGCACCGTGCCGAGCCCAGCGTCGCTCGATCCGCGAACGACGATCCAGGACACGGAGTACGCGGCGTTCTACTTCCCGTGGATCAGCATCTCCGACCCGCAGACCGGCGCGATCCGGCTCGTGCCGCCGGGCGGACACACGCTCGGTGTCTATGCCCGCGTCGACAGCGAGCGCGGCGTCTTCAAGGCGCCTGCCAACGAGACACTGCGCGGCGTGCTCAGCCTGCAGACCGACCTGACCGACAACGACCAGGGTGTGCTCAATCCGCGCGGCGTCAACGCGATCCGCAGCTTTCCCGGCCGCGGCATCCGCATCTGGGGCGCACGCACGATGACCTCGGACTCGTTGTGGAAGTACGTCAGCGTGCGGCGCCTGTTCATCTTCCTCGAGCGCTCGATCTACGAAGGCACCCAATGGGTCGTCTTCGAGCCCAACGACCCGCGCCTGTGGGCCCGCGTCAGCGACACGATCCGCCTGTTCCTGCGCGGCCAGTGGCGCGGCGGCGCGCTGTTCGGCCGCACCGAGGAGCAGGCGTACTTCGTGACCTGCGACGAGACCACCATGACCAAGGACGACATCCTCAACGGCCGGCTGATCTGCGAGATCGGCATCGCGCCGGTGCGACCGGCCGAGTTCGTGGTGTTCCGCATCTTCCAGAACACCGCCGACGCGCAACGCTAGGAGAGCCTCATGGCACGCATCGACCCCCTGCGCAATTTCCGCTACCGGCTCGAGATCGACAACATCACACAAGCCGGCTTCAGCGACGTGACGATAGGCGAGACCACCGTCGACATGGTCGAGTATCGCGAAGGCACCGACCCGCCGCACACCCGCAAGCTGACCGGCTTGACCAAGTACGGGCCGATCACGCTCAAGTGGGGTGTGACGGTCGGCGCCACCGCGCTCGACCTGTTCAAGTGGCACAAGGCGGTCTCGGACGGCCAGGTGCTCAACGACCGCAAGCGCGTCGTTATCGCGGTCCAGGACGAAGCCGGCGCGGACCAGGCGCGTTTCGTCGTCAGCGAGGCCTGGCCGTCGAAGTACACGCCGAGCGGGCTCGCTGCGAAGGGCAACGAGGTCTGGTTGGAGACGCTCGAGCTGCAAAACGAAGGCATCGAGCGCGTCAAGTAATTCGCGCATTGAAGGAGCTGACCCATGAACCCGAACAGCCGCTTCGGCTTTCGCACCGAGATCGATTTCAGCCTGCCCAAAGGGTACGTCGACCCTGCCGGAAACCTGCACCGCAAAGGCGTGATGCGGCTCGCCACTGCGGCCGACGAGATCCTGCCGCGACGCGACCCACGCGTCGACGGCAACGAGGCCTACCTGAGCGTGATCGTGCTCGCGCGCGTCGTCGTCAAGCTCGGCACGCTGACCGATATTGACACCGGGATCATCGAGGGGCTGTTCGCGTCCGATTTCGACTACCTGCAGCAGCTCTACGAGCGGCTGAACAGCGCGGACGACGACGAACCCGCAAGCCCCGGCGCCAAGAACACCGGACAGCTCAAGTCCGGCCTGAACGGGATGACCCCCCTGGGGGAAGCATGACGGCCTATCCGCGCACGGCGCTCTACGCGGAGATGGCCTTCATCGCGAGCCATTTCCACTGGGGCCGCGACGAATTGATGGCGCTCGAGCACCGCGAGCGGCGCCGCTGGTGCCGCGAGATTTCGGCGTCGAACCGCGCGCTCGATGGCAGCGCGCAGAGCAACCCGTTCGACGTTTGATCGAGGCGAAACCCCATGGCGCGTGCCGACCCCCTGCGCGGATTTCGCTTCCTAGTCGAGATCGACGGCGTCGTGCATGGCGCGTTCATGCGCATCAAGGGCTTGTCGCGCGAGGTCAAGATCGAGTCGCGGCGCGAAGGCGGCGTTAACGACTACGAACACAAGCTCTTCAGCCAGGCCAGCAACGGCGCACTCGTGCTCGAACGCGGCCTCGCGCTTGACTATCTGTGGAAGTGGGCCGAAGCCGTCGCACGCGGCGAGGTGACGCGGCGCAAGATCTCGATCCGGTTGCAAGACGAAGCCGGCACCGATCGCTGGTCGTGGCACGTCGACGACGCATTCCCGGTCAAGTGGACCCTGGCCGACTTCGACGCCGGCAACTCGCAAGTCTCGGTCGAGAGCGTCGAGTTCGCGCACCACGGGCTGCGCAAGGACCCGGGGTGAGAGGCGGGCGCGATGCTGATCACACAGGCCCTCACGTTGACCCTCTCCCGAAAGCGGGAGGGGGGCTGCCGTGGTTGCATCCACTGCTGCATGCGGGGCATCTGGAAGAGGGCCAGGGTGAGGGCCCGCGGACCCCAGCGCAATTCACGCC
>Ga0207684_10005956_pt1 | contig 11162 bp, 7 predicted proteins | sample KBSK5501metaG_FD_184342 | JGI IMG/M metagenome (GOLD analysis project Ga0207684, IMG submission 184342) | Corn, switchgrass and miscanthus rhizosphere microbial communities from Kellogg Biological Station, Michigan, USA - KBS K5-50-1 metaG... | ecosystem: Host-associated > Plants > Roots >... | reverse complement strand
TCAGCGCGTAGCCGAGGCCCTGGACGAGCCCGCCCTCGATCTGTCCCTGATGCCCGCTGGGATTGATCACGGTCCCGACGTCGTGCGTCGTCGTGAAGTGACGCACCGTCACCTGCCCCGTCGCCGCATCGACGGCGACCTCCGCCACCTGGGCGGTGAACGACGTGACCGCGGCGTGGGCCTTCGCGTCGTAGAAGTACGACGCCTCGAGCGTCCGGCCCTCCCGCGCCACGGCCTGCGCGATCGTCGCCCACGAGGCCCCCGGCGCCCCGAGCTTCGCCGCTTCCGCGGCGATCATCTCCTTCAGCTTCTCGGCCGCGTGATAGGCCGCCTGGCCCCCCGTGTGAGTGACGCGGCTGCCGCCCACGCCGGAGTCGGTTTCGAACACGTCGGTGGTGGCGAGCTCGATCTGCACCTCGTCGATCGAGAGATCGAGCACCTCGGCCACGACCTGCCGGAGCACCAGGTGCGCCCCCGTTCCGGTGTCGGGCAGCCCGATCAGCAAGATCACCGTGCCCTTGGTCTCGAGGCGCACGTGCGCGTTCGTGAACCCGACGCCGATGTGGCGATGGGTCATCGCCACGCCGCGGCCGATCCACGGCCCGGGCTTCGGTGTGGACCAGTGACTCGCCTCCAGCGCGGCCTCGAGTGTTTCCTTGGCGCGCACGTGCTCGAGGTGGTGGCCGTTGGCGAGCCGATCACCGTCCTGCAGCAGGTTCCGCCGTCGGAGCTCGGCGGGATCGAGCCCGAGGTCCTTGGCGATCATGTCCATGTGCGACTCGCCCGCGAACACCATCTGGGGCTCGCCCGGCGAGCGCGCGTGCCCGCAGGGGATGTTGTTGGTGTAGACGCAGTACGATTCGATCAATAAGTTTGGGATCCGGTAGACGCCGGCGCCCATGCCGGCACCGCCCAGGTTCACGCTGGGCGCCGGCTTGAACGCGGCGTAGGCGCCGCTGTTGAAGAGCGCCTTCACCTGACGCGCGACGATCCGCCCGTCGTTCTTCACGCCTGTGCGCAGCGTGATGACGGAGGGGTGGCGCGGGTTCCCCGCCATCAGCTCCTCGGCGTAGCGCATGACCATCTTGACCGGACGCCCGATCACGCGGGCCAGGTGATACGCGAGCGGCAGATCCATGAGCGAGCCCTTGCCGCCGAAGTCGCCGCCGATGGGCGTGAGATTCACCCGGATCCGTTCCTTGGGAAGCTGGAGCGCGTGGGACAAGAGCTCCTTCAGCCGGTAGGGCATCTTGTTCGACGCCCACACCTGGACGCGGCCGTCCTCGTCGATGGCCACGACGCCGGCGTGCGGCTCGATGTAGCCGTGATGCGCGAGCTGCGTGCGGAAGGTGTGCTCGAAGATCCGATCCGCTTCCTTGAAGCCGGCCTCGACGTCACCGAGCTTGAAGCGGAGCACGGACTGGACGTTCGGGTGCGGGCGCTCGGCCGGCGCGCCTTCGTAGGCGCCGGGATTGTCGTGCACGACGGGGGCGCCACTCTCGACGGCGGCGACGAGATCGATGATGGCCGGAAGATCCTCGTACTCGACATCGATGAGCGCGACGGCCTCTTCCGCGATGTCGGGATCGACGGCCGCGACGACCGCTACCTTCTCGCCGATGAAGCGGACACGATCACGCGCGAGCATCGGCATGTCGAACATGCGCCGTCCCACGAGCACGTCGGGCAGATCGCGCGCGGTGAGCACGGCAAGGACACCGGGCAGCGCTCGGGCCTTCGAGGTATCGATGCCGAGGATCCGCGCGTGCGGCAGCGGGCTGCGCAACGCCTTGCCCCAGCAGAGGCCGGGCAGCGTCACGTCTGCCGAGTAGCGCGCGGCGCCACTGACCTTGTCGGCGCCGTCGACCCGTCCGATCGACCGTCCCACGATCCGGTGTGCCATGAAAGATCCTTTCTCCGACGAGCGGGCAGGATACGGCGGAGACTCTGCACAGGGCGCCGACGGCTGTCAAGGAGCTGCGATCGATCTTGACCCAGCCGCCCCTGCCCGACTACGTTCTCGGTGTCGGTCGACGGTCGAAAATTGCTGGAGGCCAGCCATGATGCTCCCGGTGCTCCTCCTCGTTGCGCTCACCGCGCTTTTCGCCACGGCCCCGGCCGACGCCGCCCCGGAGGGGCAGATGACCTGGGGCGTGCACACGACCCTGGTGCCGACGTGGTTCGACCCGGCCGAGAGCATTCAGGGCACCCCGTTCATGATCCTCTACGCGATCCACGACGCGCTGGTGAAGCCGATGCCGGGCAAGGGCATGGCGCCCTGTCTCGCGGAATCCTGGAGCGTGTCGCCCGACGGGCTCGTCTACGAGTTCGTCCTGCGCAAGGGCGTGAAGTTCCACAACGGCGACGTCATGACCCCCGAAGACGTGAAGTTCTCCTTCGAGCGCTACCGAGGCATCTTCGCCAAGACGCTCAAGGAGAAGGTCGCCGCAGTGGAGACGCCGGATCCCGGGCGCGTCCGATTCCGGCTCAAGCAGCCGTGGCCTGACTTCATGACGTACTACGGAAGCCGCACGACCGGGGCCGGCTGGATCGTGCCGAAAAAGTACGTCGAGAAGGTCGGCGACGACGGCTTCAAAAAGGCGCCCGTCGGCGCCGGTCCGTACCGCTTCGTCTCCTTCACCCCCGGCGTCGAGCTCGTGTTCGAAGCGTTCGACCAGTACTGGCGCAAGACGCCGCACGTCAAGCGCCTGGTCCTCCGGACGATCCCCGACCACGCCACGCGGCTGGCCGCCCTCAAGCGCGGCGAGGCCGATGTCATCTATCTCGTCAGCGGCGAGCTGGCCGAGGACGTCAAGCGCACGCCCGGCCTCGCCATCAAGTCCGTGTTCCCGTCCAATCACTGGCTGACCCTCTCCGATCAATGGGATCCGAAATCGCCCTGGCACGACAAGCGCGTGCGCCTGGCCGCCAACCTCGCGCTCGACCGAAAGACGCTCAACGAGGCTGCGACGCTCGGGTTCTCGAAGATCACCGGAAGCATGGTGCCTTCGAGCTTCGAGTTCTACTGGCCGGCGCCGCCCTATCCCTACGACCCGGCCAGGGCCAAGCGGCTTCTCGCCGAGGCCGGGTATCCGAGCGGCTTCGACGCGGGCGATTTCTTCTGTGACCTGCAGGTCTGCCCGTGGGGGGAGGCCATCCTCACGAACTTCAGGGTCGTGGGGATCCAGCTGAAGCTGCGCCCGCTGGAGCGGGCCGCGTACTTCAAGGGTGTCGCAGAGAAGAAGTACCGAAACGTGCTCTACCTCTTCGCCGGCGCCTCGGGGAACGCGGCGACCTGGCTGGAGGCCTTCGCCATCGCGGGCGGCACCTACGTGCACGGGAGCTATCCCGACATCGACGGCCTCTTCCGCGAGCAGGCGGCGGAGCTCGACCGCGGCAAGCGTGAGACGCTCCTGCACAAGATTCAGCAGATGATCCACGAGCGGGCGGTGTTCGCGCCGATCTGGGACTTCGCCTTCCTGCACGGGGTCGGCCCGCGCGTCGAAGAGTCGGGCCTGGGTCTCATGGGCAACTACGGATTCTCCGCGCCCTACGAGGACGTGAAGCTGAAGGGCAAATGAGGAGCGCCGCGGCTCAGCCGGGGCGCGACGCGCGTGGGAGCTTGGGGGCCATTTCGGGGCCCCCATGTAAGCAGATCGTGAAGCTGAAAGGCAAATGAGGAGCGCCGCGGCTCAGCCGGGGCGCGACGCGCGTGGGGGCTTGGGGGGGCCATTTCGGGGCCCCATGTAAGCAGATCGTGAAGCTGAAAGGCAAGTGATGGGAGACCTTCAGAAGCCCGAGTACGTGTCCGATCTCGTCGTCTATCTGCTGAACCGGCTGTGGGTCGAGTACGTCATGCTGAATCCGGGCGCGACGACCCGGGGGATGCACGAATCCCTCGTGACCTACGGCGGCAATGTTTCGCCGGAAGTCATCACGTGCAGCCACGAGGAGATCGCGGTCGCCATGGCCGAGGGCTACTACCTGGCGACGGGCAAGCCCCAGGCGGTACTGGTTCACAACATCGTCGGCCTGCAGCACGCGAGCAAGGCGATCTACGAAGCCTGGCTGAACCAGGTCCCGATGATCATCATCGGCGGCACCGGACCCCTCGACTCCACGCACCGCCGGCCCTGGATCGACTGGATTCACACCGCGCAGGTCCAGGGCCAGATCGTCAGAGACTACGTGAAGTGGGACGACCAGCCGCAGGGCGCGCTCAGCGTCGCCGAATCGATGCTCCGCGCCTACCAGATCGCGATGACCGAGCCGCGCGGGCCGGTTTATCTGTGCCTCGACGTCGAGCTGCAAGAGAGCCGACTCCCTGACGACTTTCCCCTGCCCGACCTCGGTCGGTACCGCCCGCCCGCCTCTCCCGCCGGCGATCCGGAGGCGATCGCCGAAGCCGCGAAGGCGCTTCGGGAAGCGCACCGGCCCGTGCTGCTGGTCGAGGGGCTGGGGCGAAGCCCGGGTGGATCAGAAGCGCTGCAATCGTTGAGTGAGCTTCTCGGAATTCCAGTGATCGAGCAGGGCTCGGCCTTCAATCTGTCAAACCTGCATCCCCTGAATCTCACCGGGGCCCGAGACGAGGTGCTGAAGGCCGCCGACCTGATCGTGGCCATTGGCGTCAAAGACCTCGAAGCGGCGCTGAAGCGCCCAGCGCCGGAAGCCGCGAGCGTTCCCGCGGGGCTGCCGCGAGGACGCGCCGGATACAGTCGGCGCTCGGAGAGCGTCATTGCGGAGGGCACCAAGCTCGTTCGCGTCGGCTTGCAGGATTATGGGATCAAGAGCTGGGCCAGCAGCTACGGCCGGCTCCTCCCCGCAGAGGTCGCCATCCTCGGCGGCGGCCCGAACGTCCTGCGCGAGCTCACCCGATCGTGCGAGCGCGGGATCGACGGCGCGCTGCGGCAACGGATCGCCGAGCGGACCGCGGCGGCGCGCGAGCTCCACACCGCGACCGACGCCCGATTCCGCACGGACGTCAAAGAGCGCTGGTGGGCGCAGAAGCCCACCTCCACGGCTCGCTTGGCCGCCGAGATCTGGGAGGCGGTACGGAACGAGGACTGGGTCCTCGCGCACGGATCGTTGAGCGGGTGGGAGCGGAGGCTGTGGGAGATGAAGGACGCCTCACGATGCATCGCCGGCGGCGGAGGCACGGGGACCGGGATGGGCGTCGCCATGGGCGTGGCGCTCGCGTTCAGAGGAACTGGGAAGATCTGCGTCAGCATCCAGAACGACGGTGACCTGCTGTACACGCCGGGCTCGCTGTGGACCGCCGCGCACCACGACATTCCCATGCTGATGGTCATGTTCAACAACCGTTCGTACTATCAGGACGTCGGCCACCAGCTCACCATCACCAACATGCGGCAGCGCTCGCTCGAGAATGTCGGCGTCGGCGTCAGCCTCGAGCGACCGGCCACCGACTTCGCCATGCTTGCAAAGAGCTTCGGCCTCTACGGCGAGGGCCCCATCGTCGACCCAGACACCATCCGCCCTGCCCTGAAGAGAGGCCTGAAGGTGGTGAAGGAGGGACAGCTCGCGCTCATCGACACGGTGACGCAGTCAAGGTGAAAGGGGCAACATGCAGCGGTGCGACCACCACGATTGGACCTCAGAGGCGTACGTCGACGAGTGGGTGAGACGGCAGCAGGCTGAGGACCCCGCGCGGGCCGAGCGCTTTCAGCTGATGTGCGACCTCTTTCCGTTCCGGGACGACGCTACGGTCACCATCTTGGATCTCGGTGCCGGCTATGGGCCCGTGAGCATGTTCATCCTCGACCGGTATCCTCGCGCGACGTGCATCGTCCAGGATGGTTCCGAGCCGATGCTGAATCGCGCACGAAAGCTCATGACGAAGTATGGACGGCGCTTCCGACCGCATCAGTCCGATCTCTTCGAGACGAATTGGCTGCCCGAGCAATTCGGTGCCTTCGATGCCGTCGTGACGTCCAGCTGCTTGCACAACCTCCGGGACTTCAAGCGCATCGGCGCGATCTATGGCGAGGTTCATGGGCGTTTGAAGTCGGGTGGCGTCTTCCTGAACCTGGACCTGGTCAACGCGCCGACCGCAGGGCTGGAACAACGGTACGTCAGTGTTGCAGCCGCACGACGCCAACGAGCGGGGACTTCGGGCGCGGATGTCGAGGCGATGGTGCGACGTGGAGGACGGTCCCCGACGGAAGGGGCGATCGGCCCCTTTCCCGCCAGCCTCGACCAGCACCTCGCGGCCTTGACCGCCGCGGGGTTCAAGGACGTCGATTGCTTCTGGAAGGAACTGCGCCGGACCCTCTTCGGCGGGTATGCATAGCCTCGATGATCGGAGTCGAGCAGGGAGGATAGGGTGAGACTCGAAGGCAAGGTCGCGTTGATCAGCGGCGGCGCGCGCGGCATGGGGGCCGTGGAGGCGCGGTTGTTCGCGAAGGAAGGCGCGAAGGTCGTGCTGGGGGACATCCTCGAAGCCGAAGGCCGCAAGGTCGAGTCGGAGATCCGGGCGACCGGCGGCGAGGCCATCTTCGTCCGCCTCGACGTCACGAGCGAATCGGACTGGAAGAACGCGGTGGACACCGCGGTTTCCCGCTTCGGCACGCTGGACGTGCTGGTGAACAACGCCGGCGTGAGCGGCCACGGCCGGATCGAGGACGTCACGCTCGACATGTGGAACCGGGTCATGAACATCAACGCGACCGGGGTGTTCCTCGGGACCAGGACAACGATTCCGGCCATGCGCCGCGGCGGTGGGGGCTCGATCGTCAACATCTCGTCGCAGCTCGGGCTCGTCGGCGTCGACAACTCGAGCCCGCAGTACCAGGCCTCGAAGGGAGCGGTCCGCCTCTTGACCAAGGCGACGGCCATCCAGTACGCGAAGGAGCGTATTCGCGCGAACTCCGTCCACCCCGGGCCGATCGTCACCCCCATGACCGAAGCACGGCGCGCCGATCCGGAGTCGTACCGGTTGACCGTCTCGCGCATCCCCCTGGGCCGATACGGCGAACCGGAGGACGTGGCCTACGGTGTCCTGTACCTGGCGTCGGACGAGTCTTCGTTCATGACGGGAGCAGAACTGGTGATCGACGGCGGCTGGACGGCGCAGTGAGCGGGCGGGGGCTTGTCCCCCGCCGCTTTCAATAGAACGCTACGCCACCGTTGGCGTGAATCGTCTGGCCCGTGATGAACCCGCTGTCGTCGCTGACGAGGAACAGGCAGGTGGCGGCGATCTCGTCCACCGATCCCTGACGTCCGAGGGGGATCCCCTTCGCATCGGGCGGTCGGCCGGCATACCACTGTGGATTCGCGCGCGACGTATCGATGCTGCCCGGGCACACCACGTTGACGCGAATGTTGTGCGGGGCGAACTCGGCGGCCAGGCTGCGCGCCAGACCGACCAGGCCCATCTTGGCGGCCGAGACGTGGCCGCGCTTGGCGGCGCCCATGAACGCGCCTTCCCCGGTGAAGAACAGGATCCGCCCATAGCTGTTCTTCACCATCGACTCGATGACGGCGCGGGTGCAGTAGAAGGCGCCGTCGAGGACGACGCCGCGGACTTCTTCCCAGTCCTGCAGGGTCAGCTCCGCGAACGGCTTGTGGGGCCGAATCGCGGCGTTGTTGATGAGGATATCGATCCGGCCGAGCTCGGACAGCGCCTTCGACACCATCCGGTCGACCTCATCCTTCTTGGCCACATCGGCGACGAGGGACAGCGCCTTCACCCCGAGGGCTCGCGCCTCGTTGGCGACCGCCTCCGCCTCCCCGCGATTGCTCCGGGAGTTGACGACGACGTTGGCCCCCTCGGCGGCGAGCCTGAGCACGGTGGCCCGGCCGATGTTCCGGCCGGACCCCGTGACCAGAGCGACCTTGCCGTCGAGCTTACCCACCGGCCAGCACTGCCCCGGCGGCCTTCGCGACGGCCGTGCCCTCGAAGAACTTCGGATTGCCCGCTCCCCACAGCCGCACCGCGTTGGCGAACGTGAAGTCGCGGAAGTCGTCCGTGGTGATCAGCCCGTCGTCGACGAGCTCCCAGGCTTCCGGCAGCACTTCCATCATGTCCGGCACGTCGAAGTGCCCGATGTCGGAGCCGAAGATCGCGTTGAGCCGCGCGTTGAACGGGTTGGCGCCCCGCTTGAACGCCCAGGCGTTGGCCTTGTCGTCGGCCTCGCAGCCGAAGTAGAACGGCTTCACGAACAGATCCTGCCAGTCTTCCTTCTTCGTGATCTTGCACGCCGAGTAGTCATCGAGATCGTCGAGACCGCCGGTGAGGCTGAAGGCATCGGGATCGGGCCAGCCGTCACGCGCGCGCAGGGCCGCGATGTGGTCCTCGTACCCGTACTTCTGCGCCAGCTCCTGGAGCAGCGCGCGGTCGAGCGTGCGCGGGTCGGTGTGCTCGAGCGCCTTGGCGTTCCGCTTGTCCCAGTGGCCGATGAGGTCGCCGAACAGCATGCAGCCCCAGCCCACCCCGCCCTCCAGAAAGCCGAACCGGAGCTTGGGGAAGCGCCGGGTGACCCCGCCGAGGAAGATCCCCTTGGCGGCGGCGTGGCCGGAGGCCGCGAAGTGACCGATGTGGTTGTAGGTGAAGTTCACGGCGGAGTTCCTGAGCCCCTGCCGGCTCGCGCCCGTGTGGAAGGTCGGCGCGATCCCGAGCTCCTGGCACTTCTTCCAGAGCGGGTCGTAGTCGTACGCGCTGTCGGCGAGGCCGATCGCGTCGTACCAGACCGCGAAGCGCGCGGTGTCGCCCTCACGATTGGTGATCGAGGGCACCGGCCGTGGGACGGGGCTCGTGAACATCGCGACCTTGGTGCCGAGCTGGCGGACGCAGAACTCCAGCTCCTCGATCGCTTCCTCCGGCGTGTGGGTCGGGATGGCCGCGGCCGGCGTCATGCGATCGCCGAAGTCGCGGAAGTACTCCGCGGTGACGACGTTGAACGAGTGGCAGACGGCCCGGCGCGCCTTGTCATCGGCGATCCGGGGGATGCGGAGCCCCGCCGTGGGATAGATCGCCGCGAAGTCGATGCCCAGCTCCTCGAGTCGCTCGTAGAGGAACCGCGGGAACATCCCGGTCGCCCGGTCGACGGTGTTCCGCGCCGCTCGCGACCAGAACCCTTCCTGGCCGATCCGGCGCCGGCGCCGCTCGTCCACGGGCGTCGACAGGTTGTCCTTGGTGGTCCGCTGCGACGCGGTGAAGGCGTCGGCTGCGAGGTCACCGCCGACCTTCCGCATCTGCTCGCTGAAGACCGGCCCGTACTCGAGCCAGTGGCCGTCGGCGTCGATGACCGGATGGTTCAGCTTGGAGCGGATCTGGGCTGGAGTTCCATGACCGTTGGCGCTCACGGGGCACCTCCTGGCAGTGAAGGTTGCGGAATTGTGATCGGTTGGCTTGAAAGCTAGGCCGGTCGGGGGCTAGAGTCAACCCCCCAGCACATGGAGGTGCGGTCATGAGCGAGCCCAAGCTGATCTCCGCCGATTCGCACGTCAACGAGCCTGGCGATCTCTGGGTCGAGCGCATCGACAAGGCCTTCCGCGACCGTGCGCCACGCGTCGTGGAAAATCCGCCCGGGCAGCGACCGGGATCCTACTTCGTGCTGGAGGGAATCCCGCCCATCCATCTCGCCCAGGGCATGGGGGCCGGCAAGAAGCCGGAGGAGCTTCCCAAGTTCTTCCAGTCGTCCACCTACAAGGACGGGCGTCCCGGCGGCTGGGATCCGGCCGAACGCCTCAAGGACATGGATCTCGACGGCGTCCAGGCCGACGTGATCTACACCACGCTCGGATTTCGCCAGTTCTGGTTCACGGACGCGGCGCTGCAGCGCGCCTGTTTCCATGTCTACAACGACTGGCTGGCGGACTACTGTGCCCACGCCCCGCAGCGCCTCGTGGGACTGGGGTTGATCTCGCTCCACGACATCGACGAGGGGATCAAGGAGTTGCGACGCTGCGCGGGTCGGGGTCTCAAGGGTGCGCTGATCTGGGCGTCGCCGCCGGAAGACCGGCCGTACAGCTCACCGATCTACGATCCTTTCTGGGCGGCGGCGCAGGACCTCGACATGCCGATCAGCCTGCACAGCATCACCGGGGTGGGCGCGGAAAGCCGCCTGGCGATCAAGCAACCGGTGGACCGCTACGTCCGCTCCACCGTGCTGTCGCACGAAGTGCAGCGCACCCTGGTCGTGCTGATCTGTTCGGGCGTCCTCGAGCGATTCCCCAACCTCAAGATCGTCTCGGCGGAGAACGAAGTGGGCTGGGTGCCCTTCTTTCTGCAAAAGCTCGATCAGGCCCGCGAGGAATATCAATATCTCTATCCGGTCCCGCTGAAACTCAAGCCCAGCGAGTATTTCCGGCGCCAGATCTTCGCGACGTTCATCGACGATCCCGTCGGCGTGGCCAACCGGGAATTCATCGGCGTGGAGAACATCATGTGGTCCTCGGACTACCCCCACACTGTGTCGACCTGGCCGCACTCACGCGAAGTCGTCGAGCGGGATTTCAAGGGCGTCCCGGAGGGCGAAAAGCGGCTGATCGTCCGGGAGAACGTGGCGCGGCTCTACGGCCTCGCGCTCTCTTAGTCGCCGATACCCCGTGAGAGCGTAGGATCGGCGGGTTGCGCGACCTCCACGAGGGTCATGTCGCGGCTTGAGCGGCGGGGGCCGCGAGCCGTGTCGGGCGTTCGGGGTGCGGCAGCCGCCACAGGATCATCCCCGCCACGCCGTAGGACACGATGAACGGAATCAGCGCGTACGTGTAGCTCTGCGTCTGATCGTAGATCCAGCCCGTGAACACCGCGGCGGGCATCGAGGCGACGCTCTGGAACATGCCGATCCAGCCGCGAATCGAGGCGAAATGCGCGCGACCGAAGCAGTCGCCGACCAGCGCCCACGTCACGGAGTTGATGCCATCGCCGAACGAAAACAAGACGGCGAAGGCGAGCAGCGCCCACACCGCCCCGTCGCTGTACGTCAGCACGGCGAGGCCCAGGGCGCCCAGGAGCACGCCCGTGGCGCCGATCTTCTGTTTCGACTGCCGGTCACCGAGCCATCCCGTCAGCGGTCGCACGATAACCGTGCAGAGGGCCGTCAGTCCCACGAACACCGCCGCCGTCGGCTGGTCCAGCCCCTTCCAGACCAGCAGCGGCACGAGATGGACGGTGACTCCACTGTAGGGAACATTGCGCA
>Ga0207684_10005955_pt1 | contig 11162 bp, 13 predicted proteins | sample KBSK5501metaG_FD_184342 | JGI IMG/M metagenome (GOLD analysis project Ga0207684, IMG submission 184342) | Corn, switchgrass and miscanthus rhizosphere microbial communities from Kellogg Biological Station, Michigan, USA - KBS K5-50-1 metaG... | ecosystem: Host-associated > Plants > Roots >... | reverse complement strand
AACAAATGACGATTCTGAAACTCGCATGCGGATCGCCAGTTAGTTGTAAACCTTTGAAAATCAAACGGAAATTTGGTAGCGGGGGGCGGGATCGAACCGCCGACCTTGGGGTTATGAATCCGGCAACCTAACAGCGCGCCTGTTACGTTGTGGTCACATTTACTAACATTTACCGCGGATCGCAGCCCATTACTTTTGCGCCTGTATACACCTATTAGTACCTGTTTCGGTTTAAGACCGACACAGTTTTCCCCACAGTCCCCAGACCTTGGGAGTTCATCACCCACGGTCGCTCAATTAACCATCAGCCCTCGCTCCGCCAATTCAGCTTTGGTTCGTTCCAGTTCACAGTGCGAGCAGATTGAAGGCGGGCAGAACGATCCATTCGTTTCGCGCGCGGTGGCAGGGCTTTTTGTCTCGTCTCTCTTTTCATCCGATTACTGGTCCTGGTCTTCAAAAGCTCAAGCCTTGAGCCGGTTCAAAACGCCGTTCGCGATCTCGATATTGAACCGCGCCGAGTCGAGGTCGTATCCAAGCCACTCCTTCATAGACTCGTGCTCGGGATTTTGTGGATTTGCGAGGATCTCGATCAGCTCATTGTAGCCGCCGATGCCGCCGCAGTCCTCAGGCGGGCAGGCGTTCGCGCCGGCGAGGCAGATGGGGTGTTGGAATTCCGGATCGGGCGGTAGAATCTTTTCCACGACGATCTTGTGTTCCCAGCCGTCGCCGAAGTCGTACTCATAAACAAAACTTCTCTTTACCGCCGGGGCCACTTCAGCGACTGTGTAGCGTTTCTCACTGAGAGTCTGCCTGCCGAAGCCCATCATTTCCGGGTCGGGCGTGCCGTAGTACGTGTTGCCGGCAATGAACCGGTGTAGATGGCTATCGGTCCAGCCCATGACTCTTTGGATGACACCGTGCAGGCGGCGGAGCGGCATGTCTGAGCGAACCATAAAGCGCCGCCAGATTGGTGGGTCGGACCCTTTCAACGTGATCTTGAGCTGATAGAGCGCCGCCCCGTCGAGTTCCAGGTCTTCGTTTACGGAAACGCTCCTTTTCCGCTTGCGTTCCGCTTTCCGATTCTCAACGCCGGGTAACATCCCCAGTTGCCTTCTCAATTCAGTCACATCCGGAGCAAAGGCAGCTTTGTCCGTTTCAGCGGCGCTTCTTTCGAAGTCAATCAGCAAAGCCTCCAATCGTTCCCGCCCGGCGACGGACTTCGTGGCTTGTCTTGGTGTTTTCCCCATCAGTACTGGAACCGGTTCATCCAGCCACTCTTCCCAGCGTTTCTTCGCCATCTCCTTCATGAGGACCTGCACTTCGGGAAGCGCCGAAAAGGCTTCCTGCTCTTCGCGGTGCCGCTGTTGCTCTGGCGATTCAATGCCATCTTTCATTTGGGCAAACTTTTCTTTGACGGATTCTCTGACTGAGTCCTGCAACACGGCATCGTCACCAAGGCGTTTGGCGATCTCAGTGCGGATTGCCTCGGATCTCCTTTCCGAATTGACGTCGACAATGAGCTTTCCGCCCTCGATAGCTATGTTGCCCAGAATAGTGTTGTCCCAGGAGCGGTGTTTCTCGTTGCCTCTTTTCATCCAGGAGAAGGTGAAGGTCTGGAGCTCGCCTTTTTCATTTTGCGTGGCGTCCGCCAGCAGCGCTTCTTCCGTCTCCAGCAGATTCAGCGAGCGCAGCTTGTCGAACGCGGTACGTGGCGAACAATCGAGTTGGTAAATGAGCTTGACGAACTCCAGCGGGTCGCCATCGGTGTTTTGCAGAATCGGCAGTTGGGGATTCAGCAGGCGGCGCCTGAGCGTGAAATAAAGCTGTCGCAAAACGGGTTCGACTTCCTGCAAATCATCGTTGGAAATCTTCCGGCGAGGACCAAACAGAGTTTGTCGGGCATCCAGAATATCGAAGTGGAAATCAGGCGGGAAGGGGAAGGGAGCCATACCGAACATGACAGCAGTCTGCCCCAGCGATATCACCCGCGTGTAAACAATGTCGCCTTTTTTTAAGACCTCCGAAGCCTGACGTTCTCTAACTATGTGTTCAGAGTGCGTGAATAGATCACGAAGTTTGAGGCTGGTACCCTGATTAACTTCCTGCACTGACCAGAAGCTGACGTGCTGCCGGAATGCCTCTAATGCAAACTGTTTCTGATCTGGGTCCAAGTCCTTTGCCCCCATCAGAAATGAAAAAGCTAATGGCACCTCGATTGGTGGGTCGACCTCTGATTCTTCCTGGTGAATGTAATTGAACAACGCCCACGGAACAAAAGAGGTTCCAGATTCAGGAGTGTCCTCGATTGGCAAGGATTCGCTGGAGCCTTCTGTATATTCCCGCCAGGCGTTCTCGATGAAATCAGGTCCGTACCACTCGTTGGCGACATGCATCAGGAGGTGAACTACCACTCCTTCGGTGCGCCGGAGCCTCTGCCATTCATAGTCAATGAAATTGACGGCCTGGTCCTTTGCAAGGCAACAACGCTTGTATTTCTTGCCGCTGCCGCAGTGACAAGGATCGTTTCTGCCGATTTTCATATTCGCTAGTAGTATCGAGGTCAACCTCGGTCAGGCCCGACTTTCTCGAGAGATTAGCTGGCGAGAATAGCAGAGTCCCTGTTGTGACTAAAAGCAGTCGCTGGGATTTTAGGTTTCAGTGCGGCCTCACTGGGCTTCCGCGAACCCTGCTCCCAGGCTTGAACCGTCTTCGGACTGATATTCAAGAAGAAAGATCCCACGTTCATCCTTGCCCGAATGTCAATAATGACATATAGTGACTTCGTGAATGGAGCAGACAAACCGCTCCGGTGGTTGCATGGTGAAGTCAAAACGCCTCCGTTCTCACACGCAGCTCGACTGGAAGCGGGGTTATTGCTCAGGCGGTTGCAGCAAGGCGAAACTCTTTCGCTGCCCCATTCGCGACCGTTACCCAATATTGGCGCGCGCTGTCACGAACTGCGAGTACGTGATGAAAGCAAGAATTGGCGTATCGTTTATCGCACTGATGAGGATCGCATCTTGATCGTGGAAGTATTTAAGAAGACCACGCGCCAAACACCAAATGCCGTGATTAAGGTGTGCCAGCGGCGGCTTACAGAATACGACCGAGCTAGGAGAGTCGATTGACATGAAAATGAGGAATGCAGAAAAGCGCATCCAAGCTTTGGGATGGAAAGACGGGACCGTGGCTGAGTTCCTGAAGCTGACGCCGGAAGAATCGGCCCTAATCGAGATCAAGCTGGCTCTCAGCCGCAAACTCCGCGAACGCCGACAGAAACGAATGACGCAAGCTCAGCTTGCCCAAAAACTTCGTTCCAGCCAGTCGCGCGTGGCCAAGGCGGAGACGGGGGACAGTTCAGTGTCAATCGAATTGCTGGTACGCGCTATCCTTGCTACCGGTGCGACGGCAAAGGACGTCGGCAGAGCGATCGTCAATAATTCATGATGTTCGAACGTTGGTTGCACTCTCCTTTACAGTCGCTGAAAATACTGTCGTCTCCGCCAGAAAGACAATAGGTAGCGGATGAGCATTGGGAGAGTTTGGCGTCAGAATAACTGAACGGTTTCAAAAGTCACTCTCGAATTTCCCCAAATGAGTGGGTGCCTTCTTCACCGCCAATTCCACACCGGCTCCTTACCGCTGATTTCCGGTAGATAAATGCCATCCTGTTTGTCAGGACGGACATACTTGACGAGGAAATCAACGATCCAACTCCGCTGGCCGTCTTTGCCGGGATTGGTCAACTCGTTTCGTTCAACCCGCCACACGGCTCCCTCTACCGGATCGCTCGCGCCATGGAAGCCATAAGTGTCGAGTTTGTTCATTGCCACCTCGATGCTCAGCGGTCCACCGCGATGGATAACCGTTGGAGTCATAAAGTCGACGTTCTTCACGCGAGCGATTAACTCGTCATATCGAGCGCGCTCAGTACCCACCATCAGATCAAATGCCGCGAATGGCTCGTGCTTAAGTTGATAACGAGTTCCGTGTGCTTGCATTAGCCATTCGCCGACTAAGCGTTCGCCATCTCGTAACACGGTGAGAAAGCGATCTTGATTCGCATAGACCCACTGGGCAAAGCGCCAGTGCTGCTCGAAAGGCGAGGTGTCGGCAACGTAGCCCGCGCGCACCAGCGGATAGAGCACACCGTCCAGTCGTGCCACGCCGACGTTCGTGCCATCAAGCTTCTCTTGCACGATAATGTGGTCGAGACGATCGCGTGCTTTGAGGGTTGCGATGCGTGCTTGGCCCAACTCACACGAATTATCGCCCGGCCCCATGCGACTGTCTGGCAGATGCGCGATGTGCCCGTAGTTTTTCATTCCCAATGGTTTTCTTCGTTCTTCCATGGCGAATCAACGTATCTAGTGGATAATCCAAAACCAATGCAGTGCCCCTTACCCACCCTCACCGGATAAAATAGATCAGCACGCGGTAGTTACATTGACATTACGCTGTGCCCCTGTGACTTTGCTGGGCATGACTTGTGATTCGGGAATCGAACCCATTTGACGCTGCCCCTAGCATCACCCAAGTGAGCTGCTTTAACAGCTTAATCCAACTTAACCAGTTGGCGGTTTGTGCTCGCCTCTATTCCTCTCCGGCTACCTGCTGCATCGGTTACTCGACTAGCTCAGTCTGCCAGTTGAGTTCCTGAATACGCGCGTCGAGATCGCGATAGTTCTTCGCCAGCTCATCGGCGCGCTTCTGAATCTCGGCCACGTTAATAGTCGAGATGTACTTTACCTCCGAGCGCGTGAAGCGTCCTTGCGTAATCGCGGCCGTTTGCGCCAGTTCGGCGTAAGCACCACGCTGAAGCGCAAGCACATCACGCTCCGCCAGCGCATCCGAGATCGTTCCACGTCCGGCAAATGCCGTTGCGGAGTTAGTTCTGTTGATGCGCTTGATCAGGTCAAGCAGCTCGTTCGAAACGCGACCCAGTTCAGCGATCAGCTCCTGCGGAGTTTCGGCCGGCTTATCGCCTTCCTGGACCTTCGCGTTCGTAAGCAGTCTCGACTTCAGTTGCGCGATTCTCTTTTGGCAATCCGCGCGTAGAATTAGTGCTTCTGCTAGCTTCATTTTTGTCTACCTCCTACAAATGGAAAATCGTTTCCGTTGCAAACGAATCGAAGTACCTTTTGAGTTGAGCTTGAAAGAATGGCTGCGGGAGAAGGAGTCGAGCCTTCATCTTCGAGTTCAAAGCCCGACGTGTTGCCGGTTACACCATCCCGCAAGAAGTCCAAAGAGTTTCGGGGCACTGGGATTCGAACCCAGACCCTCGCGCTGATCTGGCGCTAGCGACCGCTCATAAGACGGCTGCCTAACAATTACTCATGCCTGGTCGACAAGACTGGTCGCGGTGGAAGGAATTGAACCGACTCGCTCGATTATCAATCGAGTGCTCTGGCCGTTGAGCTACACCGCGAAGTGGTTGACCCGACGGGGCTCAAACCCGCACCTCACGGCTTAAAAGGCCGCCGCTCTGTCGCTCGAGCTCCGGGTCAGCAAGAATGGCTGTGGCGGAAGGATTCGAACCTTCGATGGCCGGATTAACAATCCGGTGCCTTACCAACTTGGCTACGCCACAAAAAAATTGGCTGCGGCGGCGAGACTCGAACTCGCACACCCTCGTTTACAAGACGAGCGCTCTGTTTATCCAATTGAGCTACGCCGCAATTTGGTGGACTGGGAGGGATTCAAACCCTCACAAGAAGTTTGCAGGACTTCTATGCTCTCGGTTACATCACCAGCCCGTAAGAATTTGGTGGCTGTGGGTGGAGTCGAACCACCAACCTCGCGCTTATGAGACGCTTGCTCTAATTCCGCTTGAGCTACACAGCCGTTAAGGATTTTGGAAGCCCGCGGAGGAGTTGAACCTCGTGCCTTTCCACCCAGCTCTTAGAGGTTCGGTTTAGAAGACCGACGCCGGGAACGCGGGCCAGACTTTGGAGGCGATGGTGAGATTCGAACTCACACACTGCTGTTTACGGGACAGCTGCTCTGCCAGTTGGAGCTACATCGCCTTTTTAGATTTGTGGTCGGGGCGTGAGGCCGACGACGCCTCTGCGAACTCCACCATCCCTGACAGTCACCGTTCTGCCGGGATGAGTCACGCCCCGATAACTTGCGAACTAAATTTGGTGCCCAAGGAAGGACTCAAACCTTCAACCTCTGGTTTGTAGGACCAGCGCTCCGTCAGTTGAGCTACTCGGGCAGAAGTTGGTGGTCGGAGTTGGAATCGAACCAACCTTTCGGGCTTTTCAGACCCGCGCTAATCCGTCTCAGCTATCCGAGCCGAGACATTGCCGATTGCCGATTTTCGATTTCCGATTGGTCGGACAACGAGAGTTATCTTTCAATCGGCAATTGGCATTCGACAATTGGCAATGCCCGTCAGGCCCTCCGCTTTCGCTCGTTGTGCACCTTTTCAATGACGGCCCGATCATCGTGCACGTCCATGAAGAGGTACTTGCGCCACTCGGCTCTCGCCTCTGCGTAGTGACAGAGCACGACGCGTTCGAGCTTCACGCGCAGCGCCGACTGCGAAGTCAGCAGCGGCATTCGTGCTTCTTCCGGTGTGCGGTTGCTCTTCCGGTTGTTGCACTTGATACAAGCCGTCACGATGTTCACTGGCGAGTTATCACCACCACGCGAACGCGGCAGGATGTGATCGAGTGTTAGCTCAGCCACGCCTTTCTTCTCGCCGCAGTATTGGCAACGGAACTTGTCGCGCATGTAAATCCGCAAGCGTTTCATGCCCGACTGTTCACGTCTCCGGCGAACGTTGATGTAAGTGCGCCGGCGAATTACCGACGGCACAGGCCAGTCATCATGCGCTGAACGCAGCACGCGATTGCCGTCGAACTCTTCAACGAAGACCGTGTTCTTGAAAGTCATGATGATTGCGCGCGCGACACTGACGGTGCCGAGCGGCTCGTAAGTTTGATTGAGCAGCAGAACTCTGCCATTGAGTGCCATTTCTCGGCACCTCCTTTCGTTTGAATTGTGATTGCAATTGGGGGAGAACTTTCGGAATCAAGAGCGGCCCTGAGGCTTAGATCGCACTGCGACAATCACCGCTCTTGAAGTCAATCGTTAATCGAGAAAAACGACTGCTCTCGCGCCTGGCGCCTGGTACTCGGTGTTCATCAACACGCGGTGCCAGACATCCAGCACCACAGTCTTGTGATCTAGATGCCAGACGCGGCCACGGACATACACAGTCGCATCTCGCGTCATGCGAGACCAGCCCCAATTCTGTGCGTTCGAATTGGAGTTGAGCAGCGCGGCATATTCGCCCGCGAGCAATCCTCGCGGGTGACGGCTGCAGACGTATACAAGTTCTCCTCCGGTTCGATACAGGAATTGACACATGTGCGGCTTGCCACCGCGTCCACGACTGATCGGTTCATTTCTCAAGACTAACTTTGGGTTGACGGATAGCTCAGGAGCGGGAACGAAGAACCACTCGCCCTGTCGTACGAATGCTTCGTTGCGACGATGCAGACGGTTCTTGGTGCGCTTGACTTTGCGACCAACGGCCGCGCGCACTTCCGATGGTTGCAGAGCTTCCATCGCGGAGACTACGTTCGACACGGATGCGCCAGGAACAGCGCAAACGAACCAATGTCGCTCGTCGTGACCGCAAAGAAACTTCTGCTTGCCATTGTCTCGTCGGGCCATCAGGAGCAGATGCTTCAGACGCGGACGAATATCAATCACTTCATATTCAACCCGGTCGGTCGCCTCGACTCCGATGTCGAAGTATTCACCTCGCTTGTCGGATCGAATGTCGATCCCACGATTTCGGCTAAAGGTCTCGCGAACTCTCACTCGCGCTCCCATGCGTTCAAACATGGTTTCTAACTGACTTTGCATACACTCTCTTTCTAGTTCTTGGCGGACTTCAATTGAAGCCGCGTTATTGAACGCGACACGGACGCTCGGACCGGCTCTCAAGCTTGAAAGAATGTGCAAGCCGGCACTAACGACCGCGACTTTCCATCGCATTGAGCGAGTGAAAAGATCTCCGGACATTGGTTTGGTACATCTCTGACTTCATTTCGTCGTCTCCTTTGGTTTAGGTTTGAAGCAAGCGAGTGCCTGCCTCGCTGAATAGAAATTGGAGCGCGCGGTGAGACTCGAACTCACGAATACCGGATTTGCAATCCGGCGCCTTAGCCGCTTGGCGACGCGCGCAAATTGGAACGGAAGGAGAGATTCGAACTCTCGAATCGAGTTTGGAAGACTCGCATGTTTCCGGCTACATCACTTCCGCGAGCGGCGCAAGTTAAGGCAACTCGCGCCTTGGTTGTGGGGTGAGATCATTGATCAGTAATGGAACTCCTGGCAGGACTTGAACCCGCAACCTCGACGTTCGAAGCGTCGCGCTCTTCCGTTTGAGCTACAGGAGCTTGAAAGAGATTTGGAGCATCGTACCGGAGTCGAACCGGTGTCTCGGCATTGGCAACGCCGTGTCTTAAACCAACTGGACCAACGATGCATTTGGTCGGGGAGGACAGAATCGAACTGTCACCACGAGTTCCCAGGACTCGGATGCTTGCGTTACACCACACCCCGATGAATTTGGTGCGCCAGGTGAGACTCGAACTCACAATCCCCTGCTTAAGAGGCAGGTGCCTTGATCCGAATTGGCTACTGACGCATGGCGGAACTGAACGGACTCGAACCGTCATCGACCTGATCGACAATCAGGTGCCTCACCTCTCGGCCACAGTTCCATGCGAAAAATTGGCAGCGCGTGTCGGATTTGAACCGACGATCGCCTGATTGAGAATCAGGTGGCTTAATCCGCTTGGCGATGATTACTGGCGCGCCATCGAATTAAGAATTTAGGTTGGCAATGAAGGGTTGAATGATTTCAAGTGCTCAGACGACTACACCCGGAGGCCTTGAGCCCGCTTATCCTTCTGAGCGGGCCGGGCATTTCTGGATTCGACTTCAACAGCAATCGCGTCGCGGACGGCGTTCACAACTTCAGCAATCAGATTGATTTTGCGCAGACTGTTTGCTCGCGCGGATGCATCGTTCAGGTCGAAATCAAATGAAACTCGGCGAGAACAATCAGCTAGATCGAGAACGACCGTTCCCCACTTCCAAGTGTCTTCGGGATCATCTGGAAGGTCGCGGGTGTCTTCGACGACACCGATGATGAACCCGGGCAGTTCTGGATCTTCGTTAAGAAACTCACGGCGTCGAAGGTGATACCGTGTAGTTTTTTCTTCGCTCATTTTTGAGTGTGTTCCTTTCTAAGCTGCCTCATTGGGCAGCGGATTTGTTTTGCTACGTCATGTCGGTTTTCCTCCTTTCAAGGTTTTGACGATGATCATTAACACGCTTCTTTCATTTGGAGTTGGGTGGGTCGAAGGGAGTCGAACCCTCACGGGCCGCAGTCACAGTGCGGTGCTCTGCCATTTGAGCTACGACCCACACAGAAGGGCGACAAGGAACGAGCGTGACGAGACATTTCGCAGATGTAGTCACGATCAGCTTCGCCCGGAGCTGGCAGGGCGTGTGGGATTCGAACCCACGCATCTCTTGATTGAAAATCAAGCGGCTTGAACCTGGCTTGCCTAACGCCCCGAATGTTTGGTGCGCGTGGAGAGATTCGAACTCATCATAAAGCTGATCTTAAATCAGCCGCCTCTTCCAATTGGGCTACACGCGCAATGAATTGTTTGAACTGGTACTCGCGGAGGGATTCGAACCCACACTGTACAGATCTTGAATCTGTCGTCTCCTGCCAGTTGGACTACGCGAGCAAAAGAATTGCCAATTCACTCTCTTGACCAAGCGTCTCTGCTGAAACACATCAATCGGAAAATCGGCAATGTTGATTTGGTACCGGCGGAGGGATTCGAACCCACACTGTCTAGTTCCTAAGACTAGCGCCTCCTCCCAATTGGGCTACGCCGGCATGGTGAACCCGGCAGGACTCGAACCTGCGACTTGTCGTTTAGGAAACGACTGTTCTGATTCCACTGAACTACGGGTCCGAAGCTTGGTTGCGGAGACAGGACTTGAACCTGCGTCGACGGATTATGAGCCCGTCCCTGGCGGCTTTACGACTCCAGTGTACTCCGCGTCAACTTTTCAAACTGGCTGCGGAGGAAGGATTCGAACCTTCGCATGACTCGTTTCAGAGACGAGCGCCGTTCCACTTGGCTACTCCGCAATCTTCAGGCACGCAGCTTGATGCTGGGGAACGCTGCTCGATAGTCGCGTTCGTGCCTCATCACATAACTTTCGGGCATCGTGGCGCCAACACCGATTACGCGCCATCCGTTCTCGCTCTTAATGCGCAAGAACTGATTCTTCTTTGCGAACTCAGAAGGGATCCACGCGATCTGTTCCGTGCGCCCGCGCCGAAGTCTGCATTGCGTATATGTCTGCATGTGTTTCCCTCCTTTCAATAATAGCCGCAGGAGAAGGACCGCTGCCTGTTACACCATCCCGCAATAAACTGGTTGACCTGGCACGATTTGAACGTGCGACCTCGACCTTCGCAGAGTCGCGCTCTAGTTCCACTGAGCTACAGGTCCGTGTTTGGCGGAGGCGGCAGGAGTTGAACCTGCACACGCAACGCGCGGCGACTTAGCAAGCCGCTGCCATACCAATTAGGCGACGCCTCCGAAAACTGCCCGCCCCATATCGCAGACGGTCTGACATCGTGGCGGAAGGTGAAGGAGTCGAACCCTCGAGACGTATTGCTCGGCCTGGTTTTCAAGACCAGTTGCGCGCCACCGCGCGCCACCTTCCAAAATTTGGCTGGGAAGCCCGGATTTGAACCGAGAATCTCGGGTTTGGAATCCGATGGTTTGCCTTTAGCCTACGCCCCAAAAGAATTCTTGGTGCATGTGGTAGGACTCGCACCTACGAAGTCGTTAGACGCCTGATTTACAGTCAGGTGCTTTTGCTGCTCGGCCACACATGCGCGCATGGAATTCAGATTTCAAATCTCGCGTGCAAGATTTCAAGTCTGAGATCCATCTGTGCTAAAAAATAGATGAAGGCAGAGAGAACAATGCCGCGAACACACTTCGAGGCACACTTCTCCTGAAGATGGCGATCTCGCGGACTCTCGCAAAGGACCGAGATCGTCATCCGTTGAAGGCTCCCTGCCTTCATCTCGCAAATAG
>Ga0207684_10005951_pt1 | contig 11168 bp, 13 predicted proteins | sample KBSK5501metaG_FD_184342 | JGI IMG/M metagenome (GOLD analysis project Ga0207684, IMG submission 184342) | Corn, switchgrass and miscanthus rhizosphere microbial communities from Kellogg Biological Station, Michigan, USA - KBS K5-50-1 metaG... | ecosystem: Host-associated > Plants > Roots >... | reverse complement strand
TCGCGCAACGGCGTCAGGTCAAGCACTCCTGGCTCGCCGCCGGCATTCACTACCCGTCCAGCCTTCGCGGCGTTGGCGGTGCGGCGCGCCTGGTCAGTGATGCGGCCGACGATGGTGTCGGTGAGGCGTGTGCCATCGGCAGGGCTGATGTCGTCGCAGCCCGGGTCGACGTCTGGGCCGGTAGGCGAATCGCGGGTGACAGGTGTCGGTGGGTCCTCAGGCACCGGAATCACCCTCTTCCGGAAGGCTGGCCGGCATGACGTACACCACAGGCAGGAACGCTTCCTGCCCGGCTCCGATTTTCACGACGATCACCTCTCACTCGTAGTCCCGATCATCTTGGCCCACGCACCGCCATGCGGGTGATGGGCCGGTTGCTGCCACTGCCCGGCGTCGCCGGCCATCTCGGAGCCGGCCACAGCGATCGCCAAGCCCCGAGCCTTGAGGATGTTTCCGCCTGCCCAGACCACCCGCGCCGTGTCCACAACCGGGGCAACCGCGATCATGACTGCCTGGATGTCGCCGGCGGTGACCCTGCTGTCCGCGGCGGCCCCAGCGTTGGCGAGGTCGGAGGCAGGCGGTGCATCCACCGCGATTAGGGCGGCCATCCTCACGGGCATGAACTCGCGCGGCGCAAGAGAATTGTGCTCCACCGAGGCTGTGGTGAGGTCGGCGAGTGTGTATTAAGGACGGGGGTTTCGGCAGTCACGGATCCTTCCCAGGGTTACTGCGGAACGCGCGGCTGCTGGCCTCGCTGGATATACCAGCACTACATCGTTGCTCCTGACCGGGGGCATCACCCCGGATGGGTGAGCTACACCGGGCCATCATGCGCGGCTGCAGCACCTCCGCCCGCTATATGAGATCGGCCGCCTGCTCATCACAGCTGATCACGACCAGCCCCTGACACCGAGGAGCAATCGCAGCCTCCCCGCCCGGCCAGGTGCCTTGTCAGTGCGGGTGCCCGGGCCTGTCCGGCGGGTGCGTACCGGGGGTTATCAGCCTGGATTCGTAGGCGAGTACGACGGCCTGGACGCGGTCACGCAAGCCGAGCTTGGCGAGTATCCGGCCGACATGGATCTTCACTGTGCCCTCGGACAGGCACAGGTTTGCGGCGATCTCGCTGTTGGACATTCCTGCGGCGATGTGGGAGAAGACGTCTTGCTCGCGGCTGGTGAGGACCTGCCGTATCTGGGCGGCCTGGCGGCCGCTGGGTGGTTCGGCCTGCTGTGTGGTGGCAAACTGGCGGATCAGGCGCTGCGTGGCGCCTGGCGCCAGGACCGCCTCACCAGCGGCGATCGTGCGGATCGCGGCGACCAGGTCGTCGGGCTGGGTGTCTTTGAGCAGGAAGCCGCTGGCCCCTGCGCGCAGCCCAGCGTAGACGTAGTCGTCGAGGTCGAAGGTGGTCAGGATCAGCACCTTCGACGGCAGCCCGGCGGCCACAATGTCCCGGGTCGCCTCGATGCCGTCGCGGCCAGGCATCCGGACGTCCATAAGCACCACGTCGGGATGCAGTGCGGAGCACATGGATACTGCGGTTGTCCCGTCGGCGGCCTCACCGGCCACTTCGATATCGGCTTCGGCGCTGAGGATCAGGCGGAAGCCCTTCCTGATGAGGGAATGGTCATCGGCCAGAAGCACGCTGATCATGATGCGGCCCCGGTGTCGGGGTGGAGCCGGGCTGTGACCCGCCAGCCCCGCGGTTGACGGGGTCCGCAATCCAGCTCGCCGCCGTAGGCGCTGACACGCTCGCGCATCCCGGTCAGGCCGCCGCCGGGAGTGCGGGGTTCTCCGGCGCTGCCGGTGCCGTCGTCCTCGACTTCCACGCAGACCTCGGCGGAGGTGAGCTGCAGCCGGACCGTTGCGCTCGCGCCGAGGCCGGCGTGCTTCATCGTGTTCGTCAGGGCTTCCTGGACAAGCCGGAAGACGGCGAGCTGGATGCCGGGCGGCAGGTCCGCGGCGGTGCCGCGGCGTTCGTAACGCACTGGCAGGCCGGCGTCCCGGACCCGGGCGAGGAGATCGTCAAGGTCTGCCAGGCTTGGCAGCGGCTGCCGGAGTTCCTGCCCGGAGTCGGCCCGCAGCACACCGAACAGGCGGCGGGTCTCGGCCAGCGCCTCCCGGGCAGTGCTTGACACGTCCCGGATCGCTTCGGCTGCCTCGCCGGGTGCGCGAGTGACTGCGGCGAGGGCGCCGTCAGAAAGCGCCACGATGATGGTGAGGTGGTGGGCCACGCTGTCGTGCATCTCGCGGGCGATCCGCGCGCGTTCCACCGCCGCGGCCAGCGCGGTGTTCTGGTCGCGTTCACGCTCAAGGCGCTGAGCCCGGTCGCGCAGCTCGGCGAGGTACGCCCGGCGGGTGCCCACGTACAGGCCCGCGATGAGGACGGCGACCGCGTACCCGCCAGCGTCTGAGATCGCGAGCGCCCAGTGACGCGTGCCATCCCGGCCGACCACGATGATCACGAGGCCCGCCACGAGCACCGCCGCGGCGAGCGCTTCCGCCCGTCTCATCGTGGCGGCGACGGTGTACAGGGCGATCGCCAGCGCGACCGGAAACAGCGTGCCGTGAGTCGGCCACTGCGCCAGGACGGCAGCGACCAGGACCGTCCAGAGGAACACCGGACCGGGCCAGACCCGGCGCAGCGGCAGCGCCAGGGCTGTGAGGGCCGCGACGACCAGGCTGGCCGCCAGCGACAGGTGAACGGGGTGTACCGTCTGGCCGAACGAAAAGCGCGCCAGGGACGCTGCGCCGGCAAAAATGGCGCAGCCGATGTCGAAGACCCAGAAACGCAGTGGCCGCGTTCCCGGGTCCACGACCGGCTTCCAGAAGGACACGCCTGTATCCTCGCAGTTCACGCGTCGCGGCGCCGCAGCCGCCAGGCGGCCAGGCCGGTCAGGACGACCGCGTACCCGCAGAGGACGGCGAACCCGGCCCACGGGCCCAGCGGATGCGCGGCCAGCGGCTGGCCCCACAGGGCCCCGCCAGCGCTGGACGGCAGATAGGGCGCGATGCCCGCGATGCTGTGCGGGAGCTGCGCCACGATGATCGGCGCGACGAAGAACACCGCGGCGAACGCCGACACGCCGGCGGCGGTCTTCCTGAGTAGGGCGCCCAGGGCCAGGCCGATGACAGCGGCGACCGTCAGGTACACCGACGCGCCGGCCACGGTCCGCAGCACGCCCGGATCCGTCAGCGAGATCACCGAAGCGCCCCGAGCCGACTGGATAGCCGTCGCCAGGAAGAACTCGGCGACCGCGGCCAGCAGGGTCACCGGCAGCACCAGCCCGGCCAGCACGATCAGCTTCGCCCATAGCACCGGCAGCCGCGCTGGCACCACAGCCAGTGACGCCCGGATCATCCCGGTTCCGTATTCGCCGCTGAACACCAGCACGCCGAGCACGCCGATGACCAGCTGGGCCAGCAGGATGCCGTACAGGCTGATCGACACCGCCGCCGCGGCGGGATGCGCCGGCGAGACCCGGTACGGCTTTCCCCCCGCGATCACGGCGCCAACACCGACGATCAGCACGACCGCGATCAGCGCGCAGTACCAGGTCGAGCGCAGCGCACGCAGCTTCGTCCACTCTGCATGGACGACGCGCACCTGAGTGACCGGCCCGGCCACCACCGGAGCCGGCGCGAGCCCGGCGCTCATCGCGTCGCTCCGGCGTGGTACTCAACGCTGTCCTGTGTCACCTGCATGAATGCCTCCTCCAGTGAAGCCCGGGCGGGCATGAGCTCGAAAACCGGCAGGTGCGCCCGCCACGCTGCCGTCCCGATCTGCTCGGCCGTCACACCGGACACCCGCAGGACGTCCGTGCCGTCGCCGGTCACGGTGAACCCGGGCCTGCGAGCACCTGGCTTAGACTCACGGCTTCCGGGGTGCGTACCAGCACGTCGCCGACGGCCGCACGGCCGATGAAATCCTCGACGCTCGTCTCGGCGATGAGCTTGCCGCGTCCCACGATGACCAGCCGAGTCGCCGTCTGCGCCATCTCGCTCATCAGGTGCGACGACACAAAGACCGTCCGCCCTTCCTCGGCGAGCGACCTGAGCAGCAGCCGGATCCAGCGCACGCCGTCCGGGTCCAGGCCGTTGACCGGCTCGTCCAGGACCACGGTCTGCGGCTGACCAAGCAGCGCAGCGGCCACGCCGAGGCGCTGTCCCATGCCGAGCGAGAAACCACCGGCACGCACGCCCGCCACATCCGCCAGCCCGGCGAGTTCGATCACCTCATCCACCCGGCGACGGCCGATGCCAGCCGTCCGCGCGAGCGCCAGCAGATTATTGCGGGCCGACAATCCAGGATGGACGGACCGCGCATCGAGCAGAATGCCAAGCTCTGACATCGGCGCAGCGCAGCCCGGGTAGTGCTTGCCGTTGACCCGCACCGTCCCGCTCGTCGGCCGGTCCAGCCCCGCGATCACCCGCATAGTTGTCGACTTCCCCGCCCCGTTGGGGCCGAGGAACCCAGTGACTACCCCCGGCTCCACAACGAAACTCAGCCCGTCGACCGCGGCCTTGTCCCCGTACCGCTTGGTCAAGCCATCAATCTCAATCATCATGCGTCCTTTCACCAGTTCTTGCTGATGACCAGAACGCTACGGACCCCGCCGTCAGCGGGGATCTGTCCCAAGGCCACACTTTCCCAGGGACCTATGCCTCCAGGCATAGGCACAGGAGCATGACGCCGGCACCCGGCCGGCAATCGCCCACGCCCAAATCGTTTGCTCAACCGCTGAGATGGAAGGCGTTGACGATCAACTGTTGACCATCTCGCTCTGGGGTGGCTATTGTCGGCGAGCGCAGCCAGGTAGGGAAACTGGTCTCGTATCGCGGTGGCACTGACGCCGGGTAGATCACCGAACCGCGCGTTCGCGTCGAAAGTGAGAATGGTGCGGTCGCTCTGCGCAGCATGCGCGGCGATGATCAGGTCATGGGCGCCGCGAGGCTACCTGTCCGCCCCGCACGGGCGATCAGCCGCCCTGACTCTCAGGGCGGGGTCCTTCCGCTGTTAGCGCCTGGCACGTTCGGTCACAACCGCCAGGCGCTGTTCGAGGTGGCTGCGGGCTTCGCCGGTATCTCCTCCGGTGACACCGGTCATCGCGATGGCAGCAGTGATGATCACATCACCCAACTCTGCGAGCAGGTCGTCGCGGCTACGGCAGACCCCTTTGCGCGAGTTCAGGCCGTGCATGCCGACGAACGCCTCAGCCGCCTCGCCGACCTCCTCGGTCAGCTTGAGCAGGCGTATCTCGACTGGGACGTCCGCGTGGCAGGCGTGTAACTCCCTGATCTGATCCCACATAGCTTCGCGTCAGCTCCGTGTTGGTGAATGTCTTATCGCCCGGGACGAAGATATCCCCAGGTCGAGGTGGTCGCTGTGGTTCCGCCAGCTCCCGGGTGCCTGCCCACGAGCATTCATGGTCTTTGCGGCTGGGCGAAGAAAGAGAGCTGGCCAATCAACTGGTCAGCCGCAGCAATAAGGCGTTCTGCGACCTCAACAGCTTGTTCAGCTTCGTCCGCCGTGGCCGCGTCTGCGGGTACATGAGGATATTCCAGCTCGTTGCGGCGGCGGCGAAGGTCTGCGAACGGCCGGAAACCCTCTCCGAACTGGGCTCGGACCGCGCGCTCAACGGCGTAGTGACCTCCGCTGGTAGTGGCGCGCAGGCCTTGCTGGGCCATAAGAGCGATGCAGGCGGACCGTGCGGCGTCATAGGCCAGGACGTAAGCGCTGTAGGCGTCGCTGCCGGCCACGACGGCAGCCGTCGCTGCCGTTTTGCTTGCTTGGGCGAGCAGCGGGGTGCCATCAGCCCCCGCGACCGGCACCAGTTCCAGCTTCCTGCGAGCGACGAGTTGCTCCACCTCGGCCTCGCCTGTCGGCCATCTACTCATCGTCAGGACTCCCGGTCGCTGGGCGCCCTTCGCCGGAGCCGTTGTCGTCTGGCACGAGAACCACCACGAACGGGCCAGACTGGATCTGCTGGACGAGAGGGTCACTAGGTTGCTGCCACGCATCGCCTGTCCGGATCATCGGGTTGACGGGCATCCCCAGGCGTTGTTGTGCCCGGTCAGCAGCGTCGTAGACGGCTCCTCGCGCCGGTCGTCCGACGACCAGGACATCAAGGTCATGAGGCGGCGGTCCGGGCGACTGGAGGTAGCGCGCCGCCCAGGAGCCAAAGATCAGCACCCGCTCCGCCCCCTCCAATTCCGAGAATTCATCAGCCACTACCTGCAGCGGGCCCCAGGAGAGGAACAGCAACTCGGCCAGCGGCCCGGTGAGCCGGTTGTCGGTGTTCGCCCGGATCATCGTTGACCTGCCGATATGGCGGCGGCTCAGCAACCCCGCCTCAGTCAGGCGCTTCACCTCGCCGTGCACCGTGCTCGGGGGCGCAGCGAAACGCTCCGCCAGATCCGTCACGCTGTATTCCCGCTCCGGGTTCAGCAACAGCGCGGCGAGGATATCGGCTTGCAGCTGTGACCGGAACACAGGCAGCAACGCAGGCGCGGCGCTTCGCATAACCCGGATATATCCACGGTCTATCCGAAGCGTCTAGTCCGCAGGAACGCCTCGGCAGCATCGCCGGTCTCATCGACGCAGGTTGTTTCACTGCTCCTGATCCAAGAGGGCGCACCTGCTGGGCCTCGTGGGAGCGGGCTGGACGCTGGAGCAGATCCAGGCTGACTTCCCGTTCATCGAGGCTGCTGATATCCAGCAGTCGTCCGCCTACGCGGCCTTCTCGGTGCGCGAGTATCACCTGCCGGTTACCCGGCCAGCCGAGGCGGCCACCGCGGGCTGAAACCGCTACGGGCATCTTCCGTCACCGTGAACATGGGCCTGCCGGCTGAGGACCGACGCGATGTCGGGAGGGAAGTACCCTCCCGATTTGAGGACCTTGCCGTCCTCCCTGAGGAGCGGCTCCCCTTCGCTGCCGAGCTTGCTCATGTTTGACCGGTGCACCTCGCGCAGAGCCGCATCCAGATCGATGCCGTAGGTCAGGGCGGTGCCGTAGACGACATAGACGATGTCGGCCAGCGCGTCCACGATGCCGGCCAGATCACCTTTATCTGACGCGGCAACGAATTCGCCGACTTCCTCCGCCAGCAGGGCAACGCGGAGCTTGGCCAGAGCGGGATCGATTTCAGCGCTGGGAAGCTGCCGCACCGGCAGGTTAAACGCCATATGAAACTCAGCGACAGCGGCGGCTATGTCCATGGGGCCGTCCAAGCTGCCCGACTCCTGCCTGCCCATCAGTGTTCCTCCTCCACCGCGTCGGCGCACATCCGCGTCGACGGCCGATCTGCCGGGCTCGGCCGATGTCGCACGGCTGTCGTTCACGAGCGGTTGTTGGTGACTTCTTCGGCGCCGTTGTCAGCGGGGGTAATGGCGGCAGGGTGCTCGCCGAGGGCAGCGGCGAGGCGGGCCAGGGCGCGGCCCCGGCACGGCGGGCGGCCGTGACGTTCCAGCCTGCCGACCGTGGCCAGGCTTACCCCGGCCCGGTCCGCCAGCGTCTCCTGGGACAGCCTGCCCTGGAGGCGTAACTCCCGCAACCGCTGCCCATCGACGATGACCATCCACCGCCGGGCCGCGTTGCTGCCTGGCCCGACGGGGGCCAGCGCGGGCAATGGCTCAGGCCGGCTGGCCGTTGTGCGGGAGCGGACGCCGGGCACCGTCTCGATGAGGTCAGTCATGGATGTATCCCCCTGATCCGTTTCTGCCGGGCTGCGGGGCGGCTGTTCGGAGCGCGCCATATCGGCCGCCGGCGTGGGCTGGTCCAGGTCTTGTGCGCTGCGGCTGATCATGACGCTCCCGTTAGCGCCCAGACCGTTTTCCCGCAAGGCGGCGTCGCATAGGCGCCCCAGCGGTCGCTGATCATCTCGACCAGCAGCAGGCCCCGGCCGGTTTCCGCGTCCACGCTCGCGTCCGCACGAGCCGGCAGGTGGGGGCTCGCGTCCCAGACCAGGATCAGGACTTGGACTGCGTCAGACAGCAGCCACAGTCGTATGGGGGAATCGCCGCCCGCGGACCGGGATGCTGTGATCGCGTTGGTCACCAGCTCGCTCACCAGTAGCTCGGCGCTCTGGGCCAGCCCGGTCAAGCGCCATTCCCAGAGCACCTGGCGACAGTGGTAACGGGCGCACGGCACGGCGCTGGGCAGCGCCCCGAGTTCGAGGAAGCTCTCCAGGAGCCACTCGGCGACCATGACATGTCCTCGCTGTGTTCGGGCTCCCAGGAACTGGCGCTGCGTCTCTCCGCCCGGCAGCAGCCGCATATCCGATGGCCGGCTCATTCTGGCTCTGCCTTTCGCCCGACGCCCGCGTACGCCCACCGTGTGCCGCCCCGGGCGTAATACTCCGCGGTGGGCCGCCACTGCGACAAGAACACGACCCCCGGCTCTACTAGGTCGAAGCCAGCGAAGAATCGGGTGACTTCTGCCCGGGAGCGCATGATCAGCGGTGCGGTCGCGTCGTCGTAGACGTCGGTGATCTCGGCCAGCGTGCCTGCGTCCCGCTTGTCGCCCGTCACGTGCGTCATGACGATGTAGCTGCCCGGGCTCAGTTCGTCGCGGAGCCTGGCCACGATGGCGTGCGGGTCATTCCTGGCCGGGATGAAGTGGAGCACCAGGCTCATGCAGAGCGCGACTGGCTCAGTGAAGTCGATGAGAGCCTGCAGCGCTGGGTTGGACAGGATTTTCTCCGGTTCCCGCAGGTCCCCATCGATGATGGCTACCCCGGGCACATGGTTGAGGAGCCAGCGGCCGTGGGCGAGCACGACGGGGTCGTTGTCGATGTATGCCACCCGCGCGTCCGGGGCGTGCCGCCTGGCGAGCTGGTGCACGTTGGCTTGGGTCGGCAATCCCGGCCCTATGTCAACGAACTGTGTAATGCCTGCCTCTTCGGCGAGAAACGAGACCGCGCGCTTTATGAACTCCCGGTTCTCCAGCGCCGCGAGGGGGACGTCCGGAGCGTTTCCGAGGACCAGCCGGGCGGCTTCCCGGTCCGCCGCATGGTTGTCTTTCCCGCCCAGGTAGTAGTCGAACATTCGGGCCACATTCGGCACACTGGAGTTCAGCCCGGGCGGCAGCTTGTGACCCTCGGGCATGACTTCTCCTTGCTCTTGGTGGGTGCCGGTTCGCGGACCGCCGTTGCTCATGACCTTCTGGCCTCTTTCCGCATGCTGCTTTTCTTCGCACGAGCCAACCCAAGGGCGGCTGTCGATAACAGCGCACGGCCGCGGCAGATATGTGGCAGAGATGTTGCATTAGCTCGTGCCGGCTGTCAGCGGCGGCCGTAAGCCGGTTACCTTGTCGGTAGGCAAAGGAGGTCAGCGGGTGGCGCTCAAACGGCTGCGGCTCATCCAGCGCCGCAAGGCGCTCGGCTATACCCAGGAAGACCTGGCCGGGCAACTCGGCTGTGAGCGCACCACGATCATCCGCTGGGAACGGGCCGAGACCGAACCGCAGCCGTGGCTGCGCCCCAGGATTGCCCAGCTTCTGAAGCTCACGGCCGAGGAGTTAGCAGATCTGCTGGCTGACGTGGCCGACGTGCCGGACAGCCGGGACGGCTTCATTCTCGTCTCCTCGGTGCCGCTCGATTTCTCGCTCTCGGCCGCCCGCACGGTGCGGGTGATGGAAGGCTTCTCCGCGCACGACATCACCAGCCGCCGGGAAGCCCTGGCGGGCCTGACGGTCATCACTGGCTCAGCGCTGCTGCGACCGGTGCGGGCCTGGGCAGCGTCGCTGACCCAGCTGACGCCTGGCCTTCCCGGGCCCGGAGCGGACGAGGTGAGCGAGCTGGAGCAGGCCGTGACCCTGTTCCGCCGCTGGGACGCCTCCGGTTTGGGAGGACTGCGGCGCAAAGCCGTGGCTGGACAGCTCAATGCTCTCGCCGAGAGCCTGGGCGAGAGCCACCCGCCGGAGATCACCGGGCGCCTGTTCCAGATCACCGCAGAGTTGGCGCAGCTCGCGGGCTGGATGGCCTACGACCAAGGGCTGTTCGGCATGGCCCAGCGTTACTATCTCCTGGCTCTGCATGCCTGCCGCGAAGCCATGTGCACCAGTCTGGGTGCCAAGGTCATCGGCGACATGACCCAGCTGTCCACGGCGCTCGGCCACTACGACGACAGCCTGACCCTCACCCGCACGGCGCTCTACAGCCTGCCGCGTCACGCCAGCGCCCTGGTGCGCTGCGAACTGCTCGGCCTGGAGTCGCGGGCATACGCCCAGCTCGGGGAACGGGAGGTCGAGGATGCTGCCAGGTCCGCCGAAACTTGCCTAGCCGTCTACGACGAGGCACCGGCTGAACCACTTCCGGACTGGATTCACTACATGAACCAGGCCGAGGTCGACTGCCTGGCCGCCAACACCTACATCGAGCTGGCCCTGCATGCCAGCGAACGATCCCGCTGGCAGCACTACGCGACCAGGGCCGAAGTCCACTCACTGCGCGCCCGCCAGTCCCGAGGCGAAGGGTACGTCCGCAGCCGCATCTTCGATGAGATCAGGCTCGCCAAGGTTCGCCTCGGCCAGCGCGAGCCCGCCGAATCAGCCGCCGTCGGCATGCACGCCCTCCACCTCGCCGCGGAAACCCGCTCCACCCTGGTGGTGAACTGGCTCCTGCGCTTCGACCGCGCGCTCACGGACAGATACCCCGATGTTGCTGACGTGGCCCGATTCCATGAGCAACTTCGCGAATACCTGCGTAAAGCCGCCCCGGCTCGGGCGGGTGAACTGTAATGCCAGAGCCGGATGTCACCTTCTGCCTGCTTAATGGCGACCAGGCGGCTGAGCACCTCGATGAACTCCGCGCGCTGTATCGCGAGGTCTACGCGGACCCGCCGTATGAGTGGGGAGACGAGCACGCCGCCCTGTTCGCCGAGCGCTTCGCGGTGCAGCACGCTCAGCCCGGTTTCGCCCTGGTCGAAGCCCGCCAGGGCGCCGAACTGGTCGGCTACTGCTTCGGCGTCACCCTCCAGCCCTCCACACCGTGGTGGCAGCATCTGCTCACACCTCTGCCTGAGGACATCACCGCTGAACACCTAGGCCGGACCCTAGCCGTCGTCGAGCTCCTGGTGCGCGCACCATGGCGACGGCAGCACATCGCCCAGACTATGCACGACATGCTCCTGCGCGACCGGCCCGAGCAGCGGGCCACCCTGACCGTGCTGC
>Ga0207684_10005950_pt1 | contig 11168 bp, 9 predicted proteins | sample KBSK5501metaG_FD_184342 | JGI IMG/M metagenome (GOLD analysis project Ga0207684, IMG submission 184342) | Corn, switchgrass and miscanthus rhizosphere microbial communities from Kellogg Biological Station, Michigan, USA - KBS K5-50-1 metaG... | ecosystem: Host-associated > Plants > Roots >... | reverse complement strand
CGACGGGCAGAATCCCCAGGTCGCGGACACTACGCGCGCCACCGCCACGGTTCTCGGGGTCTCAGCAGGCGCGGCCACTGCTGAGCAGATAGCCCGTGCGGCGGCCAGCGCGGCCGCTGCCGGCCGCGAGATCACCGGGATCCTCGTTGCGGACCCAGACCCGGACGACCACAGCACAGGCCGTCTGCCGCAACTGGCACGGCCGGCGCACCGGAGAGGGCCGACACGGATCACCAGCACGGCGGAGACCATGCGATGAGCCCGCCCCCGGGTGCCGGTAATGACGGGCACGAGCGCCAGTGGCTTGTTGACGATGTCACCGCCGTCGAGGATCAGCCCGCCGATTCCGCCGCGAACCTTGTGAGCCTGGGATTCCTCACGGCAGCCCTGCGGCGCGGCAAGTGGTTCTGGTGCGTCACCGCCGTTGTCGGGCTGCTGGTTGGCGCCGGCTACTACCTGAAAGGCCCTCATCCTAACCAGGCCTCGACAACACTCCTGCTTACGGTGGGTGCTGAGGTACAACCTGGCACGGCGATACTAGAGGATCAGGCCCTTGCGCAAAGTCACACCATGGCCGGGATCACCCTCCGGAAACTGGGACTACAGGAAAGCGTCACCAGCTTCCTCGGGTCGTACACCGTCACGCCCCTCACCGACCGGGTCCTTCGGATAACAGCCAGCGCGCCATCGAGCAGCGAAGCGGTGCGCCGAGCGAATGCGCTGGCCACAGAGTTTCTGACGTTCCGGGCCGACCAGCTGCGGGCAGAGCAGCAGCTCGAGTTCACCGCGCTCGACCAGCAGCTCAGCGCCCTGCGGGCGCGGGGCAAGCGCGCGAGCAGCGACCTGGCCCCGCTTGAGCAGGCAATCGCCGCCGACAAGGCAGCCGCCAGGGTAACCACGGCCAATTTGATCGGGGGAAGCAATGTGCTCGACGCCGCAAGCCCGGTCCCTCCGCACTCGGTCAAGAAGCGCCTGCTCGAGTACGGCGGTGGCGGGTTCCTCATCGGGCTGATACTGGGCCTGATCATCATCGTCCTCCGGGCTCTTGTGTCTGACCGCCTGCGACGGCGCGACGACGTCGCGCGGGCGCTTGACGCTCCCGTCAGAAGCATCCCAGCCATGGGGGTAAGTCGCTGGCTGAGCGTAGGGGGGCGAGTTTCGGGCCGTTACCCGGAGCGCGTCGTCGCGTACTTGCGTGACGTCGTGCCGACAAGCTCTCGCGGCGCCGTGGCTCTGGCCGTCGTTCCTGTAGACGACCCGCGGGTTGCAGCGATGTCCCTGGTGTCACTGGCCGTGTCCTGTGCACAGGAGGGCAAGCGGGTCGTCATGGCCGACCTGTGCGGCGGTGCCCCCGCCGCAGCGCTCTTGGGCGCCAGAGGCCCCGGAGCCCACACGGTAAGCATGGACGGTGCACGCCTTGTCGTCGCGGTCCCTGATCCGAACGAGTTCGCGCCCGTCGGCCCGCTCAGCCCCAATTCGCTGAGGGCCCTGTCGGCCACGGCAGATGCGATGGCCGCTGCCTGCGCCTCGGCAGACCTCCTGCTTACCCTGATCACCCTTGACCCCGCGGCCGGTGGTGACCACCTCGCAACGTGGGCAGCTGACGCCGTCGTCGTGGTGCAGGCTGGGCGGTCGTCGTGGACGAAGATCCATGCCGTCGGTGAGATGATACGGCTCGCTGGCACGCGGCTGGTCTCGGCCGTGCTCGTCGGGGCCGACAAGGGCGACGAGAGCCTCGGCGTGACGCTTACGCCGGGAGCCGGTCGTGATGCCGTCACGACACAAAGCACGCAGCCTGACGCGGAGGGCTCCTTCGCCGCGGGCCCAGTTGGAAGGCTGTCCGACGGGCCCGCGTCCATGTTGCCGATGGATCCGCCCGAGCACGCCGGCCGCCGTCGGCGCACAGGACAATGAACTCGTCCGTCGTCGCCGCCGGACGCTTCCGTCGCCGCGACTACTATCGCTAGCCCTGCCTGAAGGTGCGGTCGCGGGGCGTCATGCTGCCCTTTCTGCCGACGAGGGGCATGACGAGGAGCGACGCGGCCACGGTGAGATGAAGGGTATACGTTGAGGCATCGGTGAAGCCTACCTCGGTGTATGAGGCCACCGTGCAGTACGTCACGAGGAACAGCGCGAGTGCGCGCCGCACGCCATGTGGCTGGAGGAAGGCGGCCGCGAACAGGAACGCTAGGATCATGGCGCAGACGATCACCCCGAACAGCCCTTGCATCATGTAGCTGGCCAGCCAGTTGCTGTCGATGGGCAGGCCATTGATGCTCGCGTTCGACAGGCCGAATCCGAAGATCTCCTCGAATCTGGTGCGCGGCTGGTTGAGCACGAGTGCCCAGAAGTTGGTCCGGCCGGTCAGGGTTGTCAGCCCCTGTGCGCTCTCGCCACGTGCCAGCCAGGCGGTCACGACGCCGGCCACGGTGATGACCCCGATCGCCACCACGGCCGCGCCCGCCGCGAAGAACCTCCGCACCCGGGCGTTGATGGTGAACAGGCTCAGGCCGGCGAGCAGGATGCCCACCACCAGGCTGACTAGCGCGGTCCTCGTGTGCGTGAGGATAAGGACAGCTACGGCAAGTATGACGCCAGCCAGGGTGGCACGCCCGTTCAGCAGCCGGGCGAGCCAGAGCACGATCGTCACCCCAACCGCGACCGCTGCGTATTGGGCCACCTGTGTGGGCCCCATTGGCCAGATCACGCCGGAGAGCCTGCCACCCGAGAGGGCGTGACCCGGGGCGATCAGGAGGCCGAGCAGCACCGAGCCGAGCGTCACGTAGAGGCAGCGAAGATGATATCGAAGGAGCCGCATGTCCTGCCGGCCCCACCACGGCGTCAGCAGCCAGAGTGCGGCCACGAACTCGGCGAGCCGGAAACTCCGGTACACGGTGCCGAGGTGCTGCGGTTGAATGCAGGTGATCACAGCGTCCAGAACGAGCAGGCCCAGGAGGCAGAGGAACACGTTCGGACGCACCTTGACCTTGGGGTTTACGGTCAGCGCCACCAGAATTGCCAAGGGCAAGGAGCCCTGGGCGAGCGCCTTGCCAACGTGGGATGGTATGTGCAGGATCCCGCCGGAGACGAAAGTCAGGGTATTGAAATACAGCAGCCCCCATGCGGCAAAGACCCTGCGCCGGACCGAGCGCTCCCGCGCCTCGGCCGGGTCCAGCGATACTGCTCCCCGATGGCGGCGGAGCACGATGACGGACGAGCTCATTGGCTTACGAACCCCGGGGTGAGCCGGCCGACGCGGGGCTCACCGTGCCGACACGGCCAGGATCGACCACTGCGACCTTCAGCGTGCCACCTCCATAGCTCGCCGCTCTCGTCCACAGAGCCCCTCTCTATAGGAGCGCCGGACGTGGCGTGATGATACGGCGAATGACGGCTCGTCGGAAGATCCTGCAGGTGCCGTATCAAGCAAGGAGCGCGAATGCTCTAGTAGAGGTGACCGACAACGATGGCAGACCGTCACGCCCGGGACGACTCCCGGATGAGTCTTCGCTACCGCTAGTGATCGCCACAATGCACCGGGAGGAAGGCATCACGGGCGTTCACACGCACGTCCGGCAGCTTCGGAGGTATCTCGAGGAATGCGGTATGCCCGCCACGCTCCTCACGCCGTTCTCGTGGGGTGGGGCGCTCACAATACCTGTTTTCGGCCTCCGTCTCGTTCTGAAGCGGGGCAGCAGGGCCGTCGGCGTTGCCTGGCATCGGCATTGGCACGAGGTGTTTCTCCGCAACGCGCTGCGCCGGCGCCTCGGCGAGATCGGCGATTGCGTGATTTACACCCAGGGACCGCTGGCCGCCCGGGCCGCCTTGCAGGCGCGCCGAGGGTCGCATCAGCGCGTGATAATGGCCGTTCACTTCCGGGTCTCCCAGGCCGACGAATGGGCTGACAAGAAGCAGATCAAGCGTGACGGGAAAGTGTTCCGGGCGATCCGGCAGCTCGAACGGCAGGTGATCCCGCAGGTCGACGGTTTGGTGTGCGTCTCCAGCTGGGCGCGAAATGCGCTCGTCAGCTGGCTCCCGGAGGCCGCGGCGGTGCCCTATGCCGTCATCGGCAACTTCGTGGCTCCGCTGCACCGTGAGGCAGAGCCGAAGCCGCTCGGGGATCTAGTCACAACCGGTAATCTTGAAGTGGTCAAGAATCACCGTTACCTGCTACGAGTCCTGGCCGAAGCCCAGCGAGCCGGACGGTCCTTTACCCTGGATGTGTTCGGCGAGGGGCCATGCCGGAGAGACCTCGTGCAGCTGAGCCGCTCCCTCGGCGTAGAAGGACAGGTCCGCTTCCACGGCTTCCGGCGTGACGTGCGCGAATTCCTGCCGGGTTACCGGGCCTACGTCCACGCCTCCTACTCTGAATCATCCTCGCTGGCGATCATCGAAGCGATGGACGCTGGTCTTCCCATCGTGGCAGGAGACATAGGACCGATCTCCGAACTCTGCGACGACGGCGTCGAGGCTCGGTTCTGGCCCCTGGACGACCCGGCCAAGGCGGCGGCCACGCTGATTGAACTCCTCGACTGCGAGCCGGCGCGAGCGACGGCGGGGAAAGCCGCGAGCGAGCGATTCCACCGTGACTTCGACGCAGACCTCATTGCGCCCCGGCTGCTGTCCTTCCTTCTAGCAGATACGAGGATGTGAGATGCCCGTTCTAGATTCGTCGGCCTTCGCGGGCAGTGATGATCTACCAGACTTCCTTCGATGCGACATATGCATTATTGGTACAGGACCAGCTGGTGCTACGATCGCACGCGAGCTGTCGAATACGCCCCTTCGGGTCACGATCCTGGAGAGTGGCGGCACAGAGCGCCAAGAAGAGACGGATGCCCTCAACGAAATTGAGAGCGTCGGGTGGCCCCGAGTGACGGACCAATGGCTGGTGCGTAACCGAATTGTAGGGGGCACCTCCAATACTTGGAGCGGCCGCTGTACGCCTTTCGATGAAATCGACCTGCAACGTCGCGATTGGGTACCCTATTCCGGATGGCCGTTCGAGATAGACGAACTGATTTCCTACTTTGACCGTGGCGCAAAATACCTTGGGCTTGGCGCCGGCAGCGGGTTCAACGACGATCGCGTCTGGACGTTTATGGGGCATCGGCCGCGGGAGCTCAATCTCGATGAAGATAAGCTCCTGCCGGTGTTCTGGCAAACCAGTCGTGACCCCATCAACTGGACAGATAAAGTCCGGTTCGGCCGCCGCCTCGCTGCTGACTCTGCCCCGAATATCACGCTTGTCACCAACGCCACCGTGCTTCGCATAAACGTCACCGAGTCGGGCGGAGCTGTCAAGTCTGTGGAATTCGCTGGCGCAAGCGGACGCCGATGGTCGCTCCCAACGTCAACGGTCGTGGTTTGTGCTGGCGCAATAGAAAATGCGCGAATCCTCCTCTCTTCTGACGATGTGGTGCCACAAGGTCTCGGGAATGAGAATGATCTTGTTGGCCGCTTCCTGATGGATCATCCTCGCGCGTCTGTCGCCCGATTCCAAATAGAACAGGGTAGAGCAGCGCTGAATCAGTTCGGCCTGTTCAGGTCGAGTGGTGATAACGCCAATAGATATCAGCTCGGAGTGCGACTGAGCCCAGCGGTCCAGCGCTCTGAACGACTTCCCAATTGTTCGATTTGTGTCGCTCCGTTTATCACCGGATCAGACGATCCTCCGTGGGATTCACTGAAGCGCTTCGTGCGGCGAGAGGCCAATATTCGCCGAGATCTACGCGCTATAATAATGAACGCTGGCCTCATTTTCCGCGGTGTAAAGGATTATTTCATCCTGCACGAGGGCCTACCACATAAGTTTGATGAGATCAACCTGGAAGCGATGTGTGAACAGCTCCCGAATCCCGACAGCCGAATTACACTGTCCGACCGCCGCGACCCTTTGGGCATGAGAATCTCCCGTATTGACTGGCGCGTCTCTGAAGCGGAAGCGCGAGCAATGCGACGAATAACAGAGCTGATGCTCGAGCAACTCTGCCGCATGGGACTCGAACCCCCAGTCCTCGAGGACTGGGTGCGTGATGGGGCGATGTTTCCTGATACCATGCGAGACATCGCGCACCCTACCGGAACGACCCGCATGGCGGACGACCCAGCTTGCGGAGTTGTCGATGCACAATGTCAGGTTCATGGCGTGCATGGACTTTTTCTAGCGGGAAGCTCCGTCTTCCCGACCGCTGGACATGCCAACCCGACGCAGATGATCGTCGCCTTGGCGGTCCGCCTTGCGGACACATTGAAAGATCACGCCGCTACGGCTCCGAGATCGGGCGCAGCCCAATGATCAGTATTCCAGACAGCATGCACCTGAAGCTGACACGATGAGTGCGAATGCACAAACGCGGGTACTGGTAACAGGTGCCACTGGCAAAATCGGACGTCACGTCGTAAATGAGCTGCTAGCGCGCGGTTACCTGGTGCGAGCTCTGACATCCAAGCCTGTCGCTGCGGCCATGGCAAGCGACAGGCTTGAGTGGTGTCGGCTCGATTTCCAAGAGTCACTCGACTTTGATTCCGTAGTTCAGGAATGCGCCGCTGTTATCCATCTAGGGGCGGAAACCAGTGTAAAAGAGCGGATGCAGCGCTCGAATGTGGAGGCAACGCGTGCTCTCGCAGAGGCCAGTGAGCGCGCAGCCGTAAATGTCTTTTGCTACACGAGCTCAGTGTCGGTATACGGCAGCAGCCGGCGCCGGCGAGTCCTGGAGGATAGTCCCGTCCTGACCACGGACCGCGATGTCCGAAGCGAGTACTGGGCCGGGGAAGGATTGCGTTGTTACGGCCGCACAAAGCTGCAGGGTGAGTTCGCCATCAGCGCGGTGAAGCAGAGTGTTGAGTACGTCATACTCCGGCCCACGGTGGTCATAGATATCCAGGATCTAATGAAGTTGCGCGATTGGAGTACGGCAAGGAAGCTTTTCAGCGGTTCTAGCCACGCTCATCATATATACGTCTATGATGTTGTCGAGGTCATTTTGTGGTTTATGGAGCGCGGGTTGAGGCGCGATCAGCCTTTGGCTGGCGTGAGTACGTTCAACCTGTCGGAAGACGATACTCTCACGCATACGTTTAGCCAGATCTTTGAAGCTGCTTACGAAGTAAGTAATGACCGGAAATGGCGTGCTGCTGCTACCATACCGTGGCCCGTTCAGTGGCTGTTGATGATGGCCAAGTATCGCACACTGCTCTTGCGTCAGCCTCTTGGGCGAATGCTATTCTCGGCAGATAAATTGCGGCAGGCCGGGTTTACAATCCGCTTTGGCATGTCCCACGCCATCGCTGCCTTCTGCGAGGAGCTGGCCACCACTGGTACTAGTGTGGTAAAGGATATCGAATCAAAGAGGTCAGCGTATGACGCACCCGCGGAGGCTCCTCCCGCCGGTGGGTGAATGCGCCCTAGCGGTAGTTCGTTGACTGTGGGCGAGAGTCGCTGTATGCCCTGAGTGACGCGACAATGTCCTGGGCTGTGTGACGACGCGACGTGTGCCGTGTGCTGCGGCGCCGGGTCCGGTTGAGAGGTATGCGGCCCGGTTTGATGACCTGTTCGTACGTCTGGCGCAGCGGCGGGGTTCCGGGAGTACCTGGCGGGCTGCTGGCGCCGCGGAAGCGGAACAAGACGCCGACGGCGCTGGCCGGGGGCCGAGCCGGTGACCAGGGCGCAGCATGCGGCGGTGCAGCGGTTGCAGTTCTTCGTGTCGGAGTCACGGATCTGGCGGTCCGGGCGCGGGATGCGGGGTTCGCGTTCCGCGCGGTCGTCGCCGACAGCGCCGCGGCACCTGGGAGTGCGGCCCGAGGCCTCGCGGTTCGCTACCTTCGCCGCCTCGGCTGGGATGACCTGGGGCGTCGACAGCGGGATTCACCGACTCGGCTCGCCCGGACCCCGGGAAGCGGACTCGTGGGCGGACACCGCCGACTATGCGGTTTCTGCATCGTAGCGAGTCAGATTGGACTAGCGTGGCCCGAAACGCGCCGGCGCAAGACCGCTGGCCTGCTGGTGCAGGTGCACCGAAGGCGGCCGCAGACGGAAGGCAGCAGTGCTCATGTCGCTAGCTCGTAGCAAAGGAACAAAGGTGAGAAAGCGCTTCATTGTCGCGATCGCCGCGGCAACGGCCGGCGTGCTCGGCCTCGCGGTTCCCGCCATGACGTCGGCCGCCCAGGGAAGCACGCACGCCCAGGCAAGCGCAAGCTGTACGGTCACGATCGTCAACGGCCCGGATAGCAACTGCGGTCCTTACGACTATCCGCAGATCACTGCGTCGAACGGTTTTACCACCTACGTGGGTATCGACGGGTGGGCCTGCGGTTCGGCCGACCGCTCCCATCCTTCGGGGAATGATTGCGGCCCGACCCGTCTTACCGCCGCCAATCCTGGCCACTGGAACGTGACCACGAAAGAGCCGAGGGGGAATACTGCCGTCCTGATGTACCCGAGCCTAGGTCAGCTTTACAATAATCCTTCCCTTTCACGTATGAAGCTGATCAGGTCTCGGTTTACTGAGTCTATGCCGCATAACTCAGGGACGGTCGGCTGGGCGGCTTACGACATCTTCCTCAATAGTTCAGGCCCGTCGAACGAGGTCATGATCACGCTTGACTCCGTGAACCTATGCGCGAGATGTTCTCAGGTCCTCGGTCATGCCACCTTCGGCGGCCAGCCGTTCACCTTGCACGAATTCGGCGGCCCTGGTGGAGAGCTTATCTGGATTCGGAACCACACCGAGCGCACTGGCACCGTTTACATCCTCGCCATGCTGCGCTGGCTCCAGAGGCACCGCCTCATAAGATGGAGCTCGACCCTAGGGATAGTCGGCTTCGGCTGGGAAATTTGCTCAACCGGCGGAGTTCCTGAGAACTTCTCCGTGAGCAACTTCTGGCTTCACACCAAGTAGCGTAGACACGATCGGTGGCAGGTGCCCTCGATGCCTTCCCGGCCGGGCACCTGCCGCCGGATCCGATGAGCCCGGCGAACAGGGTCGGTAACCAGCGCCGCGAACGCCAGCCTATCCCAGCCTGGATGGCTTCTCTATGAATGGCATGTCGACGATTTCGGATCGATCCCACTGTCGCAAAATGCGTAGTCTCCTATAGAGAATCACTTGGTGCAGGAGCGGGATCTTATGACGCACAAATGGCTTCACCAGGCGAGCTTTAACACCGTTCCCCAGCGAATAAAGTCCGATCGTTGACTCGAATTTCGGGCTCTTGACGACTGCCAGGGGCAAGACGCATCGCACGCGGTCGAGAATGCCTTGCTTGTAGAAGAACCGCCAGTCGTCAGCATTTGCTCGAACCGGCAGCGCGCTTTCATTCATGCGCTCGCACGCTTCCCGCGTGATTACGTAGGCGGCCGCGTTCACCAGCTGGCCGATGTCTATAGGTAGCGCGAGACGCCGTCCGGAGGGAAGATCGACCGAGCCTTCCATGCTTATCATGCACGTGTCCAGACTGCCGTAGTTGAGAAGCGCCACTTCTGCACCGGTCAGATGACCGGCCACAGCATCCGCCAGCGGACCCAGGTCGACGGGCAACGTGACATCGTCTTCCAGTATCAATGCTGCACCCAGCCCGTCCGCGACTATTTTCTGGTAGACGCTTAGGTGGCTCAGAGCGCACCCGGCCGTGCCTGCAGGGAACGAGTTCCTGGCGAGCAGTGAAGCATCGATAACGGTAGGATCATCAAGGTCCAGATCACGCCCGTCGACCGCCGTTATGATCTCGTAATCTAGCCCGGTCTTCCTCAGCTCGGCAGTAATGTGCGCCCGCCGGTCAACTGACCGGGCCAAGTTGATGACGTAAGCACGCATAGTAAATACCGCTCCTTAGATCCCTCGGTACTTCCAGGACCGGCGTCGCAGCCACCACTGCGCCTTACGGGTGAAGCCTGCGGACTCAACGAGCGGCTGCCCCCAGAGCATCGCGCGTGGCCCGCCGTTCTTCCGCAGCTCCACGGCGCGGTACAGCGGTCGCCTGCTTATCTCCGGCCAGCAGTCGGATGCGAAAGCCAGGAGCTCGTCGACGGAGGCCTGGTCGGTGGATGCTGGATGGTGGACCCCTCCGGCCGCCCAGAGAGCCTCTCGGCCCAGCGCACGACGCACGAACTCAGACATACGCGTTGCATTTGACAGCCTTTCACCGTAGCGCTCAAGCAACACCTCGAAGGCCAATCGCCGTTCGCGCAGGTCCATCAACGAGTTAAAGGCGCTCCTCATGTTCTGCTCGTGCAGCCGGTAGTAGGCCTGGTCTACCCCGCGTATGAAGCCAACATCGGCGTTCGCCGCCAGCCGCATCCACAACTCCATGTCGGCGGCATGGGGCAGTCGCGCGTCATATCCGCCTACACGCTTGTGCACCGAGGTGCGCACGACGACCTCCGGCGACGTAATGGGGTTCTCCGCATCACGGAATCGACGCTCGAGCCACCACTGACCGGACCATACCGACCAGCCTCGCACTTTGGTGCGAGCAGCCGGCAGCGGCGCGCCGTGCATGATCCACAGCGGATGTCCGTAAACAAAACCGACGCTGGGGTGAGCGTCCAGCAAGTCCCTGGCGCGCTGCAAGGCCCCGGGCGTGAGCCGGTCATCAGCCGACATCAGCACGCAATAGTCACCATCGGCCCACTCGAGCAAGCCCTCGTTGTAGGTCGCGATGTTCCCTTTGTTGGTTGCGTGAACGGTCACGTCCACACGGGGGTCGCGAGCGGCGATCTTCCTGGCCACCTCGGCGCTGTCGTCAGGCGAGGCGTCGTCGATGATGAGCACCCGCACATCGACGCCCTCCTGGTCATCCAGCACGCTGGTGACGGCATCCTCGAGAAAATGGCCGTAGTTGTAGCAAGGGATGACAACGCTGACGGAGGTCATCGCACGCTCCTCTGCTCCAAGCCGACTGCAGCGGCAGCAGGATTCGTCTGACGCTCGGGGTCGCCGGCCGTCATGGGACCGACATCGCTGGCCTCGAACTCGTCAACGCGGACGTCACGACGGACACGACCTGCTCCTGCTGTGACGGCATCATCTGATGGAAGAGCGGAAGGATCAGCGAGTGCTTGGTCAGCCGCTCGGTGACGGGCAGGGATGCCTGGTAATCCGCGTACACAGGCTCCAGGTGGGCGGCCATGATGCCGCGCCGCGCCGAAATCCCGGCATCCGCGAGCA
>Ga0207684_10005948_pt1 | contig 11169 bp, 10 predicted proteins | sample KBSK5501metaG_FD_184342 | JGI IMG/M metagenome (GOLD analysis project Ga0207684, IMG submission 184342) | Corn, switchgrass and miscanthus rhizosphere microbial communities from Kellogg Biological Station, Michigan, USA - KBS K5-50-1 metaG... | ecosystem: Host-associated > Plants > Roots >... | reverse complement strand
GTGGATGTCAGAAACTATCACGTTGACGTTAACGGTAATTATCGGATATACTATTTATTGTAAGTACCTGTGTGAGGAGTAAGTACCTCCTGTATGAGCACATATTGAGAGCAGTAAAAACTTTTGCCGGTTATTCCTCCTGACCACAAATAAACCGGGACATCTAATATCTTTTTTCTATTGATAGGGAGATCTTATGCAAGAAAGTAGTATCAAACGAGAAGCAACAACCACCACAACTCAGAACGCTTCACGGACCCATAAACCGTTGGGTCCCCACTATAAATGGATCGCCCTCTCAAACACAACCCTTGGCGTACTGATGGCCACGATCAATGGCAGCATTGTCTTGATTTCCCTGCCGGCCATCTTCAGCGGCATCGGCATCAACCCGCTGGCACCCGGTGAAACCAACTATTTCCTCTGGTTGCTGCTGGGTTACATGGTCGTTACTGCGACCCTGCTGGTAACTTTTGGACGCATCTCAGACATGTTTGGGCGCGTCCGGCTCTATAATCTCGGTTTCGCGGTCTTCACCCTGGGCAGCATCCTGCTCTTTGTGACCCCGGGCTCGGGCAACACGGCCGCTCTCGAACTCATCATTTTCCGCCTGGTGCAAGCGGTCGGGGCAGGGTTCCTCTTCGCGAACAGTACTGCCATCCTCACCGATGCTTTCCCCGCACATGAGCGTGGTATGGCCATGGGCATCAACCAGATCGCTGCCATCCTCGGATCGATTATTGGCTTGATTCTAGGCGGCGTCCTTGCCGTGATCAACTGGCGGGTGATTTTCCTCGTCAGTGTGCCGATTGGACTCTTCGGCACCGTCTGGGCCTATCTGATGCTGCGCGAGACGGCCACCATTCGTGCGCACCAGAAGATCGACTGGGCGGGCAATATCACCTTTGCCGGTGGGTTGACCATCCTGCTCGTGGGCATCACCTATGGCATTCAACCCTACGGGACCTCGAGCATGGGATGGACCAACCCCTTAGTGCTTGGCGCCATCGGGCTTGGCATCCTTTTGCTGGCGCTCTTCGTGTGGATCGAACTGCGTGTCAGCGATCCCATGTTCCACCTGGGCCTCTTTAAGATCCGCATGTTTACTGCCGGCAACATCAGCGGCTTTCTGGCTGCCGTGGCGCGCGGCGGCCTGCAATTCATGCTGATCATCTGGCTGCAGGGCATCTGGCTGCCGCTGCATGGCTACAGCTTTGAAGTAACCCCGCTCTGGTCGGGCATCTACATGCTGCCGTTGTTTAACGGTAGTCATAGATACGCATACCCTAAATAGACTGCATGACCTCGTTACAGCATAGGACACCGATTAACAAGGGCATCCATATGGGCGTCGATCTTCGGGGTAGAACTACGCTAAATGGTGGTCAAGTTCAGATAAGCCGCCCAAATAGGCTAGAAGTAAGCTTTGCTAAATACGCTGTTATGCTCTGTCTGCTATACTGGCCTGGACACATTCATGTTGTAACAGAGGTGGCGCAATGAGAGCTAGGTTTGCGCTTCTCGTTGTGATTTCCATTGCAGTAGTATTTGTTGTTCCTTAAAAACAGAAATGAGAAACCACATGGACGAGAACCATCAGGACAAGATAGAGAGCAAGCTGGTAGTGACGGAGGACGTAAAATGGCAAGTCAACAGGAAAAGCAAACTGTGGGTACCTAAACACAAGAAGCGGACAGGCTTTCAAGGGAAGACCTTATGGGATAAGCTGAATTTATTTGGAACACTTGCAATCCCAATCGTGGTAGCCCTCGCAACGATTGCATTTGGCATAATACAATTTAATCTTGCTAATCAGCAACATGAAGCCGACCAGAAGCAAGCATTAGATCAACAACAAGCAGCAATACTGCAAACGTATATAGATAACATCCAAGACTTGCTGCTCAACCATGATCTGCTGAAATCCAAGCCAACCGATGATGTTGCAATTCTCGCACGAGCGCGAACTCTGACAGCGTTACAGGGGTTGGATCCAGGCCGCAAAGGCAGTTTAGTGCAATTTCTCTACGAGGCCCAGTTAATCGGCTTTCAGGGCGATAAGACCGATAAGTTTAAACTACATGACAAAATCATCGATCTCAGCTTAGCCGACCTCAACTATGCCAACATCAGCGGTGCCAACCTCAGCGATTTCATCTTAAATAGTGCCAACCTCCCTGGCGCCAACCTCCCTGGCGCCGACTTCAGCTATGCCAACCTCAGCCATGCCGACCTCACTAGTGCCAACCTCACTAATGCTATTCTTAATGGTGCCAACCTCCTTGGTGCTGGCCTCACTAGTGCCGACCTCAGTTATGCCCACCTCAGCGGTGCCACTCTCTTCGGTGCTGGCCTCAACCAAGCCAACCTCAGCGGTGCTAACCTCAGCGGTGCTAACCTCCTCGCTGCTGGCCTCATCGGTGCCAACCTCAGCGGTGCTAACCTCAGCGGTGCTAACCTCAGCGATACCGGCTTCCTCTTTGCCGACCTCCGCAATGCCAATTTCAGCTATGCCGTCTTCATCGATGCCAACCTCAGCTATGCAAACCTCAGCCATGCCAACCTCAGCCATGCAACATTTCTCACTCAACACCAACTCGATCAAGTCTCCTCATGCAAAGGCGCAATCTTGCCCAAGGGGCTAACATGCCATCACAATCAATGAACATATAGTGCAAGGCTAATCACCTAAAGGCGCAACTATGCCTGATGGGTCTATACATCCTTAATCATTTCCTTTGAGATATCTGACAGGCTCCTACCTTTACCTCAAATCAAGCTCAATTTAGCAAGTCTCCACCGCTTAATGTGGTTCTACTTTTTAGTCAATTAATGATGAAATAAATATGGGTGTTCTGCGTGTTATACTCTAGTAGAGGCATAAATAGATAGATTGGCCTTAATACTGTTTATGTTCTCTTGGTGGGGTTTGGACTGACCAGGCATTTACCCACCTTTACTTAGACCCTTGTGCTTTCTGAACGCATGACCTATACTTAGTACTGTATCCTCCATCCCGCGATGCATGGCAGTGCTGCAATAGCTATGCATCGCATTTATTTTTGGCTCGCAACTTCGGACGTTTTCAATTCAGTTTTAAGGAGGTATGAGTATGCCATTGCTAAAGGATGCGACAGAGCTAACACCACAAGGGAGCATGGTAACTCTGAAGCAAGTAGCCAACATTAAGCATACTTCGGTAGACGCTCTTAGGGCTTATCTAAGGGCACACCCCGAAGTCAAGCTACATCGTGTTGGTAGCACTATTGTTGTTGATCTTAATGCATTAGACAAGTATGTAACGAGATATTAGTGGTTAGTGGCTCAAGCAGCATTGGGCCGGGATGGAGGATTGACGTGGCTATCAAAAGTTATAGTCTTAATGACGTTGAAGAGAAGGACTTAACACCTATGAAATGGGCCGTTCCTGATCTTATACCTGTCGGACTCACCTGTGTAGCCGCCAAGCAGAAAACGGGTAAGTCGTACCTTATGCTTGGTGTGGCAATCAGCATAGCAAAGGGTACAATCGCACTTGGCAAAATACCCGTTCAGAAAAAAGAAGTACTCTACCTGTCGTTTGAAGACGGTAAACGGAGAGTACACCAACGTGCTACAGAAATGACGGATGCTTTTCCAGATGCGTTACAAATAGCTCATGAAATGCAACCATTAGGCTATGGTGGTCTGGACGAATTAGAAGAGTATCGCTTAGAGCATCCAGAGCTAGGCATGGTGATTATTGATACCATTGTATCGGTAGAAGCGCATGAAAAAGGAGCGGACCCAAGAGCAGAGGTATATCGTGAGTTAGGTCCGCTGCAAAAGTGGTCATTAGAAAACGATATAGCAACTGTCTTCGTAACACATCTACACAGAGCTAAAGAAGACAGGGACCCGCAAGATGCAATTTATGGAAGCTCTGGTTATGCTCAAATATCGGATGCTATTCTACTCATGGATAGACCGCGCAACACAAACGAAGCTAAGCTAACAGTCAGCGGTAGAGACATACCTGATAAAGAATATGCACTACACTTCGATGACACGCTAGGTTCATGGACTATTGCATCGGACCCTGGAATGTTGGCTATATTGAACCTACCGCAAGAGCAAGCGCGTTTAGTTGCTGCTATCCGCGAGACACCTGATATCACTCCGGGTCAGCTTGCCAAGAAACTAGGTAAAAGCATCGGGTCTGTAGATCAATTGCTTAGAGAGGCAAGAGAAAAGAAAACGGTTGTATCCAATAAAGGCAAGTATCGCATTATGGAAAAGGAACCCGTTGCCGCTGGTGTTAGATCAAACGGCTATGACCCGGAACCTATCGATATGGATGCATTCGATGACTATGACCCGGATTAACACTTACTGCTCGGACTTACCTACTAAGTAAGTAAGAGACTAAGTTTTGCGGGTATTCTCTCCGTTTCGGTCTATTTATTAGCTAAGTATATAGATAATGAAACGACACCGTTTAACCGAGTTGGCTCATATTTCACCAACCCGGAGAAAGATAGAGCAAGGCAACGGTAGAGTATCCGCGAAACTTAGGGACTTACCTACTTACCACATATCTACGGGAGGGTAAGCAATGGGCCGTTACCGTCCGTGCTATTCCACCAACCATCGCGCCTCTGGCTTGCTCCGGTATGGTGGGGGTGGGGGTGGCATGGCATAGCCCTGTTAGACGGTGTCAGTCCATACACACATAAGGATACAAATATATGAGAGCTAGATTGATAGCCAGGTTTGTCGAAGCATTAGCCCGGTATCTATGGCTCATACAAGGATGGAAAGAATAAATGAACTACCAAGAATTAGAAACAGAGTTAGCCACTTCTTACCAGGGCATCACCAGACAACCATGGGAGACATTGCGCGAATTTAAGACAAGAGCTATGGCCGAAGCACGCCAACACACGCTGCAACGCCTGGACAAAGCTAAGAGTACTGGGCCTGCTATCCCACAAGTACGTAACTGTATCTACTGCCATAGGCCTATCATTAGCGGTGGCGTACCATTGAATATCGGTGGCGGCTTATGGCTACATGCCCACCAGAAGTGCTACGACGCCGCAAAAGAGAAACCACAGCCGACCAAGCCAGTGCGCATACTAGAAACCAAGCCAGTAAGCAAAGCCACCGCCACGCTTCAAGACGTTATCAGGAAAGCAGTGCAGCAGGTTGTCACAAACCGCGATATATGGATGGACCCGGTAGATCACAACGGCGGCGGCCTAGAATTTTGTGCACCGGGGCAAGGTGATGCCATATACAGAAACGAAAGCGGCGGCGGCGTTTGCTACAAGCGGCGGCAAGAGTGCGATTGTAACCTTATCCACAAAGAATAACGTTATCCTGAAACTTGTGGCGCTATCCATGAGCCGGGGATAAGCTCATCAATTCAAAAGGTTCCAGCAGGAGCGTTGCCCTTAGAACAGAGTACCGTAGCGCTATGCCCGGCCAATTGTTGGGGTTACCCGCCTCCGCCTGCTTGTAGCCAGCGCCGAGTCCGCCCGACAACTCAATTATACTGGCAGTAGAATGACGTGTTCTAGATTAACGCTCTGGTTGAATATCCATTGCCAGTGTACGCCATACCATAAACACCGTTTGCTTGCTTCGTTGCGCTCTATTGCTAGCGTCATGCAATCTAACTGAATGGTTAGTAGCGCGATGTAGCTATGCAGTCCATACCTACCTGGCAGTCACGAGTTTTCAGGATGCCTTGACAAGATGCCATCCGATTGTCTATATTGTTAATGAAACGGACGTTTAGTTAACAGAGTAAAGGAGACAAACCTATGACAACCAAAGTAAAGCCAGTTGACAAGCCAGTCAATAATGTTGCTGCTTACTTGCGAGTATCAAAAGAAGATCAAGCTATAAGCGGGTTAGGCATTGCTGCTCAACGTGAGAAGATCAATGCTATGTGCTCGCTCAAAAGTTGGCCTATGCCAGTTGAGTACCTTGACGATGGTGTAACAGGTACAATAGACATAAGCGAACGAGCAGCGGGTAAACGTCTGCTCGCTGACATGAACGCGGGTAAAGTTGATGCTGTTATTGTTGCTGCTTTTGATCGTATCGGACGCATGGCAATTTACATTCTTAACTTTATAGCGGTCGCTGACTCTATTCCTGTCGTTAGCTGTAAGGAGTTATTCGACACAACCACGCCTATGGGTGCTTTCATGGTTACCATCATGGCAGGCATAGCGCAATTAGAGCGAGATACAATCAGTCAGCGTACTACCGATGCCCTAGCCGCTCGTTACATTTCATTTGGTGTCAAGGCTGGAATGCCACCATACGGTTATCGCTATGATGGTAGGAATGGGCCATTGATCGATCAAGCGCAAGCAGAAATAGTTAGACGGGTGTTTGCATTGCGAGAACAGGGCTTAACTCTCCGTGACATTGCAGACAAGATCAACAATTGCATATCCCATGTTGCAGTCAAGAAGATACTGGACAGGAGAGACGTATACATGGGCGGACGCATGGGAGAAAGCAGCAACTATTGGCCTATCATCCTCAAATAATTGTCAATCATTAGCAGAGAATTGCTGTTTTATTGGTAAAAGTTGCCAGTAAGACAGCAATTTTTTTATGGCACGATGTAGGCTATATGCGCTTTCATTTTGCTTCTGTTTGTGGGATACACACGGTACATTAAAACCCTTAGAAGCTACTGGCATTTATTAACCGTAACGAGCAGTACGATTTATCATTGAGAGTCAGTTTTGCAGCAAGGGATAAAGTGATACGTCTTTTACTGTTATGCCTTGCTATCATCGTCTGGTATCGTCTCGTATAGGTCTGAAATGTTACATCCAAGAGCAACGGCAATTTTCTCCATTAACTTAATTGATAGATCGTGATAGGGATTATTCCAGACTGCTTGTATAGTTGCATAATTAACCTCTGCTCGTCTGCTAAGTTGTGTACGTGTTACGCCTTTACTTTCGGCAATTTCACGTATCTTCAATCTAATCACGATGCTTGTATGCTGCTTTCTATAACGTTTAGCCATTAATATACCCCTCTCATCTATTGAACACAATACTTTGTTGTGCTACTATGTTGTGTAGTTATATCATGCTATCATGACACGATAGTACAACACAATAGTAAAGGAGTAACAACAATGGAAAGCTTAGGACATGACGGAAAGATTGCACATGTTGGCGCATACCGCTTATATGTGCGCGAAAATGGAACGCTCGTTATGAGTAGTGGCAATGTAAAGCTAACAGTAACACCACAAGAAGCAAGGGAGATGTTAGACTTGCTGCTAATGTTTGCTACCCGGTTTGAGGAAGTACCAGCAGGCAACGGTTATGTACCACAAGTGACACGCTAGTTAAGAATATATGCAGTAGGTTATATAATTAGCCTGCTGCATATGTTTTAGTTAAGGAGGGTTAGGACAATGGCACTAAGAAGCAAGATTGAGTTAGAGCAGGAAAACCAACCATACATTGTCACATTAGATACCACTAAGTTGTTACTCATATATGCACGTCAAAGTAGTAGCCGCCAATTTGTCCATAACATTTATTCTGCTATGGAACAACGAGACGGTCTGATTGAACGTGCACATGAACTTGGATGGATACGTGACGACCAATATATCTTGTACGTCGAAAACCAACTAGCAAAGAAGACACAAATATCTGGCTCGTTAAGAATAGATCAACGGCCGGGATTGAAAGCTTTAACAGAAGTGATCGAAAGTGGTAAAGCTAGCGCGGTTCTTATCGTTAGTGTTGATCGTCTTACGAGGGATGAAGATTTAATCACACCTACTCAGTTCGCTAACCTTTGCAAGAAACATCACGTTGTTATCATAGTGACGGAGGATGAGTACACCTATGACTTTAACAACCCGAACAGCGATGACATAGGTAAGTTTATGAATGCAGCAATAGCCGCCAAAGAATACATACGTAAGCAGATAAAGGGCAAGGCTCTTAAAGGTCGGACTCGTAAGGTTAATATGGGTAGAGTTGGTAACGGGACCGCGCCTATTGGCTTGCAATTGGATGAAAGCAGAAACAACCTCGTTCCATCTGTCCATCGCTATAGGGTAAATGACCTTTATAAGCGATACCATGATCTTAACGCCAACTTAAACGCACTATACCGAGAGATAGTTAACATGGCGCAACGTGGGGAACCGCTTTTCTATCCTGACCCTAGCATTAACGAGAGCACCATATACGCTAGCAGGATGGAAGATAGCAAAGGCAACTTACTAGGATGGACAATTAAAAGCCGCACTGCTCTTAAACATCTCTTGTCTAACCCAATGTATGCAGGGCATTTATCTTGGAATGGTAAGATCACAAAGTACAACGCGCATACAGCCATTGTCGAACCTGACCTATGGCTTTACTGTTTTGAGCATATCAGCAAGTACGACCTAGATAACAACCCTATTGAGCGGCCGGTTATAGCAACTAGACGCAACAATGCTAAGGTTACCCGAACAGCCAGGTACACACAAAAGAACAGCCAGGAGAATACCGCATTATTAGCCGGGACTCGTGACAATGGACTGCCAGTGATCGATGGTGTTGGCGGTAGTCATGTGTACGTACAGCCTGCCAACTCTGGAACAACCATAGTCTATACCTTGCGCAATCTACACAAGCATACTACAGACGGATACGAGACTTCTATAGCCGCCAATATCCTTGATCGTATCATTGCAAACCGTATTTTGGTCTTTGTGCGAGGGACACGAGCGCATGTGAAGCAAGCACTAGATAACACTGCAAGCCAGGTAGAACAGCCACAAGCACCTTTATCAGCCACGAGCGCCATTGACGGTGATCTTGCGCTAACGATTAAAGACCTTGCCAGTGTGCAGCGTGTCTTGAAATTTCCTGACCTCTTGAGCGATGAGAGATTAGCAGAAAGTTTAGCCAGTGAGAAACGTCTGATTAAGCGCAAGGCTGAATTAGAGCACGCTAAGGCCAATGAGGAACGAATAGCCAGTCAACGCACACAAGCCACGCAGGACTTAGAAAAGGGTCCCGATAAATGGTCTAGCTGGGACTTGGAAAAGCGGAGATCGTTTATCAGGTTGGTAACTGACACGATCACATTGGAGAAAATAGACAATAACACCTTACGGGTAACAATCGTATGGTCACCACTTATCGGTTTTCTAACTAATATAGTTCCCACTGGTTCAGACTGGAGAGCAATAGAAGTTGGAATTATACAGAGGAAGCCAGAACAAGCCACATGGAAGCATACTGCCGGGACACGTAAGGATAACTACGGTTCTTGATCGGCTTCATTATCATGGGGCCACTCAGTGGCTATCTCTCAGATCGCTTCGGTGCGCGTCTGTTCTCGACGCTGGGCATGGTCATCCAGGCCGTGGCTTTCTTCATTCTGACATTCTTGCCGGCCAACTTTGACTATCTCTGGTTTGCCATCTTGCTCTTTATACTGGGCATTGGCCAGGGCATGTTCGCCGCGCCCAACACCACCGCCATTATGAACAGCGTGCCCGCAGATCAACGCGGAGTTGCCTCGGGTATGCGCGCGACCTTCCAGAATGCGGCGACCCTGGTGAGCCTGGGCGCATTCTTTAGCATTATCATCATCGGCCTGGCCGCGACGCTTTCGACCACCCTCTTCAGTGGGCTGACACAGGCTGGCGTTCCGGGTCAGGTCGCGACGACCATCTCGCACCTGCCGCCGACCGCGGCACTCTTCGCCGCCTTCCTGGGCTACAACCCCATGGCCACCTTGCTGCCCGCATCGGTGCTACATATTCTACCGGCAGCCAGCCAGGCGCACCTGCTAAGCAAGAGCTACTTCCCGAACCTGATCTCCTCGCCGTTCATGGTAGGTCTGCACGCCGTCTTCTATCTCGCTGCTGTCCTGTGCCTGATCTCAGCGTTTGCTTCGCTGTTGCGTGGCCAACGCTACATCCACGACTATGTGGCACAGGGCGCGGTTGGGGTTGGATCGTGTGTGGAAGCCAATATAATCCGGGAAGTGGACAACGGGCCATCCACTCCCTCAAACCAGAACGGGCAGGGCGCTTCATCTTCAGCATCGAACGCACAGCAGAAGAGTATCAAGCGCCAGTGAGATATCAGTCATCCAGAATTTTGCAGGGTTCGCCATTGGAGTTTCAGAGTTAGACAACCACTTTTCTTAGGCGTAAGAAGAATGACACCTAGTAGGTTGTCAAGGTTGATTCGATAGTGATTGCGGCGGTGGTTGCTCCGGTTGCCACTGCTGATTGTCCATGTTACTCCTACTCCCTCATAAGGGTCAGTTATTATAACTGACCTATTCCCCCGGTTCGTCGAGAACAGCGGTCGGTTGGCTCAGGTAGTCGAGGCCCCGGTCGCGGTTCCAGCGCGTCAGGTGCATTATGCTTCTACAAAAAGCAAGACGCTGCGCCTAAAATGGGCACATATGTTATTGAGTGCAAAAGAGCTAATTCCATGCTTATAAGCCTTTCTCAAGAGCAGCAAGAATAGTTTCCCGGTGTCCGCGTTCATGTTCCCCAACCATCTGGAGAATATACTCCGCCACCGTTCCTTCCCATTCAGGCCAGGGATGTTGTCGAGTCAGTGCCTCCTCACCAACATCACAGATCACCTGGACCAGCGCTTGGCGAGCCTGTTCTAGTTGTTTCAATTGCTCAGAGAGGGTGAGGTGCTCACTGGCTTCAATTTGCTTTGCATTCCAGGCGTCTGCATCTGCATTGATGATGGACACGATTTCTGGAGCACTCCCCGTAGCAAGGCGCTGGGGAAGTACCTGGACCACAAGATGTTCCTGGTCAGCGAGATGGGCGAGCATATTCTTGATCGACCATGCCCCCACGACGCCCTTCAGCGTGAGTGCCTCACCTGGCACCTTCTTTACTGCATCGAGAAGAAGCGCACGCTCCTGGTCGAGTGTCGCAAGAAGATTGATCAGCGTTGACAAGTGTTTCCTCCTTTGAGAGGTTGTAGGCACTCAACTGCTCTCCTCAGTAGCTGAGAGTTCGCGCGAAATGTGACCTCTGATCCAATGCTCAAGCTTTCCTCCGGAGAACACCAGTGCAACAAATAGGGTGGCCAGTCCCAGGAAGAACCCCCAACTCAGCCTCTCAAGCGCCAGCGCGACCGAGCGAGGGTTATA
>Ga0207684_10005947_pt1 | contig 11169 bp, 9 predicted proteins | sample KBSK5501metaG_FD_184342 | JGI IMG/M metagenome (GOLD analysis project Ga0207684, IMG submission 184342) | Corn, switchgrass and miscanthus rhizosphere microbial communities from Kellogg Biological Station, Michigan, USA - KBS K5-50-1 metaG... | ecosystem: Host-associated > Plants > Roots >... | reverse complement strand
ATTACCTGACCCAGCGAGAATCGTTCTGGTCGGGAGATAGGCCCATAACCCCGCCATTCACTAGTCGCCATTGACGATCGCATGGATCGCCAGGCTACTCGGCGCCGGAGCGGGCAGGCTCGCTGGGTTCTTAGATCTCCTTCATGAAACGGGCGGACTGGTCGCACGCGTCGGTGAAGCCCAGCCGACCGTAGAATGCGTGCGCGTCGGCGCGCGAGCGCATGCTGGTGACCTCGATCTGCTGGCAGCCCCACGCGCGGGCCAGCCGCTCGGCAGCCTCGATCAGCGCGCGCCCGGTTCCCGCGCGGCGCCCCGCAGCCTCGACCACGAGGCTCTCAATTCGCAGCCAGCGTCCGGTTCGCTCGAGGTACGGGATCGTGTGCAGCGAGATGCTGCCGACGACCACGCCGTCGCGCTCGGCGACCAGTACCCGGCTCGCCTGGTCCGGCAGCCAGTACGTCAGCCGCTCGCGCACGGCTTCGGCGTCTGCCGGGTAGCCAAGCTCGGTCAGCAGCTCGGCGATTCGCGGCGCGTCGGTGAGCGCAGCGCCTCTGATCATGATCGGTTCAGCCGCCACAGCCTTCCTGCCCTCCGCTCGCCGCGGCCATCAACACACCGTAGCCATCAAGCGCGATGGGCCACCGCTGTTCAAACGAGACGGGTGATGGCCCATAGATGTTGTATCTGGAGGCGAGTGCGGCCGTGCGTCGGGGGGCTGAGTCAGCCGGGGAATGTGTCCGGGTCCGGGCCGATGCGCTGGTTCCTGTTCAGCACGCTGATCGCGGCGATGTCCTCGCCCGACAGCTCGAAGTCGAATATCTCGAAGTTCTCCCTGATCCTGCCGGGACTGACCGACTTGGGGAACACGATGTCCCCGCGCTGGATGTGCCAGCGCAGCACAACCTGAGCCGGGGTCTTGCCAGTCTCGCCAGCGATCCGCCTGATCTCCGGCTCCCGCAACAGCTCGCGGCCGCGCGCCAGCGGCGACCACCCTTCCACCGCAATCTGGTGTTCGGCGGAGAACCTGCGCAGCTCGTCTTGCGTCAGGTATGGATGGACTTCGATCTGGTTGGCCGCCGGGGGGATGTCGCTCTGCGCGTGCAGCCGCCGCAGGTGGTGTGCTTGGAAGTTGGACACGCCGATCGATCGGGCGCGCCCCTGGCGGTAAAACTCGGCGAGCGTATGCCAGGTCGAGACGAAGTCCCCGTCGTATTTGGCCGGCAGTGGCCAGTGAATCAGGAAAAGGTCGATATAGTCGAAAACAAGCGCTTTTAGGGTCTGTTCAAACGCACGGCGGGCGTCGTCCGGGCGATGAGCATCGTTGCTTAGCTTGCTGGTGACGAACACATCACGGCGATCGAGACCGGACTTCGCTATCGCTTCGCCGACCTCCTTCTCGTTGCCGTACATCTCGGCGGTGTCGATGTGCCGGTAGCCGACCTCCAGGGCGGTGCTCACCGCGTCGACCGTGTCTCTCGGCCTGATCAGGAAGACACCGAAGCCCAGCTGCGGAATCGTCTGGCCGTTGTTCAGCACGATGTCGGGTACTGCACTCAACATTGCGGCTCCCAGCCCCTCAAGGCGGCCACCCGGGCCGTCCTGATCGCTCTGCCCGGGATGAACGAGTTCATTCCTGGCCACCATGCCCGCCGGGCGAGCGGTCTGGCCGAATGCAGCGACATCCGTTCACGATGAGTTCATCTCGTGGCTGTCCGGTGTCCTGCTACCGCTCCGCCTGGTGAAATCCAGAATGTGACCCTGCTGTGGTTCGGTAGGTTTGGGGACGACTTGAGAACAGTCACCCCGCCCGGCTCCGGGATGGTCGGCCGAGGGGGCGCCGGCGGCGGGGCGGGCGTGGTCGGCTCGGCCCTGGGCAACGGCTCCGGGGTGGTCGGCATTGGTGCCGGGTCTGGCGCAGGCGTGGAGGGCATCGGCAGTGCCGGGGGCGTCGGCGTGCTGGCGGAAAGCAACCCGGGAGGAACCGCACTGAAGGCCACCCGGCCGGGTCGTCTTCAGCAAGAGCGGCGTGCTTACGGTGGCGGCCGGATCGTCCAAGGTCACCAAACAGGCGTAGCGCTGACCCCGGCGAGCCTGGTGCTGGCCACCCTGCAGCAGGACGTACCGGGCGTCTGGGTCCGCTCCGCGGTGCCGAACGTGACGGCCAAATCGTTCACTGTGCACCTCAGCAAGGCCGTATCGGCGAAAACCAAGGTGGCCTGGTTCGTGCTCAACTAAGGGCGTTGACCCGCAGGTTGCCGAGCCCGTCAACCTTGGCGGTGAACCCGGGATGCAGCGGGACGGTTGCCCCGTACTCCTCGATGACCGCGGGCCCGTTGACCACGTCGCCGGCCGCCAGCCGGGCCCGGTCGTAAATGTCGGCTGGCGCGAAACCCTGGCCGCGGCCGAAGCACACCGGTCGGCTGCCCGCTCGCGCCCTGCCCGGGTCGCCATCCCCGGGCGCGAGCCGGCGCAGCGCCGGCGGTCGGATCGGGCCGACCCCGGTGACCCGCAGGTTCACCCACTCGACGTGCTGGCGGAGGTCGCCACGGAAGTCGTATCCGTACAGCGCGCGGTGCGCGTCATGGAACGCGCTGGCGACGGCGTCGGCCACACTGGCGTCAAACGTGAAGGCGGATTCGTCAGCGCCGTCACTGCCGCCGGGGACCGGAACCCGCACCTCGAACGCCTGCCCGAAATAGCGCAGGTCGGCAGTCCTGATCAGCCGCTGCGTCTCCGGCTCGAAGCCCTGGCTGGCCAGTGTCTGCCGTGCCCTGGCCTCCAGGTCAGCGAAGATCTCCCGCATTTCGCCGTGGTCGAGGGCGTCGTGGCGGCTGACCGCAGTCTGCACCTGGTCGATCCGGACATCGACGGTCAGCAGGCCGAACGCGGACACGTTGCCGGGATTGGGCGGCACGAGCACCTCGCCGACGCCCAGGATGTCGATGAGCGGGCAGAGCAGCAGCGATCCGGATCCGCCGAAAGTGACCAGCGTGAAGTCCCTGACGTCCAGGCCTCGTTTGACGGTGATCTGGCGGACCGCGTTCGCCTGGTTCCAGGCCGAGACTTCCAGGATGCCAGTCGCGCAGTCCTGCTCGGTCAGGCGGAGCCGTCCGGCCAGGGCGGTGATTCCGGCCCGGGCCGCGCCCAGGTCGAGGGGCACCTCGCCGCCAAGCAGATGCGCCGGGATCCGGCCGAGCGCCAGATGCGCGTCGGTGACGGTGACTTCGGTGCCGCCCAGCCCGTAACAGATCGGCCCAGGGTCGGCGCCGGCCGACCGGGGCCCAACCTTGAGCGCGCCTTCCGGGGAGATCCATGCGATCGAGCCGCCGCCCGCGCCCACGGTGACGACATCGACCATCGGGATCATCGACGGATACGCACCGACCCTGCCCTCGGTGGTCAGCGCGGGCTCGCCGTTCTTGACGACCGCGACGTCGGTGGATGTTCCGCCGCCGTCGCAGGTAAGAACGCGTGTGACGCCCGCCTCGTGCGCGATCAGGGCAGCACCGAGCGCTCCGGCGGCCGGACCGCTCAGGACGGTCGTGATGGGCAGCCTGGTCACCTCGTCTGCTGAGAGCACGCCGCCGCTGGACGTCATCACGTGCATCGGCAGCCGCCGGCCGGCCAGTTTGTCCAGCCGCTCGCCGATCGACCGCAGGTAGCTCGCGACGCGCGGTTTCACGGCCGCGTCGAGCAGCGTGGTCATGGACCGCTCGTACTCCCGGTACTCGCGCAGCACCTCGCTGGACAGCGACACGAACGCGCCAGGATGCTCATTCGCCAGGATGACGGCCATCTGCTGCTCGTGGCCGGGGTTCGCATAAGAGTGCAAGAAGCTGACGCCGAGGGTGTCGATCTCCTGATCGCGGAACCATCGCGCCACTGCTACCGCGCCGTCCTGATCGAACGGTCGCAACTCGGCCCCGGTGTGGTCGAGGCGCCCGCCGACGGTCTTGACCAGGTCGGCCGGGACGATCCGGTCTGGCTTGACCCAGAAATAGGAGTTGCCGTAGCCATCGGGTACCGACTGGCGGGCGATCTCGAGGATGAACTCGAATCCCTCGGTGGTGATGAAGCCGAGCCTGCCGATCTTCCCCTCGAGCAACTGATTCGTCGCGATCGTTGTGCCGTGACTGACTGCCGTGACCGCCGACGCGTCCGTTCCAAGCTGGCCGAGGACCTTCGCCAGCCCGTCGATGAACCCGACCGACGGGTCGGCCGGCGTCGTCGGGGTTTTGGTAACCGCCAGTACGCCGCTGATCTCGTCGTAGGCTACGACGTCGGTGAACGTGCCGCCGGTGTCGATCCCGATCCTCAGCCGCCGCTCACTCCCCCGGCCGGCCTCCGTCGCCGGGCCAGTCATGCGCCGCGGCGCCGGTTGCGCCGGCCGAGCAGGGCGCGAATCAGGATCCCGGCCAGCCCGACAACAGCACCGGCCAGCAGCCCGGACCTGACCGCGGACCCGTGCCGGGCGAGGGTTGGGACTAGCTGCTCGCGCAGCCCTGTCCCGCGCGGCGCGAGCTCGATCACCGACTCTTCTGCGGGCTGCTCCGGGGTGTCCGCCGGCCGCGGAGCGGCCGGCGGACCAGCAAGCGCCTTGTCGAGTCCGCTGAGGAAGTCGCTGGCAAGCCGCCTGGCGATGCTGGCGAGCAGCAGCTGGCCGATCCCCGCGATCGGCCCGCGAACCTCGGCGTCGACCTCGTAGCCGACCTCCGTCGCAGCGTCGGGCGCGGGGGCGAGCCGCACGACGGCGTCGGCGCTGATCGTTCCCCGGGCCCCTGCCGCCGATAGATGCAGTCCGAGCACGCTGGGCGGATCGGCCTGCCGGACCGCAGCCTCGCCGACATAAGTTCCGCTCACCGCGGCTATCGCGGCCGTGATCGTGAACTCGAGTCGGCCACTCCCTGCGACGTCGAGCCGCTCGATGCCGGGAATCACGCGGACGAGCACGTCGCGGTCAGCCAGTGCGGCCCAGACCACCTCCGCCGGCGCATGCAGCGTTCCGGTGCCGCTGACCTTCATCGGCACCTCCCGCCGGTATCGAATGCCAGTGCGCCTAGCCTCGTACGCTGGCCACCTGTATATAGCACGGCCGGAATCGCGTCGATGCCCGGCCCTCGGGACTAAGCTCGCGCTGCGGAAAGGTGGGGTTGTGCGCACGATCGAGCTTTCAAATCACCCGGCGGACGCGCTGCGGCTCGCCAGGCAGCGCCGGTCGAACGGCGGCCCGCACGCCCGGGCAGACGCCGGGCCGCAGGACCAGGCGGAGATCGCTGAGGCGCTCGCCCGCCATAAGTTACTGGTCAGGCGGGCCGCCAATGCCAAGGATAGGGCCCGCGACCACCGGCGCTGGTTGACCTGGCTGCGCGCCGTGCTCGCGGTGCGGAGACTGGAGCGGCTGACCCCGGTACGCCCGCCAGCCGTGCGCGCGCCGTCAGATTCTGACCAGAGACTGGCCGCCGGGTTGGCCGGTGAGCAGCAGGTGGCGCGCGAGTTCGGCCTGGTCCTGGGCGATGATTGGGTCCTGGTCCGGGGTTACTGCAACAAGCGGGGCGAGATCGACCACCTGCTGCTCGGCCCGCCGGGACTGATCGCGATTGAGAGCAAGCATCTCAACGCGACCGTGTACTGCGACGGTGACGACTGGCGGTTCGAGAAGTTCGACCGGTCCGGGAACCTGGTCGAACGCGGCAGCCTCAGCGACCGCGGTGGCCGCTCGCCGAGCGTCCAGCTCAACGAGCCCGCCGACCTGCTGGAGGAGTTCCTGAGCTCCCGGGCCGGCAAAGTGACGATGCTGCGGGTCGTGCTGCTCACCCACGCGAATTCCAGGCGCGGCAAGTGCCGGAAACCGACCGTGCACATCGCGACTTCCGCGGCCCTGCTGGCCGATCAGCTGAACGCAATGCCTCCGGTGCTCAACGCGTCCCAGCGCGCTCGGCTCGAGGAACTCATTGCTCGCGACCACCGTTACCACGAAGCTCGCCGGCCACCTCGCCACGCTGCCGGGCCTCGCGGAGCGAGAACAGGTCGCTCGGCGAGATCGGCATCGAGGTAATCGGGATCCCCTCAGCGTCCTCGATCGCAGCGGCGAACACGGCAGCGCTCGGGATCACCCCGGCCTCGCCGGCGCCCTTGATGCCGAGCGGGTTGAGCGGTGACGGCGTCTCCAGGTGATCGATCAGGATGCCGTCAGGAACCTCGCTGACGTACGGCATCAGGAAGTCCATGAACGAGGCGTTCTGCAGCTGGCCGGTCTCGTCGTAGGCCATCCGCTCGTACAGCGCGCCGCCGACGCCCTGGGCTACGCCGCCATGGATCTGGCCCTCGACGATCCGCGGGTTGATCAGCGTGCCGCAGTCGTGCACCACGCAGTACCTGACGACCTTGATCTCGGCGGTCTGCGGATCGGTCTCCACGACAACCGCGTGCATGCCGGACGCGAACGTCGACCGCAGCGGCGAGAAGAACTCACGGCCCTCGATCCCCGGCGCGTCGCCCTCGGCCACCGGAGGCACGCTAATGTCGCCGCCAGCGAACTGGGTCGCCGCCTTAGCGGCCTCGTCGAACGCGTACCGCAGCGGGTTCGACAGCACGGCCACGGTCCCGATCGCGATCCCGGAATCCGGGTCGCCCTTGATCCGGACGATACCTTCGGCAATCTCCATGTCGTCGGGCGAGGCCTCCAGCGCAGCAGCCGCCACCCGGACCGCCTTGCTCCGGGCGGCTCGCGCAGCCAGCGCGACCGCCGACCCGCTCATCACGGCCGCTCGGGAGGCGAACGTCCCCACGGCGTAGCCGAACGCGCGGGTATCCCCCGTGACCACCTCGACGTCGCCGATCGGCACGCCGAGCTCGTCGGCGACGATCTGGGCGAATACGGTCTGGTGCCCCTGCCCCTGTGACGTCAGGCCGGTCGCCACCTTTACCTTGCCCGATGTCTCGACGACGACGTGCGCGCCCTCGTACGGCCCGACTCCGGTCCCCTCCACGTAGCAGGCAAGACCGATCCCCAGCCGCCTGCCCTCTTCGCTCGCCGCTGCCCGCTCGGCCTCGAACTTGTCCCAGCCCACCAGCGCCTTCAGCTTCGCCAGCGCAGCCGGGTAATCGCCCGAGTCATAGATCAGCGGCCGGCCGTCCTGGAAGATCAGGCCGTGGTCGTAGGGCATTTCCTCGGGGCGGATGAAGTTGCGCTCCCGCACGGTTGCCCGGTCCAGGCGCAGCGCCGCCGCGATCGCGTCCATCGTCCGCTCCATCACGAACACGCCCTGCGGCCGGCCTGCGCCCCGGTAAGGAGTGACGATCACCGTGTTCGTGTACAGCGAGCTGAACTCAACCCGGTAGGCGCCTGGCTTGTACGGCCCGAGCAGCTGCGTCGATGTGATGATCGGCACGATCAGGCCATAGGGGATGTACGCCCCGTTGTCATGCCAGAACCGGACGTCCAGGCCGAGCACCCGGCCGTCGTCGTCGAACCCGACCGTGACCTGGTGCCGCTGGCCGCGTTCGTGCGCGCTGGCGACGAAGTGCTCGATCCGGTCCTCGGTGTACTTGACCGGACGCCCAAGCTGCCGCGCCGCCCACGGCACCAGCACCTCCTCAGGCCAGGGATGGACGATCTTGACGCCGAACCCGCCGCCCACGTCAGGCGTGATCACGTCGACGTCGGCAAGCGCGAGACCCAGCTTCGTGGCGACCGCGGCGCGGACGCCGGTCGAGGTCTGGGTCGAGGTCCAGATCCGCAGCCGGCGGGCTTCGGTATCCCAGCGGGCAAGCACCCCGCGGCCCTCGAGTGGCGTCGAGGCGGACCGCTCGACGTACAAGTCCAGCTCTAGCGTGCGCGGCGCCGTCGCGATCGCGGCCTCGGCGTCGCCGTTCGACTGGACCAGGTGGCCGGCGACATTGCCAGGCACGTCGTCGTGCACGAGGTGCTCTGCGGCGCGCGCCGCGTCCACGCCGACCACGGCGGGCAGGGGCTCGTAGTCCACCATGATCCGCTCGGCCGCGTCCTCGGCGAGGTACCGGTCCTGCGCGACCACCATGACAACCGGCTCGCCCGCGTAGTTGACCTGGTCGGCGGCGAGCGGGTAACCGGTCCTGCCGTGGCTCAGGGCCGGATGCGGAATCAGCAGTGGCAGCGGCTCGGCGATCCGGCCCGGCAGGTCCGCATAGGTGTAGACCGCCACCAGACCATCGACGTCGAGCGCCGCGCTGACGTCGATATCCCGCACCCGGGCATGTGCGTGCGGACTGCGCACGAACGCAACGGCCAGCGCATCGTGGCCGAGATCGTCGAGGTAGGCGCCGTTGCCGCGGAGCAGGCGGTCGTCTTCAAGCCGCGCGATCGGCTCGCCGAACATCGCGGTCATGACGTGATCGCTTGATCCGCGGCGGACCGCAGTTCCGCCGCTCGCAACACGGCCTTGACGATGTTCTGGTAGCCGGTGCACCGGCACAGGTTGCCGCCGATGATCTCCCGCGCCTCCTCAGCCGACGGCTCCGGATTGTCCTCGAGCGCGGCGGTGATCGTCGTCAGGAACCCCGGCGTGCAGAACCCGCACTGCAGGCCGTGGCAATCGGCGAATGCCTGCTGCACCGGCGACAGCGTCCCGTCCGGCGCCGTCAGTCCCTCGACTGTCGTGATCCGCGCTCCGTCGGCAGTGACCGCCAGCATCAGGCACGACCGGACCGCAACGCCGTCGAGCAGAACCGTGCATGCTCCGCAGACGCCGTGCTCGCAGCCCACGTGGGTGCCGGTCAGCCGCAGGTCATGGCGCAGGAAGTCGGACAGCAGCCGCCGGGCCGGCACCCGGATGTCATGCGTGACGCCGTTGACGCTAAGCCGGACGTTCCAGAGATCGGCGCTAGCCACCGGCCCGCTCCCTCGCGTGCGCGAGCGCGTCGGCCAGCGCCCGCTCGGTCAGGACCGCGGCCAGGTGGCGGCGGTAGGCAGCGGTCGCATGAATGTCGGCCGAGGGCGCGACCCGGGACTTCGCGAGCCGCGCGGCCGCGGCGGGATCAGCCCCTGCCTCGCTCAGGTCGAGCACCAGCGGCGTCCCGGCTACCGACAGGTACGCGGCGCGCGCCCGGCAGAGCTCGCCTGCCTTGTCAAGCTCGGCCAGCACCGCGACGCCGCACACCGCGTAGTCCCCGTGCCGCCTGCTCACCTCAGCGAACGCGCAGCCCGCGAGCGGCCCAATCACTGGCAGCCGCACCTGCGTCGCGAGCTCATCAGGCCGGACATCGGACTCAAGCGGGCCAAGGAAAAAATCCTCAGCGCTAACCAATCGCTCTCCGCTACTGCCTGCCAGCAGGATGGACCCGTCGAGGAGGGCGAAAACCGCCGTCATCTCGCTAGCCGGATCCGCGTGCACGATGCTGCCGACCGTGGTTCCCCGGTTCCTGATCACCGGATGCGCGACCAGCGCGAGGGCCTGCCCGATCAGCGGCTGCGCCCGGCCGACGGCCGAGTCGGCCAGCACCTGGGCATGCCTCGCCAGCGCGCCGATGACCACCTCGCCGTCGTCGACCCTGACGTAACTGAGCTCGGCCAGCCGGTTGATGTCGACCAGGTGTTCCGGGGTTGCCAGTCGCATATTGAGCAGCGGCAACAGCGACTGGCCGCCCGCGAGCACCTTCCCGTCCGGCGCGGCCGTGCCGAGCGCCGCGACGGCCTCGGCGACCGACTCCGGCCGCGAGTAGCCGAACGGGGGCGGTTTCACGTTGGCTTTTTCTCCCGATGACCCTGGTCGCCGTCGGCCTCCTCCCTGAACGGCGAGACCTCGCCTTCAGGGGTCTCGATGTTCCCGGTCGCGATCATGGTCCCGCCCTCGTAGGCCCGGCCGGCCGCGATCGGTTCATCCTTCATCCCCTCGCGCCGGAACACCTTGACGCCGTGGTAGCCGATGATAACGATCAGCGTGCCGGCTGCGATGCCCGTGATCGAGAACGTGTTCGTGAACTTGACCGCCAGGTTACCGATTCCGGCGATGATGCCGCCGGCCAGCGGCACGAGGTTCACCGGATCGGCGAAGTTGACCCGGTTCTCGATCCAGATCTTCGCGCCGAGCAGGCCGATCATGCCGTAAAGCACCAGCGTGATCCCGCCTAGCACGCCCCCAGGCGTGGCGGCCACCACCGCCCCGAACTTCGGGCAGAAGCCGAACAGGATCGCGACCGCGGCAGCGATGTAGTAGGCCAGCGTCGAGTAAATCCTGGTCGCCGCCATGACCCCGATGTTCTCCGCGTACGTGGTCGTGGGCGATCCACCGGCCAGCGAGGCGATGGCGGTGCCGATTCCGTCGCCGATGAAGGCGCGGCCCAGATACGGGTCGAGGTCGTCGCCGGTCATCTCAGAGACGGCCTTGACATGGCCAGAGTTCTCCGCCAGCAGTGCGATCACTGACGGAATCACGAGCAAGATGAACGTGATCTTGAACGCCGGCAGGTGCGGGCCGGTCAGCGGGCCGAACGTCGGGCTGGTGATTGTCTTCGGCAGCCCGAGCCAGGCAGCGTTGTGCACGCCGCTCCAGTCGACTCGGTGCACGGCGATGCACTTTCCCAGCGCGCTGCATGACTGCACGGTCGAGAACGAGTCCGCGATCCAGGAGATCAGGTAGCCGAAGACCAGGGCGAGGAAGACGGCGATCCGGCTGAGGAACCCGCGGCCGAGCACGGCCATGCCGATCATGAACGCGGTCGTCAGCAGCGCGACCCACTGGTCCTTCGGGAAGTAGATGCTGGTCGCCACGGTCGCGAGGTTGAAGCCGATCAGCATGACCACCGCGCCGGTGACGGCTGGCGGCAGCACGGCGCGTACGTACCTCGCGCCGCCGAAGTGGACGAGGACACCGACCAGGGCGAGGATGATCCCTGCGATCAGAATCGCTCCGGTCACATCGGCCGAATCGCCACCCTGAGCCCTGATCGCGGCCACAGCCGCGACGAAGGACGCCGATGTTCCCAGGTACGAAGGAACCTTTCCGTTGACGATCAGCAGGAAGATGATCGTCGCGACCCCGGACATCATGACGGCTAGGTTCGGGTTCAGTCCCATGACGGCGGGGAAGACAAATGTGGCGCCGAACATCGCTACGACGTGCTGCGCGCCGAGGCCGGCCATCCGCAGCGACGACAGCCGCTCACCAGGGCGGACGACCGCCCCGGGCGGCG